>Ga0265797_10008743_pt1 | contig 13379 bp, 17 predicted proteins | sample P2T30metagenome_FD_192433 | JGI IMG/M metagenome (GOLD analysis project Ga0265797, IMG submission 192433) | Plant litter microbial communities from East Loma Ridge, Irvine, California - P2 T30 | ecosystem: Environmental > Terrestrial > Plant litter > Unclassified | place: USA: California... | reverse complement strand
ATGAGAGCATTGCGGCTTTACCGGAGATATTTGACTCAACGACTCTTATCCACGACATCTCATGGGTCCGCTAATGCAAATGGCTGACACTCTCAAAGTCCGTCCCACCGAACGTATTCCGAGTCTTTATATAGGAACATATAAGAGAGACGTTTTCTCGAGAAGTGAACAGTATCACACCAACTCAACAGCTTCCACTTCTACCTCAGAACGTCTCGTCTCTACGCAGCCAACTCTATCAAAATGGTCAAGACATTCCAGTTCCAGGACATCCAAGTTCCATCCCCGGGCTTTGGTTGCATGGGCCTCAGTCATGGATTGGGCAGTAACCTCAACCTTGAACAAGCTGAGCCTGTTCTTCTCAAAGCCATTGAACTCGGTTGCACTTTCTGGGACACTGCCGTCGTGTACCAGGCTGGTGTGAACGAAAAGCTTCTAGGAGACTTCATCCGAAAACACAACGTCCGCGACAAGGTTTTCAGTAAGTTCTTTGTTCTCACATGAGTTTCCTCATTGTCATTCTAGGAATGCTAACCTCACGTACCCAGTCGCCTCAAAGTGTGGCATTGCATGCTTCGATGGCGAGTCAGGCGTAACCAACAGCCCAGCTCATATCAAGAAGTACATCGACGGCACAATCGAGAGACTCGGATTCACACCTGACCTCTACTACCTCCACCGCATCGACCCCAAAACGCCGCTAGAGGAATCCATCCCCGCACTCGACGAATGCCGCAAGTCTGGCAAAACCAAGTACATTGGCCTTTCCGAGTGCTCAGCCAAGACACTTCGAAAAGCAAACTCAAGTACAATTTCCCCTAACCTATCAGCCTTCAACTTACTAACCCTCCGCAAGTCGCCAAAATCCACGCCATCCAAGCCGAATACTCCGCCTTTGAAACCCTCCACGAAACCGACGACCTCATCGCCACCGCTGCCGAACTCTCCATATCCTACATCGCGTACTCGCCCCTCGGCCACGGCTGGCTCGTCGACAACTTCGACTACGCGTCGCCCGACGACTTTGCGCCTGACGACTTCCGGCGTACTGTCCCGAAATTCCAAGGCGACAATTTCTATCGCAATAAAGCGATTGTGGAGGAGATTAAGAAGCTGGCGAAGAAGAAGGGGTGTTCGACGAGCCAGATCGCCTTAGCTTGGGTAGCTAGTCAGGGGATGATGCCGATTCCTGGGACGACGAAGGTGGGGCGGTTGGAGGAGAATTGGGGGAGTAGGGATGTGGAGTTGAGTGGGGAGGAGATGGCAGAGATGAGGAGGATTGTGGATCAAGCGAAGCCGGAGGGGGAGAGGTATGGGGAGGCGCATCGGGCTTGGGTTGGGCATTGAGGGTCGTAGAAGTTGGTTCAATCAGCTTCTTCTAGTCATAGATTGCCAGGCTGTCGTTCTAGCTTTCTTCGTAAAGATCGAGGCCGTATAGACCACGCTGAGGGTATATACAAATACGAACGTCCAGTCCAATCTTGCGAGACGCCATTCCGGAAATCGACTCCATGTTGTCCAACGCCAGGATGATAGAGATAAAGATAGCCACACCAAATCCCAAGACCCCCTCACTACCGACTTCGATACGTGTCCAAAAACTTCAACCTCTCCACAATCCCACCCCACCCATCCAACGTATGTTTCTTCTCCAACAATGCCAACTGATACCCATCACCACCCTCAACAGCCTCATCGTCTTCTTTACTCCATATACCCCTTTCCATCGGTAAAGGCTTCCCTACCTTCCATGCATCGAGTACTTTTTCTGCCAAGTCAGGACGCAGACCTGTGCGTTTCAATGCTCTGCTGATGAACTCGTCGGACCATTTTTGCTCGTTTAGCTCGGTGTAGAAATCGATAATTTCGTCGCCTGTGAGGGGTGGGTCGGGGTCTTCTTCGCCCGTGGATGAGGTGGAAGGTGCGGGAGATGAGGATATGAGGAGGGGTTGAGGGGGGTGCTGCGAGTAGAGAGTTTGGTCTGGATCTTCTTCTTCGCCTTCTTCTTGGAGGGAGCGGCGGAACTCTTCCATGGATTGGGTTGTTGATGCGTCAGATGCTGGTTGTTCAGGCGGTGAGGAGAACCGTTGCGGTTGTCGAGGAGCCATGTTAGGAACGTAGTCTTGTGGTCTTGAGATCCTGTCTTGCGTCGGCGACGAAAGGATGGCTTGAGTGTCGAAGTTAGAAACCTTTTGTCGGGTGGCACGTGGTGTAGGTGTATTGGAGGGCAAATCGTCGCCAGATGCCGAGTCTTGCTCTGGCGGTGGTGAGAGTGGGTGTAGCTCATCAATGTCAGGGAAATCATCTGACTCTATGCTTCTCACCTCTTCTTCCTTTAGATCTTCGTCTATGTTTACAACGGTAGCATCTTCATCCATTGCATCGAGTTCTTGAGACCGGATTTGCTCTTGCATCAGCTCCTCGGCATCTTCTGACGTCGAAGTAGTCTGGGAACTCGCAGCAGAAGATATCTCCACAGGTTGGTTCTGCGTGCCCTCGGCTTTGATCGGTTGCATTGGCTCTTCCTGGGTAGGCGTCGCGCTTCCGTTCTTCCGACGTTTGGTGGGAGGAGCTAGTTCTTCCTCATCTTCCTGCTTCACAAAGTTGTCTTCCCGTAATCGCTTAGTGTACCTGGCAAGCTGCTCATCATAAAAGTTCGGGGATTCTTGGCGAGCGGTGGATGATGACGGCATCTTAGGCTCTGATGCGATTTTGGGTGGGTTTCGGTTTTGCAGTACTTCCTCAGAGTGCGCTCCCTCAGAGGCTGACGGCTGTACCGGCTCCACTTCATCTCGTGCTGTTGGAGGAGGATGTGGCATTGTTTGGTCTAGGTTGTCGATCTCTGCTGCATGCTGACTGAGCGCCTGACTCCGCCTTGCGATTTCGGCATCGTGTTTTTGTTCCATCTTCTTCCTGATCTTCTCCCTTTTCGAAACCGGATCGCGCAACCATTGTGGGCGGACTACCTTCTCGTAATACTGCCGCCACTGCTCGGCATTCTGGTTACCCTGATTCTCGGCCCACCCATCCCAAGCAGAGAGGTAATCGTCTTGTCCTTCTACGCCATCGATGATCTCTACAAAAGCATAGCACTCCAGCCAGTCGTCTGTGCTGAACACGACTTCTAACTCTTCCACACTATAGTCGCGGTTTGCTTGTGCTTTGCCCTTATCATCGAGGAATTTCGCACTCGGAACCTGTTCTGTTTTAGGTATTTGCTGTTCTGTAGCCTTGGAGGGGGCTGGAACTGGGGGCATACGTTCGTTCGACTGATCGGAAGGAGGAGACGGAGGAGCGTTATCAGGTATCGTGAAAGCCGAGAGCGGACGTTTGCTAAGTGTCTTGACCCATCGGTCGCGCCATGACTGCCATGTATGCCTTGGGTACTGTTGTTCGTTAGCGACCACTCCTACGCGCGTTTTCTTTGTTGGCGCATACTTTGGCTTCGAGCTGCTTGTATAGCTCGTTCCCACTGATGGAAGCACCCTTTGATTGGGCGTCGCGCACCCATTCGGAGAGTATCCTATCTTCCTCTGCTGTGTACGCTGTCCTTCCGCTCTTCGTGGGCTGGTGGATGGAACCAGCCTCTCGCGCTTCACCTAACGGTGGTCCAGCTGTGTAGTCTTCGGGATCTTGGAGTTCTCCCTCCTTGATGGACTTTTCTATGAATTCATACGATGTTGATCCGGGAGGACAGTCTCTCCGAGCGTGGTCGACGATGAGGTAGTCCGCCTTCTTCTCCAACGCAACGATCTCTCCGCCATTGGCCTTGATGTCGTCTAGCAGCCGTTTCCGCGACGCTACGCGCTGCGCAACCCAGAACTTCTTGCCAGCGAATAATTGGCCGCCTGACGCGAAATCGAAATCCTCTGCGACGTCGGTATATACGGTCGGCCCAGCCATAGTGGGGTGGTGTTGTCGGGTTATGGTGGTGGTGAATGACGCGTTGGCTCAGGCGCGACGCGTGCTCACATGGGACGCATGATTCACGCGGGGTCGCTTAGCCTCCGCGGCTGGTCAGCCTTATCCGACGCTTGCGCTGTCACCTCTGTGAATTGGCAGACAGAGCGCGACATGATGCCATAGAGCTTCGATTCGCGTCTTCGTTCTGCTCCGTCATGCGTAGTGTCGCAGTCTGCTGGTCTCCTTCACCATGAGCGTCGCCCGCACCATCATCATCTTCACCATCACAGTGTCGCTGGTGACTTTTGTAGCTTTCTTCGGACGACTGCCGGCTTTTAGGTATCTACGCTCCTCCTCCTCGCATCATCCATTCTAACACTCCTAGAAACACGCCCATAGGCTTCTTTAACCGCCTCTTCCTCATCCACATCCCTTCCGCATTCCGAAAGCTCGATCTTGCGCTCACCAATGGCCGCATTACCAATGGCGGCGCCCGCCTGGGCAACTACCTCATGCACGACAAGCACCCGCTCGTCGTCATCTTCTTCCTCGGCCTCGTAACTGCATGCGCGACGCTGTTCCTGCCCACCGTTTGGCACCTCATCCGACCGCATCACAAGCTCCTAGCCTTCGTTCTGCTGCCGCAGCCGTACATCTTCCTATATCTCAGCGCGAAAAGCAACAGCCAGACATACATCACCACGCTCAATCATGCCGAGCAGATGCGACACTACCCGTACGACAGGGTACTGTACTATCCAGGCACGCCATGCCGGACGTGCAAGTTCCTAAAGCCAGCGCGGAGCAAGCATTGCAGTATATGCAAGACCTGCGTGTCAAGAATGGATCATCACTGCATATGGGTCAACAATTGTCTGGGACGGGGCAACTACAAGTGGTTCCTAGCCTTGTTGCTATCCACCGGCATACTGATCGCGTACGGCGCATACCTGGCTTACTACAGCCTTTCGCCGTTGGTCCACAGACACTACCTGAAGTACGAAGGATGGTACAGGTACAGCCCCAAGCAAGGCGTAAACACGAAGAGCTGGTTTGGATACTTTGACAGGAAGACGCACTACTTCCTCATCTACACAACCATCTACCTCGACATGGGCGGTGTGCGCGGGTCTGGAGTCGGACTACTGGCTCTTCTCACATGGCCACTCCCGTTGGGTCTGCTCGCATACCACGTCTACCTAATATGGGCCGGCATGACTACAAATGAGAGCGCCAAGTGGGCAGACTGGCGAGACGACATGGCAGATGGCGTTGTTTTCTTAGGCCATCGGCGGGAGGACACCATGCGGGAATACCGCTCAGCAACACCTGCACAGGAACACACACATGCCTCTGCGCATTCTTCCTCGTCAACGTCGCCCTTCCCGACTCCTCCGGAAACCCCGTCAGAAGACGAAGAGCCGCCAACAACATGGCCGCTAGAAAGCAGACATATTCTCATCCGCACGCGAAATGGGCAGCCGCCCAAAACACTTCCGAGCCGCATACAGTCAGTGGCCAGAGAAGACAGCTTCGAACGCGTGTGGAGTCTGGCGGCTGTAGAGAATGTGTACGATTTGGGTTTCTGGGATAACATTGTGGAGGTGCTGTGGAACTGATGTATATTCTAAGTCAGATGCTTGTACCATTATGATAAATATTATCATGGATTTTGGCATGGCCGATCTTTGAACCTCTTGTCCTTGGGCCTATAAATTGCTCCTCACACCTCCCACAACCCTTCTTCATTCCCACCTTCACAAAAACAGCGTTCGAAATGACGTTCACGTTCGACCCATGACCTTCTCTCTCAAAACCTAAATGCTAAAGCACATCGCGCATGTTCTTGTGGCATTCCGAAAGCCGGTTTTAGGCAATTTGGGACAAATGTCTCGCAGTTTCGATGTCTCAACGGAAACAGGACTATCCTCCGACATGGTCCAGCTACACGGTAACTCAAGAGCTCGCACATGGATAGTCTTTGGACTCTTCCGGGCTTCCTTGCTTGATTTGCACATATCTGCTATCCCTCATGGCCATCACATCGCTTATCAGGAATGGGCGGAAAACTGCACATGTTCTCGCCTTCTGTCTCGAGCTCAAAAGACTGCCGAACATCGGAGCTCCCGACGCAAGTATAAATATCTGCTCCGCCGCTCCTTCAATCTCTTCACTCCTTCCACAACTTTAATGTTTCCTGTTTCCAAAATGAACGAAAAACTCTTCTATGTGCGCGAGTCTGGCTTGCGTTTTCGATGTTTCCAATAGTCCTCAACAACAGCTATATGTCTCGAGACACCAAGAAGCTTCCCGAAGAACTGATGTCCGCGAAACTACCAGAACGAAAACTTGCTAGATCCATGTGTGCCGTCGTGCAACAGTATCAAAACGTAGCCGATGAGTTGCCATGTCGAAGTGGAGGGGAGGTGTATAAATATCCTCCATTTCGCCTTTGCCACAAATCCGTCACTCCTTAGCATCTGGATTTCTATCCTCAAAAGTTGTCAAGCCATTTCCATGTGTGGGAGTCGCGCTTTTGCTTCCAGAGTTCTCCAAAAGAAAGAACTCTACGAATTATGTTCTGGGGAGTTGGGAGAGTCCTCGAGAGCTTCAGGCCTCGAGGTCTGGATCCACATACTGAGAAACCAAGACCGGAACACAGCCCGAGTAGCAGTATCAATGCCACATGCAGAGGCTTTCTTCCGAGCGTTGAGGGGACGGGCGCGACACCAGTACAATTTCGCACAAGAGTGGGACATGGGGCTAGGGGTGATCATATTTTGTGATGTATCTTGCTGCATGAAGAAGACTAAATCTTGACAAACAAGCAATCTTCAAAACAATGTGTACTTCTGGCTGCGACAACATCTTGATACAGCGCAATACGAATTGCAGCCTGCACCGGAAAAATTCTGATACTGAGACTCAATCATACGTCGTAGCTGGTGTGCTGGGGAATTTGTCCTCGCGATTGCCATGCTTGAAAGCCCACGTTGAGTCGTCCATACCACTATATGCCGCCGTCATGTACTTTCGGAAAGCGCGTGACATCTGTACGACTTGCCTGAGATTCCTCTCAGTCACTTCAGGAGACTCTTTCTTGTCGCGCTTTGCGTCAAAGATGGCGAGAGCGACAGCCGTTTGGAATGCTGCATCATAACTAGCTGACCTGATCTCCGTAGGTTTGTAGGCGAATCTCAAGGTCAGAAGATGGCGTCAGATACTTATTCTAATCGGATTGAAGCTGGAAATCTTGAGGGACAAACACTGGTGCGGCGTTTTACCAATGACCTGAAAGGAGAGACGACCCTCGAGCTTGCGACGATCAGTGTATAGCATGCGCAGGACGCTACGGAGGAGCGGATGTTCGAGGCTAGAGTACGGGCACTGTACAAAGACGACGAGAATGAGTAAGCTTATCTTCTGGCCGTGTATCTGCTGGTACTGACAGAATTAGCGATTCTGTCTTTCATGCTGTCGAGACCCAGAGGCTTGCACTTCTTGAGACCTGCAAGCTATTCGAGATCCCAGATCCACCATCGAGATTAGCGAAAATGGGGATTAAACGGAAGGTGGCTCGGAAGAAAGCAGATGAGGCGATTCGGGATATGGCCACTCGTGGCTTTGATGACTTGTGCAAATACGTTGATGATCTTGAACATACGTGGAAAAGCAATGATGGGTCGGTACAAAAGCTAGATCAAGTGCGCATTTGTACGTACCTTGCTAATTATGCCAACAAGTTCACTCGCCGATTTCGCGAGCTCTGCGGACGGCTGGACGCTCACAAGAGCGTATTCGCAATCTTCCCGTCAAACAACAGCTACGCATCCGTGCTTTCCGGAAGCCTCATGCTCATCATCGAGGCTGCTGTTAATCACGATGAGATCGCCAATTATCTTTCCACGTACGTAACTCACATAACCGAAATGGCCGCTCAAACGGCAGATCTTTTAGTGCTTGTTCAGACACGGCGGATGCGCGAGCTGTATTCCAGACTTTATGCGCAAGTTTTCCTGTTCTGCCGCAAGGCTATGCAATGGTATATGGAGTCGCGACCGGCTCGCTTTTTCAGTAGTTTCAACAACAAGATAAAGCAAGGATACGAACAGGTAAAAGACGAAATCGAGAGAATAGTGACGATGATGCACAGGAGGGCAGGCATTGCGCAATTCGGCTTCATCCATGTCAAATTTATGAACTTGGAGCGTCGCCATGAACGCTTATTCCCGCAGCCACGGCAATGCGCCAACTCTGGCGACTTTCAGGATGTCGGACGGCACCAACGGAACCTGCTTCTCTGTGGACATAAGAAGAGCTGTATCGAATTCGGAACTGAACCAGGCGGTCATGGGGAGATCGCACATACTCCGCACGAAGCTGCAGAATCAGCACCAGCCGTATCCAAAGTCAGCTTCGTAAACCGTGCAGAAGCAAGAAGCCTTGCTCCTGGTCTGGAGAGCTTTTGGGCAGGGACCGAAGGACGCTTGGTACGCGGTAACGTCAGAGTTTGGGTCTCTGGATGCGGTCGAACGTTCAGAGGTCACTGGACCGATTATGAACTAGTCTGGTCTAAACTCTGGGTCTCAAGCGTAGAGGCACCACAGAGTGGTATCTCAAGCTCTCGCGCGGCTGCGATGGACATGCTGGCCGTGGCATGGGAGGCGAAGTTGCCAACAGTTTCGCACTTCTGCGAGAGACCTCGGACTGCGGTATACGGAGCGGATCGCGACGTGGAAAAGGTCGGTCTCATCGGGATGGTGTACAGCCTCATAGCGCAGCTGTTGCAATTCCATTTCGACGGAGATGTCGTCGAAGTGTCTCAGGACGTCCTACACGGATTAGACGGCTCGGATGAGAGCTGGCCGGCAGCCCTCGATTTGTTCTCAGCACTCCTGTCAGCAACTCCGCATCTCAGCATGTGCGTCATTGACAGCCTCAACGACCTCGCATTTGGCGCTGGTGCGCAGTGGTGCGATGCTTTCCTGCGTGTGCTGTTCGAGCACCAAAAGGCATCAGCGGGCGTCTTCAGGATTCTTCTCACCACTACCGGGCAATCACGGGTGCTGCAGGATCATGTGAAGATATCGGATCGAGTGTTCACTCAGACGGAAGCGCGGGAAGTAATTCGGGGTGGACTTTGGTACATGAGTCCAGAAGATTGAGGTGGTTGGACGCGTGGTGTTCGCGACGGAAGGTTCATTGGCGTGTTCTTGTGCCTCGGCGATAAAGGCTTGGCACCGATGGAACATGAGGTCATTTCCATTGTTCAAATTTCCGTCATGTACCACATTTTGTGACCATCGTGAATGGTCGTTTCTAGATTCCCAATGTTCGACGTGGATGTATGAGCTAACTACATCTATCTGTTGATGGGCTCGCAATATGTCGTTCAGATGTCTAAATCCATTATCTGCTCGTAGACTCACTACTTCTGTCGCTGTATCTTGTTTAAAGCCCTACCACATCCTTCCGTTATCAACTACGCGCAACATGGCCTCTGCATCAACAAATCAAAAGGCATCACGTCTTTACGATAGTAAACCTGCCTTCATCTACGGTACTGCTTGGAAGAAAGATCAAACGAAGAGGCTAGTCATGGAAGCTCTCGCTCAAGGCTTCCGTCGCGTCGACACAGCTGCGCAACCACGACATTACCAGGAACCTTTGGTTGGTGAAGCGCTTCGTGAGGCGTTCGCTGAGGGCACACTTGAACGCAAACAGCTATACGTAGGTTCAACGGAGACCTGGTCTAGTTAATGCTTATGCGTCACAGTTACAAACAAAGTATACCACGCCTGCCGGCCAAGATCTGACCAACATGCCCTACGACCCTGAAGCGCCGCTGGACACCCAAATGCACACATCCGTCGCATCATCATTGAGAAACCTACGATACAACGAGTCAGATGATGAATCATACGTTGACTGTTTACTTCTGCACTCTCCACTACCTACCATTGACCAAACACTGCAAGCCTGGAAAATACTAGAGTCTTATGTGCCCGACAAGATCCGCTCCCTCGGCATCTCAAACAGCAGCCTCCCCATTCTCCAAGCCATCCACGAGAACGCCACAATAAAGCCGTCGGCCGTTCAGAATCGCTTCTACCCTCAGACGCGCTACGATGTACCGTTACGCGCCTTCTGCCGAGAACACGACATCATGTACCAGTCCTTCTGGACTTTGACCGGCAATCTCTCTCTAATCAGATCCGAGCCGGTTACTGCGTTGGCTCAAGTAGCGGGTGTCGGACTGCCTGTTGCGCTTTACGCTCTGGTCATGGATCAAGGAGTTGTGGTGCTCAACGGAACCACTTCGAGTGATCATATGCGGGCGGATCTGGAGGGTGTTGACAAGGTGCGTGACTGGGCGCTGTCACAACCTGACAAGTTCAAGCCTGTTAGCGAGGCCTTCAGGTCACTGCTCGCATGATAGGAAGTATTGTCATGAATCGGAGCGTACTACACGTGCAATGTCTGTCATCCAAGAGCAAAGTTACCTCGAGTCGTCAAACGTATGTCGCGCAGTACTCGGTCTCAACAAGGCGGTCTGAGCCATCATGTTGACCGCTCTATATGGTGTTCACCAAAAGGCACCCACCCTCCTGCAACGAATCGCTCTGGAAAGTTGTCGCGGAAGAGACACGTGACTCGAGACTTAGTTGCCTAGACAATGCAAACAGCTCCCAGCTCGGTACGCACTGACCCCCATTGACGACTTTTGTCACACAAACGGTCGTTGAGCTTTTGTCCACCTTTGCCGCAAACCAGAACCTCTGACTACTGACAATTGCTGTGACGAAGGAGATTTAGCCTACTAAACAAGCAGAACACTTCTACTCGACAAGCACAAAAAGTATGCTCAGCATATCGAGTCCACGGCACAACGCCGATGATGATCCCAGTCATGCATACATTTTCTCCGTTTTGGAAAAACTGTAGCGGCTGGTATCATCATGAATTTGGACCTAACGATGTGAAATAGTACCAAAGCTCCAGAAGCAAAAAATGCCAGCCACCGAGCCGCGCAATGAGGTGGAACGTCGGATGTACCCGAAAGGAGTCTTCTACCAGTCGTAAGACACAAATCATCACATCCATAGGGAAGGGAACTAACATACAACAGGTTCTTGAGACTCATATGTGACGACGCTAGCCCAGGCTGGTGCTCAGAGCTCACCTCGAAGATGGTGCACCAGTTACCTCGGGAACTCCGCGATATCATCTACACGTACATCCTCGAGAGCCGGTGTAGCAACCGTCAGCATCAGGTGCTCATGGTCAACAACCCCACGGACTGGAATCTTGCAGAGTTCACCAGCAACCCCAAGGAACTTGGTATCAGAAGATGTACCATCAAAGGCGATGAGATCCCACATTTTGCAGTGTACGAACATGTCCACGAGACCTACCGAATCGAGTTAGCGGAGACTTTATACCGCACCAAACTGCTCCGGGTGGCAAGCATGCACGAGCTCAAGTTCACACTGAACTCCGACGTTCTCGTGACTAGCTGCGATCCGAAGGAGCATGTACGCCACATCCAAATCGAGCTTAAATTCGACTGTGGTACCAAGGCACAAGCTCAATACGCAAAGCAGCTTGAACCGTTGTGGTACCTTCGTCATATCAAACATCTCGAAGGACTGAAAGTCGGATTCGTCGTCCACTTCATATACGATGACGTCATTCCGCTTCTGGAGGAAGCCATAGCACCGTTGGTCCAACATTTGGCATCAGAAGGTGCGAGAGTGGGTTGGTACAAGAAGGGAAGGGGTTGGGATGCACCAAGCAAACTTGTCATGCCTGAGCGAAACTCCGGGGATTCTCTGCAAGAGTCCAAGGAAGTGGTCTGAGTTGTCGGTCTCCGTAAGTCATCTATATCCTGAATATAAGATCTGCGCTAATTTTACAATCTGAAGGGCCCTTAGAGAGATGGCTTGGTGACCGAGGCGACAAGTTTGGGGATGCCAGTATAAGGTTCGCGAGTGAGAAAGAGGTCTTTGGTTGGTATATAGCAATGACGCGTATGCAGCAGGGAACCCATAATTCACCTTTCCGCGTCAAAGTAGGAAGAAATTGAACACCCTAAAGCCTATATCAACGTCAGCTTACCTACTTTGCATGTTTTAATCTTGATGTAGTCTGCAGACCTGTTTAGGGCTTTGCTTGTATAGGGTATATCTTAGCATGAATGTGGCAATGTGGCATTTGGTCGATAGCTAGAAGGCAACTAGTCGTATACTCAGACCCCTCCGCCCCACCCCAACACAACATACACTATCAGACCCAATACTGCATCCCACCCCAGAGCTTTCACTGCGTATCCGCCGTTTACTAAAGATCCCACGACGCTGCCAGGAGTGAGGTCCTTCCTCATCATCGCCGCATTTGCAACCGCAAATCCACCAGACACAGTGATACATTTGACAACATCTGCGTCCCTCAAGCTCATGGCCGAAAAGTGAGGAAGTAACAAAACGGCGCGAGTAACAAGAAGTAGACCGCTGAAGACTGAGTTGGATCGCAGAGCTGGAAGTGCGAGTAGAGCGGCGTTGAGAAGAATGTTCGGGATCTGCAGTGTTGCTATAGGCTTGCGACGTTTGGTCGTAACTTCGGGTTTAGGTGCTCCTTTCGCGACTGCAATATCCGGAGAAGAAAGATGGAGCTGGATCAGGAACAGCGAAACTGTAAAGGAAATGGGTAGGATCTGGCCTAGCAGAATGTACGTGCGCACCATCGACGTGTCATACCTGCGCGTTCTCGCTATATATACGTTAGTACCCTCTCACGCGTGTAAGTCAAACATTACCTACCCTTTTGTGCCATATAGATATTCCAAAACCACGTTGCCAGAATCGCTGCCTGCGTCCACACCGCGTTCGGCGCATCTTTGACTAGATCCAGCGCGAAATCTTGGAACAAAGTCGATTCTAACATCCATCTCTTCACCTGATCGGCACTGACATTGCTAAAGCTTCTGCTCTTGTCTCCGCTCCATTCCAGATAGTGCGTGATCAGGAACATGAGCATGTGGCAGGACAATGTCGCGAAGCTGATCGAAGCGAGGAACGCGTAGATCTTGATGTGGCGCGCTCGCGCTGCCTTTGCTGCATTGAGCTTTTCATCTTTTGATTGGCTGGAAGTGTCGAATATGGCTGTGTATTGAGCGTAGAGCGAGCAGCTGATCTTGATAGTCGCGTAAAGTGCCGCGACGATGTAGGAGAGGAAGATGGTAGTGCCGATGTAGCTGTTGGGTGGTGTGGCGTAATACACCAGCGCGTCGTACCCAGGGATTTCCATCTTGTGTCTTGAGCCTGTCGAGATATTATTGTTGTAAGAGTAACATATGAGCGATTAATGGGCGACGTATATATCATCGTGGCCAGACGCGAGGTTTCAAAAGTGTGCGATGATGCCTGACGTCATGACACAGTTGGTGTCTGAGAAATCGGGCGACGCGACACTTCGGC
>Ga0265797_10008742_pt1 | contig 13380 bp, 11 predicted proteins | sample P2T30metagenome_FD_192433 | JGI IMG/M metagenome (GOLD analysis project Ga0265797, IMG submission 192433) | Plant litter microbial communities from East Loma Ridge, Irvine, California - P2 T30 | ecosystem: Environmental > Terrestrial > Plant litter > Unclassified | place: USA: California... | reverse complement strand
ATTGGCTACTGCCAGGGTCTTGGTTTCCTCGTTGGCCCGCTGCTCATGCAGATGGGCGACAAGGAAGCCTTTTGCGTGCTCGTGAGGTAGGTCATCGCACTTTCTTCACAACGTCAGCGACTAACAACACCAGGCTCATGGAAGACTACGATCTGCGCTCGTGTTTCCTGCCGGACCTCTCTGGCCTCCATCTCCGCATCTTCCAGTTCCAGAAGCTGCTCCACCAACACATGCCTCAGCTAGCCCAGCATCTCGACGATCTAGAAGTGCAATCCGCATATCTATCGCAATGGTTCCTGTCTTTCTTCGCTGTCACATGTCCGCTACCCATGCTGTTTCGCATCTACGACGTACTATTTGCCGAGGGCGCATCCGAGACGATCATGCGGGTAGCCCTCGCGCTAATGAAGCGCAATGAACAAAAGCTTCTGTCCCTGAGTGAGTTCGAGGACGTAATGCAGTTGCTTTTGGGGCGCCAACTCTGGGACCCATACGGGCGGAACGCGGGGTCGGCGGATGAATTGGTCGGTGATTTCGTTGGTTTCACAAACGACGTGACGCGCGAAAGGTTGCAGGGATTGGAGCAGCAGTACAAGGAGGCCCAGGAGAAGGATTCGTCCAAGCAGCAAGTCCAGAAATCTGCCACGAGCTTCCTGGGCCGCCTGTGGGGTCCCTCCAACTCTTCGACCAAGTCCGTTTCACTCAGCCCGGGTCTCTCCGCGCCTTCACGCCCTGTTAGCTTCCTCAGGCGCTCGGCGTCCAAGCAGAGTCTCGCCTCGACACTCAACTCTACTGCCGAATCCGATGCTTCTGCTGCGACACAAAGTACAGCCATGACGGATATTTCGCGCGCCTCGAATGGCGACGCGCTGTCGATGAAGTCGGGACACGGCTCCATGGCCATGGGCGCATCGTCAAAAGACCGGGACCTACACTATCAAATCGAACAACTCCTCATGTCGGTAAGCCAACTACAACGCCAAAACAGCGAACTCGAAGCCGCCCTCCAAAAGCAGCGCGAAGACCGCAAAGAAGACCACCGCATCGTCCGCACCGTCGTCGACAAAGTCCGCAAAAAGACCACCACCCTCGCCGCACCCTCAACCCGTTCCTCCCGCCGCCGCACAACAATTACCTCCGCAACCACGCTGCCCCCTTCCTCCTCCGATGACGCCGCCTCCACCCCCGAACTCACAGAAGAAGCCTCTGAAATCGTCGAAACGCTCGAATCCCGGTTTCCAGCAGCCACACTGCACCACCGCGCCTCCTCCATGTTCGAAACAAAAGCCCTCCTCCGCGACAACTTGTCCCGCACGAAAGAGCAACTCGCCAACGAGACCCTGCGCGCCAATGCCCTGGCCCGCGATCTGTCGGACCGCGACGCAGAATTGCAAATCGCACGTGACGCGCTGAAGGATACGCGGCATAGGTTGCAAGATAGCTACAACGCAAACCAGCGCCTCGAGAAAAACATCCAAGAACTGCGCCAAAACGCGCGGAAGCAGTCTGCAGCTGCGAGTTGGACGGGCGTGGATCACAGTAGCCATGGCAACGCGCCAGACACACCACCCACACTATCGCGTTCCACAACTTCTGACAGTATCAACACGAGTGGATTGCGGGAACTGAGGCTAGGCAGGACGAATAGCCAGAAGAGCGAGAGAGGAGGGTATTACAATTCCCCTGCTCCGCCAGTCCCGTTTTCAAAGAGGAGTAGTTCGCTCGCTACACAGAGTGTGCTTGCGACTGAGAACAACACACCCGCCGACTCCGAAGCTCTGTTACTCGAGTTGGTTAACGCTAAAACGGCGGAAGCGGTGGCGAGACAGGAGCTTGAGGAGATGAGGAGTAGGTTCGAGGGGATGAAGCGCGTTATGAGTGGTGGTGGTGGCGGTGGGGGTATGAATGGAGGAGCGGGAGGAGGGTATAGTGGGAATGGGAGTCCGATGGGAGGAAGTCCTTTCGCGACGCCGACGCAGACGCCGGCTGTGACGCCTAGTCCTGTTCCTAAAGAGGCGGCGAGTGGGACGGGTGGGGGATGGGGGTGGGGGGGTTGGAAGAGGACGGTTAGTAGTAATGCGGCGGGGGGCTCTTAGGCTGGGCTCTTTGATGGACGCTGATGGGGGGGTGGGATATGGAATGGAGGGGAGGGATGTTGGTGTACAGTGTACAGTGTATATACTCATACAATCTGGTCTGCGAGACCAGTACGACGCCTACTCTCGAGATATAGAGAGAGGGGCTTATGATCTTCTCAGGCTTCTTCTCTGTCACCGGTGGCAAGGGAATAGCTGGCCCTATCATAGTCAACGGGTTTAATGTCAACAATTTTCTTCATGAACAATCAATCCTCTTCCTCTTCCTCTCCGCTAGTCTCGTGAAACAGTGATCAGAAATATAGTAGACTATCGTGGAACAGTGATCAGAAACAGAGCACATGGAACTGGTTGCGAGGGAGAGAGCTAACTAGTATGTTAGAGGGATGATTTTGTGTGGAGCTGGAGAGTAAGACTTTGTGTGATGAGATGGAGAGGTGGAAAGGGGGCGAGGTTGTGTTGGTAAGGGATTTGACATGGAAAGAGGGTATGTGGTGAGGTCGTCCCGTGTTGCGATGTGTAGTTGGTGAGGTGAGAATAAACCTCCGCTGTTGACTTGTAGCTCAAAGCTACTTCTAAACCTACTAACCCAGCGGTCTGCGTCCCGGCACATGAACGCAACGGCTCATTGCGCTCGCTACACAACGTTCAAATAGACTTTCAAGCGTTCTCCAATATATCCCCTCACATACTACACCACCTCCCCCCATCATCAACCCCCCTTCTCCACCCCCTTACACCTCTTAACCCCCGCCCTCGCATTCGCCACCCCCTCGCCAAACCCAATCTTCTTCGCCAACTGCGCTGCTTCCTCATACTTCCTCCTCGCCTCCCCAATCTTCCCTTCCATTTCCAAGAACTCGCCGAGATTATGCGTCGCGACGGCACAGCCCATGTCGCACTCTTCGTTCCTTTCAGAGGAAGAAGACTTGATCTGGGCGGAGAGGGCGAGGGCTCGTTCTGCCCATTGTCGTGCTTGGTCGATGGCGAGGGAGCGCGGCGCGGAGTTTGTAACGGGGAAGGAGGTGGGGGCGTCGGACATGGTTATTGCGTTGGAGGAGGTGGGGGGCGTTTGTTGGGCGAGGCAGGTGGATATGTTGTTCACTGGGGGTGGTTAGTCGGGATGGATGGGAAGGGGTGTGGGGACGTACTTAGGACGACGCTGTGGCATGAGGTTGGTGGACAGAGTTGGAGGGCTTTGACGAAGAGGGGGGTGGCGAGGTAGTGCGAGTCGAACTGTTCGTAGTGTGTTCCGAGGGCTGATTGTGTTAGCATGCCATAAGCGGTATTCGGCCATGTAGCTGCCTACCTTCGAGTACACCGCCCATCTCGTCGTTGGTGAGCCAAGGCCCCTCGCCGTTCTTGACACCGTCCTTCTCCCGCCGTTGTTGTTCCTTCAATGCGCTCTCCACAGCCTCGACCAGTCGCTTCTCGCCGTTCTCAGGCTCGTTGACATATCTCACGTCGTAGAGCTGGCCCAGCTTCAGATTGATCTGCACCATGTTCTTCTTCACCCTGCTCCTATTCCCATTTGTCCAATGTCTATCCGAGAACTCGTCGACCCATTTCTGGCAATCATTGCGCATAATCTCGAGCACATCGATAGCCAAACTGTAGTATCCCGCATCCTCAAACAGCGCAGCGATGGTGTACTTGACGCCCATGATCTCGTCGCTAAAAGGATCCATGCCCATCTCGTCGGCGAGGGCGAGCGCCTGGCGAAAGTGCTTGTTGGCTTCGCGGATGTCGAGCCATTGGCCGCGGCTGTAGAAGAGGGCTCTGCGCAGCTTCTTTGCGACGGGCTCGGGGAAGTTGTGGTAGGGCTTGATGATGACGTTCTTGTAGTACCACGGTATGTACAAGACGCAGATGCCGGCCACGAGGGCAATGGACCCAATCGCAAAGGGGAACAACACGGGGCTCTTGTGGTATTGCTCCCGGAACTGCTCCCGCATCGTCGAGCCATAGCGCCGCCCCAGGTGCTGCTGTACTGGCCGCCGGCATCGTGTCAGCGGGGTTTGCGCTTCGCAGCGTGCGATTGCGCTCGTTCGGGGCACGGCGCGGGGGGCCGTCCTGCTCAACATGGTGCGCCGGGCAAAGGCAAAAAGATGTGGGCGATGGCATCTGGCAGCTGGTGGAGCGAGTGCATGACGGAACGAACTTTTAGTGCCCGTCGCGTGCGTTCCGCGTAGGGCTGAGGCTCGTCATGACGTAGCCAATCACCAACGCGCCGCATCGCGTTGCCCGTAGACCTCACCACGATGCACTGAATCTCTTTAATCATGTGTGGACGGTATGCGCTGGCCTTGGTGAGGATATGTGGTCACGCGAAATACAATGTGACAGCTGACAAAGATACCAGAGGCCTTCGGAGGTCCGCCAGCAGCTCGAACAGTCGCAGATGCCAGTCGAAGAGGCACCCGACGACGACAGCAACGTGCGCCAAAGCTACAACTTCGCCCCAGGCTATCATGGGCTTGTATACCGAGCGGACGGTCCCGAGACTGGCGGCCAGGAGGAAGGCGCGACGGAAGATACCAAATACAAACTGCAGTCTATGCAATGGGGTAGGCACATCCACCTATGACCTCGTACGTCACTGACAGCATGCGACAGGTCTCGTACCGTTCTGGACGAAGCGCAACCCCGACTACGGTTCCAAGATGAAGACGATCAACTGCCGCGACGACTCGCTCTTCGAAGACCGCGGCATGTGGACGACCATGAAGAAGAAGAAGCGCTGCATCATCGTGGCACAGGGCTTCTATGAGTGGCTGAAGAAGAACGGGGGCAAGGAGAAACTGCCACACTTTACCAAGCGCAAAGACGGCCAGCTCATGTGCTTCGCTGGGCTATGGGACTGTGTGCAGTTCGAGGACTCGAGCGAGAAGCTCTACACCTACACCGTCATCACCACCGACTCGAACAAGCAGCTCAGCTTTCTGCACGACCGCATGCCCGTCATCTTCGATAACGGCTCAGATGCCATCCGTACCTGGCTTGACCCGACGCGCACAGAGTGGAGCACAGAACTGCAGTCGCTGTTGAAACCATACGAGGGTGAGTTGGAGTGCTACCCGGTCAGCAAAGACGTAGGCAAAGTCGGCAACAACTCTCCGTCCTTTCTCGTGCCAATCAACAGCGCAGCCAACAAAAACAACATTGCCAATTTCTTTGGTAACCAACGAAAGGCTGCTGAGACGAAGGCGGAGGAGCAATCTGTCGGCAAGGCACAGCATGATCTGGACGCCTCGACAGACGAGAAGGGTCAGATCAAGGTCGAGCACGACGTTGATGAGACGCGTGACACAACCGATCGCGTCGAAGGTACCGAAGATAACGCGCCATTGCCTATCCCAGCGACGTCGCCAAAAGGCATCAAGCGAGAGCACGACGACGTGGCTGATGGCAACGCAGAGTCTAAGCCACAGCACAAGCGCAACAAACCGACCGCGTCTGTCTCGCCTGCCAAAAGCCCTGCGAAGAAGTCAACACCCGCGAAGAAGCAAGGTACCAGAAGCGCCACGAGTAACGGCAGCGCAGCAAAGACGTCCAAGGCGGATGGTTCGCGGAAGATTACATCCTTTTTCAGCAACAAGTGACCGCAAGAATTTGCTTCCAGTATCCTGGGCCCGGCAAGAGCGACGTCGGGACATTACATGCTGGAACATGTTTCCGAGCACCATCCAGAGCATTAGGTGGTTTGGCGGTGAAGAATGAGGTCCGTTTAGGCTTCCTGCCTTGTGCGCTATGCCGTCCGACCTATAGTCCGGGGGCAAGCCGCAGCGCAGACACACGTGTGCGCGGAGATGCGGTCGTCGAGATGTACATGGTGGAGGATATGAGAGGGAAGCCCTTGCGGAGTGAGCATGTCCGCGGTCGCAGATGGGCGCAAACATAGAAGTACCGTCCTTGCCCCGCGCTAATGGTGGCGGGGACGGGCGAGGGGCCATCTAGCGGCCGTCGAAACCTCCAAAACACTGCCAATCCTGCCTGCTGGAGCTTTCAACGCCCTGCGCAACACATCCGGGACGCGTTCCTCCAATGCTTATCCCTGCATGGCCCGAAGATGCGGCGACTTGACTCAATCTACTGAACGCCCTCTTGGCCTTACCCTGCTTGCACCATGTGATCAAATATCAGCTGTCGTCCAAAAAGTAGAACACCAACACCCTAACCATTGCCTTCCGCTCGCTTTCGTATTGAGGAAGCCCTTGTCTAGCAATCTCCCGCTCACTAGCATTGATGCCAAGACTTGTCGCTTCCGCGTTCAACCCTAGCCGTTCGCGTTCCTGACACGATGAACTCCAACATGGCGTCTTTGATGGACCTTGTGTCCCAAAACCAACCCAAATTCCAAACACACCAAGCCCTTGTTCTCGTTGGACTCCAGAACGACTTTGTGACATCAGAAGGACGACTTCCCGTTGACACCCAGACGGGCTTTCTGGAGCGCATCCAGACTTTGATTCCGAAATTCAGAGAGCTCAGCGGCAATGTCATTTGGGTCCAGACGCTGTACGAAGCCGATCGCATCGCGACTGGCGCCGACACGGGTGCGGGAGACACGCTTGTCGTAGAAGGGCTGCTCGACGGCGAGGAAAACAACAATGAAGCTGAGGAAGAGTTAGCCAAGGAAGCAGCGTCGCTGCCAGCGCCCTCCAGATCCTCAAAACACAAGGAACGCGCGCTAGCCCTGCTGAAACGCGTGTCAGCACGACGAAAGACGCTGCCAAAGGAAGTCGCAAAAGCCAAGGCTGAAGAAGACGACGAGCTGTTCCTGTTGAAGAGCGAGAAGAGAACGCCAGCATGCGTGCCCGACACGCGTGGCGCCGAGTTTGCAGATGCTATCGCGAAGCAGATCGAGCTACCTGCAGACGTTGTGATACAAACGACCAATTACTCCGCCTTCCAGGGCACCGACATGCTCATAACACTGCGCGCAAGACTCATTACCGAACTCTTCATCTGCGGATGCATCACCAATGTTTCTGTGCTTGCGACTGTCATCGATGCAGCGCGGCATGGTGTCAAGATTCATGTCATAGAAGACTGCTTGGGCTTCCGCAGGGAAAACCGACACGAACTGGCGCTGAAGCGCATGGAAGATTTCTTCAGCACGTATTTGGTCAACAGTGAAGAGATACTCAAGGAGGATACGACGATAATTGCGACAAAGACAACAGCGCCTGCGGATGGCGCGAAGAGCGAGCAGACTATGGAGGAGCGTATGGCTAAATTGTCTCTCGCAAGGGACATCATAGAGAAGAGGGCTGCACAGGGTGCTGCAGGTGCCGCGGAAGATAAGACAGAAGGGGACAAGCCGGAACTTGTCAAGTCGAAGGTTCGAATGAGGAAGAATAGGAAGAGCAAGAAGAAAGCGAAGGACAGAGAAGCATCAAAGGAAGATGGTGAAGAGGCGAATGGCGAGCCGAGCACGACGGCGAACCAGGTTACGAAAGATCCATCTCCGCCAATCACTACGGCACCGACAGTCATACCACAGTCCGCATCGGCTGAGCCTCAACGAATGTCCAAGATTGCAAAAGCTGGGAGTGTTGCAGATTTGCGGCAGAAGGATAGCAAGCAGCATATGCTGAAGAATGCTAGCTCGGTACCTGCATTGTCCGCGAAGGCTGGTGATGAGAAGGAGAAAAACAGGTTGACTGAACTCTCGGATCGCGTGCGCATGTCACTCACTAGGGCACCAAAGTCTGAGTCGGGGTCTGAGTCAAAGAGAGGGTCCATCAGTTCTGCAAAGCCTGCACCAACCACCCCGAAGCAAGACGACAGGGAAATCAAGCTACCGACTGTAGAAGCTGCACGGCCAGAACAACCTCCTGTCAGCACGCCAGAAGCCAGTTCGCCATCATCAACAAAGACACCTACAAAAGCCGCAACGATGGGTAAGCCGCCCAAGTTGCAGTCACTCGCAACGTTCCCCGTCCTAGGGCCTGGCGATCACATTGCAGAAGGCGACTCACGCATCATCCACGATTTCTTCCCCGCCGACTACTTCCACCCGTCCGAACCAGCAAAACCACTCAAAGACACCATCTTCACCCAACTCTACAACGAAGTCCGATGGCAAAAGATGCTCCACCAACAAGGCGAAGTACCCCGTCTAGTATGCTGCCAGGGCGCCTTCGGCGACGACGGCTCAATGCCCGTATACCGGCACCCATCCGACCAAACCCTGCCCCTAATGCGCTTCTCCCCCAAAGTCCACGTCATACGAAAGCGCGCCGAGGCGCTCGTCGGCCACCCATTAAACCACGTGCTAATCCAACTCTACCGCTCCGGCAACGACTTCATCTCCGAGCACTCGGACAAGACGCTCGACATCGCAAAAGGCTCCTCCATCGTCAACGTAAGCTTCGGTTCGCAACGCACCATGCGGCTCCGCACCAAGAAAGCCGAATCACAAGCAAAACCAGAAGAAGAAGAAGACCCCTCACCCGCGTCCTCACCACGCTCAACCCAGCGCGTCCACCTCCCCCATAACTCCATGTTCACCCTCGGCCTCGCCTCAAACGCAAAATGGCTCCACGGCATCCAGCCCGACAAGCGCCTGCCCGCCGAACGCAGCGAAACGGAAAACGCATATGGAGGCATACGCATCAGTCTGACGTTCCGCCACATAGCCACGTGCCTCGATTGCCGCAGCACCATCATCTGGGGCCAAGGCGCGACGTCGAAAACGCAACGCGACGCCGCTGATATCGTTGCGAATGACGAGGCGGAGACGAAACGCCTCATCACTGCTTTTAGCCGCGAGAATCACAATGTCGAGTTTGAGTGGGAGAAGTGGTATGGTGAGGGGTTTGATGTTTTGCACCTCCATGAGCCGCCGGGTGATGATACACCGCTGCTTTTCCTGTCGAATGACAGTGTGCAGAATGATCAAGTGCTTATCTGTCTAGCGGAATCGAAAGTGCCCTACACGGTTGTTGAAGCACCAAACCTCGACCCGTCGTTTGAACAAAACCGCCAAATCACCTTCCGGGATGTCGACGTCCAGCATTCGGAGATTCACACGCCGATGGGTATATTACTGTACCTAGACCGATATCACCCCCTCGATAAAAGCCATTCTGCGAATTTGGCTACTGCGAATGCGTTTCCTATCATACTATTAGCATCAGAGATTTTGCGGGTTTGGCGGAATCAGCAGAACCCGCGGAGAAGTAGAGGAACCGAGGGGAGTGGAGAAATACGGGGGGATACTACTCCTACTACTCCTACTACCACCACCACCAACTTCGCCTTACAGAACCTCCTAGCACGCCTAGAAGAAACTGTAGAGAGGAACGGAGGACCGTTTGTAGCGGGGAGTAGGTTTAGTGTTGCGGATGCGTTTGTTTGGCCGGTTGTACATGGGTTGGTTGGGGAGTGGGAGGGCTGGGAGGAGGCACGATTTGCCAAGTTGGATGAGTGGTATCGCGGGTGTTGGAAGAGGAAGGCGTGTGTTAAGAAGGTGGCGGAGAGGCTGGCTGTGTCGGGGAAGGGGAAGGTTGGCGGGGAGGAGGGGAAGGAGTAGGAAGGCAAGCTTGTGGGAGAGAAAGGGAAGGAGAAAGGCTAGGTGATGTGGGAAGTTGAATATGTAGTGCGATTGCATGGTAGGTGTTGGACATGGGCTGTCTCGTATTCCCATTGAACCCCCTTGACGTCTAGGTCGTTTATTAATTACCCTTTCGGCTACCAAAACCATCAATCTTGCTCAAGATCCAAGCCATCAAGGAAACTCAAAAGTAACCTTTTTCCCACTCCCTTTCTTCGTCTCTACCTTCGCTACCTCTTCCTTCCCCCCTTCTTTCCTCCCTACCCCAAACGCCCCAACCCACCTCTCCGCAACCATAACCGCATGTCCCCACCTCACCCTCTTCCACCCCCCTTTCCTAAACTCATACAGAAGAATATGGCCTAGAGTATGTATATCCCGCCTCGCCCTCGTCAGTGCCTCCGTCGTTGTCCTTCCACCCATCCCCATCCCCCTTCTTATGCCACCCACGTCCAAACTCGGCATCATACAAAGCGCATCTTTCAACCTCTCTTTGTTCCGCATGAAGATGTTCTGCTGACTCAGATCATGGAAACGAGAAGATGAAGGAGGAGGAGGATGCATGTACCCCGCCGCCAACCCATAAATCCCCCACCCGAAAGACTCTTGTGGTAATTCACCCCGGCAGAGTATTTCTTCCAAGACAACGACGGAACTGTCCCAGAGGAGGGTGAAGAAGTCGAGGTCGAATTTTGCAAGGCTGGGAGGCTGCGCGCTGTAGGTGCTGTCTTGGGCTGCGGCTAGGGAGAAGGCGAGGGATTTGAGGGTTGGAGAAGAGGGTTTTGGGGGGAACCGTGGTTTTGGGGAGCGGGAGAAGACTGATGTGGTGGGGAGGGTGGTGTAGGGGCCGTGGTGGTTAATTAGGGCTTTGGTGTGGGAGAGGAGGTGGATGAAGCGTGTAATGTTTGTCATGCGGATGGCGGAGGCGAGGATCTCTTTGTTGGGTGGTAAGGTGGGTAACTCGTCGTCTTTTGTTGGATCACCATCTTGAGGCTGACTGGAGATGTTCGTCGATGGTGTGGGAGTCTCAGCCATACTGTGAACAGTGTGGCTTCCTGATGTGAACGCGCTGATGCTAGTGAAGTACTAGAGTACAGATAAACGGGTACTGTTGATATCGTGGTAGTACAGAGGAAGCTCGCGAGTGAGACTGAGAGCTCAGGAGCGGCGGCTGGAGATAGAATTGTGGATGACGTGAATGACAGCCAGCGTTGGTGAGTGTGTTTCGCGCAGGTGACGCCACGCTCTGAATTCTCTCACGCTTTCTTCTGACGACTGATCCAGTGACGTTGGGCTGCGTGTCTGTCAAAGCGCTGCGACATGACGGATCGATGAGACAACATAGGCTTTGTGATACAGTGTATCTGCGGTGTGTCTACGGTGTGTCTGCGATGTTTCTCTGATCTGGTTGAGGTGAGGTTATCGCATACTTGCGCAATTGAGATGGCGGTAAGAAATCGGGTACTCATTCTGGATACTCATTCAGGTACACGAAACTTGCCAAGACTCAAAATACTCCCGCGAGTGAAACTATGTCTCAAGCTATCGCGCAGTTGAAGCCTCGGGGGTGCCTCAGGAAGCCTTGCAGGGCCTTCATATTGTTGTTGAACCGTGACAGTGTGTATAATCTGACCCTCTGGAGTTTCTGGGACATCTTCATCTGTGACGACAATTTTCGGCGGGGACAGGTTCTCTTCCAGGTCTATGTCGTGAGGTCCATGGATTTGTATGGTCGTCATGTTACCCGGAATCGTGGGTACCAAATCAGAAGGGCTCAGGCTACGACGATATCCGCGGCGATGTTTTCGTTTGCGACCACCTTCTTCTGAGGGATAGTAGTTGCGGCCTCGTTCCTCACGGGGTGCGTCGGCAAGACCCAACTTCCATAGGCAGTGGCGGACGAGCGGACGGAGTGTCGCGATGCTACCCGCGGTGATGCCGATGCCAGGTTCGATAGTGCTCCATAAGGCGACGTCGGTGGTAGCATACAAGAAATCGGGGCCTTGGACGAGGGTGTGAATGTACGCCATACGGATGGCAGTACCGGTGCTTCCGATTGCTGCGAATGCAAGGATACCTGCGACCAATAGCTTTGTCTTCGTTCTCATCTCTAAGCCCCAGACGATAAAGAAAGGAAGCAAGCCGAATGCCCAATCAGCCATTGCATTGATGGCGGCAAGGGCATACGTGATGCCCAGAGTTGGTCCGTTGTGTATGCATCTGTCTGAGGCGGGATGCACGTTCCAAAAGTCCGAAACTATAACCATTAGCGAATGCGACAACGAGCGCTTGATTGATGCTCACTTGGAATGCATTGAAGCAAAACTAGAAAGAAGTAAACGAGACCGCATAGTACAGTTCCTAGCATGAGTATCCGGATGGCCCAGATATGCCAGCGCTCAATCGCGACCCGCAGGTAGAAGTAGCCGATGGCAAACTTGAGCAGACAGTTCGCTATTACGTAGAACAGCTCGCACAAGTACCAGAACTGTATCGAGTCAGATGTCAGATAATGTGATGAGAACGTTACACTTACCAAGAGTGCTGTCTTCGCATCGCTATCGCTCAGCTCCCATCGATGGCGACCAGTTCCGTGCATCGCGGCAATGATCTGACATGGTAGGTATACAGTGAACGTCAACTACAAGCTTGATCAGCATAATATCCGATTGAACACGAGACGTGACCGCTTACTAGTGCCGCAACCATGTAAGAGTCATCCTTTCCCCATGTTTTCATCAATACCGCGCGTACGTAGATCCGCAGGAGAACAGTCGTCCATGTGAGCACAAAGAACAGTGCAGCCACGGCGAACACTTCGGGGCTGCGGTCGTCTTTGCCCATGTCGGAGATGCTTTCCGACTATTGAAGCTTCGTTGTCTTTCCGTTAAAGCGATGCGATCTCTCATAGCTACCTACAGTCGTTCATCCGAATTATTGCTGGCCGTATCCTACGCGATGGAAAACTTCATCGAAAAACAACAGAATGCCGAGGAAGGCTCCAATATTATCAGACCCTAGAGCATAGGGACCGTTGATAGTCGTCCCAGGCGCGTAGTCTCCGAAACTGGCCAGAAGCCCTGCCGCGCAAGACCAGTGGAAGCCAAAGACCCACTATTGAAGATCGCGTTCTTAACCGAGTCATGAACGATGTGCCGGACGGTCTATTCGTTGCGAAAGAGCGGTAACTTCGATGGCGGCCTGTTAGCATGCATACCTCAGCTGCCAACCTCAACACGGAGGCATCTCCTCAGGACGCGCCACACGGTTAATGTCATGCAAGTAACTTTTGACATGTTCGGTCGAGACATGAACTGCCGGAAGTCTAGGTGGTAGATCTGCAGATTGACTTTGTGCAGACATCATCGGTACCGACCGGAGGGCCAACCGTTGAGATGCGGAGGGAGACTCCTAGCGGCGGCTTCAGGCTGTGAAAAGATGATACACGGCATGCGCTGCCACGGCCAAGGTACAGATCCGAATCCGAAAGCCGTGATGGCCCAACGCGGGTTGAAGCAGTCTAATGTTTTGGAGTTGTGGTTAGGCGGGTCTGGGCAGGACGGAGATTGCCGTGCCGCGGTTGATCGGCACAGGGATACCCGTTGAGCGAAAGGGTTAACCTGGCCTGGCCACATGGCAGTGCGGTACGCCATCTTCAAGGCCTTTCAATCTTGTAATCTACTCGTCATTGTCACCGCGATCGCCACAATAGCATCACGACTT
>Ga0265797_10008741_pt1 | contig 13381 bp, 14 predicted proteins | sample P2T30metagenome_FD_192433 | JGI IMG/M metagenome (GOLD analysis project Ga0265797, IMG submission 192433) | Plant litter microbial communities from East Loma Ridge, Irvine, California - P2 T30 | ecosystem: Environmental > Terrestrial > Plant litter > Unclassified | place: USA: California... | reverse complement strand
AGCAACAGACGATCAGAAACGCAAGCCCAGAAAACTAGCATCGCAGAGTAATAATACCGGTACCCAGCCGAACCAAGCATCTGCGCCGAAGAAAGCGCCGCGGAAACTTGAACGGAAGCCTGGGGCATGATGTACACGAACGAGAGGCGGTGGTGGGTAGATATCCGGTGTATTGTAGCACGTATTTTGTAACATAGATAGTGAAAAGTTAGCATTAATTTGAAAAGATGGATTTTTGCTGATGGGTCGTGGACGCGGGATTATTTCATTCGGCTTTCACTATACTTTCGAGTTCCGGACCAGATAAAGTGTGGAGAAACCTTGCGGGATTCGCTCCTATGCTTCGGGCTGCATTGTTGTCTTCATGCGTGCGTATTGCCAAGCGGGCGTGGTTGACTTCCTGCCACTCACGTTCGTGCGTGACTGCGCTACAGCCTTGCAGCCTCGGAAATAATGTATCGCATCCCTGATTCACGGCATCTCACGCGAAAGAAGCATACGATACATTCCCATTAATTTCGAACGCGCTCAAGATGCAAACATGCAATGTACTCAATACATCTACATTTATATATATACCACAGCCCCACTAATCCTACATCCCCACCAACCAAACAAACAAACGAAAACCCCACCGTCCCCTCCCATCCCCATCACTCAACCGGTTCCTCCTCCAACAAGACCTTAAAACTAAACGGCTCAAACGGCACACCATCCCCAATAAAATGCTTACTCATCGCCTCAACCCAATGCAACCTCAGCGAATGCAACATAGCACTCGTACCCTCCATAACACACAGCACCATAACCGTCGCCGCGAACCAAAAGTAAAACACGGCAACCATCATGAACGAGCCCGCGACGCCGGTCACGGCGAAGGCGTTCTTCATGGTCATGTCCCAGAGGACGATGGAGAGGCGTTGGTGCGCGAGGGAGAGGGCCCAGAGGCGCAGGTAGGATGCGGTGTGGGAGACGCAGTTGAGGCAGAATTCTGAATGTCGTTAGTAGAGTAAGGAAGATGGGATGAATGGATACATACCGATTGTGTGAATGACCTGGTGGATCATGACTTCGCTGAACTCAAATTCCTCGTGGTCCCCACCATGCCCAATGTCCTGCGTGATCATCGCAATGCCATCGTCGTCATCGCCGAAGCTCTCGCGTCCACCGTTGAGATGCTGGCCTTCTTCCTCGTCGTCATCGTCCATGGCGCTGACGCGCGTGTTCTCGCCGATACCACGGTATCCGAGCGCGCGAGCCTTGTTGTGCTCGTAGCGGAGGTAGAAGGGCTTGAGGAAGAGCAGGATAGGCACACAGATGAGCGCCATGAGAACGAGCACGACTTGCACCATAGCTTGGCCGGGGTATAGAGGTGTTGTACCGGGCTCAAGAGTGCCGGGCTGCAGGAACATGAAGATCAGCATGTTGAGCAGACTGGGCGGGCTCTCGCCGCGCGCGTTCCAGTCGATGCTCCACTTGAAGACGATGGTGAAGGCGAGGTAGCCAAAGATGGACTGGAAGAAGATCATGCCCGGGACGAAGTTGCCCCAGATGTCGATCTTGGTTTTGAAGTAGCGCGCGTTGACTAGCGACCACATGAGCGAGAAGGTCATGTGGGTCCAACCGAGCAAAATACTGAGCTTCATCTTGTAGCTGTTGGAGAAGAGCAGGTCGTTCTCGGTATCGTGCCAGCGGTAATCCAGACCGAACGGGTATGTGTAGCCTTCGACGCGGGTGGATCCGGGGCCGGCGCCGTCCTTGTCCCACACCCACATAGACTTGAACCAGGGAAGGCCCAAGGAGAAAGCGTCGCAGTAGAGGAGACCGGTGTATATAGAGTAAATGCCCATCATGAGAACGATGTAGCGGCCGTAGAACATCATGGAGAACAGCTCGTCCAGCTTGCTGCGCTCAAGGCGCTTCTCGTAGTAAATCATGGCTGAAGCCGCGAGCAGAAGAAGAGTACCATGCCCGGCATCACCGAACATGACAGCGAACATGAAAGGGAAGGTAACGATGGCGGGCAGTGCAGGGTTGATTTCGCGGTACTTGATTGTACCGTAGGCGTCGATAATGGTCTGGAAACCGTTGGTGAACTTGTTGACCTTGAAGTAGGTGGGTGGTGTCTTAGTGGTCTTGATCTGATTCACGATGGTTGGGACGGACAGGCCGGCGCGTTCGTTGACGTCTGACAGGGTAGACTTGATGAGTCCGAGGTTGTTGGTTGGTGCCCACGCTTCGGCGATGAGGGTCTTTCGTTGGTGGTCATACGAGAACTTGTTCAGTGTTTCGTAGGTAGCCTTCTCTTTCTTGATGATGACCATCCATGCTGCCAGATTGCGACCAATGGCAGTCAACTCGGCATCGAGCGTCGACTTCGTGTTTTTCAATACACTGCTCAGATCGCCCAGGCGGGTATTGACCTCGTGGATCTGGTCGCGACGCAGCTCGCTGTTCTCGTCCACGCTGTACAAATCCGCACCGAGCGACTCAGAGATCTTGCGGATCTTGGCAATGATCTCCTTGCCGTGGGCGAAGATGATGAAGACGTTCTTGCTCGTCTCCTCGTTGTTCTCGGGGTTGACAATGGGCTCGGGGATCTCGGACTGGTTCATGTACAGATTGCCACGGAGCGTGCGCCACAGGATTCTCTCGAATGCGCCCATGCGCTCGCGCGGAATGACACCGGCGACGAAGCCAATGTTCATCACGGTGAAGGATCGCTCTGCGCCATCGCCCTGGCCATTCTGCTCGACATCCTGCAAAAGCGGCGCATCATCGTCATCGTCGAGAGACTGCCTAATGTCCTCGGTCTGGCCGCGGGCCCTGTCGAAAAAGCCACCCGCCTCCCTCAGTACGTGCCGCCACTCTATCAGCTCCACCTCGCGCTTCTTCAGCGTCTCGTAGCTCTCGTTCAACGAGGCGATTCTATTCTCCAAGCTCTGGCTCTTGTCGGCGAGCTCGTCGATCTCGGAGGCGGAAGGCGCTGTGAAGGGGTTGTTGAAGTCGTAGATGGACCGCATGGGGATGTCCGACTTCTCCATCTGCGCGCGGAAGTATCCTAGCGCATGTCAACGATGCATTCACTCCCTATACTAGAGTCCCATACGTAGTTGTCGCTCCACATTGTCGAGGCGGCGGATCTCCTGGGTGAAGGTGCGCTGAAAGGCAGTCGTTTCCGAATTGAGCTGCAGAACACATCATTAGCATGCATTCCCATCACGAAGCTTCTTCCGATGACGTACGTCTCTGAAATCCATAGTCCCAAGCTCTCCCAGCGCCGACACGACCTCGCGGCCAATCTCGTTGGAAATGTACAGCTGCGTCAAGGACATGTCCGCCGAGCGGTACATGGTGTCCTTGGGTGGCGCCATGGTTGGCAACTCACGAGAGGCGTCTTCCGGTGAAGATGCGCAGGTCTCGAGAGATGGGTGGGTGTTTAGTACGGCGGCGGAGGTTGATGGTTGACGTCTCTGATAGTCTGCGAGTGATGCGGCGAACCACCTGAGCTTGGCCCTGCGCCTGTGCTGCCAAGACACGTGCAACGCGCTTCACTGCTGATGTCATCGTGCCTCGATTCTTGACATAAGTTCCACACAAAATGCAGTACGAATCATCAAATAATGCTTTCGTGATTTGATATTTTCAAGATTGTAATTTCCAAGCTTGTAGCGCTTACACAGTGGTATAGATTCGCTACCTCTTGCTTCTCCTTATAGCTTCTGGCCCAGAAGAGCTCACTTACTCCTCCCCTCCAGTCCCACAGCCCTCAATACCGCAAACCTCACATGATCAACACCAAGCCTCTTCCCATTAACCACGACCTCGCTACTACAAGCCAGCATCTCCCCCAACGCGCCAGCACTATGCGGGGGCTTAATCTCAGGCCTAAGCTTGTTCATCTCCTGCTTCAGCTCTTCTAATGTACCCTTCGGCTTGATCTTGAACGCCTTCCTGCCCTGGAAGTGCTTGATCTCCGGGACTTTCGGGATGTACAGCTTATCCACTTTGGATAGCACGACCTGGTGACTGACGCCTGCTAATCGGAGGCTCGCGAGAAGTGACCGATCCTTGTCTTTGATGCCGTGTTCAGCATCGAGTAGCACGAAGACGCGACGCAGTTGCTTTCGCGACTGGATGTACTTCATAATCTCCACGCCCCATGAGAGCAGGGATCCCTCGCCGTAGCCAGGCATGTCGACAATCACAAGTCCTCCGGCCCCCACAATCTTCTCTTTGCCTTTGTCGCATTTTTCTACTTTGACTCCGAGCCCAGGCCCGATGCCGTAGAAGTTCATCGTCTTTGTATAGCCACGTGTCTTGCTCGTTCGCGCCAATAGATCCTGAACACTTGCATCGACGATGGCGTTTAGCAGGCTGCTCTTTCCGACATTACTCCGCCCAACGAATGCGACTTCAGGTACGTCTGAATCGGGGACCTGCATGAAGCGCGCGGCACTGCTGAGCAGCGTTGGTGGGTTCCGGTTGTTTATGAAGAAGCTGTTCGCTTTGAATAGTTGCAGGGCGTTAGGTGCGTGTGTCTCCCAGTAACAATTGAAGTGTTTGGTTGGTCTGACGGGTCTGGCGGACTTGATGCGGTTGCCCTCCTCTACGCCCTCAGAAGCCGGCGGAGGCGTCGATGGCACAGAGGGAAACAGACCTTCCGCCTGATTCTTGCTCGGCTTGTCTTTGTCGACCGCTCCGATACGGTGTCTTCTGGGCCTTATTGCTCTTTTGCGCCCGCCCGTTCGTATTGTTTCTGCCAGTTCTGGCGTCGGCGAGTCACTTAGATGTTTTCTTATGCGACGCCGTAAAGGTACTGGTTCTAGGATCTTGCGAGGCACGTTATTACTGAGTATCCTCGACTTGTGCCATCTAAGGTCCGGGAGTACCTTGGTCTTCCTGTACGTCAATCTTGTACCGCGGCTTTTGACTGGCATCCGAGAGGTGGTGGTAAATATGGAGCGACATTGCGGGAGATTGGCGGTTTGCAGAGGCCGAAGCACGAGACATTGGCGACAGATATATCCACGGCTGACGACATTCAAGAGTGTCGACATTGAGAGGAGTCGCGCGGCATTGGCGTATGTACATGTTAGCTGATGTTTTTATCGATAAGTTAAGCTCCTTCCTCGACTTTTCGCCGCAGCACCTCCGCGGCCACCACAACACGTCTCCCACCACCCAATTTCTCCCCAACTCCGCCAAACACCCAAAATGTCAACTCCAGCCCCCCAAATCCGCTCCCTCTACCGCCGCCTCCTCCGCGAACTCCCCGTCCCCCCCTCCACAATCCCAACCCGAACCCAGCACCAAAAGCTCTCATCACCATCAACACTGCAAAAGCGCATACGCGACACCATCAATCCCACGAGCGAAGCGAGTGCAAGCGGCGTAGCGAGTTCAAGCGCAGCGAGTTCAAGCGTACCGAAATCGAGAAACACGCCATCACAAATCCAACAAGCCGAGCAATTCGCACAATACGTACAAGCGCAACGCACATATCTTGCGCTGATCGAACGGTATAATCCGGGCATGGGCATGAGTGAGGAGGAGAGGGTGAGGTTGAGTGCGAGGAGGATTGGGATGGAGTTGCCGGTTGAGTTTGTTAGGGAGGGGGAGGGTGAGGGAGGGAAATGAGGGTGAAGGTTCGGAAATTATATAGTGGAGGCAGAGGAGGTGTGGTGGAGTATATGAATCTCATGAGTGAGTGGGTTGGGAATCTATGGTTATCTAAGTGGCCATGCGCCTGGTATGGAAACTTTTTGTGCGGTTCGTGACTCCTGTTCGCCGTGATATATATGTACGCCAATGCTTCCCATTTCCATTTCCATCTCGACCAACGAGTCCAACACACATCACCATTCCATCCCTTCTTTCCCCTCACACCTCGTGCCCCGTCATCCACTCAAATATGCGCGCATCAAGTGCCTAATCTCGACCACGGTCTATGATACAAATTAGTCCTAGCCTCTCAATCTTCAAACTTTATGCCCTTGCCACCCGATGTATCAATCGCACCGCCGCGGTACGAGCCCCTCTTCTTCTTGTTCTTCTCCTTGGTGAAGCCCTTGCCCTTTGTGACAATCAGGTCGGCGTGCGCGCGGTCGGCGTAGTCGTAGGAAACGTAGGCGTTGCTCTGGAGCTTGGGATCGACGTGGGTGTCGGCTTTGATGCGCTGGAAGCGGTTCTCGACGTGGTTCTTCTTAGCCTTTGGTTCTTCGGCGGAGGGCGAGCCGGAGAATTTGCGCTTGTTGGTGGTGGTGGGGACGGGCGAGTTGGCGGGGAGGGTGGTGGAGGAGTCGGAGCCCTTGCGCTCTACAGCAGGTGTCGCCTCGTCGTCGGAACTTGAGTCGGAAGAGGAGTCTGAGCTGGAGTCGCTTGAGGAGGATGAAGACGAGTCCCCCTTCTTTGCAGTCTTCGCGCTCTTCTTAGCCTTGGCCACAGGCTTGGTTTCGGCTTCTGACTCGCTGTCTGATGAGCTGGAGTCGCTGGACGAGTCGGACGAGCTTGAGTCGGAGGAAGACGACACAGATGCAGCCTTCTTGCTTGTCTTGGCCTTCTTTGCCTTTGTGTCTTTCGGGTCAGAGACAGAACTGCTGTCGCTGTCGGAGTCGCTGGAGGAGGAGTCGCTAGAGGAGGAGTCGCTAGAGGAGGAGTCGCTAGAGGAGGAGTCGCTAGAGGAGGAGTCGCTAGACGAGTCTGAGTCGGATTCGGGAAGTGGCTTGTTCGCAGGTTCATTGTCGGAGTCGCTAGAAGACGAGTCGCTGGATGAGTCTGAATCGGAGTCGGGGAGTGGCTTGTTTGCAGGCTCATCGTCAGAGTCACTGCTCGAGTCGCTGTCGGAATCGCTCGAGGAGGATGAAGACGAAGACATAGACTTGGCCTTCTTAGTCTTCTTGACCTTGGCTGTAGCAGGGGCGCTTTCTGCCTCAGACTCCGAGTCCGAAGAAGAGTCTGAGCTGGAAGAGTCTGAGCTGGAGCTGGAGCTGGAGCTGGACGAGTCTGACGAGTCCGCCTTCTTCACTGGCGCCTTTTTGCCAGGCTTGACTTTCTTCACAGAGTTCTTCTTTTTCGAGTCCGAGTCCGAGTCGCTGCTGCTGGAGGAGTCGCTGCTCGAGTCGCTGCTCGAGTCGCTGTCGATGTCTACATCCATGGCTTCAGGCGCATCCTGTGCCGCAGGTGATGCTGACTTCTTCCATTGATCGTATTCGCCGAGTTTAGTCGCAGCGTCCTTGAAGCCGCTCTGCTTGAGAAAGGTCTGTACAGACTCGAGAGGAGCCTTCGCGCCAGCGCTTGCTTGTGCAGTGGTGGCTTCCTTCTTCGTCTTCTTGTCACCGCCAGACTTTTTCGAGATCTTCTTGTCGGTCGCCATTGTGCGTGATTGAGAATGCACACTGAGCGAAGGTGGAGGGCGTGCGGTGAGGGTGAAGGGTGAAGGGTGGTCGTGTGTAGGCAGAAAAAAAGTTACCGCACGCACGGCAATCGCATCTCGTTAGCGCGACGCGACCCATGTCAAATCAGCGGCTCCACTAGACTTGGGCCGCTTGCTTGGGGCACTGCACGACGTCTGATGTCGCTGTCCGCATCCGAGTGAGACACGATCACTTTCACTCGCGTCGCCATCTTTCGCAGAAGTAAACACGGCGACATTGACCGCCCGACTGCACTGCACCTCTCACCACCAGTGCCCAGCGCCGCTCGCTAACGTTCAATCTCATCGGCACGTTCGCAATATAGCCCACCTGTTCACTATTTCACCCATCCATGAGACACCCCGTTCGCGGCTATGCGTCCAGGTCCGACGAGCTCCAGCAGCGCACCCTCATGAACTGGCCGTGTCTCCATCCATAGCGTCATAATCAGGTGCAGCGACCACAATGGATGGACGGCAGCGCAACTACCCCAACGGCCCCGGCGACTCGACCCGTGCTCCACCAAACCGCCCGTCTAATGGAAGCGCTCGAGGGCCGCCGTCGACTACCAGCTCGACACCCTCTGGCATGTCACGTGCCGAGCGCTTCGACGATGAACGCCGCCGCATCACAGAGAGCTGCTTCGCGAAGACGGATGACCAGGGACAGCGTTAGTTCCCACTTCCAGACTTGTTGTTGGAGACGAAATGCTGCTTTATGCAGTTTACCTCGTTCGCGCTGACAGTTCGCAGTACAGGAATCCTATATCACCCACATTCGCGTCCAGGAAGATGGCTCGTACCCGCAATCCCCGCCCCCGCCGACTGCCCCTACGTCGAACAAGAAACCGCGCATTATCATGATTTCGGTCCGGAACACGGGCAGGGTCAAGCTCCACAAGGCGCGAGAGAACGCAAATGGCACGTTCTCTATTGGCAAGTCGTGGCCAATGGAGGACCTGTCAGCCGTCGAAAATTACGTGCATCTCACCGCCTTGAACGACGAGGAGGCACAAAAGAAGCAGTGGGCAGGCGACAAAGGCTTCACTGTGACCATCTCCAAACCGTACTACTGGGAAGCCGGGACCGCGAAGGAGAAGGAATTTTTCATTGGCAGCATGGTGAAGATCTACAACAAGTACACCAAGGGGGAGTTTCCCATCTTGACTGGCTTCAGCACAACTGAGCTGAGTGTGTTGACAAACGGCCAACCACAGCTGGCGACCGCAGAAGGTCGAGCGGCGGCTGCTGGCGTGAATAGTACGAGAGAGGGGTCAGAGCCAGGACGGTCGCGACAGGGCACTCCAGACCAGCGGCCGTTTCCCCCTAAATCGCCTGGCCCACCACCCCGCAGAATGGGAGACTCGCCGCAAATGATGTCAGACGAGGGACGGCGAGTGCCAACACCAGGTTCTCAGAATCCCAACTTCAGAAGGCCTCCGGGTGAGTATCAGGGCCCTAGGAGGCCTGGTGCGCCAGAAGAGCAAATGCGCAACGGGAGCCGACCAGGGACTAGCGATGACACCCGCAGGCCCTCACCGTTTCTTCCGAGCCCGAATGCGCCACCATCTATGCCAAACCTGCGGCAGCAACGTTCAATGGAACAGAGCATTCGCTCACAACCAAGTGAAGACAGTATGAGAATGCGACCTCCACCCATGCGAACTCGCGACCCAATGCCACCAACACCACAGTTTCCGGCTCAAACTCTGACTCCTCAATCGTCAACTTCCGAGTTCACTAACCGCCCAAGAACACCTGAATCAAGCAACCACCTACCGCTCAGTCCAAGTCCGGCACGGCGACTGCGAGCGGACGATTCTCAGTCTCAGAGGTCGCAGCGATCCGTCGAAGACGTGTCATCTGATGTACCCATGCCAGGTCTACCGCCACCAGATCCACGGAGGCTCAATAATTTCCAAGCACCAAGAAGAGATCTGTCACCGCCAAGAGGCCTTCGGCCTGGAACTGCTCAAAGCAACGCAAGCTCCGCATTCTCTCGAAACGAGGATGCGCCACCCGAAGAGCCTCCACAACGTAGGAGACCTTTTATGGAACGGCCTTCGGAGATATCTCTGCGCAGTCAGACCAGCCAAGGTGCTGACCTACGTAACGATTTTGCTGGTTCTTCGGGCTCTCCGGTCCCTCCTATCGAAGTGCCACCAAGGAGACGACCTCAGGAGGTGCCTGAAAGACTAAAGCCCGCACTTGGACCAATTTCAACTACTTCATCTAACTATATGTCGCCTCCGGCTCAACCAACGCCTCCTCCAACATCGCCGCTGCCGCAAGTTCCCACCGCACCTGTGCCAGCCGCATCCGAAGCCGCAGAAAAGCCTCCGACCCCGCAGCCATCGTCGTCAGAGGCCGACATAGGGAAAAGTGTCGCGTCGCCGACTGAAGAGACCGATCGCCCAGGCATGGGACCCATGGTCAAGAAAGGCCTACCCGGTGCTGATGCGGCCAGCAAGTTTCGAAAGGCTGCTGCGGCTGCCGGTGCTTTCAAGCCCCGAGCTGGTGGTGCAGCTGCTAAGTTTTTCGCACCCAAAGAAGCCAAGTCTTCAGACGAACCTGATGGGATAAGTGGCGTGTTTGTGCCCCAGCGTAAAGAAACGCTGAAGGATGATGTTGAGAAGCAGCCCGAGGCGCGTCCCAAGCCCCTTGCGCCCCAAGCCTCAGAAGATCGAGCTGCCAGCAGCGAACTCGTCCCCTTAGTAACCATATCAAGCCCCCTCTCGCCTCCACCCTCGGCCGTGAAAGCAGAAGCGGAGGAGAGGGCGCTATCACCTGCCGCTGAGAAGCCGACTGTACAACCGGCTAGTCAAGAAACTGAAGTCCGACGTAAGAAGCGAAGGTCAAATCAGCAGATCATGAACATCTCCCAGCTTGGAATAGACCCAAGACTCATCGATGAGCAAGGTCTTGAGTTTGAGGGTCTGCTCTCGGAGCTCGGTTGGGGCAGCAATGAGCTTTCTGCGAAGAAAATTGAATCTTTGGAAAATGACATCAAGCATGAGATTGCTCGGGTTGAAGCCGGAAGCTGGCTGAACCATTTGGAACAAAAAGACGATCGTGTGGAGGCTGTTGAAAGGATGCTCGACCGAGCAATCGCAGAATGTGATGAGCTTGAAGGTTTGCTGACCTTGTATAATGTTGAGCTCGGCAGTTTGAACGACGACATCGCTTTCATCGAAGCACAAAGCCAAGGTCTGCAGGTGCAAACGGCCAACCAACGGCTGCTCCAGCACGAACTCGAACAGCTAGTCCAAACCATATCTATTACCTCAGATCAGCTGGAGCCTTTGAGACGGGCACCTATTGGTAAGATCAATGGACTGAACGATATCGAGTCCTCGCTAGTATTGCTGTACAAGGCGCTTATCACGATCGACCCATCTTTCATTAGCCGATCCGACGGGGCGGGCAAGAGAGCCAGCAGTTCCGGATTTGACAACAGCGAGCTAGCTACGATGCAGGCCCTGCAAGAAAAGCGCGACAATTATCTCAACGAGGGTGCTTCGTTCCTAGACCGTTTTAAGAAGCACATGGAAATCACTTTCGGCGCTGCAAACATGCGAACCAAAGACGCCCTAAGCGACATGGATGTAGGTTCCACGCCTTCTCTGAAGAAAAATGTGGAAGCGCATGAAATCGGTCGATCTGAGCTCTGGATGTTGAGTCCGATCGTCTTGTTCGCAAAAGAGATTGATCGAAGCTCTTGGGATGCTCTACTCCGTATGTATCAGACCCAGACTGCAAGGCTGTACCAGGAGGAGATACACGACAACGTTCTAGCATGGAGAAAGTTGGCCAGGAAACCCACGGGTGAGGAACAGGAACTGTTGTTCACTGCTCAAGAGAAAGAGACTGAAAGTATTGCTGGCACTGCGAGGAAGCTTACAGTAAAGCGAAGTCAGACACTTGCCCGTGGTCTGCGCTCCACATCAGGCGAGAAAGAAGGCAAGGTGAACAAGACACAGGACGGCAAGCTGTTCGCATATGATGTGTTTGCTCGGATCCTGGATGATACTGGCCCCGTGCTGTTGACTGAGCAGAACTTCATCACCGAGTTCTTCCATGCGACATCAACTGACGCATTTGACTTCCCCGATACAGTGCAGCAGGCACCGCCTGAAGCTCGACGAGGCCCGAATCTTTGGATTAGGAAACAATTCGAAGCCGATCGAGCTATGGCGAAGCATGTCACGGGGGTCATGGAAGAGATTTTCTCGTTCTGGCCCACGGAGATACAAAGTCTGGTTGACTGGGCTGTGCAGGCCGATCCTTTGTAGGTTGACACTTTCCATAGATCCCAGCTCATGCTAATCCCACACAACAGACAAGGCATCGGCATTCTCGGAGCGGTGGACCGAAAACTCCTCGACATTGAGGACTCAAATCAAGACTTCCTCACAAGGAATCTGCAAAAAGTACACGAACGCCTGAAGGGCCTATTCAATCGCTTCCTCGATGAGCAGATACGAGCTATTGAAGACACCAAGGTCAAGATCAAGAAACGCAAGGGAGTCATTGCTTTCATGAAGACATTCCCGCACTTCTCTGCCGCGATCGAAAACATGCTACCTTCCGTACATGACGGTGGTGATCAACTGGAGATCAGACGTATGGTGAACGATGGCTACCAGAGGATGAACAAAGCCATGTTCGAAAGCTTAAAGGTCATTGCCAAAGAGTCGCCGACCGTGATGGCTTCACAAGGTCAGGGAGATCCGGAAGACAAGGAGGCCCTCAACTACCACATTCTTCTCATCGAGAACATGAACCACTACATCGAAGAGGTAGATGCGCGCGACGACTCAGTTTTGGAGGAGTGGAAGGTCAAGGCCCAAGATGAGTATGCCGAGCACATAGGTCTTTATGTCGACGCCGTCATTCGAAGACCGCTGGGCAAGCTCTTGGTACGCCGCTGTCACACTCCACACACATGGGATTATTGCTAACATCTCCAATAGGAATTCGTCGAATCCACCGAAACCCTCCTCACCCAACCCGGCGCAAGCCCCCAATCAATATCCCAACGCTCCTCCCACTCCCGCTCCGTCTTCAAAAAGCTCATTCACGCCAACGACTCCAAAGAACTGCGCAAAGGCATCGAAGCCCTCAAGAAGCGCGTCGACAAACACTTTGGCGACGCCGACGACCCGACCATCAGCCGCGACCTCGTGTTCAAGGTGCTCAGGGCGTGCGAGAAGAAGTACAACAACGTGTACGACCGCGTAATCAGGATCAATCAGGATGTATATAGCGGGGAGGTGGAGATTGATTGGGGCACCAATGAGGTTGCAAGTGCTTTTAGGAGATAGGGTCTTCGGAAGAGTGGGAGCTTGAATGTGTTGTGGAAGTAGCTGTGTTGCGTTGGGATTGCGATTTGTATAGCTGGTATGCACGTGTGCAAAGCTGCGATGCGTCTTCTCACCACACTCTCGTTGAATCCAGTCGTTTGTGTCTCGCTCAGCGTTTCCGCTTTCGTACCTTTCTTTTGGGGCTTGAACATGAACATCGAGGCCCTCGATTTGGGCAGCGATGCTGTTGACGGTTCGTGCCTGGCTCCCGGCTTTTAACTGCGTATGTGTCACAGAAAGAAGGACTGGACGTCCGTGTCGCTGATCTCGAAAATTGTTCAGGCACGAGTGGTGTCGCTCGTTAACTGTGAGATATGTCTAGTGGCCATGTTGTCACAGGTGTAGAAGTGGACTGTTGTGGTGGGATCGTGGAGGCTCTCGTGCTTGGTATGGCGGTGCGATCATGGTGTTTTGTCGAATACGTGCTCACCACAGGTGGATGTGAAGTCAGTGGATGTGAGCTTGGTGACTACAATGTGATTTACCGCAACGTTTGGTGGCTGGAAATATGGTGACGGCATTCTCATTCACGCTTGTTCTTGTTGTGAATTGTAGGATAAGGGAGTGCTGCGCTCGTGATAATTGATTGGGGGTCTCAAAGGAT
>Ga0265797_10008740_pt1 | contig 13384 bp, 14 predicted proteins | sample P2T30metagenome_FD_192433 | JGI IMG/M metagenome (GOLD analysis project Ga0265797, IMG submission 192433) | Plant litter microbial communities from East Loma Ridge, Irvine, California - P2 T30 | ecosystem: Environmental > Terrestrial > Plant litter > Unclassified | place: USA: California... | reverse complement strand
GAACAATTTCCCTGGATGCTGGACGTTACCAAGTGTGCGCCGCAGTTGGCGATCATGCAGCTGGGACGGGCCTTCGAGAATTTCCTAGCCCGCCGCGCAGGTTACCCGACGTTCCGGCGCGAGGTATCGATGACCGGTTTTCCATCAGTAACGACCAGTTCGAGGTCGACGGTCGGCGCATCCGTGTTCCCAAGCTGGGCTGGGTACGCATGCGCGAAGCCTTGCGTTTTACCGGCCATATTGTATCGGCCTCCTTCTCACGCAAAGCCGACCACTGGTACGTCAGCATCGCTGTCGACTGTCCGGATCCACCTTTGCCACCTGCCGAAAACCAGGGCGTGGTCGGAGTTGGACTTGGGCATTACGCACCTTGCCATCTTGTCGACAGGCGAAACCCTGGATTTTGCCTCGTCCTCGTTACTGCGACCGGGCGGCTGTCAGGCTGCGGCCATGACGACGACGGAACGCACGACCTGCCTCAGCCGGGCCGCAGTGAGCTGAGCGGATTTGGCAATCCACGATGGTTGTTGGACGGGCGCCCGCCGCTGCGTCGATATGTGCAACGTGTCTAGCGCAGCGAACCCAGCCATGATCGAATCGGCGTCATCGGCTGGGAAGCCAGGCTGCGAAGCAGTTGCAATTGGTGACGACATTGACGAGTGAGGCAGTTGCGAACTGCTCGAGCGTACGCGCAGCTGGGTCGTAGAAGGCGACCGGGGCCACGCTTGTAACCTTGCTTGACATGAAGGCGGTTCCTGCGTGCTCAGCACACAGGCCTGGCTGCCTTGCGGCGCTCCTGCTTGCGCAAGTAGTCGGGCGAGCACAACACCCTGATCGCTACCGGTCGTGGCACTCCAGTCTGCTCCATGAGCAGCAGGGCAGGGTGGATACCCTGGCGTGCGCACAAGGCCAGCGCTTCGTCGACGCGGCTGGCTGTAGCACGATCGGTACGAATGTCATTTCTACTCTGTTCGCGCATGCCCTCCTCCATACAAGCAAAGGATGCTAGCAAAGCCATAAACGCAACGTGAATCCGTTTTTTATTATGGCTCTCCAACTTGACCTGGACTGTGCGGCTGAACTGGCACCGCATGAGTTCGAACGTTTCGCCAGTCTGATCGATCCATCGTGGATTGATGAAGCCCTGCGACAGACAGGAACTGTGTCCTTGCGTCGACGACGTTTGCCGGCCGAGCGGATGGTTTGGCTGGTGATCGGCTTGGCTCTATTTCGCGATGAGCCGATCTGGCACATCGTCCAGCAACTCGATCTGGCCGATGGACCGACAGTGAGCACACCTGTGCCGAGTGCCGCGGTGGCGGGGCGTGAACGCCTGGGTGAAGCGCCGATGGCATGGCTGTTCGACCGGATTTCCAGTTGCTGGGGCAGGCAAGCCGTGCCGGAGCATGGCTTGTTTCATGGGCTGCGCAGTTATGCCGTCGATGGCGTTGTCTGGTCGCTTCCTGACACACCAGAGAACTGCAATGCCTTCGGCAAACCGTCGAACCATAATGTGAATGGACCTTGGCCGCAGCTTCGCGCTGTCTGCCTGATGGACACGTACACCCATCTGATTCGCGCTGCCGAGTTCGGCGACTATCGTACAGGTGAACTCAGCTTTGCCAAGCCGCTCATGCATGCGGTGCCGGATGACTCGCTGACGATCTTCGACCGCGCTTATTTCTCGGCCGCTTTTCTGCTTGACTGGCAGCAGACAGGACAACAGAGGCATTGGCTCATGCGGGCCAAAACGCCTCTACGCTACGAGGTAGAGGATGAGCTGGCGCCGGGCGATTTCCTTGTGCGTCTGCCGATATCCCCGCAGGCTCGAAAGCAGCGCCCCGAGCTTCCCGAGCATTGGCATGCACGCCTCATCAAATGCATGATCGGCGGACAACCCCGCCAATTCCTGACATCGTTATGCGATGCCCGTCGCTTTCCGGCACGCGAGATCGCCGCCTACTACCTGCAGCGCAGGGAGATCGAGTTGGAATTTCGGGAAATCAAGCAGGGAATGCTGAAGAATACGACGACGTTACGCAGCAAACTACCGGACCTGGTACGCCAGGAAGTATGGGGCATGCTCATCGCTTACAACTTGCTGCGCCATGAAATCGCCCAGATGGCCGACGAACTGCAGGTGCCGCCACAACGTCTGAGCTTTCAATGGCTGGCGTTAGCCATCACGACGGCGTTGTATCACTGGCCTTTGCAGACCCCCGGCACCTTCCCCAAGCGGCTAACTTTGCTACGCCAGCGAGCACGTGCTTATCTTCTGCCGGAACGTCGAACGCGCTCCTGTCCAAGAGTCGTCAAACCGCTGAGATCCAAATACCCAACGAAAAATGCCAGTCAACTTAACTGACTGGCATTAGGCGCGTACCGGCGTTTCAAGGTGCAGCCAATCATCGATTGCTCAGTGAGCGACCTTGTCCCAGCCGTGACGGACTGCGGCCTTCATCTTTGCCCAGGATGCGTTGCTGGTGCTGCCGTGGCGGCTTTCCCAGTCGCTGCGCAGGTCATACTCGACATCTTCCCACTGGCGCTCCCGGTAGCCCGCATCGCTGCGCATCCGGGTGCCGTAGCTGTAGGCTGGCGCATAGTCGTCGTAGCTGCCGCCGGCGGTGCCATAGTTGCTAGTCCAGTGATCGCGATAATACGCATTGTCGCCCACGCTGGCTCCGCCCAGTTGCTCGACCTGCACCTCAGTGTGGCGTACCGTGTCATGGATGTTTTCCTGGCGCTGGGTGGCTTCCTTGCCGACCACGACTTCCTCGACCACACGGGCCGATTTCTGCACCACGGCTTCCTCGGCACGCTCGCGCAACTCGATCGTCTGTTCCTGGAAGGCGGTGGCGTCGGCAGTGCTGATCGGCTGGTCGACCGGACGACGTTCCACGCTCACGTGTTCTTCGCGCAGGTTGACCGTCTCGTTGACCGGGGTTTCGACCACGCGCGAGAACACGCGCACGCCGCCGCGCTGGACTTCGCGTTTGCCCACTTTCAGCTCTTCCTGTACCACCGGGATGGCTGTGGCGCGCTGCTCGTTGAGCTGCTCGCCCAGGTCGCGCTGCATCGAGCCAGACTGGATCGAGCCAGACTGCATCGAAGCGCCGAGCGTGGAACCAGTGGCAGCGCCCGCAGCAAGCGTACCAGGGTTCATGCTTGACGCCGCGCCCGCAAGGTCATGGCGCTCGTCGATGTCGACCGGTCCGAAGCGCTCGATGACGTCGGCCGCACGTTCGACTTCCGGCTCGGAATCGGTAGTCAGGGTCAGGACGTGGTGGCCGCGGCTGACGGCGCCAGCATAGCGGTTTGAATGCTCGTCATCATCGGAGCCGAACAGGCCGGAGAAGAAATGTTTCACCGAAGAGCCGATGCCTTCGTCTTGCGTGTCGCGGGAGATGGCCGGAGTCGAGCCGGCGGGCGCCCCCTCCAGATTGTCCGCCACTCCAGTTGGGGTGGCGCTTGAGACGTTGAGGTCGCTGCGTGAAAAACCCGATGCCAGCAATTCATCCATCGCATTCTGCGCATCGCTTCGGTTGTCGAAAACCGCTACCAGGGTATGTTGCATGATGGAACCTCAAAATGAGTCGTTTCGTGGTTGTCGCTGGCTTCTTTTCGATGCTCCAAGCTGGCCGGGCATGACCTAGCAGTGAGCCGAACCATGCTCGATGTTCACCTCTTCAACCGGCAGATGTGCATCGATGCGCCAAGAAGGTCCGGCGACATTCTTTCGTACGGGAATAGCGCGACCGGATCGACGCGGTTCCTCTCTAGGATGTGAGGGCACGGAGTTGAACGAATTTACATCAGGGCTGCAATGGCTTGCACACTGTTGACATCTGACGTCCGCAGCGGGTCTTGTCGCACGCGTCATCATCATCATGTGCAGGCATCCCATCCGCGAAGCTCGCATGACGAGTTCGTCCAATCAAGAACGGTCGTGACATCCGAACCTGTTCACTGACCAACATGCGGCATGCAGGAGTAAGCCTGTCCTGACAGGCCGTTATCGGCAAGGCGACATGCAAGGTACCGCGCAGCACTCGACCGGCCGCTACCAATCGGGCAAGATGACGTAAAGGTCAGCATTCGAAATTGGTGAACGAAATGTCGCCAGCCGCACTTGCAATGCTGGCACATACAGGCAGGTTCGTCGCTTACCTTGGGCCCTGGCTGGTAACGCCCCGCTCACTACACCGCCACGATCGTGGATGTCTGGTACGACGCATGGAAGCGACATGCCGCGGCCCCGCCTCAGCACGTGCTGACGGCGCGTTACGATGTAGAGCTGACGTTGACTTGCAGAAGATTGCCGTTCACGGGTTTGCGCAACGCCGCGCGGGTCGGTACAACTAATGGAGCGCCAATGGTCATCGTATTTGGATCCGTCAACCTGGACCTGAGCATTCCCGTCGGTCATGCCCCCGTGGCCGGCGAGACCGTGCTCGGCGGTAAGTTGTTGATGAGCGGCGGTGGCAAGGGCGCTAATCAAGCACATGCCGCACGCCGCTATGGTGTCGCGGTACGCTTGTATGGCGCCATCGGCGAGGATGCGCTGTCCGAACCGGCGCTGGCACGCCTGCAAGCGGCCGGCGTGGGAGTTGTAACGCTGCGGCGCGTGCCAGACCGGGCTACAGGAACGGGCCTGATCACCCTCGATGCAGACGGCGAAAACCGGATCGTGGTTGCGCCAGGCGCGAACGAGGCGGCATGCGGCGACGATGTGTCGGATGCTGACTTGGCGCGGGCGAGCGTGCTGCTTTTGCAGCTCGAAGTGCCGCTGAACGAGTCCATGCGGCTGGCTCGCCGTGCGCAGGCCTGCGGTTGCCGGGTGATGCTGACTGCGGCGCCCCTGTCACAGGAACAACTCCCTGATCTTGCACACGTCGATGTCGTCATCGTCAATCGTATCGAACTGGATCAGCTTGCGGATCTTGCCGGTGTGGCGCCGGGTGCACCCGCGACACGCGCTTGCCATCTGGCACGCATGCACCTCTGCGCGGTACTGCTGACCCTGGGTGCGCAGGGTGCCATGCTGGTCGATGCCGACGGCGCCGTGGAAACGCTGCGTGGCCACCTCGTCGACGTGGTCGACACCACAGGTGCGGGCGACACGTTCGCCGGTGTGCTGGCAGCAGCCTGCGCCGACGGCCAGCCCATGCGCGCCGCCCTCCGGATGGCGAATGCGGCAGCGGCCCTGTGCTGTACCGCGCGCGGTGCCCAGGACGCCCAGCCGGATCGCGCGGCGATCGAGGCTTTTCTCGTCGCGCAGGACGGCACATGATGCGTCGGCGCGTCGTCGATTGCAACCCGGATTTCGGCGACTGACCGGCCGACAGGCGCTAGCGCGCACGCTCGGCATTCGTCGCTTGCAGCAGCCTTCGCGAGAACACCGAAGACGGCCGTGTCCGCGCTCGCGCCGAGGCGTCCTGTCTGAACGCCCGACCACAGCAGTATCGTCGCGCATTGCACAAATTTGCCTGTCGGCGCTGGCGTGCATCATATGGTCGGTGCCGGTTCCGGTGTCACTGTCGGTAATTCTTACATTGACGCGCTGCTGCAAGCGGTCCGGTTCCGTTTGATGAAAAAAATCTTTGAAAAACAGATCCGTACGTCACCAGGCATGGTCATTGCTCAGCTCGAATCGATACCAAAAGTATCGGTCACATTGATAAAGATCATCTCGTTCTCATTCGCGACGATGGTGACGCCGGAGGAGCACGAGCCACCAACTTGGAGAAGCTATCATGCGTGCAAATAGAATGTTGGAAACCGTAGGCAGGTTGATCGGCTGCGTACGTTCAGCAGCACAACGGCTGGCGCTCGGTATCGTCATGGGACTGCTCATGACTAGCTCTGCAATTGCCGGACCGTACAGCAGCCTCTACGTGTTCGGTGACAGTTATTCCGATACCGGGGCAGGTTATGTCGATGGCAATGGGCCCACTGCGGTGGCCTATCTTGCCCAGAACCTTGGACTGTCGCTGACGCACGCGGGAGAGGCCATCACGTCGCCAAGCCAAAGCGTCAATTTTGCGGTGAGCGGCGCCACCACGGGCTTTGGAAACGGCGTGACCATCGGCGATGCCCTGCTGGGTTACGGAATGCGCAATCAGGTGCAGGATTTCGCCGGCCTGGTCAATAACGGCTCGCTGGCGTTCGATCCGGCGACAACGTTATTTTTCATTGCAGGTGGACTGAACGACAGTAGCCTGCCTACCAGCACCACGCTTGCAAACCTGCTCAGCGAAGCGGAGCAACTGCGGGCGCTGGGCGCACAGCACCTCGCGTTCGCCCTGTTGCCGACGCAGATACCGGCCTTCAGCGCCGTTGCAACCCGGCTGAACCCAAGTTACGAAAATGAACTGTTGCCGGCATTGCAGGCCAACCTGCCAGGCGCCGATGTCTGGCTGAGCAACTGGGGCGGCTACTTCGACGACATTCTCCTGAATCCGTCGAGTTACGGCTTCACGAACGTCACCGACCGCTGTGCCGGACGGGCGCTGTTTGGCGAGGATCCTACGCCCTGCGCCACGCCGGACACGTATTTTTACTATCACGACGCCCATCCCTCCACCGCGGCGCACCGGGTTGTCGGCAATGCCCTGTACCAGGAAGTCCTGGCCCACGAAGTGCCAGAGCCCTTTACACCGGCACTGATCGTCGCGGGACTGGTCGCCATGGGCTGGCTGCGCCGCCATTCCAAGCCGCGTCCACCATCGATCACTTAACGATCCACTTATCTGTGCAACGGCTGCCGGAGACTCTTCCGAGATGATCCGGCACGCAACCTGTCGTGCCACAGGTTTGCTGTCCAGCATGGATTGCCAGAAAGTGTATCGGTGACAACCAATGGGATTACGCAGTTTGACGGCAGGCGCCAGCGCCCAGCTGGGCTGTGTACGCATACACGCCGGCCGGTACGGCCCCGGGAGATCTCTGTTCGTGATCCACTTCCGCACAAACGCGCCGAATCACCTCCTTAGCCTGCTCAACGTCTACCGCAAAATACTCTTGTCGACGTTTACCTCTACGATTTTTAGAGAGCGCAGAAAAGACCCGCTGCTCAGCCAGTCCGCAGTCCAGGGTGCGCAATTCAAAGACGCAAGTAAAGAGGGCAGGCGTTCCCGTATTCGCATCATTGTTAAGTTCTGCTGCCCTAATTGCACAGACCGAGTAGTGCAGCCAATTTTGTAAAAGTTAGCAATAAATGCACTGTTGGAAAGGATATAAACGATCCCCGGTCTGCCATGGTTCTGGTCAAAACCTCCAGAGTGCGTGGAGCGGCTCTTTTGGTTTCTCATAGCGCGCGGTGCCCTGCTCCCAATGAGTAAAGCGAACATAGCGCGCGATCAACTGCACAGTATCGGAGCTCGGGAAATCGCCAGTGCACCGTGTTCTGCCATCTCATGCTGGCGGTTCGATCCTCAGGTCTCGATCCGGCCGCACGTAACTTCGCTGGTACTTCTTTGAGCACGCAATCCGTCGACGCCGCCATTTCGCACGCTTGCGCCTCGACGGTTTGAGGCCGCTTAGTCATGCCAGTGAGTTGCTGCTGTACGTGCGTTGTCGAATCGGGTCACCAGGGCGTCGACGAGCGCCTCCAGTGAAGCCTCTGGCGTGCCCGATGCTGCCGTGTCCGGGCGGCGCAATATTCCCAACAGTCGCCGGGCGATGCCTTTACTGCCAAAGCGCCTGACCAGGACCGTGAACAATGCATGAATGACCGCGGTCTCTGCGAACCCTGCACGAACCAGTTGGCGCAGTTCGTCAATGATTTCGCCAGGTAGGTCCGCCGCCAGTTCGTCCAGGCTCGTGATCGTCTTCTTCTCACGATCGAAGGTGGCATCTGCGACCGCATGGGTCTGTGCAAAGCGGCGCAGCGCATCACGGTACTGGTAGGTAGTCGCCGTACTCGCGGGTCTCATCTTGCGCAAAAACACGGGGATGTCGTAGGTCTCGACTTCTTGCGCCACCCTGAAGGTAGCCGAGGGGGCTTCGCGACGCCAGACCGCAGGTTGTCCTAGCGGCGCGGCCGCGGCTCGGCCTACCCCGCCCCAGCCCGCCGGGAGAGCATGTGAGACGGTGCGCAGTTCTGGCAAGCCAGCGGGGTGGATGGCGTCCTCACGCTGGTGAACTAGCACCAGACTGGTAGTGGCGCCGACCAGGCCGTACTGAAGTGCCAGGGCATGCCGTGTGGCGCGGTCTGTTTCCTCCATGCGCGCGGCAGCCGCAACCCGTGCCAGCGTGTCGCCAGCGCTGATCTGGTCGTCGATGGCGAGCATTTCACGCTGCGCCGTATTGCCGGCAGTGTCGCACCAGCCGAGCGTGGCCTCGACCGGTGCTCTGTCGCTAAAACCCGCAAACTGGTGTACGGTCTCCCCCGCCAACACCGTACGGCTTGGTTTGGTTTGCCAGGCCGGCGCGCCGTCCCAGCACATCGTGACGTCACGTACTGGGGCTTGGCGCATGCGCCTAAACATGCGCATGACCGCGCCTTGCACTTCGGTATGTGTCGTGACATATTCGCTGGCCCCGCCAGTCCGCGCCGTGAGCGCATGCAGAAGGTTCGAGCCCGGCGCGCTGCCGATCCCGACCGCGAAAATGCGCTGTTCGGCCGCTTCTGCGCTGGCCACCAAAGCCTGCGTTTCCCAGACGTCGCCATCGGTAATCAGCAAGATGTCGGCGGCAACCGACTGGGTCAGAGCAAACGTCGACTGCAGTGCTTGTCCAATTTCCGTGCCACCCATGTCGGCACGGAGCGCAGACACCCAACTGCCCGCCCTGCCAAGGGCGTCGGGAGTGGCGTCGATTAGGGCGGAGCACATATGTTGCACCTCGCTGCCAAAGCAGCTCAGACTAAAGCGATCTGCCGCCCGTAGATAGCCCAGTACCTCGTGTAAGGCGCGGCGGGCCGCGTCGATCCGCTCGCCGTTCATCGACCCTGAGCAGTCGACCAGGATTTTGAAGTGGAGCGGGGCAGTAGGCGGTGCGCTTGCGGGAGCCGGACAAAAACTCGCTAGCGCCACATAGCCGTCGCCATCGCGGCCAAGGGTCGACACTGACTTGCCGGCCAGGCCTTCTAACTTCAAGACGAAATCACGGTCCAGTTGGGCATCGCTGCCAAGGGCAATGGTGACATTGCCATCGTGATGACGCATTGCCATCCGGTGCGAGGGTGAATGAAGTGTCGCGCTGGCCATCGCGCCATGCACCGTGATGGTCAGTGCAAACGGATACTCGGCGAATAGGTCCGTGCTCGGCACTTGATGCGGCTGCAAACCGACCGCCACTGGATTGCCATAACGCGGCGCGATCACGGTTGGGACAACCAGCCGCACCTGTCCCTGGGCGAAGGACAGTAATTGGGCATAGCGAAAACAGACCGTGGCTTCTTCTCCCGGCAGCAGGTTGCCAACACTGACCGTGTACATGCCGTCGCCGGCGCGTTCCACCATCACGGCCGAATCCCCCTGTTCGAGCGCCTGTTCATAGCGGCGTGCACCTTCTTCTTTCGCCACGACCGCCCCCTGCAGCACTTTGTCGCCTAGGACCAGTTCAACGCCCAGCAGCACGGCGTTCCACGGTACCGGAAAGGTGTAGACGGCCTCGATATTCGTGCTGCCAGCATTCACATAGCGCTGCTTGACCGCCAATTCGAACAACAAACCGTTGACAGTGCCTTCGGCACTGACGGACTGCAGGACTGGGACACCGGCACGATCGGCACCGGAGAGATAGGTTTCATGGGAAAGCGAAATCGTGCTCACGGCGTCTCCTGTGTGATCTGCTGGTAGGCGGCCATCACCGCCTTAAAAAACTGTCTGGTCTGTTCTGACGACAACTGCGATAGCTCTAGATTGACCCTGACTTCGACCCCGTCGACCACGATGAAATGGCTCCAGACCTCAACGCTGCCACGGCGGTCAGGCCGGCCCGGCGCTGGTGTGGTGGCGCCTGCTAGCAAGTCGCGGATGCGTTCTAGCGAGAGCCCAGCCTGGGACCAGCGGCGAATCGCGAGCAGCTGTTCGAGATGGCGCTGGCCATAGCGCGCGGCACGGGTCTCGCCCTCTGGCCGGTCGACCAGGCCCATTTGCATGTAGTAGCGCACCGTCCGTTTCGGTAAGTCGGTGAGCGTACAGAGTTCGTCGATGCTGAATTCCTTGGTATCGGATGACATGGCATTTCCACAGCCGCGCTAGGCGCTTAATTTGTCGGGATCAAAATGTGACAGTAATTTATTACAGTTTTACTGTCAATAAATAGTTGTGGCGTATTCGCTCGAAGGCGCCGTTCTGAGCTTGTTTAAACCTGCTTGATTTATTGATAATGGGAAATCATTTGACTCCTGTCCCCTATGGCCACCATTTCTCCCGATCTTGCGCCGCTGCGCGTGGACGCCGGGCGCTTCCGCGAGCTGGAGGTGCTCGAGCGCTTGCGCGATTACCTGCCACCAGGCTTCGAGGTCTTCCATAACATTGCGCTGCACACGATTCGTGGCGCGCGCGATCGTTATGGCGAGATCGACGTTGCGGTGCTGTCCCCGACTGGTGGCCTGCTGCTCATAGAAGTCAAGGCTGGCTCTGTGATCCTGCGCGACGGTGGGGTATTTAAGCTATACGGCAATGGTGAATCGGACGTGATGCGTCAAGGCCGACTGCAACGCATCGCCATGCAGCACCGCCTCCAGGAAGCAGGGCTCGAGCCGGCTTTGTTAAGCTGCTTGGTCCTGCCCGATTACATGCTGGGGGATAGCCAAATCGTGTCGGTCCCCCGTGAACGCATCATCGACGCGGTTGGCTATGCCAGTATGGTGTCGACCGTCCAGGGCTGGCTTGGAGCGGTCCACAGCAACGTCGATCGCGCGGCACTGCGCCGGCTCTTATCGAACCAGTTTCAGGTCACACCGGACTTGGAAACGATGCGTGACCAGTTGCAGGGAACTGTCAGGCGTCTGGCAGATGGGCTCGCGACATAGGTGCCGCGAATCGACGCCCCGTCCGGGGTTTTTCGTATTCAGGCCACGGCCGGCTCGGGCAAAACCCAGCTCGCCTTGCAACTGCTCGACAGTGCAGTCGCCGAGGGCTTGAGCGCGAGCTACGTTTGTTTTAACCGTACTTTGGCGGACCATGTGCGCCGCTTGGCGTCGCCAAAAGTCGAAGTGGTGAATTATCACGAACTGTGCGTTGAGCACTGCCGACGACAGCAGGATGAGCCCGCGTTTACGCCCGACGCCTACCGGCACATGGCAGAAGCCTATTTTGCGGCGAGCGCCGACTTCACACCGGACCTGAACCTGTTGATCATCGACGAGGCCCAGGATTTTGATGCGATCTGGGTCGAAAGCCTGTGTAATCGTCTGCACCCCGGTGGCAGGGTGTATGTCTTGGAAGATGAGGCTCAGCGTTTATACCAGCACGAACAATTCGAACTGGCAGACGCGGTCACAATTGGCTGCAGTGACAACTTCCGTAGTCCGCGGGTGATCTGTGACGTGATCAACGCCTTATCGTTGGTGCGACCGCCGGTGCGCGCTGTCAATCCCTATGTCGACGACGTGCCTGGGATCCAAACGTACGCCTCGGACGAGGAGTTACTGGCCGCGACCGAAGCGGCCGTGCACACGCTGTTAGCGCGCGGTTTTACATTGAACGACATCGTGATCGTCTCTGGACGCGGGCGCGAACGCTCGGCGCTCTTGAACCGGGTGACGATCGGGCCCTGGTTGACGCGCCGCTTTACGGGCGAATATAACCGCAGTGGCGAGCCGCGTTGGAGCACGGGTAACTTGCTGGTGGAATCCGTGTACCGCTACAAAGGGCAGAGCGCGCCGGCAGTGGTGGTGACCGAATTCGACTTTGTCGAACTGGACGATGCTACACGGCACAGGTTATTTGTCGCGCTGACCCGGTGTCCAGATGGCGGTCGAGATGGTGGTGTCGGCCCGGGCTGAACGCTGCCTAGCAGCGCTACTGTGAGAACAATGATGGTGCCGGCGCTTGCACAGTCGGCACGCCCCCGACCTCAACAATAGCGCCTCGGCGGCGCGAACTGCGCCGCTTCCTTTTCAAGCGCTGACGGCGCCTGCGACATTGCCTGTCGCGCTGTGTGTCTATCATTTCCTGCTTACGACATCGTCATGACACGCCAATCCATCGCCCTACTCCCTTTTTAACATCGAACACCATGTCTGACCTACGCTGGTATCTCCCACTTGAACAATGCAGCACGCTCGATGCGATTCGCAGCCAGTGGCAAGTACTGCTCGAACAAAGTCAGATGGCGCCTTGGCACAACGCGCCGCGCTACACGGATGCGATGCTGTCCTTCCTCGGCAACTGTACCCTAGCGCCACCATTGAAGTTAGCCGCCCTGCTCGCGTGTGGCGCGGCCTTTGACTTCGATTTGCGGCTAGCGGTCGGCTTGTTGCAGGAAGAGATCGATGCCCTCGACATCCCATGGCCAGAACAGGTTGCGGCTGCCGTTGGAGACAACGGGCCGGCCTTGCCGGTGGTGACGCACGACGCCTGGCTTGGCGCCTTTATCGCGGGCCGCCTAGCAGGTCTACGCGAAACCTTCGGTCATGACGGCGTGCGCGCCGATCACTGGCGCCAAGCGTTCTGGGACCGGTACCTGGAAATGACATGTCGGCATGCTGAGATCGATGGCGTGCGCCGCGCCCTGGCGCAGGGTGCGGACCCGCGCGCCGATGGCCTATGGCGATCCTGACGCCGGCCCAAGGGATACACCAACGTTTTATGCCCGAAACTGGCCATCTGCCTCCCGAGCGTACCAACGCAGACTATCAGCGCGTCCTGCTGCAACTGGTCGACAGCGGGTTGCCACGTGCGGAGATGGTGCAGGTGGCGCTGCCGGCTGCCGCCGCAGCCGACAACACCAACATGCTCGAGTTTCTTCTGGCGGAAAACGCAGACATAGGTAGCCACGCTGGTGCACTGGCATCGGCCGCGCGACACATGGCGCACGACGCGCTTAGCTGGCTGCTTGACCATTGCGCGGATGTCCACACTGCTTATGACGCTGCCTTGATTGCCGGGATAGCGTCGCTCGACGTGACCACGGTCGACATGCTGTTAGAGACGGTTTGAAAACTGTACGGCAACTTTGATGTCCAAACGGTTCTTGCCGATCGGAGGACGTCATGTGGACAGCAGAGCAGCGAACACGGCATAAAGTTCGGGTACCTAAAGAGCGCAAGGGTTATCTCACCGATATCAGCGATCAGGAATGGAAGCTCATCGAGCCGTTACTGCCGGGCGTAGCGCGTACCGGACGCCCGCGCAAGACCGAGCTTCGCCAAGTGATCAATGCCCTTCGTTATCTGGTCCGTTCCGGCTGTGAATGGCGCATGTTTCCA
>Ga0265797_10008739_pt1 | contig 13385 bp, 8 predicted proteins | sample P2T30metagenome_FD_192433 | JGI IMG/M metagenome (GOLD analysis project Ga0265797, IMG submission 192433) | Plant litter microbial communities from East Loma Ridge, Irvine, California - P2 T30 | ecosystem: Environmental > Terrestrial > Plant litter > Unclassified | place: USA: California... | reverse complement strand
TGGATTTAGAGTATCTAGTCAAGGACGAAATTTTCTGAAAAGACCAGTGATGGCCGAGATATTGACGATGGCATTTTGCGGCAGTAAAGATCCATTGGTGATCACAATGAGCTGTAGGCCAGCGTCGTTAGCATTGAGTCCTGGCAGGTCCTGTTAAATTGCAGTGAATTGATGGGATCTTGAAGTCGCATTTTGGCCCTTCGCGGTGTTCATACAAGGTAAGCCAGTATCGACCAAATTAAGAACAACCAAACTCCGTCATAAAGTAGCAGGACTCTTCGTGTATAATGGTCCTGTGATTCCCATAGCTGTGACTGAGTCCGTGTTTGCCCAGTTGCTACTGCTATGCCAGAAATGAACGCCTGTAAAATGCAAACCCCAGTCCTCTTCCTCCAGCTGGCTGGCTCCATCTTTCATGATATGATCCCCATTCCGTAGCCATGCTACTTCTCCATACATCGTGTAGCAAGCTACAATGTTCCTCTTCTTTGAAATTATCGCATTTCTGGTCTTTGTAGTAGACGTCTGCAGCTTTCGGGTGAAATGCCGCGCTGTGAAGCTAAATCCAAACATGGTACCCGCCACTGTTCTCGCATCGAATCGAATGTCTCTTCCTTGATCTGTGACAGATCTGCAATTGTTACGGCTTCCCTCTGTGCCCTTTCACGTGTTAATGACCCGGCTTGCTGGTGTATGACCGGTTGTCGGCTGCAGATCGCATGCTCTGCTCTGATGCACCGTAGGGCGAAGGCTCGCCGTACCACTGATTCCCATATGGGTGTTGACTCGAAATAGGCGATGCTGAGACCGAGCCTGGGGCCTGAAACATGTAAGGATGCTGCTGGCCATATGGCATCATCGGATTTCCCATGGTCGCCGGATGAGGCGCGAGAGTCGTCGCTTGAGTCGCGTTCGAAGAGCCGTATGATGCTGTACCAGTCGGTTGCCCTTCGTGTGAAGATTGCGGTGGATAACCCACAGCTGAGGGTATATATCCTTGATTTCCGACATCTTGTAGGTGGCCGTAAGACATTGAGCGCGCCATTTGCGACTGGTTCCACGCTTGCGCCTGCGCCTGATTGATAGGGTATTGGAAAGATCCCTCCGGCTGTTGCATTTGGGGTGCACCTGCTGATGGTGCGTTATTGGGGAACGGAGCAAAGTCCGCGGTTGATGGTACCGTAGGACTTGATCGATAGTACTGTGATTGCATGCTATCCCTTGCTCTGTTCATGGATGCGCTGGGCGAACTGAGATCGCCCATCTGCTCCCAATGTCGCTGACCGTCCGCTGATGAAGGCTGAAATCCGTACTCCGCTGGAGGCATTCCGACAGAATCGTGACTGGCGAGGGGATGAGATGGATGACCTGGCATTATTTCGCCCTGACTAGGGAACGCGCCTCCATGGGGAAGAGGTAGACCGAATCCTGGTCCGGGAGGAGCATTTGAAGGGAGTGATGGAAGTGAGGCAAAACTCCCGTATTGGCGACTACGTTCGAAGGGTCTTCCTGAGGCCAGCTCTGGAGGCGAGGGTGAGACTGCTGAGGATGGGACAGATTCGTGTCCAGGTTTGGCTCCAGACTGAGACCGAGTGTCTAGCATCTGCTGTTGATCGACCGGATAGAAAACACACTCCTTCTTGAGCCGAATGCAATTATGGCATCGGTCTTGAGAGTCTCCTTCTGCGAGCAGGCATCGTATTTTCCTTCGACGACAATGGGCTGGACCACGAATTAGTATCGCACATACAAGCCACTCGGCGCGTGTTGACACGGCACAAGGGACGGGTGGCTACATCGGGGCGGCAAGGGAGGAGCATACCACATGCAATGGATATTCTTTGGTAGCCCAGCTTGTTGCGTTTTTTGTCTTCTGAGTCGGACATGCTGTCGGTTGCCGAGTGCGGCGGGGTTGAATAAGAATTCGAAAGCTGTTCACTCGTGGTCAATATTTTGGTTGGCCTGCGCTTTTGAACACGGAACACCGATGTTTGTGGGGCGCCTTGAAAAGCAGGCGCGGTTGCACCAGTAAGGGCTCCCGTCTCGCTCAGGATGGGCGACGCTGCTGTGTCGTCTCCCACGAACACGGTAGCGGGTGGGTGGCACCCATGCTGCGGCATGTGGTAGGACATACTTTTTGATTTGCGTCTGGGGTCCCGCACACGGGAGGTTGCCCAGCAGGATTAATAACAAGGAACGAACCTCAGATCCTAGAATGAGCTGCAGACGCAAAGTGGCATCGCCAGAAAGGAATGATGCTTGGAAAAGGCCGGCTCAGTCCGAAAATAAGTGATGACGAAAGGAGCATGCAGCAGCGTGAACACCCAAAGACGGCACGTTAAGGGAGACGCCACGTGCGGCGAGCGGCTCCAGATATGAGATCGACTGTAGTGGCAGAAGAAAGGTGCAGGAACCAACGGGAGATCCCAATAAGACGTCTTGAGCGAACCATAAATGTGGCGCCAGCGAAAGGTTCGGCAGGGCACGAAGCGAGACACAGGGACGAGGCCTGTGCCGATATCTTTAGGGTAGTCTAACATGACCTCCTCCGAAATGCATAGGAGTGCTATCCTGCATTCATGGCGGTCATTCCAGTGGGCCTAGGGCTGTGATGGAAGACGGGCACGCCGAAAGGCATTGCTCGCCGCTTGATGTGGTAATGATGTGCACAACGCGTCAAAGACCGCTGGCGGGACTGCTGTGGCGAAGACCGGTGGTAGGAGTCGTGCGTACATCTCCAGTACCCACTCTGAGATCCTAGGTCCACATTGGCTGCTGCTCGAGGACCGACAGGGATTGCAGCATGGATCCCTCAATGCACTAGACGGGTCCAAGAGGATCCTTCTTGGCTATTGGTTGTGTGTGATTGATGAGCTCGAGGGCTCTTACTCACTCCTTCTTGATGCTTTCGCATCTCCATCCGATGGGCCGACATCGCTAGCGCGCGCGATGGCATCGCCATTAGCTCATGACTGCCGGAGTGTGTGTCGCGATCCTGTGTAGTGCATCACGTGAAGTTGTGCGCGTACTGGGCTCCTGGGCTGCTGCTGCTACCGGGCAGGGCAAGAAACAGCCCTGGCTGGTACTAACAACAGTACGCGGTCCGGACCAGTGAGGACCAAGATGCGAGTTCCAGATCGTCCAGCAGCCTAGCAGATAATCCTTGACATGTGGCGCAGGCGGCCAAACGCCCCACGCCGCCCTACCGGGTAAGCAGGTGAGATGACCCGGCAGTGCTGTGGCCTCTCGGCTCGCAACCGGCGCTTCTGGGGGCATGGGAGTACGTCGTCTCGCTGTAACAGCCGCCTGAATGCCGTGACAGGCCTGGATGGACATTTGAAATCTGACATGCCGGCAAAAAGAAGCCAGGAGCAGGCATCATGGGAGGCATGAAGCTGGAGCTGTTTTCGGCCATTCTCGACCATTCTCGACCATGCATGCACGCCAACTATGGCAACTCTCTCGCATCGTGCGATCTGCCTCTCTAGCCACACCAAGGGTACAAGTCCGCCAGGATCACTCGGACATGCCGCCGTGTGAAGTACTGTACTGTCAACGCGTCGCATACAGTACCTGCTAGCTCTAGACGCCTGTGTTTTACGGCAAATTCAGAATGCACATTCGAGTGGAGAATCTCCACGGTCGAAAGCAAGGTCCAAGGGTCCTTGCGTGCGCCCGCGTAGCAGCGAGTAGTGCAACTCCTATTATGCAAATCACGCTGGCGCGCGATCTGGAGACGGAGTTAACCTATCTCCTGCTGCCGACTTGCAGAGAGGTGAGAAACCTTGGACAGATCTCTGCAGCTGCGGCTCAGCGTGGGTCGCAGGATTCCACATCACAGCCTGTTTCACGACAAATACTGTACCAAGACACGCGTGAAGGCCCTTTAGCCAGCCACTCGCAAGCTTCAGGAGTTCGCTCCAGGCATGGCAAATGGAAGTCAATGCTGACTCATCCATATGCTTGTCCACCACGAAGATGCCTCGGCTCAGGCGGCATTTTGACTAGAGAGCGTACTAGTATAGCAGTGCCAGAGTAGGAGGTAGTAGTAGTGCTTTGGGCCAGGTGAGGTACCGACGCTTGGCTAGCAATGCCGGCGCGCCGTATTGCCAGATACCTCGACTAATATCCCTAGCAGTAGTGGTTCTGCTTTCATGACCGACCTCGCTCTCCGCAATACAACCGCTACCAAGGTAGAAGACTCGCGAGACTCGCCAAGGCAGTATAGAGCGTTCCTCTGGAAGGTTGAAGCGATATGTGGCTATTAATCGCGTATACTAACACTTTCTCCTACCCCCGTATACGTGGAGAGCTCGAGTTACACATATGCCATTCGATCTTCCTCCGCAAGTACGATCAATATGTCTGCGCCACGCTGTCCTTTGCGATGTCCTTCGCGTAAGAGCAGTCAATCAAGGCCCAGGCAACCCAACTCCCCAATTTAGAGTTACGCTCTGCTGCTGTGGCTGGTGTGGCTCAGTCCCAGAAATCGGTTCCGACGATCTTCTCATCGGTGTCGGCACCTTCCCCGCAGGCCAAGCGGACGTCGTTGACGTTGAGACATGAACGCTTCTCCCAATGTGTGGACCTTTGGATTTGGAGGATTGCACGAAACAAAATGTTGCACCTTGTAATTAGCACCCGACGAGGTTCACACAGAGCAATCTACCACGGAAGAGACGCTGTTTTGTTTTGAAGTCTTTGAACCCCATGCTATGGTTATGCGTGTAGCCCATCTTGCTAGCTCACGTGGTGTCCAGTCAGCACGCAAGCCATTCTTTCTAATAGGCGCATGATCCGGCTTTGTTAAGGTTCACCTCACGATGACTTGTTAGAGAGATTATTGTGACCTGTCTCCCTGTTAACAAAGCATGAGATCTACAATAGTACTAACATGAACGGAGGACGGTGCGCGCTCCTTCTTCCTGCGCCCGGCAGCATCTCGGTCACTCCACATCACAGACTCACCTTTCCGTTTTAAGGCATTCGAAGAAGATTATTTCGCGAGCAAAGCGAGCTCACTCGCTAATAATTTAGTGAGCTTGCAAACTCGCAGTAACTGGAAGTTGCTCTTCTCCGTCGTTTACGCTTCGTAACCAAACTCTATCTTCGATCCTCCGAGGTCGCCTGTTTTACGCGATTTGGCTTAGTGCCAGCAGCGTTTTCCTATTGCGTTAGTGTTGAGTCGTGTTGCTTTTAATCATCAGAAAGTACTATTATCATGTGGCGAAACTTGCAAATGCCTAACTGCATAATCCTGATGTTATGATCTGATTGGCACGTCGTCACTAGGTGCCTCAATAAAACTTACAACTAGCATAGAGCAATGTGATTTGATGCGCTAGCTTGCATATTGATATCTCCTTGGATTTTACTAGACTACGACATCTCTGGCATGTGAGATAGGGTCGCGATATTGTACGAAGCAACATCAGCAGCTGCACCCATACGGAATGCATTTCAAACGCAGACTTCGGTCACCAATTCTGTTTCGATACTCAGCTATAAGTGGACGGACCTTGATGTGGCCACAGATTAATTTCGCAGGAATGATGTTTGAACGAACTTGGCTTGATCCAGACATGACAGCCAGAGAGATGGTTGATTCTGATCAAGCATTGCGACATGATATTAGGCAGGTCTGCCTTCGATCTGAAAGTCTTCGCGGTTGGGATGAAGGCAATATGCAATGCGAAGATCATGATTCCAACAGCATATCTGTGGAGGTCAACTTGAATTCGCTAAGCGTCCCTGTGCTGCAGACCTCAGAGGAATTTTGAGGCTGCAGTGCAACAATGCTGCCAAGTTTGCTTTGCTTGCCTGATATCATCCTTCTTGTGCGCGAAGATGTTTTTGTGTGAATTGTCAATTGGTCCAGCATGCCTATGCCAACACCAGACATGCACAGCTCATGCTGCCTGTCGTATTGCTTCCTCTTCACCTGAGAGGCTTCGATGGTGAGCTAGAAGGATCTTTTGTTGGGATCAATCGCATCTTCTCGCTGACATGCAGCAGCACATGATGCATGTTGTTGACGCGGTGGGTCTCGTGGTCCTGGCATGCCAACGCAACAAATATATCATGGTCGGTGTAGAATCTGGTGTAATGATGCACAGAGGGTAAGCAGTCACCTGAAGCAATACTCCTTCGGAGCGATGATGGGCAATCACATAGCACGGAATGAGATCACAAGCCCGGTTTCGTCCGAGTTATGAAACGTTGCAACAAGCGAACATGTTGCATTGCGCAAACACCCTGGTGGATTAGAGCATCATTGTTTATGCTGCACAACGCCATCACGTGGAGACGACATCGTCGATGGTCCACATCGGAAGCAGTGCATGCCAATGAGGAGGTACTATGGCTGGTCTGGCCGTGTGCCTTCGAGGGCAAACGACAAGATCAGCCTGTTCTAGCCATGCTGAGCCAGGCCTCTAGGCGCCAGCTTTCTGAAATTCACCATCATCATGACGAGCTTCTCAGGCGACGACACAGGATAGCTCAGGCCAAGATACGCGTGGACGTGCAAGCGGGCGCAGGTGACCGCCAGGAGGCTTGAGAGACTTCGTGGCAGCTCGACTTCCCCCCACTATAGAGCTGCCCTCAATGTTGATGTGACGTCAGAGCTCCTCGATCGTTCACTCACTTGCACATGTTAGCCCCGCCTGAAGATGCATCTGTGTTTGGAGACGATGGATATATAAACCGCCTCTGCCTGCTCCTCTTCTCCCATCCTACAACAACCGCATTCTCAATCCACATCAACAACCTTAACAACAAACAACAAACCCATCCAACCACCTTCAACATGTCTGACGCTCTGTGAGTATCCTCCAGCGACTTTCACAAAAGGGTCTATCTTCTTGACATCTTACTAACAACTCTGTAGCCGCCAATCCACCACCGACAAGGCTGCCTCCAGCCTGAAGCCCGACTCCCAGAAGTCTGGCCTCGAGCAGGCTGGTGACTCCATCAAGGGCGCCGCCGACAACGTTGCCGGCTCTGCCCAGCCCTCTGGCGAGAAGTCCGCCACCCAGAAGGTCTCCGACTCCGTCTCTGGCACCAACGACAACGCCTCCAAGCAGGGCCAGTCTGTCCTCGACTCCGCCTCCGAGACTGTCGGCAACGCCGCTCAGTCCGCCCAGGACGCCCTTGGCCTCGGCAAGAAGTAAACACTTCTTACCATGAGGACCTGACGCCACTCTCCCATCAACCGGCCTGATACCTTTTGCTTCAGAATGGATACCCGGAATTACTTCCACCAGTTTTGGTCGGTTGGAGGATTATGAGGGCGAGCATTTCATGATACGATTGCATGATGTTACATTAGTTAATCACTTCACGATACGAATCAATTGTCAAACCCAACCATGCCTTTCATGTGCTTTGTGTCCGCAAATTGAATTTTGACTTGCCCAGATCTCGCAGATCTCTGAACTGTGCTAAGTCTATCTCCTAGAAACCGGTTTTCTTGACCCTGGGAAAGGTTACTAGCAAACTCTCTTCGCGTTCACCTCTTTCGGTTAGGTTTATCATGTATGCCACCACCTTCTAAATCAAGTCAGGCGTGATCACAAGGTTACGCATGTTTGATGTCGCTTCTAACAAACCTACTCAAAACCTTCGCTATCCATACAACACACCCAGCACGAATCTGGTCAGCTAGATCGCCGCCGCGTGTTTGATGTAACCTTATGATCTCCGCGTCATCAACATCAGGCACACCAAGCAATTTATTGTCAACATCCGCAAACTCTGGCGTATGCTTGCTGGAGAAGACGGCGCTCTCCAACATCTTGAGAGCCCACTCCATAACCTTGCCCGGCTCTCGCTTGAAGATCTCAAATCCCTCTTTCATGCCGTCTTCCGTGCTGCGCTCAGTCACGGTCCAGCCTTCCTCGCCCAAAGCTTTCTTGCCTAGCTCTAGCAAACGCTTCTGGGTCAGCACAGCGCCATGAATTCGCACAGCGCGGTTGGCAGTTTCTTCTGGATGCTTAAGCGCACCGACAACGCCTTTGGCAATAGCGTGAAGAGGTGTGGTACTGTACGGCGTCTTGCCACCGTCGTATAGCACCAGCTTCTTGTTCTTCGCGTCGATCAGGAAGCCATAGTCAATAGCCCAGTCCAGGAAGATGCTGTTCAGCACAAAGGTATAAGTCACCTCGCCATTTGTGTCTTTGACTCCCTCTTCGAGCAGTTTCTGAATAGCGATCTTCTGGAAATACACTGGCAGTTTCTTGTTCGCTTCCAGAAACGTGTCGGAGCCGAATTCGGAGGGAATGATGCGGTACACTCGCGCTGCTATGGCTGCTTTGATGAGGATGTCTTGAGATGATATGACTTCGGTTGCCAGAGTGGAGATGAGCGCGTCCTGGCCTTGGAGTGCTACAGTGAGATTCTTCTCGGAGGTGTAGTCTACTTTGACGACTTTGACGCCTTCCGGGAATGTGCTGGTGCTGTCTTCGCGGGTGAGGACGGTAACAGTGAAGTTGCTACCAAGGAGATGCTCGAGGACTGGTTTTCCGAGACTGCCACTGGCTCCGGCGAGGGCGACTTTGGAGATGGTAGGCATGGTGGGTTTGTATTTGTTGGAATTGAAGTTGGGTTCCTTGTTACAGATGAGAGGCCCTACCTCTGCCTTCACATACTCCCACGGTGAAGAGATATACATTATAGTTCATAAATCAGCGACCGTATCCCTTCAGCTCTCAGCTGTATGATGGATTTGTGCAAGCTGACAGCGCGTGCATAGACGACACGGTTAGGGAGGTGAGCAATGTTCGGCACCACTGTACACGGTCAGAGGTACAAAAGCACCTCGAAGTACCATTCATATCTCCGTGCCTTGTCAGCAGTCTTGACTAAACGTGCTGATATTTCAGAAACAGCTTTGTCAACAGGCGGAAACGGAGTCGGCATCGCCATCGAACACAATTGCTCCGTCCGGAGAGAGACTCAAGGGTTCGGGTTGGTGTTCGACTGAAAACCGATGTACAGCACTCACGCTCAAACTTGTGTACAACTCAACTTACCGATATCCTTCTGTGCTGCTATCATAGCTTCTAGGCGATTTTGGGAGCTCACTAGCCCTTGAGATACTGTCCACATCACATGCTCTATCGACACCCCTCTGTGTTGTTATCATAGGCTCAGGCGGGTTTGTGAGCACACTAGCCATTGAGACACTATTCACGTCACCTCTATATTTCTAAATCTAGAGTGCTAGTACCATCTGCCTCAGAGACTTGATTTTTTTGCTGTTGCCATCGAGAGTGTCATCATTCATCTTCTCGGTGGACACCGTAAGCAACGGCCATCACTTCTGGTCACAAGAAGGTGACAGGGCGAAATACTTCTGTGCTGTCTTGCCACTTGACTTTCGAGGACAATTGGGGTACGTTTGAGCGCGAACGATGTACTTTTCAGAGATGATCTCGAAACCAGGTGCTTTGTCCATCTTCCGGTGACCGTAGATGCTCCACTTGACTTTTGATCTGAGCCTCTTGCTCATTTTCTAGACCCCTCCTCAAGTCTGAAGTTGTCGATGATGGATGTAGACTGTTTATGTGAGACTACAGTACGTACGCACGGATTGTGTACAACTTAAGAATCGATTCTGGTTCTACTGCTGTTACTATACGCTAGTATCGTAGGCTTCAGGCATGTTAACGAACAGTTAGCCGTTGAGATGCTTGAACAGCACCTATAAATTGTAGAGATCAGTATGCTTACACGCTCGACGTCAATGACCAAAGTATAATACTTGCCATTGAGATGCCTTGAACAGCGCCTATGTATCTTAGAAATCAGTATGCTTGCACGCTCGACGTAAATAAATAAAGAAACTCCTTGCCACTGAGAGTCTGGACATGAACTTGAGCGTCACGGCTGTACGCTGGCTATCGTCGCTCCAATCGACCCCGTTCGATGTCCGTAGATATGTTCTGGCATTATTCGTAGGCTGACTTTCCCGTACGTACACCTCTCTGCATCGACGTGACATTGCAACGCACTTCTGAGCGACTGCTGAGTCGGACTTTGGCAATATAATGGCTTACACTTCCCACGATCCCATCAATTAGCATTGAATCATACGGCGCTTTGGCGGAGTGGTTAACGCGCTGCCCTGCTAAGGCAGTTCCTTCGGGAGCGTGTGTTCGAATCACACAGGCGTCGATTCATCTTTTGCCTTTTTGATTACCGTTCGGGTGATGTTGTTAGGGATTGGATCACCATGAGCATTCTGGGACGAAAAGTTGAGACAGCTGAGTCTTACATTGAAGTGAACGTTGGTTCTAGACCACGGAAAATCGATCTGATTGGATACAATCGTTGAAAAGCCGTTACTTTGAACGTTGGGGATGGATCGGCTGTGAACGATCGGTCACATGAACCCCAATATCGGTGACAGCAAAGGCAATGATAGTATATTTTGCTTCCCTCAGATCTTCTCGTATCGAAACATACGGGCGTCGCGGCCATCTTTTTGGCCATCTGGTATCTAGATCCGTTACACGGGAGGCAGTACAGCTGCATTTCCATGCTTCCATCTGATCTTGGGCTTTCATTCTACCTTTGGTGCCCTTCACTGCAGAGCGGTCACTTTTGCCGGGTTTTGGTCACACGATTGAACATTGAAAGTAAATTGTAGGCCGCTGGGCAACTTTCACTGACGATGTTCGTCTGATTCACCAAGGAGCCAGCAGACACTACTTTAACCCTTAGCAAGGCGCATAAAGGCCTTGATCAATACCTCGAGAGCGCCCGCTACGCAAGACTGTGGTGGCCAGCTCCTGGCGCACCTAGGTCAAATGCTAGCAATCGCCTCGACCATCGATCGACCCGTTGCAGATGTCCTAGATCAAAAGTCTGTAGCGAGGTCGAGGGGCAGTAATTAGAACATAGCAGCATTCGCCATGAATGGTCTCACGGTCTAGCTTCAAATTCCGTACTACAGTAGCATCTCAGCGGTAACAATGAGCATATCTTGCATCTTGGCATAACGATAGCGGCGCATAAAATGCCAACTAAACGAACACTTCAAACAGCATCTCAGCGGTAAGAACCAGTATACGATAGTCAGAATGCCCATGATAGTAGTGTACACATGAGCTGTATAAGATACTCTAGCTTAGATAGCATCTCAGCGGTACGAACGTGCATGATGGCCTGCATGTTGATGATAATAGCGTATACATCAACTGTGAGATATAGAAAGTTTCGATATTATCTCAGCGGTAGGGCAAGCGGTACGGACTCTGAAGCTAGACTGCGAGACAGCGCATCGCAGATGTCATCGATGTAGGTACTTGTCTCGCCCGTAAAGCCATGAATGTCTGTCTAGTGACGCACGCTATTCGCACATGGTTGCTATCTTCTCTGCTGCAGGCAGACGCCATGCTTCGGGCATGGAGCTTTGGGTCTCGAAAGCTGCTTACATCAAGTTATATCACGGACTACACAACGACGTGAACGAATAGTGAGACGCATGTTGATTAAAATTCTTCATTCAGCCACAAAGCGGCCGTTGATCGCGTACCATAACATAACACAGAAAGCCCCCTCAACAACTCCAATCGAACAGCCTCGAATTCCCCGGCGAGGAGACCGGCTGATCGAGAGGTATAGTCGGAGTTATTCCAAAAAAGAAACAGCATACTGGAAACACTCTATCTCACTTTTCCTTCACTCTCTCCACGCGCGTGAATGCAAAAGCTTTGTTTCCCCTGTGGTATCATTAACCTCGGTGTCGCAGTAACATGGATCGTGAGATTCGGCTTCGAGCCAATTTAGTCGTAGAGGTCCTCCTCGCCAGCGCCTGAGAATTCATGTTAGTATGGGTTCAAGCGGTGTCAAGTATTATTAGTATAACATACCATTTTGTTGTTGCTGGCCAGCGCTGCCATCGGCACCCTCCTCGGGGAAGCGGAAGAAGGCACTGCCGCCACCAGAGCTCTTCATGCTCTGGGCAAAGGCCTCGTAGCGCCTGATCTCGGTGTCGGTGACGGAGCGACGAGCCATGCTCATGGCCTCCTCGAAGTGAGCCTTGGTGAGCTCAGGCACGGGGTCCTCCTCCTCGACGTCCTCGTCCATAGCGGTGTCGCCCTCGGCCTCCCTGGCCTTCTCCTTCTCGATGGCGAGGTCAATGGACTGCTTGATAGCGAGCTTGACGGCACGCTGGGTGATGAAGCCAAGATCGGCACCGGAGAAGCCGTGAGTCTTGGAGGCGATGAAGCCAATGTCGATGTCGGCGGCAACAGGAGTCTTGCGGAGCTGAGCCTTGAGAATGCTCTCGCGACCCTCCTGGTCGGGCAGGGGAACGTAGACAAGAGTGTCAAGACGACCGGGACGGCACAGAGCGTTATCGAGCTGCTCGGGCCTGTTGGTAGCGCCGATGACGAAGACGTTCTTCTTGCTGGTCATACCATCCATCTCAGTGAGAAGCTGGTTGACGACACGGTCAGAGGCACCACCAGCATCGCCCTGAGAGCCACCACGGGACTTGGCAATAGAGTCCAGCTCATCGAGGAAGACGACGCAAGGCGCGGCAGCGCGAGCCTTGTCGAAGATGTCACGGATGTTGCTCTCAGACTCACCGAACCACATGGAGAGCAATTCAGGGCCCTTGACGGAGATGAAGTTGGCGGCGCACTCGTTGGCGACGGCCTTGGCAAGAAGAGTCTTACCAGTACCAGGAGGACCATAGAAAAGCACACCCTTGGAAGGAGACATGCCGAACTTGAGGAACTTCTCGGGGTGGTCGACGGGGTACTGGACGCTCTCGATGAGCTCCCTCTTGACCTCCTCGAGACCTCCAATGTCCTCCCACCTGACGTTGGGCACCTCGACAACGGCGACCTCGCGGAGGGCGGACGGGTTGCTGACACCAAGAGCGAACTGGAAGTTCTCCTGGGTGACACCCAGAGAGTCAAGCACCTCGGCGTCAATGGTGTCCTCGTCCAAGTCGATCAGGTCCATTTTTTCACGGATCTGCTGCATGGCAGCCTCAGAACAGAGCGAGGCGATATCGGATCCAACGTAACCGTGGGTCTCAGCGGCAATTGACTCGAGGTCAACGTCGTCTGCGAGTTTCATGTTCTTGGTGTGGATTTGGAGAACCTCCAGACGGCCGGTAGGGTCGGGAATGCCAATGTCGACCTCGCGATCGAAACGGCCGAAACGACGGAGCGCAGGGTCAATGGAGTTAGGGCGGTTAGTGGCAGCCATGACGACAATGTTGGAGCGAGCCTTCATGCCATCCATGAGGGTAAGAAGCTGGGAGACGACACGCCTCTCGACCTCACCGTTGGTCTTGTCACGCTTGGGCGCGATCGAGTCGATCTCGTCGATGAAGATGATCGCAGGGCTGTTCTTCTCGGCCTCCT
>Ga0265797_10008737_pt1 | contig 13386 bp, 21 predicted proteins | sample P2T30metagenome_FD_192433 | JGI IMG/M metagenome (GOLD analysis project Ga0265797, IMG submission 192433) | Plant litter microbial communities from East Loma Ridge, Irvine, California - P2 T30 | ecosystem: Environmental > Terrestrial > Plant litter > Unclassified | place: USA: California... | reverse complement strand
ACGTCCACACATTTACACACACACACACGCACACGCACACACACACGCACACACACACACACACATACACATACACACACATACCACCCGCCTGTCCGCCCGCCGCCCTCCGCCCTCCGTCCCCCCCAGGCCCCCCAGATATATACTTGACGAGAGCCCGCCGTTCGCCGCCGCCGCCGCCGTACGCCCGCCGCCGCCACACACCGCATGTCGACACCGAGCAGCCGGCCAAATTCCCTCCCCGCCGTGTGGCAGCAGCTGTGATAGATATTGAGGCTTCGAATTGGCCACGCCCACACATAGCCATCGAGCAGCCTCCCACCCAAGCATGACGGCCATGTTGTCTCTCCCCCGAGACAATGCGCCCTTCCAACGCTCGCCCTCGTCGGCGTCGCTCGCCTACGACGCCTACTCACCGCTGCGCAAGAACCAGTGCTCGCTGCCGGATCTACGGTCACCGTCGCTCAGCTCCTCACGCACCTCGTCCGTCTACTCGACCTCGGCCAGCAGCCTCTCGCTCGACAAGTCGGACGAGTCGAGCAGCGAGGACGATGGGTTGTCATTTCCCAACTACAGTTCGGCGCGGCAGTACAAAAAAGGCAGCGTCACGCCCATGGACCTCGGCTCATTAAACACTGCAAGCACAACCATGCGCCCCGGCGCGCTGCCTTCACCCTCGCCGACGGACGTCTTGTCCGCCGACTCGCCCATGACCACGCCCGACCCTCAGCCAATCTCCGAGGATGACACGGCAGTGCGCAAGGAACCCTCGCACCACGTCGACTATCTCTCGTACGAGTGGCGGGAAGAGGACATTTGGTCGTCGTGGCGGCACATTGTCGAGCACCGCAGCGTCTACGGCGAGCGGTCCAGGCTCGAAAATGCATCGTGGCGAACGTGGGCCAAGGCCCAGTTTAAGCTAAAGACGGTGTCGCCCGAGACATTGAATTGGTGAGTCTCGATTATTTCCATGTGCAGCAGCAGCAGCGGCGGCGGCAGGGGTGTCGATCACCCCCATCCGTGCACGCATCTTGCAGGTTTTTTTTCTTTTCGGCTGTACTAACGAATTGCCTAGGCTAAAGGACGTCGACGTGACCTGGCTGTACGGGCCAATGCAGCCGGCGTCCAACCGCTTCTGCTCGCAGCAAAACTCTGAGCCTGCGAGCCGGCTGTCAAAGACCAACTCGTTTGTCAATGGGGTCAAGAAGCCGATTCTCAAGAAGCGCAGCATGTCCGAGGCCATGCTGCAGAAGTCGCTGTCGTCGTCCTCGCTAGTGCAGCAGGCCGCTGAGTCGGTGCAGGCACAGCAAACAACCGGTGTGACGCTGGACATGCGGAGACCCCGACCAATCATCGGCCGGGCCACCCCTGACTACCCCACACCTTCGACGCTGCCCCGGGGCCTGCTGTGGGAAGGCACCGACTACTTCTCCTCAAAGTCGACCTCTGGCCTACAGACGCCCGACCACGGCGAGAAGCGCCACATTCGCTTCGACGACAAGGTCGAGCAGTGCATCGCCGTCGAGTGCAAAGACGCCGACGACGAAGAGGACGACTGCAACCACAACCCCTGGGCAAAGTACCAGGAAAACGATTCGTCGTCGGACGAGGGCGTGGTCATGATGAAGCGCTCACGCCGCAAGAAGTCGTTGTCACGCACCGCGTCGACAGCCAGCATCAGCACCGACAACAAGACCATTGCCAAGCTGCCGTCAACGACGCTCAAGTATAAATCAGAGGCCCCCGACGAGCCAGAGAGCCAACAATCCCACTCTCTTGGCTTCTGGAAGCCACGCGGACTCTCCCCCTCGCCTTCATCCGAGACGTTGAAGCCTTCCAATCCATCGCGCAACTTTCTGCTTGCCGAGGACGACGAAGAGGGCGACGAGTATTTCGATCCCGCAAGCGCTTATGGCGCGAAGCGGCCAAGCACACCAACTGCCTCAGACCCTTACTCATTACGGCGCAGCGCGTCTTCGGCATCACTAGAAGGTGGTGGGTTCCGCAGGACACCTTCGGGTATGTTCATGCCCTTCACCGAAGACGAAGAAGACCCTCTGCCGCCCACATTGCTAGGCAGGGTTGTTGACACGGTAAATACTGCACGAGACATTGGACATGTCATATGGAATGCGGCATGGAGTAACTAGGACTTTGACTTTAGCGTATGGCGTTCGCGGCTTGTACTATTTACATGGTCAGGGTGGGCAGGTAGCATACAGACACGGTTCACACTTGACGGCCTGGCACGGCGGTGGTGTTTTGGTATACTTTGACTGCAAGTGGAAGCCTCGTCTCTACGCATGCATGGGTTGCGACCATGGGACATGGCTCTCCCCCGATCGATAATATATACGTGAATTAAACACAACAAACGTTCAGCATGACGTGATGTGACCCAGTGGATGTGTTCCGGCTGATGCAATTGAAAAGACGTGGCCTACCATGGGACCGCGTGCTTATCCGAGTTGCGCGATTGTAGTAGTACACAAGCGTACCTAGGTAACGCCAAACCTTGGAAGACTTGCCGGACATCACGTGCAACAAAGATGCATTCAACATTTTTTTTCTTTCTCTCTCTCTCTCTCTCTCTCTCTTCAAGATTACATGAGACGTACCATCATCTGGAGAGTACCGAGCCCGGGGGTTCTAATCATGGAAGCTACTTAACCTATCCGTAGGCTATGCACACTAGCGAGCATGGCAACGGTGTTATCACGAGCGTTGGCGTGAAAAGGAAACAAGCACGGTGTGAAGTAAGCAGGCGCAGGACATTACAATTTCCGGTCGGCCGCACAATGTGCATAATACTGTAGATGAAGATGCAAACAGGCCAGCTGGCAATTGCGTGAAGCAGCAGTTCGAGAAGCTTCGTCCCCAGGCGGCATAGCAATAGGCCAGGGGCGCCGTGGCACTGGCCAATCCAAAAATAGTGGGGAACTGCCCGCCGCTCCGAGTTGACCAGGTGTCAGCTTCTACATTATTTATCTACCACAGAGCCCCAGCCTTCCTCTGCGAACCTCCCACTTCTACTTCAACTCTGTCCCAATTCTTCTGCTCTCCGTCGGAAAGCAGGCAAGCACAATGCGCTTTGCAATTGGTGCCACCGTTGCGCTCGCTGCCGCCGTAGTGCGTGCAGACGACGCCAGCGCTCCCGATGCTGAATCATCCGCCGCATCCTCAGTAGTTGCGAAGCCTACATTCACCGTACGTCTCCGTGTTGATTGCAAGCGCCCTGGACTGTACTGACAGCAAGATAGCCCACAAAACTCAAGGCACCCTTCCTTGAGCAGTTCACCGACGATTGGGAATCCCGGTGGAAGCCTTCACATGCAAAGAAGGATGTCAAGAGTGACGATGAAGAATGGGCATACATCGGCACATGGTCCGTTGAGGAGCCTTCTGTACTCAAGGGCATGGAGGGCGACAAGGGTCTGGTCATCAAGGACAAAGCCGCTCACCACGCCATCTCGGCCAAGTTCCCCAAGGCCATTGACAACAAGGATAACACGCTTGTTGTTCAGTACGAGGTCAAGCTCCAGGGTAAGTTGTTGCATAAAATCTTGCACCGCATCAGTATTCTGACATGCTTGCAGACGGTCTCGAGTGCGGTGGTGCGTACATGAAGCTTCTCCAGGACAACAAGGCTCTGCACGCCGAAGAGTTCTCCAACGCTTCTCCCTACATCATCATGTTCGGCCCTGACAAGTGCGGTGCTACCAACAAGGTATGGCTTCTGAGCCTCTCCAACCTACCAAAGCTTACATTCTAGGTTCACTTCATCTTCCGCCACAAGAACCCCAAGACGGGTGAATATGAGGAGAAGCACCTCAATGCTCCCCCCATGGCTCGTATCGTCAAGACGTCGACCCTCTACACGCTCATTGTCAAGCCCGACCAGCACTTTGAGATTAAGATTGACGGCGAGTCCATCCGCAACGGCACCCTCCTTGAGGACTTTACCCCGGCCGTCAACCCGCCTGAGGAGATTGATGACCCCAACGACAAGAAGCCCGAGGACTGGGTTGACGAGGCTCGCATCGCTGACCCCGATGCCAAGAAGCCTGAAGACTGGGACGAGGATGCGCCTTTTGAGATTGTTGACGACGAGGCCACCAAGCCTGAGGACTGGCTTGAGGATGAGCCTACCACCATCCCCGATCCGGAGGCCGAGAAGCCCGAAGACTGGGATGACGAAGAGGATGGTGACTGGGTCCCACCCACCGTTCCCAACCCTAAGTGCGACGAAGTCGCTGGCTGCGGCAAGTGGGAGCCTCCTATGAAGAAGAACCCTGCCTACAAGGGCAAGTGGACTGCACCCTTCATCGACAACCCTGCTTACAAGGGCGTCTGGGCCCCCAAGAAGATTGCGAACCCTGACTACTTTGAGGACAAGACCCCGGCCAACTTTGAACCTATTGGCGCCGTAAGTCCTTTTTGTGCTCTTTCTCTGTGATGTGGTTTGCTAATGATGCACAGATTGGTTTTGAACTCTGGACCATGCAGAACGACATCCTCTTCGACAACATCTACATTGGCCACTCGATTGAAGACGCTGAGAAGCTCAAGGCCGAGACCTTTGACCCCAAGCACGCAGCTGAGAAGGCTGAGGAGGAGGCCACCAAGCCCAAGCCCGCCGATACTCCCAAGTCGCCCGGTGACCTTGTCTTCAAGGACGACCCGGTCCTATACATCCAGGAGAAGGTTAAGCTCTTCATTGAGATTGCCAAGCGTGATCCCGTTGAGGCGGTCAAGTTCGTCCCCGAGGTCGCTGGTGGTGTTGGTGTTCTCGCTGTTACCATCTTCGCTATTCTTGCCTCTCTCCTCCTTGGCTCCGGTGCTGCTCCTTCAAAGGAGCAAGTCAAGGCTCAGGCAAAGAAGGCCAAGGATTCCGCCGTAAAGGCCAAGGACAAGGCAGCTGAGGCTGTCGCTACTGGATCTGAGAAGGCTCAGGCTGAGGTCAACAAGCGCACGAACAAGTCGTAGGTGCTGCCATGTCGCATAGGGGAGGGGGGGATAAAGAGAAGCAGTTTGCAGAGAGTGCAAGATGTGAAGAAAAGGATACCATAGGGACGTGGTCTTGGGAGATTATCCTGACCGTACATTATTGGATTTCAGACTTGTGGCTAAACATTATTGGGGGTCACGGCGTTATGAGTATGTATTGAAGTCTTTGGGGGGAATTCAGGCATGCAGCGCCCAGGGCATTTGCCTAGGAAATATGGTCAATACGAATATTCATCACACACATACACACACGTGGCTCTATTGCACTGTACTTTGCGTATCGGTACTTTGATATCCTACTCGGAGTGGTGCTGACTCGTCATGGATGAGCATGCCCAGGTGATGACCACACAGACGCCGCAAACGCCGCGGAGGTGGTGGATAAGCCTTGAATGCCCGGCCCCGAGCTACCTCGGAAGGGCCCCGCACCACTTCCCCAGCTCTCAGCCAAGTAAGTAGTGGTAGTTGAGAAGGTCGGGCGGCGGGATCGGTTTTCCCTGAATAGCCGCAGCCGGTGTATGGGCTCTACGTGGTCTTTTTTAGCATAGTTTGTGCAGTTGTATCCAAACGTCTTGCTTTCCCACCGACTTGGTTTGTTTCGATTTGCATCCCGCTTCCCACGCCTCCGCACACTTCTGACCGGCCACTTTGCCATAAGCAACATGGCTTCCCGGCGAGCACTCGCACGTCTTCCCACGCTGACCGCTCGTTCCTCGCTCTCTCGCACAGCTCCTCTGTGTAGTAGAATGTCGTCGCCAGTCAATCACAGCAAAGTCGCCGCCCGGCGGCTGCATGCCACGGCTCAACACCTCAGGCCAGCATCGTCTGCTGTGGCCGAGTCGTATCCCATGAACCACGAGCCAATAACGTCGCCGGCAGACACACCAAACTTTGTCGACAACAAATTCGTGGCTTCAAAAGCAACGCAATGGATTGATCTGCACGATCCTGCGACCAACAACCTGGTGACGCGCGTTCCCCAGAGCACCGATGAGGAGCTCAAGGCGGCAGTGGATAGCGCGGAAAAGGCGTTCAAGCCTTGGAAGGAGACGAGTCTGCTCCACCGGCAGCAGATCTTGTTCAAGTACACACACTTGATTCGCGAGAACTGGGACAGGCTAGCTGCCAGCATCACGCTGGAGCAGGGCAAGACGTTTGCCGACGCACGAGGCGATGTGCTCCGCGGCTTGCAGGTTGCCGAGACGGCCTGTGGTATCACGACGCAGATGACGGGCGAGGTACTCGAGGTGGCAAAGGACATGGAGACACGCAGCTACAGAGAGCCATTGGGCGTGGTGGCTGCCATCTGCCCGTTCAGTGAGTACAAGACGACTTGGGCAGCAGCCGCAGTGTTGGAAGGGTGCTAAAAGTGTACTACCCAGACTTCCCCGCCATGATTCCGCTCTGGACCATTCCCATCGCCGCCGTTACTGGCAACACGTGCGTTATCAAGCCTTCGGAACGTGACCCGGGTGCCTGTATGATTCTCGCGGAGCTCGCAGAGAAGGCTGGATTCCCTCCGGGTGTCATCAACATTGTACATGGCGCGGCCAAGACGGTCGACTTCATCATCGACGAGCCCCGCATCAAGGCCATTAGCTTTGTGGGAAGCAACCAGGCTGGAGAGTACATCTACGCTCGTGCATCTGCCAAGGGCAAGCGTGTGCAGGCCAACCTGGGCGCGAAGAACCACGCGGCTGTCCTGCCCGACTGCAACAAGAACCATGCGCTGAACGCGATTGCTGGTGCTGCATTCGGTGCTGCAGGCCAGCGATGCATGGCTCTGAGCACGCTGGTCATGATTGGAGAAACAAAGGATTGGGTTCCAGAGATTGCCGAGCGTGCAAAGGAGCTCTCGATGAACGGCGGGTTCGAGGAAGGCGCCGACCTTGGACCAGTCATCAGCCCGCAATCCAAGAAGAGGATCGAGGATCTCATTGCGAGCGCCGAGGCCGAAGGTGCGACTATCCTTCTCGACGGACGTGGCCAAAAGCCAGCTTCTGACAAGTACGCAAACGGCAACTGGGTAAGCGTCGGGAGCATCTGGGAACCTGTGTTGTACGCTACGTTGTACTAACCGTTGTCCTTAGGTCGGACCGACTATTATCGCAAACGTCAAGCCACACATGAAGTGCTACAAGGAGGAGATCTTTGGCCCTGTACTGGTCTGCCTGAATGTTGAGACCATTGACGAAGCCATTGACATGATCAACGACAACGAATACGGCAACGGTACTGCCATCTTCACCCGTTCAGGTGCCACGGCCGGCCGCTTCCAGCGTGAGATTGAGGCCGGCCAGGTCGGCATCAATGTGCCAATTCCCGTGCCTGTATGTCCAAAGCACACACCCCTCCCCCCCTGCAAGCTCAGCCGAGTGCTAACAGTGTACTAGCTCCCCATGTTCTCCTTCACTGGCAACAAGAAGTCAGTAGCGGGTGGCGGTGCAAACACCTTTTACGGCAAACCCGGCCTTCAATTCTACACACAACTGAAGACAGTAACGAGTCTGTGGAGAAGCGAGGATGCTGTAGCAACTAAAGCGTCGGTAAACATGCCTACGCACAGCTAGTTGTTCTTGGCGTCAGCGTAAGCTGGGAGTGTTTTCTTTCTTTCGGGGAAATGGAAAATGAATGATATGGGTCAGCATATGGGCATAAATGAATAATGAATGACATTCACTGTATTACACACTGCATGCACGTGGCTGAAGAGCAAAAAAAAGGAAGAAGGAAGAAGCATTAATGCCAATAACGCCAGCCTTGGGCGGAACGTCGGGGACGTGTGTGCGAGTGAGTGGGAGAGGGAGAGCGGTAGGAGATCGGAGCGAGGCTGGGAGGGGGGAGGGTGGGGAAGGGTGGCGCCACATGCATCATCGATGTCATGACTGACAAGGCCGTTTTCTTCATACAACACAAGGGGGCATTGCCAATTGCGCACTACCAGCGGTGCAGCGCGCTCCCACATGGGAACGCGGCTACAAAGTGCCGGCCAATGGCAAGGCGGCACGGGTATACGGCCTGGCAAATGCAAATGCATTGCCATGCACGCTTCATGCTGATTCTGGCCGGGTGCTGGCATAGTCTGATTGACATTTTGCTGATGCTGTACATACTCTAGTGCAGCCTGCAGCGCGATATCGAATGGCGACTGATGTGCCGTGACGGCCCCGATTGCGCCGTGCAAGCAGCGACGACGACGACGACGACGCCAGCAGCAGCGAACCGGCCGCGTGGTCCCGCTGCCGGTGTTGGCGTGTTGGATTGCTGGGGTATTGGAGGCTGGTGGGCGGTGGGTGGTGGTGAGGCAGAGAGCCAAGCAACAAGGACCGCATCCGGCAGACAGACTATTGAAGCCGTCGGGTTTCCGCTCATGCTAACGGCCGGCCCTGACGACAAAGGGTCGCTGGTGGCAATAAGCGACGTAGCCGGCAGGGCGTAGGCTGCAGGGAGAAATCTGTTGTTATTGTTGTTGTTGCCGTTGCCGTTGCCGCTGCTCGGCAGGATAGAGCAGCAGAGGGGAGATGAGGACCAAGAGAGAGAGAGAGAGAGAGAGAGAGAGACATGGATGGCAAAGGAAGACGCGCTGCAAGGATACGCATGTCTCATCATCCTCTCAGCCGCAAGCCTTTGCTGGAGTTTCAGGTTCCTCGCGGCACGCCGGCGGGCGATCGTCCATGACTCCAATCGGAATGGCTCTGGCGCAGGCGTTGGTGATGATGACGAGTCGTGCCCAGCCCAGACGTGGTCAACTCTGGCAGCGGGCGAGGCCTTTACGTACCGTGCGTCGTACGTCGTACTCAGCTTACTTGCTACTAAATCATACTAACCGCCAACGCCCGCCGCTCGTCAAGTTGTAATTGCACACCCGCCCTCGTCCCTTGCCGACCCTTCTTGTTTCTTTTGCGACAGCGGCTGTTGTAGGCGTCCCCTCGTCTCACTTTATCATTAGCCCTGCCTGTACGCCGGGATCACATCGCAGTGCGTTCACACTCGTCCATCTCCACCCACGCACGCCAGCTCCGCATTACCCGCCCGCCAGCCTCATTGAAGCCGTAGCTCAGTGCAATTCCGCTGCAAAAAACTGGGTATCGCGCGACGCCGCAATTATGGAGCAGGCGACCCAACACCAACCGCGCCAGCGCGGCCTCAGCTTCCACAGCAACAAAAGTCGCGAAGCGCCCGGGAGCCCAAAGTCGGACAAGAAAGCCTCCAGGCACGAGCGCAAGCAAAGTGAAAAGACCCACTACGACATTACCACCAAAGCAAACCCCAACGCCGCCATGGTCGAACTACAGCCCAGTATGTCCGCCCCAAAGACACCTTCACAACACCTTCACAATACCACCACAACATGTGCTGACAAAAATCCTCCACAGTCGCCGCCGCGCTCGAGAAGCCCACGCTCCAGTCGCTCCGCTCGTTCCAACACAATGACAGCGCCGGTAACCCCATTGGTGAGTTGTGCTCTCTTGTGTGGTGTGCAAGCATCGTCGTCTAACTGTGCATAGTCGATCCCGACCTTTCCAACCCTACACGTTCGCGATGGGAGCGTCCGCTCGACACGATCCGTTCTTTCGAAGCCGCCATTGACGGCGAATACAAACGTCGCGCCCAGTCGATGCGCGTCGACCAGTCCGAAGTCATGAGCACATACGGAAGCCGACGAAGCAGCTACTATGGCGGTGGCGGAGGCAACGGAGGCGGATACAACGACCAGGGCCGCTTCTCGAGCAACAGCGGCTACTTCCCTCACAAGCAAACACAGCGCGACAGCTACGTCGACGGCTATGCTCACGGCGGACCTGTTGGCGGTGGTGGACCACTGCCACGTATGCGATATGGAAGCCGTATGCAATCTGACCCGAGCTTCAATACCAGACAAAGTATGCAGGGCGTGTACCCGGTAAACGGATATCAGCAGTCGCGCGACACGGTAAACACCAATGGCTCCAACGGAAGCCATAGTGACGGTCCCTACTCAAATGACCCTAGCAGCGAGAACAGCTCGATTGAGCGCGGGGTGCCTGTCCAGCCACCGCAACAAGACATGGGCGCACAATATGGCTTCAATGGCTTCGGACGAGGCCCCATCATGGAGGAGCACTCCGGGCCTGGCTACTTTACACAACCACAACAACAACACCCATCGCACAACGGCATGCCCTCGCAGAACGGGGTGCCGCCACCAGTGCCAAAACACGCGACTCCGCCACCGCCTATCAAACTAGGCAGCTCCGGACCAACTTCGACGGAACAGAGGCCTAGTACGTTATCCAAGAAAGGCAGTGATGCCGGGGAAAAGCGGAAGAGCTGGTTTAAGAGACGGTTCAGCAAAGACTAAGTCACTAAGCATCAATATTACCCGACTTGGTGTCGGAAAGTCCATGGGTCCATCACATTGAACGGCCTCCGGCCCTATGAAGACCTGTTGAGATGCAGGGGACTCGAGGGCAAACGGGTGCATTCTGGCATCCCACCAACGGTGGATCAGGGGTAGTTATGAAAGGCGCCGGCTTGCTTGCTATGAGATGAACAAAAGGCTTGACCACCGGCTCCAGTGCTCTCTGGTCTGACCATTCTTTTGCGCATCTGCGTGCACAGCATGTTGGTGTAACGACGGCGTTTTAGGTATGGGGTTAGGATATACCACCATTGTCACTCCTTGTAGTTTGGGATTTTGCTGCTACAATAGAAGCTCGTTCGCCGAGCCAGCTCGTAATGTGGTAATCATAATGTTGTCATGGGTGAATCTTGTGTTTTGACCGTGACTATTCTGACACAACGGCTCTTTTTCGATGCACCTTTGATTCCCCTTTAACCCTTTAAACATGGAGCTTTTGGGGGCGGACAGAACCAGAAACAACAGTGTCGAACAAGCGGCTGTCCGCGTGGTTTCCGTATCCGGCATATTTGAAGCATGACGTGTGATATGTGCCTCTGGTGCCAGATGCATGGATCCTACAGCTTCTTCTTCGACTTCTCTGCCTCCTCCCGCATCTCTTCCTGGTCGTCGCGGAAAGCCATGATGACATAGCCAATCAAGACGACGTTTGCCATGAGTGCGGCCAGACCGCCGGCATACGTTGCGTTGCCTAAGATCAAAGTCAGCACTGCTGCTCCTTGAGCACACGACACAGGACGGCTAACCCTGGAAGACCCAGTTGACGGTAAAGAAGTAGGTGCCAATTGGCAGCGTAATCATGGCAAAAGTGAAACTCATCAACTTCCAGATGACTGATCTGTCGTGTGGTGTAAGTAAGCCATTCGCTGCCGGCGTCCATGCACTTGTTGTTGTACTTGGCTTTGGAGACTCACGACGGCACGGCAGGGGAGGTGTTGGATGGCTCTGGTGCACCCTTTCCATCGTAGTCGAGAGTCGACTTCTCATTGTTAACAATCCGTCTAGTCGTCATGTTTGAGTTGTTGTGTTGTCGTATGGTAGGGATTGTGCATGTGAGAGTTGGCAGGTCCTCCAAGGTACAGCCAAAAGCAGTAACGTAATGGAGGGCGGAGGCGGCCCAAGCGCAACATTTCCAACGCGTAAAGTGGTTCTTCCAAACGCGTGCATGTTTTTTTTTGGGGAACGACGCTCGCTCGCCAATACATACGCTTTTTGGCCTTGCTTAAACCTTGGGCTACATTTCTGCAAGGGCATAAACGTACCATGCTCGCTGCTTTGTCTGCCACCCTGCGCTTTTGTTTGTTCGCCTGAGTTTCTTGTTTCCTTATCCTCTTTCTTGTCCCCGCGCAAGGCGGCCAAGTCGACCTTACAAACTCCCACGGAGCCACACACACACACACACAACCCAAAGTCGCTATTGTAATACCGGGTATACAATGTATCGTCGCGATCCCGTAGCCTCGTCTTCACCACCGCCTACCATATCGCGCGCTGCTTCGCACAGCGACGACGAGCGCAACAATACCTACGTCACGCAGCCGACGCAAATCCTGGGTGAACGCTCGCCCTTCTTTGCTGCACCGTCTGATAGCACGCAACCCACGCTTATACTCACGCCACGCGCAAACCGAGTGCAACCCCCCGGATCATCGCAATTGCAAGTCCCGTGCTCGTCGCCTGCCGCCCAGCGCTACTCCTCGCCTGTCATGTCGCCCCAGTCGCAACAACGCCAGTACGGGGGATATAGCAACCCAATGGCACCGCCTGGCACGAGCTTCTTTCCTCCACAAGCCGTCCGCAAGCCAATCTATGACCTTACCTCTGACGACCCGCCTGTCGAGCGCGACCCGGACGAAGAAGAGTCGGAGTTTAGGTCAAACATACCCCTATCCAAGATTGAAATGGCTTCGATGACGTCGAGAATCGAGGAGACACCACAGAAGCCGACGTGGGACCTATCGGGGTACAAATACAACAGCGATGAATTACGCAAACGACCGTCTGAGCGCTACGGTTCAAGCACGCCACCCAAGAGGCAAAAGGCAATGCCGCCCCAAGCACGTCCTTCGCGCGCCATGCCAGTCGATCTGACCGAGGATGACGAAATGACTCTGGAGGATATAAAAGATGCTACAATGCAGCGCAACACGAGCCGACTACAAGTGGTCTATCCCAACCGCTCAGTGAAGCAGTTGTACGAAGCGCTGGTCAAGAAGAAGGGCAATTTCAACGATGCTTCTTCGTACTTGGTAGAGCAAGAGTCCGAGGATGAGTTACTCCGTTCCCCGCAGTTTGGGGTAGCCCAGTCAAAGTCGAATCCGGTTGTCAAGAAGACTGCGCAGCGTGTGTTGAAGCAGCCTGTAAAGTCATTGCAGGACAAGTATTCAAAGTTGGGGGCTACGCAGAATGCTCCTGTAGTGCTCGATAGCCCTGAGAGAGAACAGCCGCGGAAAAAGGGTCGGCTTGTCAAGGGCACGGATCGGAAAGGCAAAATCGCGTTTTCACCCTCGCCAGACACCTCACCCCAGCGACCGCAACAACCGAAGAAGGAAGCACCAATTGTCGTCTCTTCCGACGAGGATGAGGGTATCGACGCGGAGCTTGTTGTTGACGACGATGATTCGGACGCAAGCATAGTACCTGAAAACAGTTTCGACGAGAATGCCCTGTTGAACTTTTTCAACACATGCACGGTCGAGGCTATGGTCGATCTGTCCAGTCACAAAGAAGAGGATATAAGAGAAATATTCAAGCAACGCCCTTTTGCTTCGCTGGATGCCGTTCGTAACGTCCATGTCGACCTTACGCCAGCCGAGAAGGGCAAGAAGAAGGCTCGTAAGCCACGCATAACAACCGGTGCACGCCTCGTGGAGTCTACCGAGGGCATGTGGAATGCATACTCGACTATCGACTCGGTCGTTAAGCAGTGCGAAGACCTTGGAAAGCCAATGGTCGCAGGAATGGCTCGATGGGGTATC
>Ga0265797_10008733_pt1 | contig 13388 bp, 10 predicted proteins | sample P2T30metagenome_FD_192433 | JGI IMG/M metagenome (GOLD analysis project Ga0265797, IMG submission 192433) | Plant litter microbial communities from East Loma Ridge, Irvine, California - P2 T30 | ecosystem: Environmental > Terrestrial > Plant litter > Unclassified | place: USA: California... | reverse complement strand
GGTGAAGCCGAAATCCACGATACCAATGGACGTCTTCGTCTGGTCGTGGCGACCGAGACGATAGAGGACGACTGCGTAGCTCTCCTGATGCGTCCCAACGAATTCAGGGCAATTTTTGGACCCATGCAGGGCTACAGAACTTACAGCTTGAAGTATACCAAGATATGCCACAAGCTGGGTGATGTCTCTTACGAATCGGGCGTCTTGCGGAGAGAGATTTTCAATCGCGAAAAAGATCTCGCCAAATTGCAGAAATCGGATTCGGCCGCTGCTGGGATCTGGAGATGCGAGGAGCGGTTGAACTACCTGCGAGCACGCTATGAAGTTGTCGAACGCCGCGAATCAAAATTGAGCAAAAAAAAGAAGGAGCAGGTTGAATTGATGAATTCAGTGAGGAGCCGTATCACTGATACAATCGAGCACGTCTTTGAAGGAGCCAACCTCTTGCCTACCCTCCCGACCCCGCCACATACCTACACCGACAGTGAGCCAGATGTTTCTCTCGAGAGGCCGATCAGTTTCATGTACGAAGAGCTGCCGCTTCGGTCGACAACCGAACCATCCTCGAAGATTTTCGAGGGTGACATCGAAGATGATACACAGTTCCCTTCGCTTTCTGCAGCAGCCTTACACGGTCCGCAAGAGATTTCGAGCATCGATGCAGAGGCCTCGCAAAATGCCGAACCAGAGGATAGCAGCAGCACGGCGAGCTCTGACTCTAATGACGAAGAGTCGCTCTTGTGTTTCACGAAAGAAGAGGAAGAAGAAGAAGAAAAAGGAGAAGAAAGAAAAGGAGAAGAAAGAAAAGGAGAAGAAGGAGGCAAAGAAGAAGGAGAGGAAGAACAAGGAGGAGAAGGGGAACGAGGGGAAGGCAATGAGGATGATCCCACCGACTCGGGATCTGAATCATACTACGAGCCGCCAGCCGGGCAATTTCTTGGGCCAGCTCCCAGGCAGCATGAGATCTCGCTTGCCTACAAACAGTCTCTTCGAATGTATCAACTCGCAAGACACCGGCGAGATGATCCTGACGGGAACCGCGAGGAACTGTACCGCCAGCAACACGATCGTCGCGTCCAGGCTGGGAAGGTACCAGAGACGCGGGAAGCTTTCGATGCACGATGGGACAGGGATCACGATCGTTTCGTGCGAAATACCGAAGAACGAGTGAGACAAGACGTCGCTCTGGCGAAGAAAGAAGAAGTGTATCTGTGGGACGATGACAGCTTGGCCTTGGCGACGCCAGAGATCGTTGTGACAGTGCCAAAGAGATACCTAAGATCACCGCCAGACTCCGAAGACGACTCCGAAGACGACTCCGAAGACGACTCCGAGGAAGACTCCAAGGAAGACTCCAAGGAAGACTCCAAGGAAGACTCCAAGGGAGACTCCAGAGAAGGCCCCTCGAAAAGTGAAGACAAGTAGTCTTAGCGTACACTGTAGTTTCAAAGCCAGATATTCAAGAAATCTCTCCCGAACCTCACAGGAATTCTCGAGTGAGATTTACCATGCATCTGACTTCTTATAACACCCTTCCATGGCTTGATGGACACCTTGTGAGACCAGACGCTCTCGCCAAGATCTTTTGTACTAGACTACTTTACTTTGCAAATGTTAACATGAGCTTTGGCTTCCCGAAACCTTGGGTCAGATATATCCGGAAGAAGGTTCGGACAATCAATAGTGAGATCGCTCGCGAAACGCTAGGCAGTGTTCGGAGGCCGCATGCCGGTGACTTGATACCGCTGACTCTTACAGTAAAGCTGGAATGGGCGTAGGGAGTTCGGTGTTCGAAAAAGGTATAGTGTTGCTACTGTACTCCAGGCACAAACGTTTCTGCGGCTGAAGTCAAACCCTAAATTGACCCACAATGCCAATCTCGTTTAAGCCTGGTCCTGCTGAGTCACGTATACATATTGTGCATTCAAATAGCATGGAATCGGAACCTTGTAGTAACGTTGTTGACTGACTTGGATCCACCAAACGCTCTCTAAAGCCAACAGTGAACCAATATTTCTATCTATCAGTCCATCTTCGACTATCAATCTGGCAGTTCCGCTATCTCGGTCTTGACATTTATCATCATCATGCGCAACATTTGGCGCTCGCAGCGACTCATCTTCCGCGCCGCGGAACCTTCAGACGAGCAGTTCTTAGCATCTATCAATTCGTACAATTCAGACAGCTTCCAAAACGCCACACACCTTCTACCAGTTCCGCAAGGCAAATCCGGTGCCGCAAATTACTGCAAGTTTCTTCAAGGAGCACTCCTCGGTTGCATCGTCTGCATTCCTGGACCTGCAAAGACCGAAGTAGCCACTACGGATGGCGTTCAAGCTGTCTCTGAACCCATCCCGATCGGCACCATCGCTCTTCTGGCTCCAGATCCCACGAGGTCTCATCATCGCAACACATCCGTTGCCGTCAGTATCGCACATCCCTACCAGAACAAAGGCTATGGAGGCGAAGCCATCCTCTGGGCAGTCGAATGGGCATTCCAGCATGCCAATATGCACCGTGTGAGCATTGCCGCATTTTCGTTCAACGAGGGCGCTGTTCGGTTGTACCAACGTCTTGGGTTCGTGCTGGAGGGAAGGACGAGGGAGGTCGCGTGGTATAATGGTAAATATCATGACACTATCGAGATGGGCATGCTTAGAGATGAATGGCTGAAGCTGTATGGCGAGACCCAGGAGGTTACGCAATGAGATGAGCCGGATGGGCATGCTGGCGGAAGCGTGCGCGATGTAATTTTAACAGTCGGTTTACACAAGTCATTCTCATATAACAACGACACTTTGACAGTTATAAGCCATACGATCCATCAAGTAGCCGTCTCTTTCATCTGAATCATGTCGAAAGTCGGCACCTGAGTAAGATCATACTTTCCCGAACCGTCGAATCGATGCTGATCTCTCTTCTGCCCACAATACGACAAAGCAGATTCTCGAACGACTTCCCAACCAAGCACGCTCGTACCCACCACATCTTCCGATAGCTCAATACGAAGAAGCGCTTCCCTGACCCGGGCAACCCGATCCCAATCTCCCTCCTCACGCTGCCTGACGGGAACCTGTCGTAGCAGCTGCGCGAGCTTCTCCGTATTCTCAACCTTAGCCAGCATGATTCGAACCAGTATCATATCGACAGGCAGCATCGAAACAGGCCGTTTTTCAAATCTGAATTCGAAACTCGGGCCTGTTGATTTTGGAAACTCTTTCGTGTGGAACTTCGTGCCTTCTTCCAGCAGCGGGTCTTTGCTTTCGTTCTTCGGTCCTACCAATAAGGCCCAGTGGTATCTGTGCAGGATCGTCGGCGTGGCTCTCGATCGTGATATAGCTGCGAACATACGTATCCTCTTTTCCTGGCATTTTGGCGGATTCTGCGCGAGCGTAAAGCCCGAGGTAAAGTTGATCCTTGTTTGATGGCATGATCGAGCGGCAGCGGTCCAAAACCAACACCAACAACAGCGTCGTGGGTCCCGTTGCGTACGATGAAAGCGTCGTTCGATCGGAGTGGTCAGGCTTTGCTTGCGATTGGGTCTCTCTGATGTGTTCGAGAATAGTGCCCTTGCAGCCGCTGCTCTAGCAGGATCTTGCTCGTGCCACTCTCAATTGCCGAATTACGTGCAAGGTGCTTCTCATCCGTTGTCAAAATCTAGATTGCAAACGCAGTGTCAAGAAACTATCAGACCACAGAAGACAGAACATGATGTTAGCCGCTAGCGCCTAGGTAGACTACTTTTGGGCGTACATGTTGCGGGGATGCCAGCGCATCGACGCATCGAAACATTGGAAGAGCAGTATGTAACAGTTCCCGCCAATGGAGGTAATTTGAGATGTGCGAGCCAACAGCAAGACAAGTGTCACACACCAACTGTAATTTCGACTACAGCGTTGAAATGCGAGCGTGAAAGTTCGTGCCATCACGACTTTCTCGGACCGCTGACGAAAGAAAGACAGCGTCGCAACGATGACGGCCATACTTTGTACTATATCCACGCAATCATCTACAATCACCGCCGCCAAGGCTCATCCCTCGCAACACCAACAACCTTATCCCACAGCTCAACCAACTCCTGATAACTCTTCCTCGTCAACCTGCCCACATCCGTAATATCCTCATTGCACCCCACCCTACACCCACCGGTCAAATGAACACTAGTAGTCCTCAAAACCGGCCGAGTAGCAACGACTTCCACAGGCGGATACACCCCCTGATTAACGAAATCCTCATCGCCCTGGTTGAACATGCACACATACTCCTTCTTCAGATGGTCGGGTTTCCCGGTCAAGCCACGGTTCTCGTGGCTGTAGAGCGGCAGGCAGAAGAGGTCTTGCATGTGGATGAACAAGACGACCATCATGCGTCGCTTCGAGTAGGCGGGCCCTTCGACGGTGAGAGTGATTCGCCGGTCGTGAGGTTTGTAGTTGGGGTTCGTGTTGGACGTGTGGTATGGCGCGGCGATGACTTCGCCCAGGCGGAAGTCGCGGGCCGTGTAACCTGTCGTGCGACAGTATCTGTCGAACAGGGCGGTGCGATGGGAGCGATTGCTCAATGCGCGGCCGGGCGCAGCGCTGCTTTGCCATCTAGCCGTAGTCATGTTGGACTTCGTAGGGCCGACGGATGGATCGTAGACTGCGTCTTTGGCTCGATAGTTCGGTTTGCTATCATCGTGGGTCCTGAGGTCACGCATATCGGAAGCCACGCGCGAAGGCGTGGTGTCTGGTGGGACCATCATGATGGATCTTGGACGCTTTGCTGGGGGTTGATAAGATGGTGCTTGAGAAGGGTTTCGCGCGGCTGCAAGGCCGCTTTTGAGCGTATTGGCGCCGGTGCCGGTCCAGGCGCGAGCCATACTGTTTGACGCATTGGAGCTATAAGTAGGAGGCCGAGCCGACACATCCCGCTCTTGAGCGTCTTTCGTTGATGGTTTGAGTGTGGGTTTCAAGGGTGAGGTCGGGTTGGCGATTATGTCCGGAATCTCTTTGAAGCCCATTTCGTTAAGACTTTACAAGTTGAAATGTTTCTCTCTCCGGAATCTTGATTGGTGTTGATCGAGAGGAGTAGATGAACTAGTGGTTAGAGAAGACTCGGAGAGAGCCAATCTGTTGCACAAAGCCTTGCGAATAGCCGTCAATCGCGCCTTACATCGTGGACTCGAATGTCGCTGCATATGATGTTTCTTTGTTATGAAGCGTCGCCATATCCGGAATTCCAACTTACAATGAAACCTGTTTCTTATTGCGGCAGTGAAGCTTGCGGTCAAACAAAGGGGTGTCACCTTGGAGGCGAAAATCAATCTCCAGTTCTTTCGGAGCGACATTGAGAGACAAGAGACGAGCACGCACTACACTCGCAAGCTCAGTTGGTGTGACTCCAAGCGGACTGCACTCTACTCGCACCCTTACAATTTGCGCAACATCTAGCAGCTCATCATGAAAGCATTCACAAACATGAAGCGGGACTTGCGTGCGCTGTACAAGCCGCGAGGAAAAGACGCGAGGAAGAGAGGCAGGGCTCAGACGCTCGACGGAGGCGCTTCTGAGGGCCTGCGTGCGACTTCTGCAATCCAGTTGTCATCTGTCCCACCAACGCCGTTTGGACGAGACACCATGGACATGACTGAGGGTGCCAACCAGCAAGAACCTCAAATCAGCGAACACCAAACTCCTCCCGCTACCGAACTCCCCGATGCCCAAGACGCGACGCCGACAGAGAAGGATGAGACAAGCCATAGTGACTCAGTCAACCCGGGGCATGGCCTCCAGGATGAAAGAGAAGTGGTGAATCACACCGAGCTATCCAGTTCCAAGAGCGCCCACAGCGAAGAAGAAGTGACGGCAGCCACCGAGCCTATAACATTGGAGTCATCGCAAAGCCAGAAAGATGTAGCAGAAGACACCGAGCCTTTCAACACCGAAGGAAGCCCGAATCAAGAGATGTTGACGGAAGACGCAGAAGCCTCTTCCTTCAACGAAGCGCAATACCAAGAGGAAGCGATGGACGTGGACGACGCCCAGGCAGTGCGGAACAAAGCCTATCTCGCCTTCGACTGTGAAGAGGACGACGATTACACCGATGGGCCTGCTCGATTCATCCTGGCCTTCGACGGCGTAAAGCACTGCGCGGCTCTGCTGATGACCTACGACCTGTCGAAGAAAATCCAGAAAGCCATAAAAGGGCACCACAAGTACCTCCGTGTCGAGAACGCCGCAGTATCTCAAAGACAGGCACTGTCGCGACTGGAAAATGCAGTACGACAAGAAATTGACAGCTGCGAAACCCGCGTGTCTATCCTAGAGGAAAAGGGGCTTTGGCTTAGTGAAGAAGTGGAGAAGATTGAGAAGCAGTTAGAAAATCTTAGACTCATGATTGATGACGTGCGGGCCCGACGCCAGGCCGTGCTTGCTAATGTTGAATTCCAGGCCAGGCAATTGCGGAGTTTACAAGCTGCGGCTAATGCTGGCCTGGAGGAGGCGTTCATTTGCGCGAACTTGATGGAGCAGGAAGAAGAGTCGGAGCCCGAGAGCGAGAAATTGGATGTCAACCAGGAATACGAGATCTTCTGCCGAAAGCTCGGAAACGCAAACGACGACTATTCAGACGGCAATTGCTCAGCTCTCGACACCAACAGAGAGCACCTGGAAGTCCCACCACCCAGCGAAGAAGAACAAGCTCGCCAACAAGTCATCAACGCCATCTGGGCCGCCAAAGAAGCCCTCGACCTGGCGCGTCGCGACTTCGAACAACGCGAAAACATCCGGGCACGCGAGTTCCAAGCAAACCAGGCCGCCGCAGACCGCGGCGCGCCCACAACAGACGCCACTCCAGATGACTTCGACGTCCGCTGGGTCGTCCGCTTCCGCGAGCTAACCCGAGACTTAATCAACGCCGAAGCCGCGTATGCAGACGTCAAGCGCAGCGCATTCGAAGCCGGGGTGCCATGGCCTTTTGTAGACAACGAAACTGTCTTGGAGGCCATGGACGAAGACGACGGAGTTGGATACACCATGTCCAAAGAGCAGGAACTGATGGCTTCGGTTCCTTCGCCTACAGTCAGACGGTGGCTGGACAAGGTGCCGGAAGGCGTCGAGGTAGGATCTCCATCTTTCGGGGACGGAGGGCGGTCAGAGTCTGACGAGTGGGAGGCTGAGGAGGTGGAGATTAGTGATAGTGTGAGCTTGGTTGCGGAGGGTAGGAAGAGGGCGAGGATTGATCGGTGGAGAGAGAAGTGTGTGCCAGAGAAGGAGGAGTGAGATTGTGGCGTTTGCGTCGTGGCGTCGTGGAGAGCCGGGTTGCGTAGTGGGTACATCGCTGTCAGACCATTGATGGATCGGGGACGCGGTTGCGCGTCGTGTTGTCAGCTAAAGTATGGAGGTGTTCGGAAAGCCTCACTTTATGGTAGCTTGACATCATTGAATCTTTGCATGAAAGTCTAAATGCCTTCGGATATCTCCATGATAAGTGCAAACGATTGCACCCCATGAGCGACGGGACGAGCTGGTACGCATGGAAGCATCTGAAAGTGAGTTCTGCTGTTGGGTATCGCGGACCTGCGTACACGTTGCAGCGGACATTAAGTCACGCAGGAGGCCTTACCAAGTCACACATAGGATGGAATGGGATGAGTTAGCGGTCGAGAACAATGGCCTGGCTGCAATATTACTGCTCGATATCGGCTTAAAAGGCCTCATATCGCAGAGCATCACGGCACTCGGTCGACGACACGCGCCAGCATCAGTGCCTAGGCCAGATCGCTGATGTCTCTTGACGGCAAGCTCCGAGGATCAACAGAGTTTGCGGGCGAGGATGTCGTGCGTGCAAAGTCAAGTGGCAGCAATATATCGTGCAGACCGCCAGACAGCAGGCGGGCGTTGCGTGAACCAGGTACAGCTGGGCGGAGGAGGATGCGGTCAGCCAGGCGCGCTCGCTGCAGGGTGAGTTGGGCCTAGGAAGGAGCAAGCCAATCGGGTTTGCTGGGCCGCGGAGATTGATGCGCTGGTGGTTAAGGATGCCGGCGGGTGTGGCAGTGTGGCAGCCCTACGGCGCGGCTGGAGTGAATGGATTGGACGGGCTGGGTGACATGTGGCATGCTGGCAAGGATGCACCGTGGATGGATGCCGGGGCAGATGGGAAGTGGAGGGTGGAGTGTGGCTGCGGAGCAATAATATTGATGGCTTGGTGCGAACGAGACGTGATGCTGCAGTGGTTGAGGAAGCGGTTGCGCACACGTGGAGCGGATGGGAGATATGGGCTGGGGCGAGACAACACGTGAATACGTGCATGGTAGGCGTTGGGTAACGTACATAGCAAAAGAGGAGAGACGATGCGACGAAAGACTCGTGTATGGGTTGATGGGGTAAGGCAGCAGCACAAGCGAGCAGTCAGAACACTCCAATAAGCGCCCGTAGATGTTCAGATGAAGCAGACAGCAGCATCCTGGGATGAACCAACACACGTAACCTTGCTGCAGCAGCAGCTGAAGCGCGGCGTCAGTTGTCGTCGCTCACGCAGCCTCGACGCTCTGCCACCTCATTCGCAGGAGTAGGCGAGCTCGCCTAGCAGTAGCAGCAGTAGTAGTGCCATCCTCTGCACACGACCACGTCTACCTCACTCTTCACCAGCACCAGCTCATTCTCCTGCTTTGTGTGTAAGTGTTATCTTCCAGGCAATTATTATCGTTGCCACACTACTGTCGGCCATTCATTCATTCATTCTTGTCTGCCGGCAAGCACCAGCACGCGCTACGGCACCGTTGCGTCTCCCTCGTCCTCCCGCCTGGCCCCCACGCAGCCAGCCGTAGCCGTTCAGCAGCGACGACCCGAACCTACTCGATCATCGCCAACCCGAGTCGTCATCAGCAACCCGACACTGCTCTCAAACCACTCGCACTGAACCACGCCATATCTCGCATGCGCCATTCATCACACCTCATTCTTCCTCTCTCTTCTCTCTTCACTCCCACACCTTGCTGATCAACGGCACCCCAATCTCGCCTCAAACAAACCCCGCCAGCACTTGACACGCGGCAACCCCCGTCTGAGCGCCCCACTCCCACTACTCACTCCCGCTTGCTTGCATCTCTCACAAAGCCATTATCACGCACGCCTTCCCCTTCGCCGACAACCATACCCACATACTCATACGGCGCCCACATCTAATTGCATACGATTATCTTCCATTCCAGCATATTGCAGCATTCTGCCTAGTCTCAGCATACTCTTGCATACGTCCACATCGACCCAGAATCCCAAGTTGCCAGACCGACCGCTGTCACACACCTCGCTTCACTCTACAACACCTTCGATCTCACCCTACACGCAGGCTGTCGAGAGGTAACCCCGTGCCTCTTTGACGGCCTTCTCACATTGCCCATCGTGGCTTATCCTCCTCCCGACCGCCTGGACATGGCTTCCCCAGCGCCTCTCCTTCGCCCGCCGATCCCAGGCGCCAACCGCCAGCAGTCCGGCAGTAGGGTGCCAAAGCTGGGCCTCTCTATCCCTCCTTCGCCAAATGCACGACCAGTGAACAGCACTGCTGCTCCGCCAATGTCGCTCAACACATCGGCACTACCGCCGCTTTCGATACCTCCACGTCAGCAATTACCCAAGTTGAGCTTGGCCACACCCATGGGCAACGTGCGAACCCCACAGGAGAACAACACTCAAGCAAGAAGGAAGCTCACACTGCAGATGCCTGGTGGCCTATCTGCGAGTGGAGGAGGCAGTAGCGACGACAGCGCGCACAGTCGGACAAACAGTTTCGGACACAGCACGAACCATGGCGGGTCGAACTCCACGACGTCGTCGTACTCGGCATTAAACTTTGCAGACATGCTACGGAACCCTGGCGACCCTGAGTCTGCGGCAGGCTCACTCTACAGCAGCGGCTCCGCACAATCTGGGGGTGTTGGCATGGAAAGGGACAATAGCATGCAGGGACTACTGCCTGACCTAGAAAAGCTAAGCCTTGAAAAGGGCAGACCACTCGATGTTGAAGATTTGGATGACGCAGGTTGGAAAGTAGCGAGCAAAGAAGGCCGAATCGTTGAGCTCGGAAGTCTGGGTGAAGGAGCAGGTGGTGCTGTAACAAGGTGTATTCTTAAAGGTGGCAAGACCGTCTTTGCTTTGAAGGTATATTTTTGGCGATCTTTCGCTCCCAGAAGGGCTCTCGTTGACTAACTATTCTTTTTGCAGATCATCACAACCGACCCCAACCCAGATGTGAAGAAGCAGATCGTCCGTGAGCTATCTTTCAACAAATCCTGCGCATCAACACATATCTGCCAATATTATGGCGCCTACATGGACGACACGCAGGGCAGCATCGGCATCAGCATGGAGTTCTGCGAAGGTGGCAGCCTCGACTCCATCTACCGCGAGGTCAAGAAACTTGGTGGTCGCACCGGCGAGAAAGTGCTAGGCAAGGTTGCAGAAGGCGTTCTCAACGGCCTCACCTACCTGCACTCACGTCGCATCATCCACCGTGACATCAAGCCCAGTAACATCCTACTCACACGCAGTGGCGATGTCAAACTCTGCGACTTTGGTGTGAGTGGTGAATTCGGCACTAAGGGCGATGCCAACACTTTCATCGGCACATCGTATTACATGGCGCCCGAACGTATCACAGGACAATCTTACACCATCACATCCGACGTCTGGTCCCTCGGCGTTACACTGCTTGAGGTCGCGCAACACCGCTTCCCCTTCCCGGCGGACGGCACGGAAATGCAGCCACGTGCTGGCCTTATCGATCTGCTGACATATATCGTCCGTCAACCGATCCCCAAACTAAAGGACGAGCCCGATGAGAAAATCAAATGGAGTGAAAACTTCAAGTACTTCATTGAGTGTTGGTACGTCCACATGTGTTTTCTTATTATTTTCTGGCTTGACTTGCAAACGAGGAGGATAAATTTGCTGACTTTACGATTTCTTAGTCTTGAAAAACAGGCCGAACGCCGAGCCACGCCTTGGCGCATGCTGGAGCATCCTTGGATGGTTGAGATGAAAGGCAAGCGTGTGAACATGGTGCAATTCTTGAAGACTGTCTGGGACTGGCAAGATTGAGATTTTACGGCTGGGAGCTAAGGATTTGGCCGGCTGGCGTGGCGCGCTTGATGCATGAGAGACTGAAGTGGGACGGATTGAAGCGGGAAGGACTGGCTCCTGGATTCCTCAGTCTCGTCCACCAATACGTCAAAGGGCGGAAGACAGGAGCCCTGAAGCATCGGAGGTCCCTGGAGAGGCAATAGACGGGCACGAGATGTGTTGATCTCATTGCAATGGCATGCCTGAGGGACCATCATCAAGTTCGTCGTTGGACTGCTGGAGGCGGGTATTGTTAAGCCAATCGGTGAAAGCAGTAGGGCTAAAGAGGCGGGTGCCACAGCCTCCCAAGACACATTATGGGAGGAGAGGAATGTACACTGAAAATAAGGCTTTCTTCACCAAACTTTGATCATTCCTTGTGCATTTCACTGAGTATCGATCGTTTGACTTGTGATATCAAGCTATTAGTGTTTATCTGTGCATGTGAGAGACGTTCACCGGCCTGAGGCTCATCAAGCTCCCAAAAGTGTCGCCCGCATCTGGCCTGCTCTAGCCGTTGCAACCCACCAATAAGCGGCTGACTTCCACCTCACATCGCGTTTGAAACCAGCAGCTCGGTATCTCGCGTACCTCGGTCTGACTTTGACCCGCGAAGAGGAGATAGCTATCAGGCATACCGCAGCGCATCAGCAAAGCATCCTTCGGGATTCGACCAAGCATCGAGGTAGAGTTGGTCTTACTCGTTCCTTTTGTCTTTTCTCCACAGACATTCATCCCTTGCTTGTTTGATCATTCACGCCCTACCTACACTAGTTCATGCATTGCCCATTGATCGACGTCCTGCTCCGTTAGACCATATCTTGGCTCACTTTAGAGCTTGCTTCTTCACTCTTAACCCATCATATCAATCTTCGATATCTATATCGTTGAATCGACCAACCCTCACTACAAACCAACCATGGCAGACACCACTCAACCAAGCAACGGAGCAAACGGTACAGCCGACACCATCCCCCTCGGCCTCTACCTCTGGACCCGCATAAAACAAGTCGGCGTCAACCGCATCTTCGGCGTCCCAGGCGACTTCAACCTCACTCTCCTCGACCACATCTACGCCGTCGACGGCCTCGAATGGGTCGGCAACACCAACGAGCTCAACGCCGCCTACGCCGCCGACGGCTACGCTCGCACAATGCACGGCGCCGGCTGCCTAGTAACCACCCACGGCGTCGGCGAGCTCTCAGCCCTCAACGGCATCGCAGGCTCCATGACCGAGCAGGTGCGCGTCATCCACGTCGTCGGCCAGACATCCCGCATGATGCAGGAGCGCAAAATGATGATCCACCATTCCATTGGCCCGGAACCCGACCATCAGGTTTTTAATAAAGCTTCGGTGAATTTCCGCGTGGCGGCTGCGGAGCTGATGAGTGAGGAGGGTGCTGTTGAGGAGATTGATCGTGTGTTGAGGGAGTGTTTTGTTAAGTCGGGACCGGTTTATATTTTTGTGCCGATTGATATTGTGGATTTGCAGGTTCCGGCTGCTGGGCTGGAGAAGCCGCTTGATCTCGCTCCGCCGCAGGATGAGAAGGTTATTCAGGCTGCTACTGACGCAGTGCTTTTTGAATTGTACGGATCCAAAAGCCCGGCTATTTTCGTCGACTGCCTCGTCGATCGCCACAATGCTATCAAAGAACTCGAAGCTCTGGTCGAGAAAGTCTCATGTCCCATCTTCTCCACCAACATGGGCAAAGGCATCATAGACGAAACCCACCCAAACTACCTCGGCGTCTAGGTAATTTAGGGAAGACACGCTTCCATTATTGTCAGTATACTAACGTTGTTTGCAGTATGTTTCTCCCTACCCTCCGTCTGGATTCTCCCCAGCAGGGCTTTAATCTCTTCACAAGTCTTGCGGTTGCTAAGATATCCAATTTCGATTCTACCACGTCCTATCGATCATGCGACGTAACTAACCTAAAATTTGTAGCAACGGCATGGTCTCAGGCCTCGGCGTAGCCGCCGCCATCGAGAAATCCGACTGTGTGCTCGTCGTAGGCAGTCTCGCCTCCGACACAAACTCCGGCGGCTTCACGCGCAAAGTCCTGCCCTCGAACGCAATCTACCTCGACGCCTTCACAGCCGCAGTCAAAGGCGTAACATTTTCCCCCGCCCCCCTAAAACCCCTCCTCGCAAGCATAATCTCCCAAATCAAAACCCCCCAAGTCCCGACAGCATCAATCCCAACCCTTCCTCCCCGCCCCCAAGAAGACGACATCTCCGCCACCGAAGTCACCCAATCCCACCTCTGGCCGACCCTCGCCGCCATCCTCC
>Ga0265797_10008730_pt1 | contig 13392 bp, 12 predicted proteins | sample P2T30metagenome_FD_192433 | JGI IMG/M metagenome (GOLD analysis project Ga0265797, IMG submission 192433) | Plant litter microbial communities from East Loma Ridge, Irvine, California - P2 T30 | ecosystem: Environmental > Terrestrial > Plant litter > Unclassified | place: USA: California... | reverse complement strand
TCCTTGCGTGTGTGGCCCTCGCCGATGGCAGACTTCATTAGACGCGAGAGCGAGGGAAGGACGTTGATTGGCGGGTAGATACCCTTGTTGTGGAGCTGACGGTCGATGAAGATCTGGCCCTCGGTAATGTAACCAGTCAAATCGGGAATGGGGTGAGTGATATCTGGTGACTGTGTTAGTGGCATATCAGATGGCGCTAGGCTGTGCCTTTGGACTCACCATCGTTAGGCATGGTCAGAATGGGAACCTGGGTGATGGAGCCGTTGCGACCCTCAACACGACCGGCACGCTCGTACATGGTGGCCAAATCAGTGTACATGTAACCAGGGTAACCACGACGACCAGGAACCTCTTCACGGGCAGCAGAGACCTCACGAAGAGCGTCACAGTAGGACGACAGATCGGTAAGAATGACGAGGACGTGCTTCTCGAGCTGGTAGGCGTAGTACTCGGCGGTTGTAAGAGCAAGACGAGGGGTGATAATACGTTCGATGCTGTCATAGCTATTAGTGGATGTTGCAGATGAGAAGCGATTTCGCCGACTTACGTAGGGTCGTTTGCCAAGTTGGTGAACATGGTGACACGCTCCATAGATCCGTTCTCCTCGAAGTCCTTGGTGAAGAAGCGGGCAGTCTCCAAGTTCACACCCATGGCACCGAAAACGATGGAGAAGTTGTCATCGTGCATATCGTGCACACCCTTGCCCTTGTGCTGGACGAGACCAGCCTGACGACAGATCTGTGCGGCAATCTCGTTGTGAGGAAGACCAGAGGCAGAGAAGATAGGGACCTTCTGACCACGGGCGATCGAGTTCATGGTGTCGATAGCGCTGATACCGGTGGAGATCATCTCCTCGGGGTAGACACGCGAGTAGGGGTTGATAGGCGAACCGTTGATGTCGAGGTAGTCCTCAGCAAGAACCTTGGGGCCCTTGTCAATGGCGCGGCCAGAACCGTCGAAGACACGACCCAGCATGTCTTCGCTCACTCCGAGCTTCAAGTTGTGGCCAGTGAACTCGACTTTGGTCTAATCTCACATTAGATGGTGTCCTCTTGTGTCCATATATTCGCTGGGTGCGCTCACCTTCTTGACGTCGACACCGGAAGTGCCTTCGAACACCTGCACGACGGCACGGTTGCCTAGCTTGAAATCAACACATGTTCCCAGCATCTTGTATCCACACAGCGCATACCTCTGGCCTCCAGAACCTGACCACTCCTCTCAGAGCCATCGGGGAGCGTAAGCGACACGATCTCGTTGAAACGGGGGAATTTGACCTGTATCCCTGCGATCAGCGATTTATCCTCTGGGCTCCCACAGTCACACAGTGCATGCGTACGTTCTCCAAGATGACCAGCGGGCCATTGACACCGCCGATGGTGTTGTAGCGCAGGCGCGGCTTCACGGACATCATCCGCGGGTCTACCTCGTCTCCGGCCATGGTGGCTGTCGGTCTGCTGCCTGCGTGCGTGGGCTGCGGAATGGGTAGGCTGGCGTCTGCGGCGTAGTGCTGCTATACTATCGCCGGGTTTGTGTCGCGGGTGGGTGTGAGGCCTGGTAGTGGCGCTCGATGGGGACGAGAGACGTTGGCGATGCTGCTGCGTCGGCGAGCTTGATGGCCCCGGAGCACAGATGGAGCTTGCTTGCTTGCTGGACGAACGACGTCAAAGACGGCCTAGCTTGGCGACGGCACTTCAGCCTCCCGCCACACGTGCAAGGCTGCTTGACATCTGCATCTGCAGACTCGACGGCTATTAAACACATGTTTCATCCGCTGGCCGACTTCATTTGTGGGAGAAATCATTTTCGTCTTCATCGCCGTATACATAATACACATTTTATGGTACAGATCCAGGGACAGAAGTCATCAATCATTGGGTACGCTTTTCAGAAAATGTATACTATTGCTAATTCATGCCTCATGTTCTGTCATGGTGTCCTGTAAGAAAACGAATGGAAAATAAATCCGCCAGATCTCAATATTTCAAGCTCCTACGCGTCACCCTCAAAAGGAGTCTCGTACGGCTGCTCAGCTCGAGGCGTCAACCTCGCCAAATGGCGTCTCTGTCCGTCCGTCCAATCAAGGATCGCCGTATGCGCAGTCACTCTGTTGTCCCAAACAATCACAGTGTTCTTCTCCCACTTCAGGCGAGCTTGAAGATCCGCGCCGAGAGCGATGTGCTGGTACAAGAAGTTGAGCAGGTAATCAGACTCCTCCTTCTTGAAGCCCACGATGCGTCGGGTGAATTGAGGGTTGACGAACAGCGCCTTCTCGCCAGTCACAGGGTGAGTCCTGACGACTGGGTGAACACTCGCGATAGGTTCGCGGCGGACGATGCTACCGCGCGCCAGGGCAGCGTTCGCCTGCTCGTGCGCAGAGTGCACTGCCTTGAGACCATGGAGACGTTTGCGGAACTCTGGCGACAGACGCTGGTATGCAACCGCCAAATTGGCGAAGAGCGTGTCGCCTCCTGCGGTAGGACCATCAAGCAAGTACAGGAAGGTAGTGCCCGGAGGCTGCTTCTCGTAGGTCACATCACTGTGCCAGGTAATGCTGTTGGTGCGTTCCTCAAAGAAATCGGCAGCTGTGGTGTCCGCCGCTGAGCGGTGCACGATGTGGACCTTGGGGTGGCCCTTCGGCGCACCAGATGCCGGGTGGATGTGAGACGGGCCAAAGTATTCGGCAACTTCAAGCGCCTCACTGATCGGCAGAGACGCAAAGTCTTGGTCGCGGAAGGCGACGACCTTCTTCTGGGCGACAAAGAGTGCGAGTTCATCTTTGCCAGCCTTGTCGAGCTTGGAGAGCTGGACGCCTTTGACTTCAGCGCCGATGTTCGCGGTGACATCGTGCACTTCGGCATCCTTTAGGAGGTTGGGGAAGCTTGGGTCTGCGTCTTTGCCGTGCTCGACTTCCTCGAAGAGCTCGTAGGGAGGGTACTTGGTGTCGTCCCAGTAAGGCAAGTAGTTTGGATAAGCCGCAGGTGCGTGGCCTTCCGTGCCGTTCAATTCGACATCATAGTTGGTAGACTTGGTGCCTTGGGCGAAAGCCTCCTTGGAGTTGCCGTTCTGCAGCTTGTCTTTCTTGTAGATGTCGGTAGCTTTGCCATCACCAGTTCGATCGGGCAGAGTTTCGACGAGACCTGGAGCCATCTTTGCTATGGTATGACGGAAGTAGGTATTGGCAACGGCTTGTATACGATGGATGGAACTAAACAGATGCAAAGATTCCCGAGAAAGCGGTCGGACTTCAAAGGCGAGGCACTGTATATAAACTCAGAGCCGGTAAGCCGGCAGCCGTGACTTATCGATCAGCGGGCAACCTCATCTCACCCAGGCCTGCCCGTACCTTGTCCTCCAATTCATTATTGGATCACGATAACAAGGTTAGCGAATGGCAGCAGATCACGACATAAATCGTCTTAGCCAAGCACTTGAGGTGGCGATCACGGCTGAAGACGAGCGGGGCAAACACGTTTTTACCACGCAGTCTCCAACGTGCGATGCACCGATGATTGCGACAACGGAGAAAAGTAGATGCTTGTAGCATGGTGAACATCATCATGTCACCAGGTTTCCTTGCAGCTTATTCGAAGATTAGGAGCGTGACATGGGATTCGAGCTATCACGCCATGTGGCGTGATTACGCTAAGAAACCGCACTCCCAGCACGACATATCTCGGCATACAGATGAGGTCGCCGCCAGACTCGTTCAGGTAAACAATAATGGCTATGGAGATTATTGTGTGCTATCTTCGCTATCTCGATTGCTAATACATATCAAGATTGTGAGGTTTCTACGTTGACACGAGCGGGTGACATCTCGATTCCTTTGTGCTGAGACCCATTTTGGGTTTGGGTTTGTAGTTTGGTCACCAAACTTACATAGTGATAGCTTCACATATTAACGTCGAAACGATTCTTACCTGTAGAATGCAATCGACGATGTTTAAGATACCATATATCATCAATCCGATACATAGAGATTGAGACGGCCTTCGCAGCCAACGAGCTTGTGAACGCAAACTCCACCATGGCGGCTGTATCGTTCCATATTCGATTGCTCCGTGCATAGTTTGCAATTCTTTGTGTATCCAGGAGTTCTCTTGGTCAATATCCCTTCTCAGGCCCAAGCCATAATGTTGCTATCATCATTGGATATAGGATTTGAGCTTCATTTGATTCACGCAGTCTTCGAACCAAAACAGGACGACGGTTTCATCGGCAATCAAAACCTATCTATCGATCATCACAAGTATAACTTCAGATCTTCATGTTCGCAACATCAACCGCGTGACAAGCTTCATCGTATGTAGCGATTGATCATCGAGATGTATCGTCCCGGCTGTGCTTTAGGGTTAGGGGTTTAGAGTTACCGTACAGCCTCCTCCCAGACTAAAACCGGCATTTAGTGCAATCCGGTGTCTATTATGGGTTCTATCAAACGGCTCACCGGCAAATCATAGATACGGCGGTGCTATGTGATTCGCTTGGGTGTTCAAGGTTCCTCTGTAGACGTTTGGTGTCACTGCCATGCGCAATTGCGTGATACAGCCACCCCACTTACTACAAAGAGCTCCCGAGGCAGGTGAAATCAATACAAGCTGGCAACCTAAAGATATAGATGCTACTGTCTTGCCTGGATTCCCTGAAGATCTTCATTCGAATTATACTAACAGCTCACATATCTTTTACGATACTCTACCCAACATGAGTCCAGGAATCATCGAAGACCACGGCGACCATGAGATCCCTGTTCGGAACAAAGAGGCAACCCAGCAACGTTACCCAGAGCCCTTGAAGCTGTCTGGGGCTTTGGATCACTTCAAACATGAAGATACTACCCCGGTCATTGGTCGAGAGTTCTTCGATGTTAACATCGTTAACGATGTGCTCAATGCCGAGAACGCTGACGAGCTACTCCGGGACGTCGCCATCACGAGTATGTACTATTCCTGACAGCAGCCAATAGTGAATCCTAGACTGACAACCATCCCAGTATCACAGCGTGGTGTGGTCTTCTTCCGTGCGCAAGATAACCTTACCGATGCCCTTCAAAAAGACTTCGTCAACAAGTTGGGTCTGCTAAGTGGAAAGCCGAAGGATTCGACTCTTCACACCCACCCAGTGCTCAACAATACCTCAGAATTCGGCGTCGGTGACGCGGAAATCTCGACGATCAGTTCGCTTGCGCGTAAGAAGCTGTTCAAACATGAGCTCCAGGGCCAAAAGCGCCATTACGATAGTGCGCAATGGCACTCGGACATCCAGTTCGAACCGAAGCCAGCCGACTATACCTCCCTGCGTCTCACACAACTGCCAAGCTCTGGAGGCGACACGCTGTGGGCATCCGGCTACGAGTTGTATGGCCGGTAAGTGACAGCATGGCAGTCATTGACATGCGTTATGCTGACAGTCCTTCCAGGTTCTCCGAGCCATACCGCAAATTCCTCGAGAGCCTGACCGCGACTTTCAGTGGCGACGGGTTCTTGAAAGCTGCTGCAGCCAATCATAAAGAAGTCAAGATCCACGAAGGACCACGAGGCGCACCGGAGAATGTTGGTGCCCACCTAACCACGGTTCACCCTGTCGTCCGTACAAATCCCGTCACAGGATGGAAAAGCCTGTTCGCTGTGGGTCCCTTCCCCAAGTACATCAATGAGCTGGACTTGCAAGAGTCTGAGGAGCTTCTTGCGCTCTTTAAGAGACGCATACACGACTCTCATGACTTGACTGTCCGTTTCAAGTGGAGGAACGAGAACGACATCGGTAAGCTCCATAAGACATCTCCCGTGAACAAGTACTGACGTCGTGGTCTAGCCATTTGGGACAACCGTAGCGCCTTCCACACGGCGACGTTTGATTACGAAGGACTTGGTGAGCGATTCGGCCATCGTGCTGTCGGTATTGGTGAGGCGCCATACCTGGATCCCAACAGCACGTCGAGATCGGAGGCGCTGGCTCAGTGAGACGTGGAGCTCGTAAATGCGGTATTGGGTGATCTAGTCGCAGTCGACACTCCAATATGTTGCCATCGAGTCTCATTGATGATTGACTGATGATCCCCCTGCACGTACCCGCAATTGGTGGTTCAAGTGGTATCAGGAAGTTAGTATGCCATCGGTAGTATCTCAGCGGTAATCTTTGAAGTCATAGTTCGACGTCTAAGCATAGTAGTCCAGTATCAACGATAACCAGAGTGTGAACGTGGAAGCCGTAGGCAAAACTCTGAGCAACAGCTTCACGGCAGCACGATTCATCACAGCTATCGCCACCATAAAGCGTTACCTTGTCTTGGAAGGGTCAGGCTTGTATTATCGTCGTCTCAAATGTTGCCAGTCATGGGAATCCAGAGTATTCTCATCTCTTGACCTTGATGGAGCTGGTTGCAGTTTTTAGGGCTGTGCTCGAGAAATGCGGTATAGGTCTGGCAAAATAAAGGTGTATGAGCCATACCGATGTGTTTCATTGACAAGAGTACTAGTTGAAACCGTCCTCGCCTTGCTAGATATTCATCTCCTTGGTGTATCTTGGGTTGATGAGGAGAGAGGAGTATCTCGTGGGAGAAGTCAGCAGAAGCTATGGTAAAGCCGTCTAAGACCGAACACGAAAAGTCCCCCTCGACGCGCGATCAACAACCCAACAACCATTCACATCGCAACACACCCAACATGAGCTCGACACCTGGCATCAAGCCAATTTCGGCTCCGAAGCCTGCGCCTATTGTGCTGCCACCCGCCAAACCTATCGAGATCCTCCACGATGATTACTCTTTCCTGGCGTCCAATGTGCACGCTGCCGTCCTGCTGTCTGGCCTCGTCCTGAGCTTCAATAGCCTCGTGCATGACCCAATTCGGACGCTGGTGAGGCTTGCGCCTCTGGTGATAATCATCCAGCTGGTCTACTGCTTCCTTTGTCTTCCGTCGACTGGCCAGGCACCTCCGCCGCCCAAGCAAAAGTGGAAGAAGCAATCGAAGCCGACCCAGGACTTCGGAGCCAGAGCTGTGGTATGTCTCTGGAATACTACATGTCCTCGCACGAGCAATGACTGACGGTTTAAACAGCCCGCCTTCCTCTCGCTCATCCTCACCATCACGCTCACGGTCCCCGCCGTCTTCATCCTCGTCATCTTCTTCGGCGCACCGCTCACAACACACCAAGCGCACACCATCCTGCTCTCTCTCCACCTCGGCCTCCTCACAACTCCGCAACTATTCTACGTCCACGGCCTCGATGTTAAAGTCTGGATGCAAGCGGCAAGCCTCCAGCTGCCTCTGGATGAAGTATATGGCATGACATTGGGCGCTTTGGTCGGCGCATGGGCTGGCGCAGTCCCAATTCCTCTTGACTGGGATCGCGAGTGGCAGAAATATCCGATCACAATTGTTGCGGGCTTGTACATCGGCGCTGTTACTGGAAAGCTTTTGGGAGCATACGTTGTCAAGGGTTTCAGGGCCAAGATCAACTGAAGAGGCGCATTATTTTGTCGGCACGGCTAAAATCTTTGGCGACCACCTTGCGTAGAACGCGAGCGATACTGGAGTGTAGCTTATGCTTACTTGGAGCTTCACTAGGGAGAAGCGTCCATTGGGCATGTTCTCATCTTGCACAACACTTTCGAAAGCGAAGGAGACAGTTTGCGGAAGGACTTTGATGGTTCTTAGGGACCAGCTTGGCGATGGGCGTGTAGAGTGAGGCGCCTTGCTACCGATTGAGACTATCTGGAGGCCTGAAAAGTACAACACATGTACCTTGCGCAACACTGCAGAGGCGCAAAAGCAGAAAATCTTGGCTCAATGGGATATCGAATGATAGTTGTTAAACGAAGAACTTGTCTGGCGCCGACGCGCCACCCTGTTGAAGTGAACACGCTTTCAACTGAGACTGTTCAGCACATATTAAACCGAAATACTCGCTTGCACAGACCGTATCCATGATATGGATACAAATATAGCTGCAAATAAACATATTCAGGACCTTCGGAGAGCTTCGTGAGCACTTCTTAGTGCAGCACTACAGCCGGTGATTTTGCGAAGCCAACCTAATACCTTGGTTTGATGCACGTGATAGCACACTTACACGCAAGCGCTTCATCTACCAGGATTATGATCGCCGTAGCCGCAGGACGGCGCGCACGAACGGAGTGAAGCACTCATATGTGGGCAGAGGTCGAGTCATAGCGTCAAGGCTGCGACCTTCTGACCTGCTCCCCGTGGTTCTGACACAACAGCAGGATCTTGAATCGAGAGATATCGCCACAGAATGAGTCGTCAAAGTTCGCTGGCAACGGTAGCGATGATGTATTGTACCGGTACTTGTACCTTCCACGACTCCCATTATAGCGACATGACAGACGTCAAGCGCTATCGAACGCTCGCTACCATCGAAAGGCAACATTGGATGCAACGGAGTGCAGCTAGTGTTTCATATATCAAGATCCGATTGCCCTTCGCGGGGTTACCGAAGCCTTCCCTCGAAGTTCCCTTGGTCGCGGACATGTCGCGTGCACTTTTAAGCTTGTGCTGTATCTCCATATCTCCAATCCATGCTGGCCTTGATTCCTTAGACCCACAGGTGCGTGATAATGCGCGTGGAGACACCATCAAGCCCTCATATGACAACCAGCCAGTAGGAGGCGCGCACTCATCCTCTAAAATGACAGCCATTCAATTTATATATGAGCAAGTCGACCATTCCCTCTCAGCGGGCCAGTCGGCAGGCCTCCCCGAGCATTTCCTCCAGCGGCATCACACGGCCTCGACGCTGGCCTCTGAGATTGGTTGCACATGTTGTCGCACGGCGGTAAAAGGACTCTCTGGCGCATGGTTGCCTCTTGAGGCCAAGCTCGTGAACGCCTAGGCCTGACTCGTCTGGCCTTGCCGTCTTGCTCGACGAAAAGGTGATGTGCAGGAGAAAGGGTAAAAGGGTTCTTATCGGCTGGAGCGTGCGGCGGCCGCTAGCTCGCTGCATCTGGCACTATCGAAGATGTTCGTGCGTGTTTTTGCAGCATACAGCTTCAACGCTGCATCAAGGACGACGCCACAATCGCCGGAACACACGCCATCTTTCGTCCTCTGGACGATGATCGTGATTGTACTGGACAAAGACACGCGTATTATGAACTATGGCTTCCAACACACCCACATCAACACCAGCCTGAGGCAATCTCGAATGCACGTGCGTGGCTATATGCGCGCCAGGGGTATGCGAGCATGGTCCACCTAATTTCACAAGCTCAACTGCTCTGGCACCGTCGTCTATTCCCTCTTGGGCACACGCCAACAACTCCCTGCAAGCGCCAGTTCGTCCACACTTGTCGAGACCCTAACAATGCTACCTTTCGCTAACCGCGGCGTGCCTCCTTCACCTTGATGCCCTTGCCTCTTTCGTCTTGGAGTGTCCAGCTACCGATCAACCACTGCTACCGTAGTAACTCACTACCAAGCTTGCTGCACGTTCCAATCTCTGTCTCATTGCGACTCTTCACTCCTGCGTCTTGTCTCTCTCTGTTGCTGTTAGCGTTCTTCACGCCTGCACATGTCTCTGCTCCCAGTCCATAGCATTAGCTGGATATAGACCTTGACTGCGGAGACGCCTCGTGGCAGATAATTCTCAACCAACCACCTACCTCCTGAACCACGGATTGCACGCACGCGACCCCCTTATGCCTGGAGCCTGGTAAACATACTGGCGTCGTGGTCCTCAGCTCTAGAACGCGCTGTCTGGACGCCGTCTACAACAACGAACTTGCGAAAATGCCGCTCGCAGCGACACTGGCCGCCGGCGGCATGAGACCCGCGAGCTTCCTCCCGTCCATAACATGCTCGGACTGCGGACACCAAATCGAGATCGCGGCAATGGGAGAACACGTCTGCGAGAAGACAAGCGCCACAACTTCAGTCACGCGTCTGGATAACCCATATGCTCTCAGCCCGGTCGATGCGCCTCCAGAGAGTCCTCCAAAGGACACAAACTACACCACACAGCCAACATTACCCGTAACGAGAGTGAGGGCACCTACAATAGGCAAAGACGGGCCAATGACGAAGCCCATGAGGCCTCCACCTCCACGAATCAACCCGGATGCTGCCAACAGACCTTTCCTTGCACCGCTATCTTCCACGTCTCGTTCGCCCATATCACCAGCCTCGAGCATCAGGTCGGCAGGTAGTGGAGGCAGAAGGCCACCACCTTTACGAAGCGCGACGAGCCCTATGCCTCGACTCTTCGACCCTAGACCACCTAGTCCAGAGCTGACTGGCGGCTATGATTGCGCATTCCCACCTTTCTACCCTGGCCAGCCACAGAGCAGACCTGGAACCAGTAATGGTCAGAGATTAGCATCCGGAGAGCGGACACCTTCACGAGGAGGATTCAGGCTGGAGAGACCGCCGACCGCACAAGGTGGACCAATCAATGGGTCAAGAAAACCAAGCAATGGGCACGCACCATCACAATTATCAACGGCCACAGATGGAAGGCGCCCGAGTGTGTCTCACAGTCTCGGCTCGAGGGATGATCCAATTCCCCGACCACCGACTGCCAATTCATATCGCTCGCAAAACGACGGACAGAAACGCAACATGCCGTCTCGACCAGCTAGGCCACAACAGGAAGTCTTGTCTCCTACGTTTATGAACAGCTTCAGCCAGGAGCCTTTGTCCGCGTTGTCATCTTCTGCGAGTTCAAATCCACCTCTGCCGTTGAAAAGCTCCGACAGAAGCCAGACTCTTCCAATGCTGCGCCAAGACACAGACAAGGATTTCCCTAGCCCAGGCATATCACGTGCAGCCACGGAGCCTATGTCACAAGAAAGACGGCCTCCAAGCTCTGGAGCTGGTTCTGTCGCGTCCATTGATGTATTTACGCATACAAACTTCCAGACTGGAACTTTCCAAAATGGCAGCAGGCTGGACCGCCGGCTGCAGAACGCCCCGCCAGTACCCAAGGCTGTACAAGAGCACCGCCAAGAAAGTTCGCATGCAGCGTCTGCATCTTCTTCTTCGAACGGATCCAAGGACTCTTACGGTGGCAGCAGTGTTGCAGGACCAAGTCCGGTCGCTAGCGCCGCAAGCAGCTTCGACACATTCTCTCCACTAAGAGAAGTTCCAGCGCCATATGGAGACGACCAGCAGATGCGCGTGGCGGGCTTGACCTTCAAGCAGCCAGAGAAGCCGAGCGTGCGACCGGAGAAGCCTCAAACCATCAACTTCACTCGTCCAAGGCCCGAAGCGCTAAGTCCAGTTACGCCACCAAAGATGCTAGGAGCGCTTCGCACGCCAGATGAATCACCCATTGATCCTGGATTCGGTGGTCGCATCTCACGCAACCAAAACTGGGATGACGAGCCGGAGCCTGTCCAGCCAGTACCGTTGAAGATAAACACCAGCCCGCATAAACGAGTGTCACCACCACCATCAAAACCTGCACCTCCGCCCAAGACCTCTAACGACTTTGGCCTTCCCCTCCCACGCGCTCCATCGCCTTTGCCCAGCATTCAACTCCCGAAGAGTAGAGTTCCTCCACCTCCCTTCCCTCCACCGCACCCGGAAACCCGCCCTGCGCCTCCAGTCCGTCGACCAACCACTCCAGGCATTAGGCCTGTTTGCCGTGGCTGTAACAAGACGATTGAAGGAAAGTCTGTGAAAGCAGCCGATGGCCGCCTCACAGGTCGATGGCACAAGCAGTGCTTCACATGCCGCACCTGCGAGCAGCCTTTCGCTACAGCCGATTTTTACGTCATCGACAACCAGCCATACTGCGAGCACCACTATCACGAGGCCAACGGGTCTCTGTGTGCCGGTTGCAACCACGGTATCGAGGGCCAATACCTCGAGACAACTTCCTCCGCGGACAGCAACGGCGGACCTCCTGTTGATAAGAAGTTCCACCCTCGATGCTTTACGTGCGTGGACTGCAAAATGGTGTTGGCGGATGACTACTTCGAGATCAAGGGGCGAGTGTACTGTGAGCGCCACGCATTAGCCGCAATGCGCTCTTCGCCACGCATTGGTGGTCTTCCCGCTGGCAACCGTGGTGCTGGACCACAATCAGGAGCCGGCGGATTGAGCGCGCCCGTCGATCGCCGCGGTCTCATGGCCGAGCGACGCACGACCAGGCTTATGGTGATGTGATGCATCGGTCCATATCCCACAGCCAGATCTTCTCTTCTTTCCTCTTGAGGAGCTATTTACGACGTTCGACAAAAGCGACCAGAGCCTCAACCTGTCTCTCGTCTCGACGTCTCACACTACACTACGCCACACCATCTTCCACAATACCCCACCAATACCTTCGAACTGTGTACAAGATTTCTCGAGAGATACCCCAAGGCAGTGCCTGCACTTCTTTCTTTTCGCATCGGGGGGCACCGAGACAGTTTAATGCCACTTTTTTGGCAGCGCTGTGCTCATGACCAGGGCAGGGCGCCGAACTACCGCAATTTTTTCGTAATGTATAAATGAGCCAGGGCCCTTTCAACCTTTCACCAAAACGGGAAACATTTCATTTTCTTCTTCTTCTTCTTTTTATCTAAACCCCACGAAGGGTAGAATTCTTCATAGACCAACATAGAACGATTTGCTTTTTAACCTCTCATTCATCCCCTTCACATCTCTTTCTAAATCACTGAAACATGTCCAGACTCCTGATGTCACTCGTCTTTGCTCGGCTAACAATGCCCACCCACAGTTAGTCATCAGTCGTGGAGGGAATCTACCACGTTCCACAGGCTAACGATGTCAAGGACGTCAAGAAAAAACCAGCCAAGGCCAAGCCAGCCTGCATGCAACTCGTCCCTTTCCACGGATACCTGCATGAAAGGATTCAAGCCATAAGCAGCGGCTGTCGGAGGGCACATCCTTGCCCATCCACCTATCAACAAAAGACGACTGTGGCTGAAATCTCAACTGCACAGCACAGGTAGAAACCGGGCCATCAAACACATTAATCACGATAAAGATAAATGATCGCCTCCTGCGAACGCTGATCGCCTTCCAGGTTTCGCTTGGATCTCTGCAGCACTCTACATCCAGAACCGGAACCGGAACCGGGGTTGCTTGCCATCGCTTCTAGCCCGGAAGCGCAGTTACTCGACATCTCGCTTACTGCTTTTTGTCCTTGAACCACCAAGATGCTGGAATGGGGGCCGGTGGCACGGCATGGGCTATACGGAGCGGATTTGGGATGGTTGGATGCGGTGCGAGGGTCGCGGATGGGATGGGAACGGGGGTCCCTTGCGTTTGGTGTGTGTGTCGTTGTGCGATAATGGCTTTGTTTTGGGTGTGACGGTGATGGTGTTTGGCTTGTCTGCTTGCATGCAGGTGTGCGGCCGGGGGTGTTGATGGGTGTGGCTGGTGGGAGTGGCGATGCGCATACTGGCGAGGTGTTGTCATG
>Ga0265797_10008728_pt1 | contig 13392 bp, 11 predicted proteins | sample P2T30metagenome_FD_192433 | JGI IMG/M metagenome (GOLD analysis project Ga0265797, IMG submission 192433) | Plant litter microbial communities from East Loma Ridge, Irvine, California - P2 T30 | ecosystem: Environmental > Terrestrial > Plant litter > Unclassified | place: USA: California... | reverse complement strand
GGGCGGTGGCCCGCCGAACTTGCCTCCCGCTGGAGCTTCGTCGGGCACTGGCGTCTTCGGTGGGCGTGGTGGTGGCGGGGGCCCTGGATTGGCAGCGTTGGACGATGCTCGCGCTCTGTTTGGTGGTGCAGGGGGAAGATTCGCAAACTTTCCTGCTTCCGCAATTGGAGGAGGTGCTCTGAAAACAGGCTTAGGTGGTCCTGGAGGGGGTGAAGCTTCGCGTGTCGGCGATGGCGGCGCAGGGCTTCCCGAAGAATTGCGGTTGACGGTTGCGTCTGTCCTTGTTCTCCGCGCTGGCGGGGGTGCTGGCGGAGGTCCTCGTTTGGAACCACCAGTGTTCTGAGGGCTGAGAGATGCGGCTGCAGGCGGCGCACTCGGAGGGGGAGGTGCTCTAGATTTGCGCTGGTTGTTCTCGTCCTTGAGCTTCTCCTCTGTCTTCCTCTGCTCAATGTACAGCTTGATAAAGTCGGCATTTTCTTCGATCTGGTCTTCGGTAATGCCCATGGCCAGCAATTCTTTCAGAAGCGGCTGCCATGATGGGTCGGTTGTGTCGATGGCTGAGTTTCGGGCGCTTGTCGCGTTGGAGTGGGTGCTTTGCACGGGCGATGTAACGTTGGTAGGTGGAATGATGGATGCTGGCGGCGGGCCAGGTGCAGAAGAATGGCGGTGTCCGAAGAGCCCTCCCAGCAGGCCGTGGCCGTGGCTGCCACCGCTCTTACCGTTGGCTGCAGGCGCGCTGCTCCCTGCGGATGCGCTGAAAGGTTTGTTCTTTGTGTTCTTGTGGGCGTTCTTTTCGCGGTCGTCGAGCTTCTTCTTGAACGTCTTGGCCTCCTTCTCGTCGGCAAAAGACAGGCCGGCGAGACAGTCCTCGAGCTCAAAGGTGTGGAAGAAGACCCGGTCCTGGTTGTAGGAGAAGGTGTCGTAGATCTCCTGGTCCCATATGACACCGCGACTTTGGGGCTGCATCCGTCAGTCGTGTGTTCTGTGCTGTGGCTTCGCGCGCACCTACCGATATGTCCACCATCTTGAGCCAGAACGTGTTGCCGACCAGGTCGTTGGCCAGCACGACGGCGCCCTGCAAGCCCGTGTAGGTCCATCGGCGCGGGTCGGGGTAGGCAATGTACAACTTGGCGACGGCGACGGTGTGGATCTTGTTGGCCGACTTGGGCACGGTGCGCTTCACCGTCTGCTTGTCCTCGTCAGAGAGAATCGACGGCATGGCGGCGGCGTATTTGGCAGGCTCGAGGTAGCAATGCGTGTCGTGGTTCGGGGGAAGATGCTCAAGTGTCCAGCCGTTGGGCTTGGGCGTGGCTGGTGGGGCGTGCTCCTCACTCCACTATTAGGCAGCACATGGGAACAATCGCAGTCACTCGGTAAGCCGGTCGAGGCTGCGTGTTTGGGGGGAATGCTAGTAGTGTGCTGCGCCGAGCTCGCCACGGTGTTGGTAAGAAGAATGGCGGTGCTTGTGAAGGGGAGACGTCACTTGCGGCTAACATCCCGACTGGGCGGACAACGGAGAAACCCATCGAACGCTTTCTGCCCAGTCAGGTTTGCCGACCCAACGGCACCACTTTTCTCAGACAACTACCCAAACTCATCTTGACAGTCGCTCCCAAATCTCGCGCGCGGGAAGTCTGACGTTGCTTCATGATTACCGAGATTGCGTTGCTTGGATGCGTCGCGGCCTTCTCACGCGACACCGACTACCTAGGTACTCTCAAGACCAATACAGGACTAGTCGCCATCCGAGAAGGCAGATGCTTTTTTTGACTTCCGAGCATCTGTCTCCCATGTGCTAATGAAGAAGATGTATACGCACCATGAATTAACAGCCTCTCTAGCGGTTCGCGTCTACGTAAGCTAGGATACTGCGCCACTAACGCCGACTTTCAGGCTGGATACCTAGGCCTCCAACTATGACACCTTGACAGCTTGGCGTTATCGTAATCCATGTAACGACACCACCGGTGACATGGTGAATTGTATTTGGCAGTACTATACCCATCTCATTACCTGACTTATTTTCAACCATGGACGATTTGTTTGATGGCTACATGGTGCTAGATGGCATAGGCGACTTTCTTGAGTCCAGTGTTCCGGCCAGCCATCCCAAGGCACCTGTGGTTCCGCACACAGAACAGCATACAGAAACATCCAAACAAGCCATAGGGCCCAAAAAAGATAGTCTGGACAGTTCTGACCCATGGTAGTCCCCCCGTACGATCCAAAGTGTTATACCATACTCATATCCAGCAGCACTACTGTATCTAGCGGCGACACGGTGGCACCGGGAGGGTTACGACAACGACGCGGACACACTAAAAGTCGCCTGGGCTGCATTCCATGCAAGCGGCGCAAGATCAAGGTACTGAACCAGTATCGTCATATCATGCCGTGCCACTAAACTCCGTCAAGTGCCCAGAGACATGGCCATCATGTACAAATTGCGACAAGCGCGGACGTAAGTACAAAATCATGAACTAAACCCCACATCTCACCAACCGTCCAAGTGGTTTGTAGGTATCCGGATGTATTCAAGCACGCGCGACGAGATTATATACCGCCAGAAACGCCGAGTCCGCGTCAGGTTGTTAAACTTTCGGAAACACCTACCATCTACAGTTCAGATGATATGCAGTTGTTCCATCACTATCTTATCTCGGCACACCCTTGCATTCCGCACGACTGGAATGACATTTGGGTCAGAGATATCCCTGTGAAAGCCAATCAAGTATGTGGCGCCTTCCTCTCCCAGTACAACAAGTCTATCGTCACTGACTACTCAGTATCCATATCTTATGGATGCTATGCTCGCTTTAGCTGGATCTCATCTTGCTATCCAAGTTGAGAACCCAAAAACTAGTCTTGCACTGCAACACCGACAAAGGGCAATCGTTGGACTTGAGGATTCCTTCTCTCGATGGCCTCCAACTGCTGAAGAATCACATATCATGCTTGCTACATCTTACTTGCTGTGCTTCCAATCCAGCTACATGGAGGACGGCTTTCTGGAGCATTTCCTGTCTTTACGAGGATGCTCGTTCCTTTCCCAGCTAATCTTAGGCGAAGGCTTCCGTGGTCCTTTCTCTGATCAAAAAGCCTTGGGCATGATACGTATGGACACAACGTTTTGCAATTTCCCCGTGGTGGACCAGGAACTTCTACGCGAAGCTCTACTATCAATAAAGGGACTTTCTAGTCTGATGACTGGACCCATTGCGCATCCTATCGAGAAGGCCATTGTCGGACAGCTCATCGAAACGCTTCAATGTCTTCTGGTCTCAGAAGTGGAGAACCCAGAATTAAGGGACGCATTTGATTCAACCACCGAATATGACGAGGAGAGTAACACAACTTCAATACCAGGTACAGCTTTAGTATCAGGTTTTACAAAAGCAAGCACTCTACCACAAATGGCTTCGGGCCCCAACTCACCTTCCGATCTCTACGCGTTCGCCAACCCGATTCTACCAGGAGACCTCGGCGTGGTGTTCGACAAGATCGACTGGGAAAATCTCACAACCGCCCCACCAGGTGCTCCATACCCGCTTCAGTCCTTTATTGCTGTTATGGCTATCCTCACCATCTTCTCTACCTGGCCGCATGACGGGCTCATGCATGTCTTTGATCCCACAAATCAACTCGGCAACGTCGTCATGGCGCACTTTTGCGCCATACGTTTCGTCCTCTCGCCACTCTCGGCGCCGAGAAATGCATTGACAACCCCTATAAGGGCGACTGCTCAATGGTCCGCCCGGATCATAGCTGCCATAGATGACGATGAGAGTGGGGAGTGGGCTCAGTATGTGGAATGGCCGAAGAAGATACTTCGGTGTATGGAAGAGTGTATTGAGAAACACAAAGGCTTCACCATGGAGGGTGTACGTGATATGCTGTTGCGCGATCCTGGGGCGTTCAAGGAAGGAAGAGGACGGAATTACTGAGCGTCACAGCATCATGACCCGATATGTTGACTACGCATCGCTTTCTCGCGTGGTGAATCAGTGTAAAAATAGAAAGAGACACCGAATTTCGCTTTACACGATATGTCTACTTCCAGGCGCAGGGATCGTCAGTGAATGTGTCTTTGGTGCAGTTCCCTTTAGCCACTAGGTGGTGAACGCCCTGCGGGCTACCTGCATGTTGGCAACCTGGCTAGATCACGAAAATGTTATCAATATGAACGACATCACCAAGGAGGGGGTGAAGGCGGGTGGGAACGTAGATTTTGAGTGGACTTCAGCACCAAGAGAGCTGTAGTAGGTCACAATGTGCAGGAGCTTGCATGCATGTTCAACGTTTGCTGCTTGCCGTATCTCCAGACTAGCTAGTGGTCAATCCGATCCTATTCAGACAGACCGGTTCTACAACCCTGATCGCATCATCGCACTTACATCTGCAGCCCGTCTGCTCCCTCCATTCTCCACGAGTCCCCGAGATCTTTGGTACGCTCACCCCTCTCGCTCTCTCCTGCTCTGTAGTCGCATATGTACAAACCTGCAGCCCATCATGCACATACCCCCAATCACTAAAATGATGCAATTCCTCCGGCTTCAACAACATGGCAGCAGCCAATGAATGCACGGGTGCATCACCCCACCTCTCATAATAAAATCCGCCATCACGGTCCAGATACTCAAAGATGGCACGATACGCATCTCCACGGAAGAAATCCATATCTGCAATCTCAAAGTTCGACCAGAAGTGACACATGTTCCACAAATCCCCCCTCTCATCCCGATTCCGCAAGAGCGCTAGTGCACGGCGGAGGGGCCAGGGCATGTAGCTTGCGTCGACCATGGCGGTCCAGAGGCTGGTGGTGGGGAGGCGGTATTTATTCTTGAAGAGGGAGAGCTTGTAGAAGAGGGAAGGGACGGTTTGCCCGCGTTCCCAGAGTGCAGTTGTGTAGCCGTAGCGTTTTCTGTGGCGCGTCATCTCAACAAAGGGGTCATCTAGCGTACGATGTACAGAGTGAGCAAATGTATCACCTAGAATTCGTGCACGAAGGTTACTTACAGGTTATGGCGCACGTGAAGGATATGAAGGGTTCGACACGCCAGTAGTATTTGTAGGGAAGAAGGGCCGGGTGGTCGAAGAAGAAGCTGTGAGGTTTTTATCAGTGCGCCGTTCTTGAGATGGGGTTGGCTTGTTTGACATACCCAGACTGAAAGCGGCACATGTGGTGATAGCTTTCTTGTCCTCCATACTGTATACCCCGGTTTTTCATGGATTGCATGCTGCTTCTCGCGTGCACTTGGTCGATCCACTCGGGATATCCCCACATCTCTTTTGGAATGACCTCGAACTTTACTTCCGTGTCTTTTCCTACTGCTTTGCCCACCTTAATCTTGAAATCCTCCGTCCACTCTTCGTCGTTCAGAAAAACCCATGGATACCCAAAGTTATCGTTGAACTGTTCTTGGACGCTTCGAATGCTGGAAATTGCGCCCTTAACTTCCGAGTTGCGCGCCAGCATTACGAGTACAGCGGACTCGCGTGCGGTCGTGTTTAGGACGGGGCTCTGACAGCCCGTGTAGAAGGGTGCGTCGAGGGGTGTCGACGGGCGAGGAACATCGTAGTTTCGTACATGTACGTATACTTCGATAAACATCAATGACACGATAGCCAGAATCAACTTCCAGTGGGATTGTGCAGTGCGCCCCAGCGACCGCAGCGGATTCCTCCTTGGCCGTAGATTGATTTTGTGCATAGCGATGGCGAAAACATGGCGTTTAACAAGAAACGAGGAAGAGCAGTAAAGGCTGTAGGATGCGATGAGAGCCTAGCCAAGTCTTTTTCTACAGGCGCATGGAAGACGGAATCTTGATTGCTGCGCCATTAGGCGTCCCCTTTTGGATCCAAATGAGGTATAAAGGGCCCGAGTACAGGGTGCCTTACTAGCCGTTAGGTCCCCTCGACCCGCAGATCCCCACGGGGCCAAGAGAACGTTGAAGTAGCAAACATACACTAGGGTCCTGTTCCACCAATAGACTACAGGCCAACGATACTTCCGTCTCTCCTGAGATCTCGAAGCCGAAATGGAATGTACATTGTGTTCAACCCTGGGCGAAAACTCGAAGGTTGATGACAAGTAACACATGGGCGCATAGTACAAAGCAGGTACCCACCGGTTCCGAAGGCATGTTAAGCTAGCTTTCTGCTAGACGCGAGATACCCACTCTGCACGTGAAGATGCGACCAGGCCAATAAGAGCGGTGGGAGAGGTATTAGCGTGTTCTGCCGAAACATCGAGGATTGTAGTGTTTTCGCAGGGGCCTGAGATGCATTCGTGCATGTATGACGACGGATGAATTCTTATCGGAGTGATGGTGCTTTCTCAGCGTCCAAAGAAACCTGACCGCAACCTCGTAACGTTATTTATCTGCAAGCTTGTCTCGCGGCTAATCAGTCGGGGGCGGTTGATGAACGTGTTGATGCTGCGTATAAATGAACAGGTCGATGTTGTTACCTGCGACGGTGTTGTGCCTCGGCTCACAGTTGAATTAAGAAGGTTCACTGATTCCTGTGACCATCTCTCACCCAACTTGGAAGTCACACATGTCAGGGACCATTTGCAGTTCACGAGTGTACATAGCCATGACCAAGATGTGTACGACAACGGCTAGCATGCAAGGTCTGCCTATAGGTATTCGATCGAGAGGGATATCCATATAGTCAATCGGACAAGGAGCGCGAACGTAGTGCTGCGAGGCAGGGTGCAGAAGCCTGGTTGATGAGAAGGGAAGCATGAGCAGGTAAACTTCATACACAGCATCTCGTATTGCGTGCCGCGAGGGGTTTCGGATACCGAAAGCGTTCCAGTGTAACTATGATGCGGGCTGCTGCAGCCAAAGTATGCTAAGATGAAAGTGTAAGGTTTCATTGCCGTTGCGAGGAAGACTTAGTGGTAGTTGGAGACACACCCTACAGCAATAGTTAGGATTCTTTCAAAAGGAATACACTGCGAACATCACTGAGCACGAAAGCAAAGATATGCAAAGGCAGTGTGTTGCGATGCCTTAAACGGGAGGAACATACAGCTTGCGGCTGAACAGGGGATCGGGTCGTACAGCGTCGATCCACAATGACGTACAGCAGCCCGTTCGCAGCAAGACGTAATAATTTAGAAGAAGTAATTCAAAGTTACACAAATGACGCAAGAAAGGTACCGCAACTCAAGCAAACTGAAACACGGACAAAAGCAGATCTGGGTATTCCCAAAAGCAAGAGTTCCAACAAAACGTAACCAAAACGCCATTAGCCGTGAGGCTTTCCGTTCTCGCAGGTGTCCCCAGGGTTTTCCATGCCGCGAGGCTCTCCAGTCTTAGTAGGTATAGTGTGTGTCTGTGGGGATAAAGTATGTCTTTTCGTGATGGTAAAGGAGTGTAGGTAGATTGGTTCGTGCAAAAGAGGTTGTGACACTGGAGACGCTCCGATCCAATCTACTGGAATGCGTTCATATCCGGCGATCCAGACGGTCGACGCGCGACTTGAATCCTTTGACAATCTCTCCAATGCGACGGACTTTATCGAATTCTACTTGCAGTTCATCGATTTCGTGGAGGATTGCGCGGAAGCGGGCGATTTCAGCATCAGCCATTTGCATGGCATTGCCTGCGCGGTCGTACTGCACTTGGGTTGCTGTTTGTGTCTGCTGGGTGAGCTGGCCATTGTCAGTACTACAGCACACAGAATTGAGCCTACCCAAAGACATAACAGAAGACACTCACATACTGCCAGCGCTGCTGGATAGAGTACATTAAACGGTCAAAGTGGGCGCTGAGCGCCTGCAAACTAGAAGGATCCAGGAGGAGACGGCCTTGGCTGGAGGCGTGAGAGGCAGCACGCGATGAATTGGAGCCGTGCTGTGAGGCGGCGATTTGTTGCTGGAGATATCTGCTCTCGCTCGAGTTGAGGCCCAGTTCAGACACTGGGATGGCGGACATGTGCACATAATTATCTTAAGAACATGGTCGATCGGGAAGTCTGCGCCCTGGCTTCCGCGTGTGCGACGGCTGGATAGGATTTGGGCGTAGCAATTGTTACTAGTTGGCTACGAACGCTGGGAAACGTTACAGTAGGCCTGCGTGGAGGAGGAAGGGGAATATGCAAGTTGATGTCGTTTGAGATGGGTCGGGCGGGCGAGATGCGCCAAGCGGCAATTCCGGCTGCCCAAAAGCATATCACCAAAAAGCAAGGGCATGCGAACGCCCATTATCCCACACCCTCATCTCCCCTTAGCCGGCTGCAGCCCTATGTACTGCCGTCCCCATGCGCCAGTACGCAGCCGCCGTTTGGTGTTGCAGTCGCTGCACATGTCTCTATCCGCGACGCAGCGCGTATCGCCATGAGCGAGCCAGCGGTCAGCAAGCCCATCATCTTCCCATCCGCCCACTGCGACATGATGCTGAACCACGACTGTTTGCTTTTGCGTCCGTACGACCATAGCGCTGTGCCGCACTCAACTTCTGGCTCCCATTAGAGCGCGGGATAGTGTCTCCGCACGCACACCCTCTCCACAATCTGCGACAAGGATACGTTGATTGTGCCGCGAGGTTCATGGATGAACAACGACCCCACCAGCTCGCGTGCGGAGGGGTAGGGTACTCCTGGTCGACCGTCGGCGAACCATATGCAGAAGGTGACAATGGAACGAGAGCGTGACAAGCATGTGCCGCTGAACGAGTACACCAAGTATCAAGCCTCAATCTCTACGCTGTTGGTAGTCTGGCACGCGGTACATCTCTATGGCGTCGCTGGGTTCCATCATGCCGAGGCAGAAATGCGCAACAAGTTTCACAAGGAGTAAGCACGTCGAAGAATGCCTGCATAATATCCCGTGAAAGTTTGTGTCAGATTCAAGGTTCATCGGAAACACACTTCCAACATTGGTGTTGAAGTTTACTTCTTCATTGAGATGGAGACTGGTTGATCCAGGCCTTTAGCCAAGCGGCGGAGAAGCGACCGATATTGACATCGTCGATCGTCATATAGATACATGAGTATAAAAGAATAAGAGAAAGGGGTATATACAACAAGCCATCCAACGCTATGCACAAAAAACAAGAGAAAGAAACGTACTACCCACGCCTTATAAGGCGTAGTTCTCGGCGTGGAGGAAAATCTCATCCCGCCCACTATCACTCCATACACTCCTCTGCATTTGCGCAATCGTCTCACTCACGCTAATGCGCATGGTGGGTGGCCCACAAACAAACACACACGTTCTGCGCCCAAAGTTTTTGCTTAGTCCTTTGAGTAAATACGGTATATCCGGGCGTCCATATTCAGTGCTCCAGCCGTCCTTTTTCTTGACAGCTGCAGGCAGGAATGCAAAACGCATCAGGTTCTTTTGGAACTCAGTGGGTGTTGATGGGAAGCCAAAGTCGAAGCCTTGGGCGCCTTCGGTGGGATTGTGGATTATATCTGGATTTATGGCGCCGGAGCCTGCGGAGACGGCTTGATTGATGTCCAGAGAGAGGTTGCGCTCTTGACGTCGAGCAGCAAGGCCGCGTGGCGCAGGCGCTATCATATCCGGGTTCGAGCTGTCTGCTGATTCGGCAGAGTTTCGCCCACTGTTGTAGCTTGAGCGTGGTGGTGCGAGGTGGCCCCTATTGACGGGGACCATGTGCGCCTGAGGAAGTGCCGTAATACTATCTTCGTTCTCGCGACGCAGCTCAGACTCCTTCTCAGGATCTCCCTGCGCTTCATCGCGGATGAGAGCGGAGTGTCGCTTTGAGGAGACACCCGAAAGACCCGAAAGGCGGTGGTCGGCAATGTTCTGGAAAGCATCGTTGACCTTGTCGTGAAAGTACAGCGACACTGGACGAGTAGGTGTTTTCGCGCTGACAAGTCCACCGCCTGGGTTACGTTTCGCAGCGGTGATGTAGAATTGACACTGTACGGTCTCGGGTGGCGCATATTCACGGCAGATGCGCAATTCTTCCTTGAACCACTCCATGGTTTCAGGACGCTTGAGGGCCCAAATCACGTGGATTTTGCGCGTGACAGCTTTGCCATCGCGCATCTTCTTGATAAGGGAGAGCAGCTGCGAGACAATGGCAGTGATGCCACTACCTCCTGCAATGAGTACGACGTCATCGAAGGCTTCAATGCGCCGTTGCATACCTCCATATGGACCATCAACAAAGGCACGATATGTGTGCCATGGGCCATGGTCGAGAGCGTTCTGAAGAACCTTCTTTGTGAAACCACCGAACGGGCGGAAGACGAGAACCATATCCCGGTATCCCTCGCCATATTCAGATGGAAAGTCTTCACTGCATAGTGAAGCGATGGTGAAGGGGTGATTTTCAAACACTGAGATACCAGGCATGCGAAGATAAACATACTGTCCAGGTCTCCACCTCATTCGGGTTGGAATAGTAATCTTGATAGCGTTCTCTGGCATGAGCGTCACGGCGGCCTCGTCGCCAATAAGCCATGACAGTTGACCTGGACGAGTCCAATTCAGATAGAACAGCCGCATGAAGTAGGACAGTAGCCAGATGCCCAAAGTGGAAAGCAGGTAGTGCCATGATGTTAGGTAGTTGTTGCAATGCCAGAACATCATTCCGAGGAAGACAATGGCAACGGGCACGTGCAGTGCCACGAACAGTTCGTACATTCGGTGGCGTAGGGGCGCAATCGAATGCGTGCAGAGGAAGCACAAGGGAACGAGTGCTGCGATACCTGAAACTTGTCAGTATGTGATCTGCGTCTTAGATGGGAAGGTCATACCAGTGCCATAGATGTACATTCCGCTCTGTTGATTGAGCAGCTGCTGGAATGCCTGATGTGCACCCTTCTCCCAGACTGGGGTGACGTAGAAGGGTACAGTGTGCAAGATGCTCAACACGAGGCAAATATATGCTGCCCATCTGTGGAACACATTCAATCGCTCGTGGCTGATGCCCGTCACCATTGAGATGAGGTTCGCTTTAGTCGCAAGTGCCACGATCCATGGCATCAGTGCCACAGCCATCATGCCGGAGCGAACTGCCAATGGAGGTGAGCCATAAGCGATACTGTCCCAGAATAGCGGCTGTGGAAGGGTGCAGTAGAGGACTCCCAGGAGCAAGGCTAGGAGTACAATCACGATAACAGCCAAGGATGGGAACACGATTGGCCTCCATCCCTTCTTGACTCTGATCTGTGGAATCGGCCGGTAGAAGATGAACCGGAAAAACGCTATAATGTTGTTGATCGGCCCGAAAGAAGAAACGCTGGATTGTTGTTTTGGCGCACTGGGTAGCGGGCCTTCGCGTGGGAAGAACTTCATGGTGGACTTGTCAGTATCAAGTACCGACATCTCGTAATCTGTGTCGGGAGAGGATGTCGTCGAGGACTGTAATACCTCTTCTTGGTGTAGTGCTGTCCGGATCTTATCCGTGAATAGATGATAGTATCGCATCAGGGCTGCGATGACCAGCAGAGGTATACAAAAGTAGACATATGCGAGCGCATATTTGCCGCTTTTGTTCCATGGATCGACGGTGTTGGCTTCTATCAATCCAGCTGGGCTTGTGCTGTTGAAAGGTATGTTTACACGTCGTAGTAATGCTGAGACCGATTCGACAATGTCTCGCTCGGCGTGTGACACTACCACGCCCAGCTGCTCCATGGCCACACCCGTCCGCTCCACGAGAGCTTCCCGAATAACCGGCATTTTCGAGTAGTCGTTGGGTTTGCTTTTGCAACAATTGGCGTGATAATCGTGAAACACTTCTGCCAGCAGAAGCCGGAATACGGCAGAGATGCGTCCTAGGCCAACGGGTCTTGGTTCGGGGTACCAAAGGCTTAATGAACATCCGGGGCTCCGTTCCTACATGGGTACCAAGACGTAGGATTGACTGTGACAATGCGCGCGAAGGTGCAGCGGAAACTCGATCCGGAGGTGTGGTTGTACCGTGGCGCAGAGATCCCTAGGTAGCGAGAACTTATCCACCGCTTAATCCAACACACAATATGATAAGAATGTTCAGTATGGATAGTGGTAGACGGCGCAAGAACAAACAAAAAAGTGTGCAACCGCCGAATGCTTATGTTCAGATACCGTGCGCGAGCAGCAGTCCGGTTCCTTAAGTTCCATGCGCAAGTGGAGTGCGGGTGACTCGCAAGGGTAAGACCCGTCGTATCGTGGCAGCAAATGGAAAATGATATTCAACCGCTCACCAGAACCCACGCTATTGGGCCAAGATGTGATAACGAGTCGAACCAGGGGTCCCAAAAGAGAAATGACGAGCCCAAAGCGCCGTCACATTCGTGGGCTGCAGCAATACACATATTAGATTGTCCGAGAGCTAGTTGCTATCGCCGCACTGCGCATCATGCAGGATCAGCGCTGTGACTGGCGAGTGGCGGTCCGTCAAGGAAGCGGACCGGCCTTGGTCATCCCTTTTGAGCGGGAGGCGCTCTCGGCTGCAGCGGACATCGCCATTCGATCTATGGCCGTTTCTTACATGCTCTTCATCTTGAGATAGCTCTGAGGTTGTTGCACCACATGAACGTCGCAGGCCCCCCTTCATACCGGCCTAACATCTGATGTCAGATAGTTCGTCATCTTAGTCTCAGAGCATATTCTGCTCATCAGTCTAGCGCTATAGCGTGTTAGCAGAATCACCGAGACATATCTCGCAGCCGTATCACAGACTTCAGGGTTCCTGCTCCTCGGTAGCTCGGATCCATCTGGTGGACCAAAGTGGGCTGGCCTTTCGTTCGCATGACCATGGATTGAGCGAATTGGAGGATTGAAGCCCTAATGCCCTGAGACCCTTGCTGGGTAGACTGACAGCCATGCATGGGAAAAAGCAAGATTGTGGAGCGGGGTGCATTGGTGTTGCGAAGCTTTCACTGGCCGTCGATCGAGGTTTTAAGCGCTGACCATCCATAAGAAGCTTAGCCTGCAGTCAAGCTTTTGATGGCCCGCTGAGGATCCCACGCTCGTCCCTCGTTGGTTGGAACAATTCATCCGACACTTCACACCATGAATTGCACTACATCATGTACGAGCGTTGAAGCTCGGTAAATCGCTTGAAAAGTTGATGGAAAAGAGTCGGTCAAGGGTCTAATCGCACGGCCTGGGTCGGTCCACCCTTCTTCCCGTCCCATCTCTAGGCAAGAGTGGATCCTCTCTACCACGATGTCTACCACAGCTCGGTTTTGATCTTGGATTCGCCAAACACGCACAGAGCGGTCACAGTCCGGCAGGTCCGGCGCACTTATCCTGGGAAAAGTGATGATTATCGTGATACAGTCATACCCTCAAACGCAAACTTCTTATCCTGCATGACCCTTATTGCGATCCAAGTCCAGACCAGTCGTGTGTCTCTGTATACAAACACACAAACACAGGTTCCAGCACCTCGCAACCGTTAGGCGCCCAAATACCGC
>Ga0265797_10008727_pt1 | contig 13392 bp, 11 predicted proteins | sample P2T30metagenome_FD_192433 | JGI IMG/M metagenome (GOLD analysis project Ga0265797, IMG submission 192433) | Plant litter microbial communities from East Loma Ridge, Irvine, California - P2 T30 | ecosystem: Environmental > Terrestrial > Plant litter > Unclassified | place: USA: California... | reverse complement strand
CAAGTAGACTGCGTTTACTGGGAAACTTCATCTACTTCCACCGCTACGCCCACAACTTCGACACTCCCGAAGCCTACGCTGTTCACAAAGACTTTGTAGCCGTCGTATCGGTTCTGTTGAACTCCCTGCCAATCAACATTGTAGATGACGATTATCCAATCGCCGAGCTTTCCGAAGACGATGGTGCCGAACGAGATTCCAGCGCCGTGTCGAATTTCTTGAAAGAGCAAGTCCGCTCCCTGGTACATCAGGAAGGTATTGGAAGTCTTTTGGCCGGATCATCGCAGTCAGCGCAAGCTTCAGATGATGAGAAGGTCGAAGAAGCCCGGCAGCTTGCAAACTACGCGCTTGCATTACTTCGCTTCTTCCCTCGTCGCGGTGATGAGATACGAATGTGGCTTTATATCGGTCCATCAGAGGTGTCTGGAAAGAGCGCAAGGAAGCTTCCGGCGATCAGATACTTCTGGGAAGCATCAAAGCGGTCCTCGGTCTTTACCACCATCTTCAGGGACTCGAGGGCAGCTATCGGACTCTTGAAGCCGAAATCTTCAAACATGAACAACTCTGACCGCCCCGGCACATCTGGACTAACGCAACATGGCTTTTGGCAGCCAGCACAACAGCAAGTCGATCGCGACGCAGTCACCACCGATGAATGGCGGGTCATTCTGGTATTCCTCGAACTATATACCTTTGTACTCAAAGTCACCGACGACGAGGAGTTCTTCACCTCGGGGCAGAAAGACATCTACTCGGGCCAGATCCGCGACAGTGGCTTGCCTCTAAGTGAGGTGAAGGACCTGACGACCTTTCTGAAGAATTTGGGCTTTACGCTCTACTTCAATGCAGTAGACATTACAACATCGGAAGAGGATATGGGAGGCAATAACAGAAGTCTCAGCTACTTCAATCCTGGTGTCATGGACAACCAAGCCCAGAAAGAGCATGCTGAGCCTTCAATAGGTGGTGTCGCAGGCTTGAGGATAGATTACGTGAAAGGTCTAGTCACTGGACTACTTCGTATGGTATACGAACGCGACTCGCGACGCAAGTTCCTGCCTTCAGACCACTGGCTCATGGTCTCGCGCTTTGACATGACGGGGTTCATTCCGGCTGTAGTCGAGGAGGAAGAGTCGCGGCACAAGATCCAAGAGGAAGACGCGGAAGATCTTGACGACCTGGAAGAAGAGGAATTCGACGACACACCACAACTCATCGGCACCAGCCGTACCCAGACACAACGACGCTTGGAGAAGCTACAACGGCAACAGCGCAAGGCTTCGCGGAGACGGTACCTGCAAGCCGTAGCACCTCGTCTCGAGATCTTGCAGAATATGCCTTTCTTCATACCCTTCACCACCCGCGTTCAGATCTTCCGCGAGTTTGTGAAACTAGATATGATCAAGCGACGAGGATCTGCGGATCCTGAATTTTGGCGGTTTCGGACTATGCAGCAGCCAAATGCACGGAGCCAATTAGAGAAGCATACGGCGAGGATCAGGCGAGAGAACGAGTTCGATGACGCTTTTGAGCAGTTCTATGAACTAGGCCAGGGTTTGAAGGAACCCATCCAGATTACCTTCATGGATCAATTCGGCGCTCCTGAGGCCGGCATCGACGGAGGTGGTGTCACGAAAGAGTTCCTCACCAGCGTCACCAGCCGAGCGTTCATGCCGACTGATTACATCGACATGTTTGTTGAGAACGACCAACATCTTCTATACCCCAACCCCGCAGCAGTCGAAGAGCACAAAGAGGCCCTCCGACAAGCCGGCATACGCGAGGGTTCACAAGAGTATCGTGCCCAAATCACTGAGCTGCTTCAACGCTACGAGTTCCTGGGCCGCATCATCGGCAAATGTCTGTACGAAGGTATCCTAGTCGACGTAAACTTCGCACCCTTCTTCCTGCGCAAGTGGGCACTAACCGGCGGCACCGGCTCCGCCCCCAACGAATCCGGCTACCGCCCCACGCTCAACGACCTCCGCGACCTAGACGAAGAGCTATACCAAGGCCTTCACAAGCTCAAGACGTACCCCGGCGACGTCGAAGACTTCTCGCTCAACTTCACCGTCACCGACACCGTCATCGTAGACCACACGACCTCGCCCAAGAAGACCAAAGCCATAACCAAGGACCTCAAACCCGACGGCTCAAACACCCCCGTCACCAACAAGAACCGGCTTGTGTATATCAGTTACATGGCGCGCCACCGCCTGCAAAACCAACCCTACGCCCAAACCACGGCTTTCCTCCGCGGCCTCGCCACCATGATCCAACCCTCCTGGCTCTCCATGTTCAATCAATCCGAACTCCAGACCCTCATCTCCGGTACGCGTACATCCATTGACATCGAAGACCTGCGCCGCAACACCATCTACGGCGGCACGTATGTCATTGGCGACGACGGGCTTGAGCACCCGACGATCCAGCTCCTGTGGAAGGTCATGAAGGAGATGACCGATGATGAGCGCCGTGCGGTGCTGAAGTTTGTGACTAGCACGCCGCGCGCCCCGCTGCTGGGGTTTGGTACGCTGAATCCGAGGTTTAGTATTAGGGATGCGGGGAGGGATCAGGATAGGTTGCCTAGTACGAGTACGTGTGTTAACTTGCTCAAGTTGCCGATGTATGAGGATGAGAGGACGTTGAAGGAGAAGTTGCTTTATAGCGTTTTCTCGGGCGCTGGGTTTGATCTGAGTTAGGGGTTTTGTGGGGCTTGGGGGAGAGGATTGGGGGGAGGGGGATGGTGCGTGGTTTGGGGCGTGGTTTGGGGCGGGGGAGTTGATAGATTTGCATAGCATGGTATTATGGGACTATTATGAAGTAGACTTGCATGATGCATGTATACCGTTTAACTCCATCTTGATTGCTCTTGAATATTGTGTGTATTAGCCATGTGCAGCTGTGTTTCTTCGCATCGTTGGTAATGATTTTATTCGCCATGGGGTTGTTCGCCTCAAAACATGAAATAACTGCAGAGATATCGATGATTGTCACTGGTTCCGTAGCATCTTGCAGTATTTACACTAGTGCCTACTCGATTTAGAAGCTTGAGTTGAAGCGCGTTGTCGCCGTTACAAAGATGCTGCGGCTAGTTACCTTCACCATTGAATTCTCGTCTCCATTATTTGATTGGGGGATTCAGGCGTCGTGTATGCCGTTCGTGTTGTGGGAGTCGTAAGTGGCTCGCTGCGCATCGTCCATGGGCCATCGTACGGGTAATCGCAGTAACATGGGATGGAATGGTAAATGAGTTCAATATCTTCGCACACAAATATGAGTCAAAGCAGAGAGTATAGAAGCTTCGCTGTCGGCCTAACACCTAGAGGTCTCGTATCGTATCTGGGCTACCGAGCGAACCGAATGATAGGTTGTAACTTAGGAGAAGCAACGACAAGAGTATCATCGGGAGAACGACCACGAACACAGGCCACTTCCGACCTTCGCTGAGTTCCCCCTTCTTAGCCTCGTTGCTCTCCTCTTTCCATTCCGTTGCGAGTATAGTTAGAGCCTTGTCATACTTCGTGTTGAACTCGTCTAGATCTTGCTGGGTGGTATCGCTCTTTGCGCCCGGTGAATTTGCGGCCACCACTCTAACACGAAACTCTCGGAGCGATTTTCGGACCTCCGAAGCGTTCATGTCAGGATGTTGTCGGAGTGCGCGATCATTGAGGAAGGCGAGGTATATATCCATGGTGTTGTTCGCGTTCTCGGATCCGTATGCTGAATTGTCCACAGTGGGCAGGTACGTGGCGAATACGTCCCAGCAACGGTGTATATCCATGCGTGTGACAGCTTCGGCATCCGTAGCAAGAATTTGGAGAATCGCAGTAACTGCTTTCGTACCTGATGGGCGGTCCAGCATAAGTTCCCCTACCATGTAGTACCGCAGGAGTGTACAGGTTAGCGAACTTCGTTGTTGGGCTGTGACGGATTCTTCCCACGAAGCTTTGTCGGCAACATAGAGATAACAGCCATATTCCATGGCAAGACTCAAGAAGCAAGGATGCTTATCAAAAAAACTACGCTTGAATCTTCTTGTCTGGCCGATACTGGTCTGTTTCCCGACGAATCGTTCGAAAGTCATGTCTCTCGTTGCGGTCCATTTGTCGTCCCACGGGTGCCTTTTGTACATCGTCGCCTTCGCCCAGTGAAGCCTCATGGTCTTTTTCATATCGTCTAATAATGCGGTATAAGGACGAAGGTTATGTTCTTCTAAGAAGCTGGCAAACTTGAGTCCTTGCCGCAAACTCGCAACAAAACGGTCGGCGTGCGCCACAACCGCTCTTCCCGAAGGCAGTGCTTTCATTTGTAGAAGACATGCAACGAGTAGAGTATGATCGATATTAAAGTCAGGACCAGCTTGCGCCTTCAGTAAGTCCCATATCTCATCAGAACGGAAGAAGTCGATCGCAGTTTTGTGAAAGAACTCGACCCACGCGTCCATGGAAGATGAGCCTCGTTCAGCGATGTTATCTTGGCCTGTGACTTCAAGTATGCCATTTGTATGGCCATCGATTCTTCTCTTCATCCATAAGCATAGCGATCGTCGCTTGTTCGACGGCATAATCCCCACTTCCTCGGTAATAGCCTTTTCAGCAGTCATGTCTTCGTTATCGACTAGAGCTAGTTGAAGAAGGCTCATTGGATAGGAATTTGGTACTTCTTTGCTTCTCAGCATTATCAGGATCATTCGAGCCGTACTCGTTTGAGTCGCTGGATCTAGCGATTTGAAAATGAGCTTGTACATTTCGTAAAGTTCCCGGGGGAGGGCATCGAGTTTGCGTTGCAACGTAGAAGCCGTCTCACCATTTTGTAGTCCTTTCAGAATCGAACGAAGCGCTAACACCACCCAGAGAAAAACGCCGTCCGATCTCTCACACAGGTCTCGTATCAGGGTTGAGCGGAGTTCTGGATCCAATGATTCCATTTCTTTTAAGCCTCGAGACTGGTTTAGCCTATCAGAAACAAAGTTCATCATGTCTTGATACGTCAAGTCTTGTAGCCGAAGCTGAGGCATGTTGTGGAAGGCGTCAACGAACTCCATCAGGGGTCGACTAGACAGCACCAGCTTCACGTTATCGTAAGACGACAGTGTTTCGAAAATACCGACAAGTTCACGGAGATCTCCGGAGTACTCGTCCAGTCCATCAATGAAGAGGCAGATTTTGAGGCCCTTGGAGTTTGCGACAAGCAGATGAAGAGCTTCTATAAGCTCTGAAGACGTCCAGGAGAGATCCAGCTCACGTCCAGCAATAATCTCCGTGCAGATCTCGGGAAAGACGGACGGTATGAGCCGTGGACATTGCGCAAGAAGCGTGTACAGCAGGCCTCGCAATAAGCCTTCTTGCGATGATTGCAGGGTGTGTCCAGCCGCCCAGAAGAAGAACCGGGCCTGCAGCAACGGAAGGCCAGCCCTCCACGAATCAAGGAGCTGAATCGTTTGAGGATGTGAGCAGATGTACTTCATCAACGTAGACTTCCCGCTCCCAGGCTTTCCCGAGATCCAGTATAGGCTGTTCCCACTACCGAGCCACTCCGCAAAATCTGACCAACGACGGTCCTGCTTGGGCGCTTTGAAGATCCACTCGTATGTGTCACGATGAGCTATGGCTGTACCGCCGAATCTGCTTTGTAGCCCGCGATAACTTAGCGCGGCCAAGACTTTGGTCGCAAGCGGCGAGAATCGCTCGTTGGAGACCGTCTCCAAGAGTTGTGTGTTGGATCGATCTCTGAATGTGATCACACGCTCGATTGAGTTGCTAGGGGCCGAGTCTTCTTGGGCGGCAAGTGCGAGATTCTGGTCGGCGCGTGAAACTGTGGTGCCATCTTCAAGCCCCAGAATGACGCGGTGCACTTTCTCTCTTCTTGTATCTGCGCTCTTATTCTCGGAGTTCCTGGTAAGATCACAAGGCGACGTAGAATATCTGGAAGAACCTTGTGTGAATGTCAGGATCTGCACGATGCGCTTGCTCGCCGTCTCGAGACTGTCAAGGCGCTGAGTCACTTCTGACGAGTGTACATCCGTCTTCGCGTTGAGCAGGGCAAGGAGGCGTAACGAGAGATCCTGCTGGTAGCCTTCAAGCCTGCTGACAAGCCCTTCGATTTGCTCTTTCTTCAGGATAGTCCGAAGCGCGATGTGGAAACTTTTCCATGCAGATCTTTTTTTCGCTTTTGGTATGAGATCCTCAAGATATTTGATGATTTCCGACCCGACTTCAGAGCAACCTGCAATGATGTGGTCGAGGGCCTTCGACAGTTAGCACCTTATCTGCGAATGCAGTTACACGAGCTGGATTCAGGATGTACCTCATATTCATCCTTGAGCGAGTCTTTACGACCGCTGATCGGCGCACCCAAGCCATTGACCCAGGATTTGAGTTCCTGTGCTCGGTGCTCGATCTCTGAAACGCCGATGGTGGTGCCTGCCTGATGAACATCGTGGCCGAGGAGTACGACTTTGACAGTGAAGTCGATAAATGTCACAACGGATGTCGCAATAGATACCGCGCTAATCGGATCCATCGGGATGATCAGGAATGATGACGGGTTGAGAGATGGGCGGATTAGCGCAAGGCCGGAGCCAGTCTTTATCTGAACATTACCGCGCGGAATCAAGAGTGAGCACTGGAATCGATACCAACGCCACGCAGCCAGGCTGAGGCATCAGACCCCGGTTGAAGTTGCATTGTGTACTGACTCCGACCTATCACACTACCAGTACAGAGCTGGCATCTGAAGTGGCGGGGGCGAAGCTGCAGCTGAGGGCTGAGCAGCGCGCGCACTGCGTCGGCGTGAGTATGCCTACCGCATACCCGCTATCGAGTAAGCCAGTAAACATCCCTTGGCGAATGGCTGGGACTTGACGAATGGCTGATGGATGTTTGATGCTGACAAGGGGCGATTTGGAGTTCAGAATCGTGGTCGAAGCGAAGCGAAGGCGCAGCCTGCAGGCGCGACACGGCCGCCACTGCCCGCACCCACAAACGTGCTCGACCCCACTGTGACCACCAATAAAACCTAATGCCATCAGGTACAATACTTGTTTGCGCGCTCGTCTCGTGATGATCCGATTGCAATGACTTTGGTACATTACTTTTAAACCAGCACGATAGACTGTTCACGCAATAGGCGTGCTTTCCTAGACCGTTTCCGTGCATATCCCCGTGGCGCCACCAAAAGAACGTCGATAGCAACTTCCGGGCTTTGTGAACAGATGTGTAGGACTTCAGACTGCAGGTTCAGTTGCCCGACGTCTTTCTTATCCCTTCTATTATTTTAATGGGCGGATTTAGTCCTCGTGTATCTTAAGTGTGTTGTAGGTGTCGTAAGCGGTACTGCGACGATGACCCAGAGGCGACCCAGAGACGACGAGCCAACCACACCTCCCGCATTCCATACGACTCATACGCGAGGAGATACTCTACAAAAGAAAGAAGTATCGCATCTCCAAGAACCTAGGTGTCGTAAGTAGCTTGTCGTTTACAGGCCATCGCAGTACCATAGGATAGGACAGGATGGGATAGGACTAGAATTCGAGATTTTCGCATTCACTGCGTGAGTCAAAGGAGAGAGCATTAAATTCAGTTGCCCGACATCTTTCACCACACCATCGTCTGACGATGTTGATTGCCTTGGCACAGGATTAACAAATGTACGGTAGAGGTTTCGTGTTTGACTACGTTCTTATCCGTAGCTATAGACTGACAAAAGCGCATCTGGTCGGTGGTAGTATCAATTACGATGCGTCGACATCACATCCTATGCCATTACTATCCAACTCAATCCCATCCATAAACAACCCCACTACCCCTCTACTCATCATCCCCATCCCCATCCCCATCCATCCCCGGCGGCAACGGCGGAATACTAAAATCCTCCAAACTCGCCCACTGACTACTCCTATACCCCCCTCCCACTTGCGTCATCCCAAACATAGGACTACTCCACCCCTCCCCCTCCGCCGCGACCTTCTCCGGACTGGGGAAACTACTCGGTATAAACAACGGCGGTGGTTTACCGGGCGAGATATTCGGTTGCGAACTAGCGATGCGATGGGGCGTTGTGTGTGTGCTGGAAAAATGCTGAGTCCGCTTACGCCGGGGCGTGCGCTGCGTGATTTCATCCACGGTTGTTGCTTGAGAGGGGTGGTAGCCTGGTGGTTGGTGGTTTGAATTTGAATGGGGCGCTGTGGGCTGGGGGAGGCGGGGGGTGTCGTTGTAGCTGAATGCGTCGGGGGCGGCGCGCATGCTTGAGGAGGCGGGGGCTCGGGTGTTTATGTATTGCGAGTATGAGAACCATTCGTTTTGGAGCTGTTGTTCGGCTTTGCTGGAGTGGGACTGTTGGGTTTCGTGGTCGGGGGATGGGGAACGGGGGACTTGGATTGATTCGCTGTTTAGATCTGCTGATTGGTGGATGTCTGTCGAGGTGGAGTGCGGTATATGTGCCTTGCTTGATCGTGGAGGAGTTGGGTCTGGCGGTGGGGCGTCTTCTTCTTCCGATGAATCGTCGTTGATGACCATTGGTGTGGATGGACAGGTTTCTTGATTGAGGTCTTCGATGACTGGAGGGGTGGAGCGAAGCTGCTCTTCTGGTAAGGGTAATTCTCCTTCACTACTCGTGGTAGCCTCGCTCTTCATTGGCGTCTCTTCATTCGACGGATTGAACGAGACGGTAGGCAATATTGTTGCGTCGTCGTCTTCGTCATCCTCGTAGTCGTCATCGTCATATCCGGGCTCCTGCTTGACAGCGACGGACTCGGCTACAGTAGAGGACGATCTACCACTCGACGGCTTTCGCGGATCGCCAAGTTCAGGAGAAGGATGTTGGTCACCTCGAAGCTCAGGTAGATCGCCTGATTCCTGTGATGACGCCGAATCCTCCATAGCTTCCTCTCCGGTTGTATCAGCACATGCCTGGTCGATCCTGTCAAGTACTGCCTGAGTATCAGCGCCAACGGCTTTCCCAGTCGCAGCTTCACGGCGCCCGGAAGAAGCTTGCGCATCCTCAACTCCGCGACGTCCCACAGTGCGCAGGTCTTCTTCTATGACACCATCATCCTCGTCTTCAGAGTCTTGGATCGTACTCTCGAACTTCCTCAGTGTTGGTGGCGGTATGGGCGTTTTCGACGGCATCTTGAATGTGACCTGCTTACGTTTCGAAGGTGTGTCTGGTACAAGAATTGGATTATCCGAGCGTTGCTTGAGAGGAGAGCGGTGTAGCTTTTGTGGAGAGACTTGGGTCGATAGTGGCGAGTCGGCGGGTGACTGAGAGGAGGGAATCTCGCGGATACGGCGTTTCTCTGGAGTCGCTAGAAGGCTGAAGCGGGTTTTGCGTGTCTTAGTCTGCCCTTGCGGCGCATAGAAAGCTTCTTCTGTGTTTGCGACTCGTGGTCTGTTTCCTCGTCTCATCGCGCGGGTCGTTCTTGTGACAGGCGCTTCGATGAACTGTGTGGGTTTGTAGCTGTCTTCGCAGTCCTCGTCCATCTCGTCTTCTACTGACTGCACCACCAACTCCGGGGTGTCTTGCGAGTTTGCCGTGGGCTCCTTCTTAATGTGTTCTTCCTCTAGGCTCTGCTCCATGCCGTTTCCAGCTTCATTTGCATCATTGTGCTCTCCAACACCATTCCCCTCGACACGATAAAACCCCTGTTGGGCCAAACGCTGCGCAACAGCATCGCCGTAGGTCTGACTGGCCCTCTCCTCTGCCTCGACATCGCTCAATATCTCATCTAGATCCTCATCTGACATGATCTCTTGCGGCCGCATGCCTGGTATCATCTGCGTCAACGTGCGCTGCTTCCTGTCGCTCTTTGCCTCGCTTTTGCCATGACCACCCCAACTCAGTCGCGAGCTTTGTTTTACGGGCTTGAAGCTGGGCTCTTCGTCATCTGGCATAGGCTTCCGTCCGTCGACAAGTTGTGTCATTGTTGACTGTCGCCGTAATGTGCGCTCTCGGTTATTCTTGGTAGCCGTCGCTTCGTTGTCGTCATCGGATTCGGCTCCAACGCGCCTCGAGCGGCGAGGATTCTTAGGCGTGGCTACCGTCCGTCGGCGTTTAGATGTAGGTCCCGATGTTTCCTTCTCTCCATCATCTTCCTGCTGCACCCCATCGCTGTTCCGCTTCTTCCCCTTCCGCTTCATCTGCCTCATAGGCTGCTCTTCTTCTTCCTCGTCCACCTCAGCCTTGATAGAAACTCCTCCGTCTTCCAGATCCTCCTCCAGATCTGTATCGCTATCCTCATCCGAGTCAGCGACAACAGGAGTGCCCTGCCTCCTCATCTTGTCCGGCAGGAAGACCATTTGCCGCTTCCCATCATGTACCGGAGTCGAGCGCCGGCGCACAGTCTTGCGCTTGTGTGGAAAGCGCACCTGCTGGGGCACTTTCTTGGAATAGTAGACCTTGTAGTCTGCGTCTTGGTTGCTGGAACGCGTCTTGGGCGTCATGGTGGGTGGGTGGAGCAATCGATAAGTTGGGGCGTTGGAGCGTTGGTCGACGCGACGCGTTGAGGGGACTAGCGCGTCGTCGAGCATGACAGGGGTGTGCGTCATCACCACTTTCGCTCCTGCGTCTCCGACTCACTCATGCACTGCTCGTCAACATCATGCATGAAGCATGCGAATTGTGAACTCGGTTCATGCACGTCCACAAGTCTCGGTGAACTTGCTGACTCGCTACAATATTATCATGCGCAATGAGCTCGCAGCCATCAACCCTGATCATCGGGGCTGGAGTCTTCGGCGTCTCCACTGCCTACCACTTGATCAAGAAGTACCCCGAAGCACATATACAACTGGTTGACCGAACACAATACCCTTACCCTCTTGCCGCATCCTGGGATTAGAACAAAGTCATCCGTGCAGACTATGGCGACATCTTTTACATGGAAAAGGCGTTGGAAGCCATGCAGATGTGGCGACATGATCCACTCTTCAGCCAGTTCTATCATCAAAGCGGTATGATCAATATCGACAATACCGACCTGGGTGCAGAGATCTTGAAGAACTATGAAAAGCTTGGTGTCGAAGTTGATGCGGAGATGGCGAGCCCGGAGCGCTTCAAGGCGATGTACGGTTCTTTCTACAATGACACCGATTTCTCTGAAGTTGGCGAAGTGTTCGTGAACAGGGACAGCGGGTGGGCCGAAGCCACCAAAGCTCTGACCGCCTACACCGACGCCGCGGTCGAGGCAGGAGTCAAGTATATCACTGCAGACATCGATGTGTTGACCTTCGGTACTGATGGAGAATGTACTGGAGTTCTAACGATAGGTGGTGAAAACATCACAGCAGATCGCATCATCCTCGCTACCGGTGCAGGTACAGCCAAACTGATCGCCGATAGCGCTCCAAACAGGAAGGAGCTTCAAGTCGACGGGCGCCTGGTTGCCGGTGCAGTGGTCACTGGAATTGTCAACCTAGATCCAAAGAATGGTCAGCAATACACTGAGATTCCGGTTACAGTACATTCTGTCTTACCAACACGAGGTAAGGAGACCAAATTTCGCCCTTCATGATCATACTAACGTACTCCAGGGGAGGTCATGCCACTAACAGCGCCCATATCGGATCAAGATCCATACACCGTCAAGTTCTGCAGAGACGAGGCTTATAAGAACACTGTCAAACACGAGGCATCGGGACAAGAATTCTCTTCTCCGCCAGATGAGCCCGGCCAGGCCCAGAAGGAACCAAACGAAGCACTGAAAAGACGACTCGAACTTGTGAAGAATGGTATACTGGGTGAAGCCGGAAAGGACGTCAAGTTCGACGAGTATCGTGTTTGCTGGTAGGCTACTTCTCTGAACCACTACGATAAATCGGTCTGACTATTCCTAGGGATGCCGTGACACCAAGCCAAGACTTCATCATCACTCCACATCCGCATTCTGAGAATCTCTATCTTGCGACAGGCGGCTCTTTCCACGGATGGAAGTTCATGCCTACGATTGGCCGCTACGTCGTGGAGATGCTGGATGGTACTCTAGACCCCTCTCTTACCAAACGATGGGCGTGGGATCGTGAGAACGAAGGCGGTGCGCACGCCCATTTACTGCCAACGCTTGAGTTACGAGACCTATAAGAGATGCGATGAGTATTACCGGGAGATGCTGAAACTCACGTTGCATTCTACAAATCTATCACCAAGACGCAAGTGTGTGTTCCCTCATAAAGAGCTAACTTCTTAAGATATGACATAATGTATGCAGTAAAACGAAATGCGACACAGACTGCAATTATCCCTGTTTTCGTTGCGAGACCAGGAAAATGAACGCATATTCGAGATAGCCAATGTCGCATAAAGAGTTCTGGATTGGAATATTTCATCTCACCTGCATGCAAAGTCTCGTTCGCTGCAACTGCACAATCATCTTCCCGATCCTCGAACGCCCGCTACCATACCCAGCAACTCCATCATAAACCGCTTGCACTTTTACCCAATAGCGTCACGTCTGCCTCACTCCTCTCCTTCTCCACTCTCGCTACCATCCGCCATCTTGCTGTCCAGCATCAGTTTTTCCTCCTGCGCCACTTTCACAGCCTCCCACTTCTCCCTCTCCTCTTCGGTGAGCACCGGCGTAGCAACGCGCTCCCTCCTCGCAACAACACCCCCACACCACCTAACCGCCTCACTCCAAGTCCCCTGCATCTCCCTATCATCAATCACCACCCCTCCCTTCGCCCCTCCCATCCCATCCACACCCTTGACCAACTCCGGCAACCCCCCAACCACCAAATCCCTAAAAAACCACCAACTCGGCAGGAAATTCAACTTCGCTAGCGCTGCGAGTTTGACGGGCGAGAACATGGCGCTGTACTGGCAGGCGCGTTGCAGCATGACGACGTGTTTGAAGGCGATTTGCCACATCGTGTGCGCTATGGCGTCGATGTGGGGGGATGTTATTGGCATGGACAGATTGAATGGGAGGAGCGTGGGCTGGGTTTGGAGGACGTGGCGGAGGAGGTTGGACATTAGTTGGGTGGATTGGGGGGCGGCAGACGGTGGTGCGGATGGGAACTGCGTGTTTGGCGCGGTGGAAGCGGGTTGGGACGGAGATGTTACTACGAGGTCTTGTGTGAGCTGCGGAATTGTTAGTATGTAGTCCGCTCCGTGTACAGCCAGGTATCTGTATCACATACTTCGTTCTTCATCTCCTCAATCTTCTGCTTCTTGGGCGGGGTCTCATTCCTGGTCTCTGGCCGAGCACTACCCGTATCCGCTCCTACAGGCTTGACCTGGAGATCAGCCATCGTGGGTGAGACATTCTACAACATCGTCAGTCTCGCTCTTAAGAATATGCCAAATCTCCATCCTACCTCAGCCTTGATCTTCCTCTTATTATCCACCATAACCGTCGGCTTCACAGCAGAGCATCTGCGCTGCTGCTGCACA
>Ga0265797_10008726_pt1 | contig 13395 bp, 10 predicted proteins | sample P2T30metagenome_FD_192433 | JGI IMG/M metagenome (GOLD analysis project Ga0265797, IMG submission 192433) | Plant litter microbial communities from East Loma Ridge, Irvine, California - P2 T30 | ecosystem: Environmental > Terrestrial > Plant litter > Unclassified | place: USA: California... | reverse complement strand
TCGAGAGCTACGTTGAGCGAACTACACTCAAGTCTTATCCTCGCGATGCGAAGTGTCAAACTGAATTGAGTGAAGTCGACTCAACTTTCTACTCCCGGTCTAACCAGGGCGATGGAGATTCCATTCCCGAGCCACCCTGAGCCATGCTCCGGCGCGCATCACGGCGCTCACTTCCCACTCGGAATCAAGCACCACGAGGTCGGCACGGTGACCTGCCTGCAGCACTCCGCGATCGGTGAATCCTGCGAGTGCGGCAGGAGCAGCAGTTGCCGCTGTCAGCGCCTGCTCCGGAGCGATCCCCGCACGCTGGATGCAGTAGCGGACTGCCGCGGAGAGGGTGAGAGTGGAGCCCGCGATGGCACCGGTCGCGATCACCCGGGCCACCCCATCTGCGACCTGCACCCGCAAGGAGCCCAGGGCATATTGGCCATCCTGCGCCGCAGCGGCGGCCATGGCGTCGGAGACCAAGACGATCCGCCCAGACCGCCCGGGCTGAGCCGGTAGGCCCGCCGCGGCATTCCAGGCGAATCGCAGCATTGCGGGATGCAGGTGGACCCCGTCGGCGATGAGCTCGAGGAACACCCTCGGGTCCTCCAGGAGCGCAGGCACCGGCCCTGGGTCGCGGTGACCGATTGCGCGCATCGCGTTGAAGACATGGGTGCCCACAGTGGCGCCCGCCGCGAGCGCCTCGCGGGTCTGCTCGTAGCTGGCTGCAGTATGACCCAGACCGACGACGACGCCAGCCTCGCGCAGTGCGGTGATGGCCGCCTGCGCACCGGAGAGCTCCGGTGCCAATGTCACCGAGCGGATGAGCCGGGCGGCGGTGTGCGTCAGGAGCTGATCTACCGCTGCGGGGCTCGGGGAGGCCAACGCGCGCCGGTCATGGGCTCCGTGTTGAGCGGGGCTGATCCAAGGCCCCTCAAGGTGGACCCCCGCCAGTTCACCCGTGGCGATGAGTGGTTCGAGCTCCGCCGCCAGCGCCAGCTGCTGGCCGAGGTCTGCGCTCACCAGGGAGGCAAGCTGCGTCGTCGTACCGTGGCTGCTGTGGGCGGCCAGCACCGTGCGGGCGCCGCTCAGACCCTCCTCGAAGGAGGCTCCTCCCCCGCCATGGCAGTGCAGGTCGACGAACCCAGGTGAGAGCACCCCTTCATAGAGGGCGATATCCGGTGAGCGCCCTGGTGATCCAGGGCCACTCAGGCTCGTGCCGGTCTCCACGATCTGCTCATCTCGGATGCGCAGCCAGAGCGGGGCGAGCTCCCCCGCGTGAGTCAGCGCCCGCTCGGCGTAGAGGAGCAGCTCCTCCCCCGCAGGAGTTGCCACTGTGCTCACATTGCGATGCCGATGTACTTGGTCTCGAGGAACTCCTCGATGCCAGTGTCACCGCCCTCGCGACCAAGTCCGGATTCCTTGATGCCACCGAAGGGGGCGGCCGGGTTGGAGACGGCACCCTGATTCAGGCCGACCATGCCGGACTCCACTGCCTCCGCCACGCGGATGCCGCGGCGCAGGCTTTCGGTGTAGATGTAGTTCACCAGCCCATATTCGGTGGCATTGATCAGCTCGATGACCTCGGCTTCGGTATCGAAGGGGGTCAGCGGGGCGACGGGCCCGAAGATCTCCTCCTGCCGCATCCTGGCGTTGTCCGGGATATCGGTGAGCACTGTGGGCGGATAGAAGAAGCCCTCGCGATCGGCTGGCTTGCCGCCGATCAACGCCTTGGCTCCACCCTCGAGTGCGTCGGTGACCAGTGAGTCGACCTTGTCCAGCTGCTTGGCGTCGATCATCGGCCCAACCCTGACACCGTCTTCGACCCCGCGCCCCATGGGCAGCTTCTCCATCTCGGCGGAGAGCTTTCTCGCGAAGTCATCCATCACGCTGCGGTGCACGAAGATGCGGTTGGCGGCCGTGCAGGCTTCACCGGTGTTGCGCATCTTGGCCAGCATCGCTCCGGCCACCGCGGCGTCGAGGTCTGCGTCCTCGAAGACCACGAAGCCGGCATTGCCGCCAAGCTCCATCGAGGTGCGCAGGACATGCTCGGAGGCCTGCTCCAGGAGCTTTCGTCCCACCGGAGTAGACCCGGTGAAGGAGAGCTTGCGAGCGATGCCCGAACGGATCAGCGGCTCCATCACCTTCCCCGAGGTGGAGGTGACCAGGATATTCGCCGCGCCTGCGGGGAGTCCGGCCTCACGGAGGATATCCGCGAGCGCCAGCATCGACAGTGGGGTGAGCTCTGCGGGCTTGAGCACCGAGGTGCAGCCCGCGGCGATGGCTGGGCCGAGCTTGCGCGTGCCCATGGCAAGCGGGAAGTTCCACGGCGTGATCAGGATAGAAGGACCGACGGGCTGTTTGGTGACCAGGAATCGCGCATTGCCCGCAGGCGCGGTCTGATAGCTTCCGCTGATCCGCGTCGCTTCTTCGGCGAAGTGCCGGAAGAACTCTGCGGCGTAGCTGACCTCCGCATAGGAATCTGTCAGCGGCTTTCCCATTTCCAGGGTCATCAGCAGGGCGAGGTCATCCTTGCGCTCATGCATCAGCTCGAAGGCACGCATCAGGATCGTCGCCCGCTCCCGCGGGGACATTGCCGCAAGCCCGGGCTGGGCAGCTTCAGCGGCCTTCAGCGCAGACCAGCCGTCATCCACGGAAGCGTCCGCCACTGCGCAGAGCACCTTGCCGGTGGAGGGATCAATAACGTCGAAGGTGACCTTATTCTCGGCGTCCACCCACTCACCGTTGATGAAGAGTTGCTTCGGCACAGCCTCGATCAGGCTGGACTCGCGTTCTGCGGTGATGGTCTGTTCTGCCATGAGTGCTCCTTCTACGGGGTTCGCCGTGCCTGGATCAACCTGCGCGCTCAGCCTACGCCGCCACTGAAGCTGAGGTCATGCTCTGTGCTTGGCCGGGCTGCGCGGTGCAGGGACTGAGTGTGCCGGTCTGGTCATGTGTGGCGATGACGGCTAGCCTAGTCCGGACGCAAGATTGTCAACAATCCGAAAGGTGTACACGATGGCCACGCTCTCCCCGATGCTGAAGCAAGCAACTCCCCTGGTAGCGACCCGGGGCGAGGGGGTCTGGCTCTACGACGAGTCGGGCCAGCCGCATCTTGACTTCACCGCAGGCATCGGAGTCACCAGCACCGGCCATTCTCATCCCCGCGTGGTCGCCGCAGCCCAGGAGCAGGTGGGCAGACTGATCCATGGGCAGTACACGACCATCATGCACAAGCCGCTGCTGGCACTGACCGAGAAACTCTCCGAGGTTCTTCCTGCCGGGCTGGACTCGCTGTTCTTCGCCAACTCCGGATCCGAAGCCGCAGAGGCCGCACTCCGCCTGGCCCGCCAGGCCACCGGTCGGCCGAATATCGTCGTCTTCCAGGGCGGGTTCCACGGGCGCACGGTCGCTGCGGCTTCCATGACCACCTCCGGCACCAAGTTCCGCGCAGGCTTCAGCCCGTTGATGTCAGGCGTCGTCGTCGCACCCTTCCCCAATCCGAGCCACTACCGGGAGTACGGCTGGGATCCGGAGCAGGCCACCGACTTCGCGCTCAAGGAGCTGGATCTGTTGCTCCAGACTCAGTCCAACCCTGCCGATACCGCAGCCTTCATGGTGGAGCCTGTTTTGGGTGAGGGTGGCTATGTACCAGGCAACGAGCGGTTCTTCGCCGGCCTTCGTGAGCGCGCCGACAAGAATGGGATCCTGCTGATCGTCGATGAGGTGCAGACCGGCTTCGGCCGCACCGGGAAGTTCTGGGGTCACGACCACTTCAGCCCCGCGGGGGCCAAGCCACTGGCCGACATCATGATGTTCGCCAAGGGGATCGCCTCAGGGTTCCCGATCTCGGGGATCGCCGCGTCCGCGGAGCTCATGGCGAAGGCGTGGCCGGGCTCGCAGGGCGGTACCTACGGCGCGAATGCGGTGGCATGTGCTGCCGCAGTCGCCACTCTGGAGGTCATCGCGGAGGAAGGCCTCGTTGAGAACTCAGCGGTCCGCGGGGAACAGCTGCGTGCAGGGCTCCGTCACGTGGCGGCCTCGATCAATGCAAAGGTGGGCGCCGAGCGCATCGCCGATGTGCGCGGGCTGGGACTCATGGTCGGCAATGAGTTCCGTGACGCGCATGGGACACCGGATCCGGTCACGGCCACAGCAGTTCAGCAGGAAGCGGCGCGTCGCGGACTGCTCCTGCTGATCTGCGGACCATGGGGCGAGGTCGTCCGGTTCATCCCCGGACTCGTGGTCTCTGAGTCCGAGGTCGATCAGGCAGTGTCGCTCTGGACCGAGGCCGTGGACGCCGTGTTGGGCGCCTGAGCGCTACCAGACCCTGGAGGTCAGCTGCGGGTACTTCGGGGACATGTCATCACCAGATGAGGTCCGCTTCACCCGTCGCTTGAGCCAGGGGTAGAGGTAGTCCTTGGTCCAGGTCAGCTCGCCGAGGACCCGTTCAGGGAGCGAGGGGATCGGGGAATCATCTACATCCGGATCCTCGATCTCATCGGTCTCACCGAGCACCTTGAGCACTTCCTTGGCCATGAGCATGTGCCCAGCAATGCCCAGGTGCATCCGGTCTTCGTCCCAGTAGCGCCAGTCCTGGAACTGGTGCATATGCCAGAAATCGACGAGGTCGAGCTCGAAGTCCGCGGCGATCTTGCGGACATGCTCGTTGTAGATCGCGGTGCGGCCACGCGTCGCCTTGAACAGAGGGGCCTGGCCGGAGTCGAAGCCGGTGAACAGGATCACTCGGGCTCCGCTGCTCATCAGCTTCTCCACGCCCCAGCGGTAGCGCTCCATCAGGCCGTCGATGTTCACGGTGGGGCGCAGGATGTCGTTGCCCCCGGCATAGACGGTGACCAGGGTGGGCTCCAGACCGATTGCGGGGTCCAGCTGCTCATCGAGTACCTGCTGGAGCTTCTTGCCGCGGACGGCGAGATTCGCGTATCCCCAGGAGGAGTCATTCGAGATGAGCTGGCCAGCCACCCGGTCGGCCCATCCGCGGACGCCGTTGGGACTCGACGGATCGATATCAGCGACACCTTCCGTGAAGGAGTCCCCTAGGGCGACGAAGCGCTTCTGAAATGGACCATCAAGTTTTTCTGACGCGGACACAGAGTCCTCCCCTTTGCATACTGCTGTCGTTCTCTCTCCCGCAACCCTACCGGTGGGCAGGCCAGGACTGAACCCGGAGCGGGTCTCAGACTCAGCGGTAGAGCGGGTTGGCCCCGGGAGGCTGCTCCGACTCAGAGACGGGGCCCGGAGCAGTGCCGTCGCCGAAGGGAGAACCACCGAGGGATTCGCGACCGTGCTCGGTGAGCCAGTTCGCCAGATCCGGTCCGGCAGGCACGATCTGGGTGGGGTTGATGTCCTCGTGGACCTCGTAGTAGTGGCGCTTGATCTGGTCGAAGTCCACAGTGTCGCCGAATCCTGGGGTCTGGAACAGGTCCCGGGCGTATGCCCAGAGGTTCGGCATCTCGGAGAGCTTGTTCCGGTTGCACTTGAAGTGGCCGTGGTAGACGGGATCGAAGCGGACCAGGGTGGTGAAGAGGCGCACGTCGACCTCGGTGATGTGATCCCCCATGAGGTATCTGCGATCTGCCAGGCGCTCTTCCAACCAGTCCATGGCCGTGAAGAGCCGGTCGTAGGCGTCTTCGTAGGCACTCTGGGAACCAGCGAAGCCGGCGCGGTAGACGCCGTTGTTGACCTCGGTGAAGATCCGCTTGATCACCGGCATCATCTCCTCGAGCTGATCCTCAGGGAGCAGATCGGGAGCGCCGTCGCGGTGATGTTCGCGCCACTGCGTGGAGAGGTCGAAGGTCAGCTGCGGGTAGTTATTGGTGACAACGCCGCCGGAGGGGATGTCCACCAGCGCGGGCACGGTGATGCCGCGGGGGTAGTCGGGGAAGCGGGTGAAGTAGTTCTGCTGCAGCCGCTCGGTTCCCAGGACCGGGTCCACGCCCTCCGGATCCAGATCGAAGGTCCATGAGCGGGCATCGTGGGTGGGACCGGGAGTGCCCAGGGAGATCGCGTCCTCGAGTCCGAGCAGGCGGCGGATGATGATCGACCGGTGGGCCCATGGGCATGCCCGGGCTGCCACGAGTCGATAGCGCCCAGCCTCGACGGGCCAGGCCTGTCCGCCCTCGGTCAGTCCGGTCTGACGCGGATCGCCGATGGAGGAGGATTCTTCCTGCTCGGCGGCCCGTGCGGCCTCTGGATCCGCGACGACGCGGTCCTCGATGTAGTTGGTGTCGCGAGTGAACTCACCGCCGGTGACGTAGGCACCCTTGGTGGAGTGCTCGGTGCCGGCTGTCTTCTTGGGTTCGCTGTTTTCCGCCATGACCTTAGCCTACGCGCCCGGCTCGGTACGCTGAGATCATGTCAACGGCCAGCTCTATCCAATGCATCACCTGTGACAATCCCTCCGCGATGACCCTGCAGGGCACCAATACCTATCTCATCGCCAGCCCTTCGGGCGCGGAGATGGTCATCATCGATCCCGGACCGGCAGATCACCCTGAGCATCTGCAGCGTGTGCGGGCCGCCGTCGGCGACTCCTGCGTGACCCAGATCCTGGTCACGCACCGTCATAATGACCACACCGGAGCTGCGGCGCGCTTCAGCGAGGTCTTCGCCGCACCGGTTCGTGGGTTCGCTGCCGAACAGTGCCGCCCTGTGGACGGGAGCCAAGCCGGCTCAGTCTCAGCGCTCGCGGACGGGGAGATCATCAGTCTGGGCGAGCTGAGCCTGACTGTGCTGCACACCCCGGGGCACACCTATGATTCGGTGTCCTGCCTGGTGCAGACGCCGGGACGGGGAGCTCAGGCCGAGGCCATGCTCACAGGGGACACGATCCTGGGAGAGGGCACCACGATGCTCGATCACCCCGATGGCACACTCACCGACTACCTGCAGAGTCTCCAACGGCTGAGCGGGTTCACCGCTGCACGTCTGCTGCCGGCCCACGGGCCTGAGCAGCCCAGCCTCGCCGAGGCAGCCCAGCGGTATCGCCTCCACCGGCTTCAGCGACTGGATCAGGTCCGGGCGCTGCTGGCAGAGCACGGCGGGGACAGCTCGCAGATGAGCGCGGAGTCACTGGGGCAATTGATCTACGGGCAGCGCAGCGGGCTCCCCGCAGGGATCACCACCAAGATCGCGGCCGCGCAGCTGGATCATCTGCGCCACCTCGGCGAGCTCAGAACGGACGCTTGATGTGCTCGCCCTCGGTCCAGCGGACCGTTTCTACTGTGACCCCCTCGGCGTTGAGGTGATCCATGAAGGCCGAGGCAGCAGAGTTCAGCCGGGCGAAGGCGTCATCGCTTCCGGACTGTCCAGCAGTTGCGCAGTAGAAGTTCAGCTGCAGGGCCCGCCGGCCGCGCTCATCGCGGATATCTCGGGTGACCACGGCGAGCTGACCGTCGGTGACTCCGACTACCGGGACGTCATCGATATCTGCTCGGAACGGGTCCATGAAACCGGTGAGCTCCTCCACCGCGTCATCGACGGCAATGAGATCCTCGGCGATGACCTCGGCGTGCAGCACGGCCCATTCATCGGCGCCCAGCGGACGCTTCCCCCAGGGGGCACGTTTCTTCCAGCGCAATGATCCTCCTGATATGTCCCGCTGTTCAGCCGGGATCTGCCGGTCTGAAGAGAAGTCTGAATACACGCTGAACGATACTGGAACCCGCGCCCACCTGAGCACTCTAAGATAGCCACCATGAGCGCCAACACTGCTGTCATCACCGGTTCCACCGCTGGCCTGGGTGCCGCGTTCGCGCGACAACTGGCCGCCCAGGGCTATGACCTGGTGCTGGTCGCCCGCGATGCTGATCGATTGCAGATGCAGGCCGAGTCCATGTCCTCCCAGTACGGCGTGGGAACTTCAGTGATCGTGGCAGACCTGGTGACCGACGACGGCGTCGCGGCCGTCCAGGAACGACTTGCTGATCGCTCCCACCCGGTGCATCTGCTGGTGAACAACGCCGGGCACGGTCTCGCCACGGATTTCATCGACTCTGAGCTCGATGACGAGCGGAAGCTGCTGCGCCTCCACGTGCAGACCACGCTCGAGCTTTCCCATACCGCTGCCAACGCCATGGTGCGACGCCGCGGCGGGCGCATCATCAACGTCGCCTCGGTGGCGGGGTACACCCCCACGGGCACATATTCGGCCGCGAAGTCTTGGGTGATCAACTTCTCCAAGGGGCTTCATTCGCAGCTTCGCTCGCGTGGGGTCACGGTGACTGCTCTGGTGCCGGGGCTTGTGCGCACAGAGTTCCACCAGCGTTCAGGGATCACCATCAAGTCCGCCAAGCGATGGATGTGGCTGGATGCCGATGATGTAGTGCGCCAGGCATTGACCGCCAACGCCCAGGGCGCGTCGACCTGCGTTCCCGCACGGAGCTACCAGATGCTCACCGCAGGCCTGCGGTTCATGCCTGATTCCATGGTGCAGTGGGCAGTGGACAAGCGCACCGGCGGGGCTGAATCGGGTGAGACGGGAACGGCAACCCCAGCTGGCGCCGGTTCGGACTCTTCAGCGCGGACCTACGGGACCCCGAGCTACGGGACCTCTGCAGACGGGACCGCAGAGCCCACCACGGAGGCCATCAATACCGTGGATGCCTATAAGGCCGCGAAAGCCAAGAGCAGCGCGAAGAATAAGTCGAACCGCGGGGCCCTGAAGCAGTAATCGACTGTCCCTGGGCGGGTTCAGTCGGACCAGGTCACTTGAGTCGAGCCAGGCCACCTGAAATCGGCTACGTCACTTGGATGGGGGCGGTGGTCCCGGTTCGCCGGGACGGCGAGTCGCTGCGGCCCCGAACGTCTCTTCCTGGGCCTCATCCTGCGTTGCCGCACTGGGGGCTTTCGAGTGCCTAGGTGTCACATCTTCAGGGTAGGCAGTGCCGTCGGTCTCGATATCCGCGCGATCCTCTTGGCGTTCCAGCCGCTCACGGTAGGCATCCGCTCCCGGGCCGGAGAACTCCCGGTTGCGCTGGACTGCGGCGATCGAACCGGTGAATACCGAGGCGCCCTCGCCTGCCTGCGTCACGGGTTGGGAATCCACGCCGGTGTCTACGACCCCGACCTGACCCGTCTGGACAGGCTGCGAGGTCTGGGCAAGTGCCTCTTCGGTGGTCATCAGCATGCGCTGGGTGTAGACCGCGTAGGGATGCTCGGCGCGGAGGTAGTTCACCAGGTCCTCGCGGATGAGGCAGCGCAGGTCCCAGAGCTCACCCGAGTTCCGCGCAGAGACCACCACGCGCGCCTTGACCATCCCGCCCACGGCGTCGGTGACCTGCAGCGAGTAATCGCGACCGTCCCAGAGCTCAGCAGAGTCCAGCAGTCGCTTCAGACGCGCACGCAAGGGATCCATCGGGACCCTCCAGTCGACATCAAGCTCCACAGTTCCCAGGATGTCGGTGCCCACTCGCGTCCAGTTCTCGAAGGGAGTCGCCACGAAGTAGCCGGACGGGTAGATGAAGCGTCGTTCGTCCCAGGATTTGATCACCACAGATGTCAGCGTGATGTCCTCCACGGTGCCGAAGTTCCCTTCGACCACGACAACGTCTCCCGCCCTGATCGAGTCGGTGAAGGCCAGCTGAATGCCGGCGAAGACATTCGTCAGGACCGACTGCATTGCGAGGCCGACCACCACAGAGGCCACGCCGGCAGAGGCGAGCAGACCGGCGCCGAGCGTGCGCACCTGCGGGATCATCAGCAGGATCGCTGCAATCGCCATGGTGATGATCAATGCCGTGAGAATGCGGCGGATGAGCGACACCTGGGTCGCCAGGCGCCGTCCTCGCCGGTCCTCCACGTCGAGCTCACCGTCGGAATAGGCGATGTACTTCGAATAGATCATCGCCTCGGCGATACGCACGATGCGCAGCGCCCACCATGCCGCGCCGATGACGATCGCTACCGCCAGGGCGAAGGACACCGGCCCGAACCAATCCGCGGAACTCATCAAGATTCCGAGGGTCAGCCGCACACCGATGAGCACCAGCGTGATGAACAGGGGGGTACGCGTGCGGTTGACGGCGCGATGAACCCGCTCGTTGTTCCGGAAGATCTGCTTGAGCAGCATTGAGGAGAGGATGGTGACCACCAGGGCGATGACCACCGCGATGACGATTCCGGTGATGATCCCGAAGACCGGGCCCTGTTCCCAGATGAGACTCTCAAGTCCATCCGGGACGCTCTCATCCACCATCTGATCGACACCCTCGGTGGGTTCTGCCTCCTGTGGGGCAGCACCGAGGATCTGCGGCGCGGCATCGGCCATGGACACGGCGGAGAAATCCAAACGGGGAAAGACCATGGCCAGCATCATGCCACGCGCTTCTGGACAGGTACTGGAACACACCGGGATACCTCGTGTGTGAGCTCTCACGTCATCGAATAGGCACGAGCACCGGGCATTGGGGACAATGGGGACATGCTCACACTCAAGGATCTGCGCGGCGATGCCATCGATGCCGCATCCGTGCTGCCGCGCGCCACCCAGGACATCTCTGCCACGATCGATGCTGTAACGCCGATCCTCGAGAACGTCCGGCGCCGTGGCGTCCCGGCGCTGATGGAGTATTCGGAGAAGTTCGACGGCGTGCGCCCGCCTTCGCTGCGGGTCCCGGCTGAGAAGCTCGCTGAAGCGGCAGAGCAGCTCCAGCCCGAAGTCCGCGCCGCCCTGGAGGAATTGATCACCCGAGCCAGGGAGGTCCACAATGCGCAGCTTCCGGCCGCCTCGATGGTCTCCCCCGGCCCGGATGCCCGGGTGACCAATCGCTGGGCCCCGATCCGCCGAGTGGGGCTCTATGTTCCCGGCGGCCAGGCGGTGTATCCCTCCTCCGTGGTGATGAACGTGATTCCGGCTCAGGTCGCCGGCGTGACATCCCTGGCGATCGCCTCACCTCCGCAGGCAGAGTTCGGCGGGCTTCCCCACCCGACCATCCTCGGCGCAGCACACCTGCTCGGGATCGAAGAGGTCTACGCCGTCGGCGGCGCGCAGGCAGTGGCCATGTTTGCCTATGGCGCCAAGGATGAGGACGGCCAGCTGGTCTGCCCGCCCGTCTCGCTCATCACCGGGCCGGGAAACATCTTCGTCGCCACCGCGAAGCGGGCGGTTCAGGGAGTGGTGGGCATCGATTCAGAGGCCGGGCCCACGGAGATCATGGTGCTCGCAGATGAGACCGCCCAGCCTCAGCTCGTCGCGGCCGACCTGATCTCTCAGGCCGAGCACGACGTCCTGGCCGCCGCGGTCCTGGTGACCACCTCCCATGCGCTGGCGGAGGCGGTGCTCGACCAGGTCAAGGTGCAAGCGGCTGCCACCCGGCACGTCGAGCGCGTCAAGCAGTCCCTCGCCGGCGCCCAGTCCGCGATACTGGTCGTGGACACTATGGATCAGGCCGTGGAGATCGCCAATGCCTACGGGGCCGAGCACCTTGAGGTCATGACTGCGGAGAATTCCGCGATCGTGGAGCGGATCCATAATGCGGGCGCCGTGTTCGTCGGAGCTTTCACCCCGGTGTCACTGGGCGATTACTGCGCCGGGTCCAATCACGTGCTGCCCACGGGAGGCGCCTCTTCGTACTCCTCGGGGCTGAACGTCTCCAGCTTCCTGCGATCGCAGCAGGTCATCCACTATGGCCGGGACGGTCTGCGTCAGGTGGCAGACCACGTCTCTGCGCTGGCTGAGGCGGAGGGTCTGCCGGCCCACGGCGAAGCTGTCCAGGCACGCTTCAGCTAGGCAGAAACGACGACGGCGGACGCGACTCTCCCGCGAATGAGGGAGTCGTGTCCGCCGTAGTCGTCAGTTCTGAGCTTTGAGCTCAGGCCTGAGAGATGTAGCTGGTGTTCACCCAGCCGGTGTGGGTCTCGCCACCGGAGGTGTATTCCGCCTTCAGCCATGAACCCTCACGCTTGAGCTGCTTGAGCTCTGCGCCGCGTGGGATCTGGACCAGCTTGTCGCTCGAGGTGGAAGCCTCTTCGCGCAGCGGGACGCTGTAGCTGGCGGTCCAGGTGTCTGCTGCGGAGACCGAGGAGACGGTCTTGGCATTGGGGTGGACCTTGTAATAGCTGTCCCCGTAGCCACCTGGATTGCCCTTGAGCCCCAGCTTGGAGTTGCACAGGGGCCAGGCGTTCCAACCCTGCTTCTGATAGAGCATGTAGGCGCGCTTGATCTGCTCTTCGCGGCTGGCCTCGTGTGGGAAGCCGGATCCACCAACTGCCTTCCACGACTTCGGGCTGAATTGCAGACCGCCGTAGAAGCCATTTCCGGTGTTGATCTTCCAGTTCTGACCAGATTCACACTGCGCAAGCTTGTCCCAGATGGCGCTGTAGGGGCCGTTCTTGCTCTTGGCGTGCATATTTGAAGAGCTCGAGCTTGCTGAGCCGGAATTGGATCCGGAGGAACCTGAGTTCGAACTTCCCGAGGTTGCCGGGGCGGTGGAGCTTGGTGCCTTGCTCGTCAGGAGCGCAGCCGACATCCAGCCCGTGGCGCCGTTGACCTTGACCTCTTGCCAGCCGTTCTTGGTCTTCGCCAGCAGCTCGACCTTGGTCCCGGTGCGCACCGAGAACATCGCGCTGTTCTCCGTGCTCGGCCCCATACGCACATTGACTGCCGTCGTACTGTAGGCAGTTCCTACGACCTTGCTTGTGCTGTTCGTGGAGTTGGCTTTGGCGGGACTGCCGCCCGATCCGCTGGTGGAGCCGGATGAGCTGCTCGGCTTTGAAGGTGCAGACGCGGTAGCCCGGCCTTCACTGATGAAGTTCTTGTGGACCCAGGCGGTCTTGCCGCTATAGCGGAAGCTCACCCAGTCGCCATTGCGACCTGTCAGCTGAATCTCGTCCTTGGGGTCCAAGGTCAGGATGATGCTGTTGGAGGTGCCCGGACCGCTGCGCGCGTTCAGGTAGACGTTGCTCCTGACGTGGTACGTGCCACTCGCAGGCTTCGTCGAGGATGAGCTCGAGTTGGATGAAGAACCCGTGTTTGAGGAGGAGCCCGTGTTTGAGGATGAACCCGTGTTGGACGTCGAACCAGAGCCACTGGACGCAGACGCGGTGGCCTTGGTGAGGTATCCCGAGTGCACCCACAGGGTCCGGGAGCCATCCTTGAAGCTGACCCACTCACCCTTCTTACCGGTGATCGAGACCTTCGTGCCGGGCTTGAGCACCTTCGCGCTCGAGCTGGTGGCACTTGCACCGGTGCGGGCGTTGAGATTCACACCGGCCTTGACCTGGTAGTTGCCACTCGCAGCGGTGGTCGAGCTCGAGGACGAAGCCTTCGGCGCCGTCGTGCTCGATGAGCTCGCCGAGCTTGAAGACGAGCCAGTGGAGGCAGACGCAGTGGCCTTGGTGAGGTATCCCGAATGCACCCACAGGGTCCGGGAGCCATCCTTATAGCTGACC
>Ga0265797_10008725_pt1 | contig 13396 bp, 12 predicted proteins | sample P2T30metagenome_FD_192433 | JGI IMG/M metagenome (GOLD analysis project Ga0265797, IMG submission 192433) | Plant litter microbial communities from East Loma Ridge, Irvine, California - P2 T30 | ecosystem: Environmental > Terrestrial > Plant litter > Unclassified | place: USA: California... | reverse complement strand
AATTGTTTGAAAGCCTGTCGTGGCGCGGCTTCGTCTGGCATTGCTATTAATTCTAAACGCATAACATCCCCTCCTATATGGCTGTATAAAAATACAGTATAAGATTAGGAGTATGGAATTGACCAGTGGGCGATTTCATATGAGAATAAGTACATTCTAAAAGTTTAAGAATTTTACCACTATGAACTTAGGTTTGAAGCAGATCGAATTGGATAAGATGCGCGGAATCTGGAAAGCAAAAGGCTTTGTGGAAGCTGGTCGAGCCGAGCCGTTACGGATAAATCGCACTGACTGCTATATCACGTTCCTGAAAAAGAATTGGGTATGTAAAGACCTTAAGGGAAACACCATTGATAGCAGGCCAATACTCTTCGCCCTGCTCAAGCACAATATCTAAGAATCCGCCAAAATCCCGCGTTTAATATCTGCCTGCGCAAGTCATGCTGTCATAGCTTGCGCTACCTTCCTTAAGACTAATCATTAGGGGGCTTTTTTTGCCCTTTATCTGTACTGCGACATTTACAAAAGAATTTTTCCCGCCGCAGACCGTAGTGTCGCTGGCTTGGACCTAACTACCTATGTGCATTTTGCAAAACCCTATATCTGGTGGGATTGCACAAGGTGAATCACTGCATTTATGATTCAATTTAAGTGGTGAAAAGTAGTGCGCTTGATAACACAACTTTATCGAACGCTGGGTATGATGGCTGCAGAGGTTAAGTAAACTGCTTTGCTACAGGCACAAAAAAACCGCCCAAAGGCGGCTTTTTTGAAAGTGATGCAGCCAGAAGGCTCCACCCTTCTTTCTGCTCACCGGCGAAATTTTTTCTATCCCGCAGGCGATTACTTTGCTCAGGCTCAGTATACGCATAGGGGTTACGATAACAAGGTCCGCAACAAAATAAGATACACGTCACGTGTGTCTTATGTGGGTCAACACTATAGCCGCGCTCATTGTGAATAAAGTGTGGATAAACACTATATATGGTGACTGTAGGTACTGCATTTCCACAACTTATAGTGGCTGTACTAGATGAATTGTTAGAGTGATACAAGAAATTTATTTGCAAAAATGAAAATATAGTGGTTGGAAACAACAGTGCTTATGGTTGATCATGTATTTGTTCCACGTCACCAGGCACTCCACTCCTGGCACCGGTGAACGCATGGCGTGGCCACTAAAATTCTGTAAAGCTCGTAGGCGATTACTTTGCTCATAAGTGTCTCTGCGAGTCTGGTGTAAGAACGTCGCCGGTGGCGCGATTCATCAGCGGAACGACAGAGGAAAGGCCTAATGAGTCGATTAAAAATCGTCTCCCTGTCTGTGTCAGTACTTTTGACACTTGCAGGAGTGGTTGCAGCTTCTGGTAGTGCTGGCTGGTCTGTAACGACCAACATCATTACCCAAATCACCGTTAACCACGGCAAATAAAACAAGCCGCCTTCGGGCGGTTTTTTTTATGCTCTTTCCGCCATGTTGTCAGATTCATGGTAGTCAGCACCAATGTTGCTCTGTTCATGGTAAAGAGCCTCTAATACCGGAAATTCAACATAACACCAGCCGTAGCTGGTGGACTTACCATGAATCCAGCAACATCCCCATGAAACCAGCAACATTCTCCTTTAAGCATGGCCTAAGCTCTTTCACTGCTTTCGTCATGGCCAAAGCCTTACATAGCTACTGTGACAGAGTTATTGCTGGTTTCATGGTGAGTGCCTGAAGGTGCGTGGCGTACATTGCTGGTTTCATGGCAATTCGGTGGCTGAGTCACAGTAAATATTGTTGGTTTCATGGTAACAAGCGGCTTTCGAGCAAAAAACACTCTAAAAACTCAAGCCACCAGCATTAATCGCCGGTATTCCAACAATGCTGCCATGAAACCAACAACGCCTGCCATGAAACCAGCAATGATTATTCTTTGTTTGGCAGAAGGTCAGGCTTACGTGAGTGAATCTGGAAATAGACCACGCCATTCTTCTTAACTTCCGTAAACGACAAGTAACCAATGTCAGCCAGCTCTTTCATAGCCTTACGGACAACGTTGTTCTGAGTACTGATAGTGGAGTTCAGGTTGAGGCGATCACGAAGACGCTCTAAAGACACCTGCAGAAAGCCGGTAGGTAGACTCTCGATGTAAACATAGAGCGCCTGGGCCGATTCTTTACGCGGCAGTGCCTGGATAGCTTTCAGCTGAAGTAACACCTTGTGATCAAAGGCATACAGCTCCCACAACCGGGAATCCCCTTCCAATGTGATTATGTCTTTCTCAGTGTCAAAATGAGCGCTGTTAAGCAAGTGAGTTATCGTCACTTTGCTTCCGTCTTTGTTTTTGAACGAGATTACAAGCGAGGCCAATCTAAGAAATGAGTTGAAGAAGCGATCACGCGAACGCTGGTTGATATCATCTACGGCGATTCCGCATAGCTTCGCAAATTCAGTGAACGGTAGCTTAATGCGATTGCTATCAGCGCCGTATTTACTAAATGCCCGGATAGCACCAATCCATGTCTTGAAATCAGTGCTCATATCGAGCCTGCTGCCCTTGATCATGATATTGGTGTAACCCTCAGCTTTAGCGATTTCAAGTTGCCCGAAATCCGCAGAGGCATCAATAACGGCATTACCGCGCTGGGGCTTATTGCGAACGGCAGGCACGAATACACCCAAACGCATCAATGCGATCGGCTGGACAGTCCGATTAGAGGTAGGCGTCAGTGTATAACTTTTTTCTTCATGCTCAGAGCTGTATACCAGAGCATCACCTATCGTCTTGATTTCGTCGTCATTTTCCATCGAAAGAGCCTTCTCTCGGTCAATGTGGGTAATTTACGGTCCTGCCATGAAACCAGCAACACCCTACCATGAAACCAACAACATTCACCATGAATCCAGCAACATTTACCATGAAACCAACAATCGCCACCATGAAACCAGCAACGCTGAGTGCATTATTTATTATTAAAATCAATTACTTGAACCAACAGTGATCTTACTTGATCTATATATGATCTCTATAGGATCGATTTATATGATCTATCCAGTGGATAAGTGGATAAACCCCGGTGCTGATTAACTAAAAGCCATAACCAGTGGACAATTTCATAGTGCTTTACTGATTAGCGGATGTGATCAACAATCTAAAAAATATTTTAGATTTGGTTAGATCATGGAAAGCGCGAATTATCAGGCAGCACGGGAAAAACAGGCCAGAGCGCAGCAGCGCCAGCGCGAACGGCACGCAGCCAAACTAGCAGATCCAGAGTATCGCCAGCAGCAGTATGACAAGCAGCAGGCCAACAGCAGCCGAATACTTGCCAGGCAAATTGAGCGCCGTAACTCCCCGGAGTGGAAAGCAGAGCAAAAGCTGAAAGCAGTAAAACGCGCTGTAAGCGCTTCCGAGCGTCTGAAAGAGAAAAAGACAGCACCTGTAGCAGCGAAGCGGAAAACACGCGCCAGCGCGTCCAGCAGAGGTCTTAAAGGACGCACTCCTACCGCAGCGGAACGCGTGGTTATGGATGCGTTAGGTAAACTCCCCTGTATTGCCTGCCTGCAACATGGGAAGGAATCTCCGCTAATCAGCCTCCATCACATTGATGGACGCACAAAACCCGGCGCACATTTTTTCCAGCTTCCCCTTTGCGACAATCACCACCAGCACGCTGCACCGGCAATGATTCGAGCAGAGTTCCCCTGGTTAGTGCCGGTTCATGCAGACGGGATCACGGGCGGAAAATCAGAGTTCAACAGGCACAACGGTACGGAAAGAGAATTAATGGATAAGGCCTATGCCCTGGCAGGTATAAGTCACCTGCTGCCGTTGACCGTCTGACCACCAGCATGCAGCAGATGAACGAGATAGACGCGGGTAAACTGGAGTCATCGCGTATCACTGAGGTTACACCCTCACCCACTGCTACCGCGCCTGACTATAGCCCTAAGCATATCGCCCACAAATAGTCCCCGAAAGGTCGTCACTGAGCGGCCTTTTAATAGCTTTACCCGAAAACATTATTTTGCATAAACTACTACTAACCACTCAACCAATACGAATCATTTGAAAGGATTTTTGATCATGGATTATGTGGATAGCGAATTAAAGCCTGTTGCAGAAAGCGTGAAAGAAAAATTTTTTGATTTGAAAAATTATCTTCAGTTTCTTAGTGAAAGAAAAAAGGTGCAACTACTTTATCGCGGAGAAGAGTTTCGTAATATAAAAAAACGGCTAAAAAAGAAAGACACCACACTGAAAGAAAGGGAAATTTATGAACGTGCTTTTTACTTTGGCGACAAAGCCAGGCATTTTTCTGTCGATGTTTTTACACCGGGGAGAAATTACCTTACGAATATCAGGGACGAATCTGATAAAACCTTTATCTTTATTCATGACCGCATTTGCAATATTCTAAATGAACCCAAGCTACAGGAGCGGGTCAACAATTGTACAAATTACTTTTTCCGTCAATACTTTCTTAGCCCTGGATCTGATGTTGATTTCCTGAAAAAAGTTAAATCTTGTTACACCGAAAAAACGAAAATAAATGTTCGTGATTATTATTTATACTTTCTTCATGTTGCAGGTACTTCAGGCATCCGTAAGGAAACAATGTTAGTTTCCACATCAAAAGATAAATCCACTGCAATTCAGTTTTCTGAAAACACAAAAAAAGAAAAAGTCATATTTCATTACTTTATCCCTGCGCCCTTCGAGGATTATGCCATTGGGCCATGGGAAATTGAACATCATAAAAAGATAATTTATGGCACGGGGCTTCCCCGTTATTTTCCGAAAGGGTTGTATCCTGAACAAAATGAAATTGCTGTTAAAGGCGCATTGTTCCCGAACTTTATTTTAGGTATAGAGTTGGTTGGTCAAGATAAATTTATTATAAATAATAACTTTATTGAAAATTGCGATATGAACGATATTTATTCGATTTCTCAGTATGGATTTTATATAGACCAAACACATTTTGAAAAAGATATATTTGACACCGGATATATACGCTACGGTGAAGTAGATGGTGGGCGAGATTTCAGCTCTTATGATGTTTTAGAGGAGCCATAGCGGACATTTATCACTTGCCCCTGTTTTTTTCACTCAAAACTCATTCCATACTGCCAGCAGATGCAATGGCTAATCCGCCGCTGCTGTGCCATAGGATTGCTTTCGAAGGGTCGCTAATCAGCGGCCTTTTTTATTTTTGAAAAAACTGCTTGACCTGTAACACCGCAAATTACAAACCGCTTACAGTCGCCCCAAGCTGTTAGCGGTTCCCTGATGGAATTTTTGACAACTTACCTAATCTGCAACGCGCGGTTGGGAACGTTAAAAGCCAGAGAGGCCGCTATATGCGGCCTTTCGCCTTTTCAGGGGTACAGACGTGAAACAGAAAATTGCAGTAATCAGTCTTTCGACCAACCAACCAATGGCGATCACTGCCATTTACGAAGAGCACACGCTCGTTATGTCAAAGGCGCAGAAGCTACCAAAAGGCATGCGTGCGCAGCTGGTCAAACTTACCCCCTACGTTGAAGCGCTGCGTGAGCAGGGCTTTAAAGTGCTGGTGGATGAAGCCACCGGCAAGGTGGCAAACGCTGTGGGTGGCAACCATGTGTCACTCAAAACACGGGGAAGTGACGGGCGCGCAGCGGTGATCACAGGCATTGAGCGTTACAACGAGCTCTTGCTGCAGGACAACATTGCTCTACCAGTGGAGAACAAAGGTTCATTTGAACTGCCCGACACCATTGTTGAGGTGGAATACAACGCCAGCGGCGAAGAGGTCTACAGGATCAACTGGCGCGAGATTCGCCCGGAGCAGGTGCTGACCATCCTGTGCTGTTTTGCTGTGGGCTACAACAACGTGGCGTCAGCGGACTACATCAACGCCATGACAGCCGCGACCGCTGAGGCGAAGCCGTCCGTTATGGACTCCCTTAAACGCATCATTGGCTATGAGAAGATCAAAGCGGTTGAGGACGTGCCGGAGTCGCTGACAGGCAAGCGCATCAGCGACGAGGAGCGCATTCTGTGAGTTATAACCGCCTCGACGATCGTTCTATCAGTGACGTAGTGCTGCGCAGTCTCTTCCACCAGGAAGTAATCAAACGCTCTGCCGCGTTCCACGAAGATAACAGCGACTACACCATCCGCCTTGACGAGATATTCCGTGCTGACCTGGCGGCATACCGCGCCTATGAAGGAAATGCAGACCTGCGCTGGGTATTCCGCCTGCTGTGTGGCATAGAGTCAGAAATGGAGCCTCTGCCTGCAGGCCAGACGCTTTCCCTGCCGGATATGGCGTGGATACGCGGGCGCATACGCGACTTCGCTGGTGGTAAGCCGGAGCTGATCAGTGGCTGATACCCCGTTTATCCGCACCGAATCCGGGCGCTACTCCACCACGGGGCTTTCTTCCAAAGAGTTCTCCCGCGTATTCGACCAAATCGATAAGGACCGCCGTAAATCCCGGCGCATAGCGCGGCGCACGCTCAATCCGCTGACCCTGAAGAACAAGGCGCTGGACGACATCATTGCCCTGGGCAAAAAGAAGTCCGGCACGTTCTATACGAAAGAGGATTTGAAAGGATTTGAGGCGAACCGCGCCGGCGCACGCCAGCAATTCAATTCCTCCCAGGCAGGTATCACGTATGCGCAGCTGGTGGCCAGTAGTCAGCAGATTGACATTAAACGCGCCAATAACCGCGTAGACGATGGATCCGGCATTAAGCGCGCCACGCCCACCACGCTCAAACACAACGTGTTGACGGTGAGTGTGGAAGCGTCCTCTGTGTCGCTGGATAAACATCACCGCGTGAAATTCCGCTTTGAAGAGTGGGATCAGCTGATCGAGGAAGTTACCGATGCCAAAGACAGCGCAGCCAAAGTTGCTAAGCGCCTCTGCGCAGGCCGCATCTCTTTTGATTGCGATTGTGGCCGTCACCAGTACTGGTATCGCTACATTGCCACAGCTGGCAACTTTGCCCTTGCCCCGCCAAAAGAGTACGCCTACCCGAAAGAGAAAAACCCGAACCTGAAGGGCGTCGCCTGTAAGCACGTCATTCACGCATTCACTCGCCTGCAATCTGCCTCATGGCAGGTTCGCATAGGCCAGGCACTGCACAAAAGTGCTGGTAACAACGCCTATGGCGACGATCCGCGCAAAACTACTGAACACTTCACCGACGCCGACAAGGCTAAGTTCAACCGTAACCGTAGTTCGCAGACAAATGCCGCGGCCGTGAAGCGTGAGCATGAGAAGTATCAGAAGCGCATGGGCGCGCTGGCTAAGCGTCTGGATAACGACGACGGGCGGATCGACAAACTACGCGGCCAGCTGACACGCGCCAAAAAGGTAACAGCAGCGGAGCGCGCCCGCGCCGCTAAGAAGCAGGCCGAGCTGGTGGATGAAAAGGCTAAAAACGCCCTTCTGCGTCAGCAGCTGGCCGACCAGGCGAAGATTCAGCGCCAGACGTTCATTGATGCCCTGGTGCTGAGCGGCACGCCCCGCTCCCAGGCAGAAAAGATGTTCATTGAATACGCAAAGAACCAGACAAAAACAGGTAATCAGTAATGGGACGCTACGACGAATTTCTGGCTGACAATCCCCCCAAGATCAACGAGGCCACCAGCAGTGAAACTGAGCAACACACTCCCGTCGCAGATTCGCCGGACAGCAGCGGCGCAGTTATCGATCTGGACACCTCCCCGACGTCCGCCGCCACGCCAGCCGATGACACTGCCACTGGCAGTACTGGTGACGCTGACGGCGGTAGCAGTGAGGATTATGACCCGCTGAGCGCCCCGCTACCGGACACACTCGCCGCACGCGAACAGAGTACGGCGCTGAAGCCGCGCTACAAAGGTCACGCCCCGTTTAACAACATGGTCCGCCGTGACTGGATTAAGGCGATAGAGAGCGATTTCAGCGCGTTTCAGGCGCTGCTGTACCTGCCAGATATGCGCGACGTGGGCGAGGTGGATGACGAAACCGGTTTTGAACAGCCGTCGTTTACCGAACTGAACAATAACCAGCGCCACCTGAGCTATGAAGATGCCGATCCGGTCATTGTCACGGTGCTGGATTGCCCGGACGAGCGCGAGAGTTTCCAGGTGCTCGATGCCGATGGCGAACAGGACGGGCTGACCGACGACGTGCTGATCTTGCGTATTGCCGCTGAAGGCGTGCCGGTTGGCTCAATCCTTGAGTGGAATGAAGAGATGGCCAGCGGCAATCTGGCGCGTCGCTGGTGGTACGTCCACCGCATTTACGGCTTCGGTACGCAGAACGTCGGATCGCTTTACTACTGCATTCCTGCCCGCAACTTTGACACCACCAGCAACGGACGGATCGAATGAAACAGCTGCTTGCACGTACCCGCGAATGGATGACTACACGTACCGGCAAGGTGGAGAGTACGGGCTTTACCGCCGCCGATGCCGCCGTGGCAAAGGCGCTGAATGACGTATTCAGCAGCGCCGTAATGGAGGCACCGCGCCAGCATGAGCAGCGCTACGCCTCGTTCCTGGCGCGAAAACCGGAAGATCGGGTTTTTGTCGGCAAGTTTGATGACGTCATGGAGTTTCTGCGTGCCGTGCGCCAGGCGGGCGCCGGGCGCCGCAGCGTTAAGGCATCGGACATGCCAGAGCTGAACCGCGATGCCCTGCCGCTGATTAACCTGTCGCGTGGGTTTGATATCACCTACGACAATAACGATCAGGAGATTGACCGCCACCGGTACGGCAGCTTTACCGACCAGTCGCAGGACAATATGCCTCTGGCGGAGATTGAAGCTACACAAGCCTCGCTTAACTACTCAATCACGCTGCTGGCCAGCGACAAAGATACGCTGTCGCTGATGTGCAACACGCTGGCTGCGAATTTCCGATCCCGCCTCGCAACGAACTTCACTGCACAGGAAAAGCTGGTTCGCTGGCCTGTTGAGATCAACTGCAGCATTCAGGATGCGAAATCCATCATGTTCAGCGATATGTCGCCGCCGTTCACACAGGAGCGTATTTACGCCTGTCAGGCCTCCATGATCGTTATGGTGGATGTGCTGACCGCGCATGAGGTCATAGCCCGTAGCGTCCGTCATGACACCCAGCTGGCACCGGAGGGCAACTGATGGCTGAGCAGCAAAAAACAGCAATGCAGTACTTTCTGCAATCCGTAACCATCAACGGCGTGGAAATGCCGCGTAACTGGGTAACGTCGGCACTCTACATTGAGAAGACTTCCCTGACTGCGCCGCTGCTGGTGCTTGAGGTACACGATCCAGCCGGAAAGCTGGTGGATGAAATGGGCGCACGGCATGGCGCTAAGCTGGTGGCTGAGCTGGGCGATCCGACCGGGCAGCGCGGCGCGTACAAAGAGACGTTTTTCGTGACGTCCGCGCCCGCCAGCGGCGACGTGGTGCGCATCATCGCCGTGTCAGCAGATTTAAAGCGCCTCAAAACCCCATCAGCCCGTGTACGTCTGTATGCCGATCGCCAGCCAGGCGACGTGATGACAGAGTTTGCCGGTCCGATGACGATTGAGGCTGACGCTTTCCGCAAAGCGATGACCTATCACCTGAATATGGGGGAGAAGCCGTCCGGCGTGCTGCTCCAGATGGCGGAAGACCATGGCGCGCTGGTCTGGTGCGCCCGCGGTAAGTTCTGCATGAAGGATATGGTCAAGCTGATTGGTACAAAGGCGACGTTTGTCTATGAGGCCAATAACCCGCAGGCCGAGTACACGATCAGCAAGCTGAGCAACATCAACCAGGACGCCGCCGCTACCAGCAGCCGTGATTATCAGTATGTGGGCTACTCCATGACAGATGGTTACGTTGCCGTGGGCGATAAGACCAAGCCGGTTAAATACATTTCAGACGCCGATGTAGCCACGCTCACTAACATGGCGCGGGTGATGATTCCCAAGCTGGATATTGAGGTCAGTGGCAACGCGGATATTACCGCAGGCATGGTTATAGGCGTGCAGATCCATCGCTATGACCCGGAAAATCAGGTAGACGAAACATTGCCAAAAAACTTTATCGCCGTTGCGGTCATTCACCATGAGGATCGAATTGGCTACACCACGCGCATGATTTTAGGAGTACCCAATCAGTGAGTAAGCAACGCGCCATTATCACGGCCACCAATGACCCAGCAGGACAGATGCGAGCGCAAATCCGCCTTACGCCGCAGTGGGCGGACGTGGATGCCGCTACGCTGCCGTGGGCGGAGTATCAGCTTCCGATTGGTAACACGTTTGTTCCCGGCATTACTGGCGATCAGGTATGGGTGGAGTTTCCGTACATCGATGGCCGCGGGCGTCCGGACACGCGGCGCCCGCTGATCACCGGCGCGGCGCAGTCAGCACCTGGTGGCGTGCCAAGCGTTGCGCCTGAAGCCTCCGGACAAGGTGGCGGGTATGAACCACCAGCTGTAGACGGTGCGCCTGCGCGCCCTACTCTGAATGCGACCGCTGATTTTGTATCGCACCGCAATAACCTGCTGGAGATCCGTTCTGCTGGTGGCGGGTATGAGATAGCCAATACGGCCAGCGGTTCGCGTATCGGAATGAATGAAGGCGGGGATATCTATCTGCTGGGGCCGGGGAATTTGGTGATCGACGTGGGCGGGGATCTGACTATCAAGAGTGGAGGGAAAATCGTGTACCAGTCTGGCGGACCGTTCAGCGCCACTGCGCCGCAGTTTGAGTTCAGTCAGTAATGTATATTTAAATTCTAAAATTTTATTTAGAATGTATTAACTCTTTAAGTTGAGACATTCCTGAATGAAATCACCCTTCTTTAAAAACGTCATGGTCTACAGCCTGAACCGGGATATTCCGCTCGATGCGGAGGAACTGGAGAAGCAGTTACAGGCGATGGCGTTTTCTCCCTGCACCGCGCAGGATATGGCTAAATCAGGCTGGATCAACGTAACTTCAGACGGCCTTCTGCTGGCTGAAAAAGGTCAGTACCTGCTGTGTTGCCAGCATGAAACAAAAATTATGCCAGCGCCCACTCTCAATGATTATGTTGCCGAGAAAGTTGAGAAAATTGAGCGTGAACAGGCGCGAAAAGTGCGCCGTAGCGAAAGGGTAAGTCTAAGAGACGAAGCGTTATGTGTGCTTCTTCCGCGTGCCTTTTCCCGCCGCTCACAGGCTTATATCTGGATAGACAGCGTTAATAACCGTATTTACGTTGACGCGGCCAGCGCTAAATCCGCTGAAGATATGCTGGCCCTACTGCGCAAAAGTATCGGCTCCCTGCCGGTTGTTCCGATGATGACCAGTGAATCCATTGAACTGACACTGACTGAATGGCTGCGTGCTGCGGAACTGCCTGCCGGTTTTGCGCTGGGCGACGAGGCCGAGCTGGTGGCCATACTGGAGGAAGGCGGCAAGATCCGCTGCAAAAAGCAGGATTTACTGAGCGACGAGGTGCGCACGCACATTGAGGCTGGGAAACTGGTTACACAGCTTAGCCTTGACTGGCAGGAGCGCATTTTCTGCCGCGTGTCGGAAGACCTGAGTATCAAGAGCATTAAGTACGCTGACATGCTCACCCAGCAGAATGATGATATCGACCGCGAGGATCAGCGCGCACGTATGCTGGCTGATTTCATGCTCTTCACGTCCGAGTTTTCCTCCTTCTTCTCCGGGCTGGTTGAAGTGCTGGGTGGCGAGGCGCACCGATGAACTATCCGGCGGTTTCACTTCATAACGCAAAGTGTCTCGATATCTTGCGCACCCTGCCCGACAACTCTGTAGACAGCATTGTTACCGATCCGCCATATGGCATGAACAGCAAAGAGCCTGACATGGCTGAGGTGCTGAGCCACTGGTTAGCTGGTGATGATTATCAGCATTCTGGCGGCGGCTTTATGGGTAAATCATGGGACGGTTTTGTGCCAGGTCCGTCAGTGTGGAAAGAGTGCCTGCGCGTGCTCAAACCAGGGGGACACCTGCTGGCATTTTTCAGCCCCCGCACACAGGATTTAGGCACACTGGCAATACGCCTCGCTGGGTTTGAGATCCGCGACTCCATCGCCTGGATGTATGGCAGCGGCTTCCCGAAAAATATGGACGTCGGTAAGGCTATCTACCGGCAGGTAACTGACTACAGCCACTATGCGATTAAGCGCTGGAAAGGCTGGGGAACGGCCCTAAAGCCAGCCCATGAGCCGATTTCCGTTGCGCGTAAACCCTTCCGGGGATCGCTGGTGGCGAACCTCCTGAAAGACGGTATAGGTGCGATTAACGTTGACGAATGCCGCGTGCCTTTTGCTGGTGATGCTGATGAAAGCGAATCCAAGAGCAAGAACAAACACGGCGATTTTAAAACAGACAGTGCCGTAACGGTTAACAGCTATGGTAAGTACGATCGGCTGCAGGAGAACTACAATCCGCCAGGCCGGTGGCCAGCGAACCTGATCCATGATGGCAGCGATCCGATTCTGGCGCTGTTTCCTCAATCCAGCCAGACGGGCAAGCGCAGCGAAACCAGCAAAGCGGCGGGTGTTGACGGCACCAGCTGGGGAACAGACAACCATCAGAGTACCGAATACACCGACAGCGGAAGTACGGCCCGCTTTTTCTACTGCGCAAAAGCGAGTTCTAAAGAGCGCCATGAAGGCGTTAAGCACCCCGGCCCGCAATTCAGCCACGACAGCACACCCCGCCAGCACGAGAACGGCGGAGACAGCATGCAGGGCAACTATCATCCGACAGTAAAACCCGTCGCGCTGATGGAGTACCTGTGTCGCCTGGTCACGCCTGTTGGTGGTGTAGTGCTCGATCCTTTCATGGGTAGCGGTACGACCGGTAAAGCCGCCGTGCGCCAAGGATTCCGCTTCATTGGCATTGAAATGGATGATGGCTACTTTGACATTGCCATGAGCCGTATCAGCTTTGAGAAGCCACCAGCAGCGCCTGTGCGTCATGCCGCTGAAGAGGTGATCGCATGATTACTTACGGCTCTGTTTGTTCGGGCATTGAAGCGGCCAGCGTGGCGTGGGACGGGCTGGGATGGAAAGCAGCATGGTTCGCGGAGATTGAAAAGTTTCCCGCGGCCGTGCTGACACACCACTATCCCGACGTCCCTAACCTGGGCGACATGACTAAAATTGCCGCTGGCGTTCGCGCTGGCTCTGTCCCTGCCCCCGCTGTGATGGTTGGCGGCACCCCTTGCCAGGCGTTCTCTATCGCCGGACTCCGTAAAAGCCTTGACGACCCTCGCGGTCAACTCACCCTTGCCTATGTAGATTTAGCAAATGCCATTGATGAAAAACGAGTCTCAAACGGCGAACCACCAGCCGTCCACCTGTGGGAAAACGTGCCGGGAAGCCTCAGCACCGACGACAACGCCTTTGGATACTTCCTTGCCGGAATGGCTGGA
>Ga0265797_10008724_pt1 | contig 13396 bp, 18 predicted proteins | sample P2T30metagenome_FD_192433 | JGI IMG/M metagenome (GOLD analysis project Ga0265797, IMG submission 192433) | Plant litter microbial communities from East Loma Ridge, Irvine, California - P2 T30 | ecosystem: Environmental > Terrestrial > Plant litter > Unclassified | place: USA: California... | reverse complement strand
GCCATGCAAGTCAATCCCAAACCCGAAAACCCCAACTTCCGTTCGTCCATAACGTTCCAAGAGAAAAAGCAAATGAGAAAGAATCTCCCCTTCCAAACACGGACCCTCACATTCCCTCACTCATCATCCCCCCAAAGCGCCGCCCCAAGCCCCCTCCCAAATCTCCTCCTCCTCGGCTGCTCCTCCGCCTCAGCATAATACCTCCCATCATGCCTCAGTTGAGCCGTAACCCTCGCCCCCATCGGCGCGCTCCCCAAACTCGCCTTGCCCGCAGCCCCCCTCTCATCAACCCCAACCTCATCGTGTCCCTCCAGCCCATCATTCCAGCTATGCACCGTCGTCGTCCCCAGCCCATGATCCCAGCCATTCCAGCTCGTAGCCGCGACAACCGGCGCAGAAGGATGCCAGCTCGCGTCGCGGACAATCGTCTTCCAGGTCCCCGTGCGGCCGTAGTAGTCGTAGCGGTCGGCGTAGCGCTCGTCGGCGGCGGGGCGGGAGTTCATGGTGGCGGATTGGACGTCTATTTGTGCGCGGGGCGTGCCGTCGAGGTTCCAGATGTGCACGCGGCCGTCGTGCGAGCCGGAGTAGATGTAGCGTTGGTCCGTGGAGGTGGGCGGGGAGAAGTGGCAGCGAATGAGCGTTTTGAGGACGCGGTGGCCGCGGAAGGTTACGAGGGAGCAGTCGTGGGGGTGAGGGGTGTGGTCTAGGGTGTCGTAGGGGGAGAAGCGGTAGTCGAAGTTTGTGGTGTAGTCCTGGTGAGATGGTGTTAGTGGTCTTGCGTTATGATATCGTTTTCGACGAGGGTAGTGTTCCGTCTTACCTGTGGGTTTATCCTCTCGCCAACATCCGTCGACACCATCTTCCGTAGATCCCAGAGCTTGCAAGTCTGGTCCTTCGCATTGCTGATGACATACCTGCCATCACCCTTCGAATCGATATACGTCAACCCTTCAGTGTGGCCCAAAAACATACCCGCAGGTCTCTCCGATCTAAGACTGCGACGATCCCAGACTTTCAGCGTGGTGTCGTCCGAACCAGAGTACAGAATATGCGGGCTCATCTTATCACCGAAGCAAACCGCATTCACATCGTCCCCGTGGCCTCGAATCTGCATGACGCTGCGCTGGGCCTCGAGATCGTACACATACACGCTGTGCTCGCTGGTGCCCGCCACGATCTCGCCGCCATCACCACTGAAGCGCAGTGACCAGATACCGAAATGGCCGCGTGCATCACCACCTCCCGTGTTGGAGAAGTCGAGATGTCGAGGCTCGGAGGAGTCGGTCGGGTCTGTGGTGGCGAGGCATACGTCGCTTCGGATGCTACTGTAGGCCAAGTATTTGTTGTCCGGCGACAGGGTGGCGTCTGTGATGGTCCATTGTCCGCCGTAGTAATTCACAGTCTTGTAATAGCGCCAGTCGTACGGGTTCCTAGTATCGTACATGCGCACCTTGAAGTCCTGTCCACAAGCGAAGAAGAAAGAGCCATCCTCACTGAACTGTCCCGAGTAGCAACGGTCGTTTAAGTTGATAATCATATCCGCTTTCGATCCAGGAATCAGCTCCTGCGTGGCGAGCGAGTTCAACGCCCTTGCTCGGCCACGGCTCTCAACTCCAAGCTCGCGATCAAACATCCGCCGCGCCAATCGACGGCGCTTGTGTTGTGTGTCCTCAGAAAAAGGTTGTCCGCAAGCCGAGTGGTTGCAACGATCGTTCACGCCGAATGTGCCGCCTGCCATGAGCTTCTTGCCCTCTTCGGATGGAACTTTGGGATAGCGGTCGCCGGTGAACCCTCGTCTGGCTCTTCGGTATGATCTTCCATAGGGCACGTATTCTTCGTCATCGTCATCGTCCTCTTCCTCGCCAAGTCCGCCGAGTCCAAGTGAGCCCAGTCCACCGCCACCTCCTCTCACAGAAGCCCACATTTGCCGCAATTGAGGGTGGGCGCCGAGCAGCTGGAACAGTTGTGCCTGTGTGACTGAATGCAGAAATAGCCATGTCAGCAATGCTTCATCGAGTTTCTCAGTAGAGCAGCATAGACCTACCTCTCACCGTGCGTGCTCCTCCAGTGCTTGCCTCAGCCGTAGCCGCAGGTGTCTCGCCGCCCTGTTCCTCCTCATCCTCGTCCTCGTCCTCATCCTCATCGTCAAGCTCTTCATCCTCCTCCTCCTCCTCAACATCAACCGTAATCTCCTCCCCATCCTCATTCACAAACGTCCCCTCCTGCGCATCAAAGTACAACGTCGTCTCGCCCTCGTCCTCCGCCTCGTCGTCCTGCGAAGCAAGGACTGAGCTAGCAAGCTAAGCGATGACAAGAATTAGCCGAACCATCCATAATATGCTGCATCCACCTATCCAATCACCACCACCATCGACGGCCCAGCTCTTCTCGCCCAAAACCGAGCAACATGATTGATCACAGGTAGGTCTCGGAAATCATACCTCGAAATCCATGTCGTCATCACCACTCTCCGAAATCCCCGCCCACTCGCTGCTCTCGTCGACCGAAGATTCCCTGTTGGCAGCCATGATCCAGAAGAAACAATTCCCCCCAATGAGTCGATCAATCCAGACAATTGCACTAAAGCAAAAGGTAAGCAGTAGTAGGAAGAGAGAAGCTCAAGAAACATGGAGAGTGGGCCCGATGGCATGCTTGCTTGCTTGCCGAGGGCGCGCGGGTGAGATTCGAGCTAGCGACGACTTTGACGATCGATAGGAGATTAGAGGGGGGGTTAACTCCGAAAGCTATTTACTTTTACACAGGTACATGTATGTACTTTCAGGCGCGCGATCCGATGGATGATGACTATCGTTTCGATATAAAGACTGCTAAGATATACAAGAAGTCTAGAGCGAGTTCGAGGCAAAAGTGCCACCAAAAAAATAAAAATAAAGCGTAATTCTAAACAAACCTCCTTCCACCAAGCTTCGATGGCCGTCAAAAGCTTACATGTTGTTACTTGTGCATACCGATGATCATATCCTCTGTCCACAGAAAACCTTGAAAAATTGACATAGATATACACACACATCCATTTCCACTTTCTAGATAGGTATTCAAGAAAAACAAATTACATTAATTCCTTTTTCTCGTCCCTCTGTTTTCCCCCAATGCTGGCAGTGTCCCTCCTCTTTTTAGTGCGACGATCAAAAAGAAAATGCATTTCGTGTCTTTTGCCCCCCGCTGACAACGTAAAAGAAAATGAAAATGAAAATGAAAAGAGAAAGAAAAACGAAAATACATATCTCAAGCTTTTGTCACGACCTTAGCGTCCAGATCCACGTTGTACTGTCCGACGTCCACGATGCCGCCTGTTTTGTCGCTCAAGTTCTCTTGCAACGCCTTCTGCGCGGATTCGGCATCCTGCAGGGATGAGGAGGACTGCAGGATGTAGAGCACAGCGGCGCGAGCGAAATCGACGTCGATCGTTTTGGAAGCCGTAGGAGAAGCAGAAGAAGAAGTGGAAGAAGATGTTGCCGACGGCGCCGTGCTGGCGGATGTCTGCGAAGGCGAGGGCGAGGAGTCGAAGACGATGCCGTTGCGTGTCGCTTCGGCGGGTTGGTCTGCGTTGGTTTGAGAGGCTTGCGGTGCGGGCATCCTGCGGTGCTTTTGCGCTTTGCCGTTGAAGCTGATCAGGGCGTTCTCGGAGGCACAGTTGAGGTCGGCTTCGTTGAATAGACCGATCAGTGTCTGGGCGTCGAGCTTCAAGTCGTAGTCTGAATCAGCGAGGGTAAGTAGGCGCGGGATGGCGTCGCCGATCGTGGCGTTGTCTTGCAGGCCCGGTACGGCGATTGAAGAGCAGCCAGCAGTGGATCGCGAGGAACAGGTCGGTCCAGTGAAAGAGTTGACACACAAGCATCTGCACGTGTCTTCGCCTGTAGGGAATGCCTGCCCACCATTCTCGCAGGTCACTTCCTTAGCACACTTGTTCGAAGTGGCTGCCTGGTTGGCTGCAATATCTGATTGCGCAGACGGGGCTGAGTTGTGCTTCTGGTTCGGAATGACGATCAGTACAACAGGAATGACGGCTGCTGCTGCAACAAGCGCGAGGAGGAGCAGGAGTAAAGTAATGAACAGCCAGAGCGGGATACCACAGCAGCGGCGCTGCTTACGGCTGCGTATTTGAGAGGCGCCGTCGCTGTCACTGGGCAATGGCGCAGAGCTGCGGCGACTCGACCAGTTAGCAAGACTGCGGTTCTCGCGGCCGGCGGGCGGAGTAGATACAACGGGTGGAGGAAAGGACGCGAGTATGTCGCTCAGGCTTCCAGCACTGCGTCTGTACTTTTCAATTTCTCCGGAGCTGTTGTTGTTGCTGTTGCCAAGACCCTTGCCATTGCCATTACCAGGTCCAAGCCAAGCTTCCATACCGAGTCTACTCGCTGTACGACCACGGTCCAGGTTGGATGCCACTTTGGTCGCACGCTTGATCAGATCTGAAAGACTGCTAAGCGAACCACGTTTTTCTTCCTCCTTGATTTTGTCGACGTCGATACGTGGCGGCTTTCGCTTCCCGGCTCGCGCTCCTGATAGACCGGTGGTCGGTGACATGAGGGTATCACTATCTTGGCGAAGTAGCCCAAATCTGCCGTCTTTCTCGGGGTCTTCGACCAAGATCTCTTTATCCAAGGGGTCGCGGTCGTCGTTGTTGTCGGTTTTCGCAAGAGGTGATCGGCCACGTAGCTTGTGGCCTTTGGGCGCGTTCAGGCTTTCTTTGGGGTTGATAGCACGCACGCTTGACTTGGGGCTGTCTTGAGGAGCGCTCGCTTTGGCGTTGTCGGTAGGTCCAAGTGATGCTTCAAGTGATTTAGCATTAGAGCTTGGCATGTCTGCGGGCTGGACTGGTGGCGGAGGAGGCGCGGTCAATGATGGTTCGACATGAGCAGCCGGATGATCTGCGCCTGGGCCTGCATCTCTTTCAGGTTGTCTCGTAGGCATCGGGATATCCGTCTCCTCGGATCTCTTCTGCTGGCTAGGCAGAACAGCCGATGCATCATTCGAAGCAGTGCTCGGAGAGCGCATGCGATCTCCACTCTTCACGGTAGTCAAAGTTGGCCTGCGTCTCCTTCCCATGCTGGCTTGTCGGACAGGAACATCAGATGGTGACTCGCCACGATCCGAGGACCCGGCGTGCGAACCAGGTGGAGGGTAGTAGTCGCTCATCCCTCTGGCTTCCTGCCTCTCGGCCGCTCTCTGCTCTTGAGTGGACAGATTCTCTTGGCCTTCGTCCGCATCCTGCTGCTGCATTCTCTGCTGGAAAGTTTTGAGTGGTTCCTCTCTGGTCGGAGGCGAGACGTCTGGAGCATAGTCGGAATAGGTAGAGCTGGCAGCGATGCTGACTCCACTCTCCCGGCCATCGAGATAGAATCTGGGAATGCCAATGGGAATGCTGGTCATGGAAACACCGCTTTGGCTTCCCCAAGCACCTTCGTTCTCCATCATCTCTTTGGTCAAAGACGCACGTTCCGCCTCTTCTACGATGGGATGTACGTCAGCCATTTGTTGCGAGTAGTAAGACGAAGGGCCTCGGCGAGCAGACGGGGGAGGTCCGAGAGGTGGGCGTGGTGGTCCATTTTTGGTGTAAGTTGCATGTTGCGCGATTGGATAGCCATTTGAAGGGAGAGGTGGTCCACTATAGCCATATCCATCGCCAGTCCATTGACCGGTTCCGTGATGAGACTGCTGACCCATGGGCTGTTGGTAGTTAGAATGTTGGTCCGGTGAGACATGGCGAGGCTGCTGTCTCTGTTGGGTTGGCGGTTGTTGAAAAGGAGGTTCTGCGCTGCGAGACCCTAAGCCGGGAGGAACATAATCTGGTCGTCGAGGTCTAGGAGGCGGTCCAGATCGCGCACCAGTCGGTTTTTGGCGTTGATCTTGAGGAGGAGATTGAGGAGATTGATGGCGAGGCGCAGGTACCTGGCTCGGGGCTAGTGGCCACTCGTCCTGCTCTGGCTCGCCATAGTCGCTGCCGTCATACATGTTGCTTGGCTGCGCTTTGGGATAAGCCTGCGGTCGGGGAAAGCGCATGCGCGGGTCTGACTGGTGGTTTCGTTGCGGCGGGTAAAATTGTTGCTGGTACGGTTGTTGCTGGTAATGCTGGGGTTGCTGGGAAGGTCGTGGGCGTGGGCGTGCGGGCTTCTGGTGGCGACTCGAGCCCTGCTCGTGGTAGGCAGGAATGCCATAGTCGTCGTACGAATATCCGTTGCCTCCAGGGCCATCAGAGGGGTGAGAAGAGTAATTCATCGTTCATGCAGGTCGCCGAAGCGGAAAAAACAGATGTGCTAGAATGTGCGGTGGTAACGAGTGTGTTGTGCGAGGTAAACGAGTGGATAGGTGAGTGGCGTACAGCAGAGCGGATCAATCAATGCATGCGTGTTGCTGTGCGTTCGTGATCGCTGCCTGAGCAATATTCGGGTATTGTTGTGTTGCGTTGCGATTGTTGGGTTGGTTGATCGTTCCGACGTAAGGTACGGAGATGCAAAGGCCCGCTGCGTCGATGTAGTGTTTGTACGGCGATGGGTATCTAGTATGCAGGATCGCGCCAGGCGATAGTATCAATGCTACGCTCGGCGCAACAGTGTCTCTTTTTCCGAGAGTATATCGCACAAGAGTGAGGCGTGAGGCTCGGCCTTGGTATAGATGTGCTCGCAGGGCGAGGCGATAGGTGAATTGCTCGTCCGCTCAAGCCGGCTGACGTGTGCGCGCAGGATGTCCAGCAATAGCTCGCGCAAGCAGTACAGCCAACGTCTTGCAGCGGCGACAGTCACGCGGGTGGTACAGCTGCAGGGCCGCAGCAGCAGGTATGCGAGTGCCGTGCTGCAGTGAGGTGTTGGCAAGGCTGGAGATCTGTCGCCCTTGTATACTGCGTGGGACGGGCCCGAGTGGTAGCCAACGGTCCCAGGGAGATGATCGCGTGGCGCGTGGCGTGGGGTCAGGGAGTCTGGTGTGTGAAGACAGCCAGCACAGAGCAATAGTGGAAAAGGGTGAAAGAATGGAAGCGGCGGTCGTTTGGCAGCCAGTGGTGGTAGTCGTCCGTCGATCAGTCGTCTTCTTCACAACAGACAGAGCCCGCCAAGGGGTGGTCGCTCACAGGGTGTGGTGAGGTTGAAGCAGCAGTAGTGCGAGACCTCATCACTACTACCATCACCCGGCAGCTGCTACTACACTACTACTCGATCGACCCCGACCAAGCACTTTGCTCGTTTCTTGCTGGAGGCCTGGCCTGGTGCCGTGCGCCGACTGGGGTGTGTTCGACGAGGTCAGGGTGAGATATGCGGGCGTCCATACTCCTGAAACAGTAGCGCGCAGCCTATCCTCGACGCACAATCCAAGAGACGCCTGTTGCTGTTCCTCTCCTATGTACATTCCTCTCCTTGTGGCTGATGTCGAGAAGATCTCCAACGGGTTACACGATTTCATTGAGAATATCACGTTTCTCTTGCTGCAAGACTGCAAAGCATAGATACTCGCTTGTTCAGCCCTCGATCACAATCAACACCCACGTCTCCGCTCAGCCGCAAGCAGTCAATCTGGGAGCTACCGAGATTGAAGGTTCAAGGCACTAACGAATATCCCGTTGCGCAACCGGCGCGGCGGACAGGACTGTTCGTCCTCGCAATCAAAAAAGCACTTCCGTCCGCAACACTGGCGTAACCCGTCCCCATCGTCTTTGCGAATTTCCCTACTTTTTTCCTGACCAGGATCTGCTCTCTCAATCGTGAAGAAGCCGGCCGGCAAACGCGTGTGCGCTGTTTCACCTATGAAGGTGATGTCAGGGTGTCCGTGTTCTCTGCCTTGTCGGCGGCGCCCATCAAAATCGGTGAAACCCCCCAGCCACTGCTATATTAAATGTCGTAATGTCCGAATTTGCGCAACCCTCCATGGATGATGGATCTGCTTATAGTTTGCGATCCTCAATGGTCAGGGCTTCTAATATTACGGGTTTGCAGAGAGCAGCGTCGTGCCTTCCGCGTTTGTCCTGATGGGTATTCTTCGAGTGGCGCCTTACGATCGCAACGCTATAGGCAAACTTTATAGCAGTACACACATATAGATTCTCAAAACACGTGCAGTAGAATGCACGTACATATACCAACAGATACATCCCTCGAACTCTCAAAATCATCAAAACCATATAACAAAACAAACGAACATGCCTCCCTTCTCATCCAAAGACCCTTCTTCTCCTCAGCAAACCCCTTCCAACCCATCACCGTCAAAGCTCCTCCTCCACCACCTCACCACCGCACCACCCAGACCCTCCTACCTAGCTCAAAAAGCGCACATCTTCGCCGTCCAGACCCCGAATACTGCTACTACTAGCAGCGCTGTCACAACGGCTAGTCCTTCACATGCGCAGCAGCAGCAGCAGTAGCAGTCAGACCCGCATTTCGCCGGTAGATCGCCATGACTCCCGCCGCACCAGTGCTTGAGGTCAGGAAACGGGCGACGGGCGACGGAACATGCATTGGGGCGGGAGATTGGATGATTGAGGTGTTTACGAGGACAGCAGACGTTTGTTCGTAGGTGGAGAGAAGAGTTTTGCGAGGGAGGTGTCCTGGTATCGGAGGGTTATTATTCATGTGTGACGAGGTGGAGATATGCAATAGGGAAAGAGGCAGGGCTGATGCTGCTTGCATGACTTGGGCGTATTTTATAGAGTTTTGTTTGAAGATGGGATGACTCTGTCTATACAGTGATGGTTATAAGCTATGAGAGATCCGACAGAGATTTGCGTGATTACCATGATTAATTGCTGGAAATGGGTTCAATGTCCAATTTTTCTCTTTCTTGTGGCACATCTTCCAAATTGGTTGGCCTAATGATGTACTGTGCCTCAGTGGGAAGTCGAAGCTTCATGGAGGTAAATAGGATAAAAGCAACGACACGATAGATTCGCGTTCGTAATCGCCAACACGTCCAGACGGTGAGCCTGGAATACCGATCAACATTCCATGTGACTGTGAGTTTCACATGGAATCGTTGACCGCAACAAAACGACATGTTACACATTTTTGCGTCAATCCAACCGACCCCAACACTAACCCGAACACATCATCTGTCACAATGTTTCATTCGTTTCCTCTGCTGCTGCTAGACAAACAGCAGTCGCATACTCGCCGTCGTGGCTAATACTGATTTTAACAATCTGTCCAGGGATATCTTCATCCTCACCACCCTCCCCAGTCAAAGTTTCACTCTCCTGCCGTCCCCAATCTTCCTCTCTCATCGCCCTCCTCACCTCCGGCCTATCCAAAATCACCCCATACACCCTCCGACCCCTCTCATCCCTCAAAATCTGAATCTCATCAAACATAAGCCTCCGCCACGAGCAAGCCTTCACAACAGCCTCCTTCGCAGCCCACCGCCCAGCCAAGTACCTAGCCGCCGCGTCTTCCCTCTTCCGCTGCTGTTCTCCTCCTTCGCCGGACGATGCGCTGTCGCTCTCGAAGCCACTCGGAGCAGAGAGGGGAAAGCGCAGGTGGAACGCGCGCTCTTCGCGGCTGGTGAACAGTTTGCGCAGGAAGCGAGGCAGTGTGCGCTGCGACGCGACGAGTTTGGCTATGCGTGGGATGTGCGCGATGTCTGTGCCGATGGAGAGCGAGGGGAAGGGGAATGGGCGGAGAGGAGGTGGAGGCATTGGTATTGCTTTGAGTGGTGTGGAAGGCGACGGGAGTGGTGGTGGTGGACGAGCAGAGCAGTGTTGACAAACAACAAAGTCTAGGTCGGGCTTTGATTGATTCATGTTATTTTGTCGAGGCATTAGCGAGGTTGCCGATAACCCTGATTGGCAAACCCTAACCTTAATCGATAAAGCCAATTGGAAACCTTGGTCTAAATGAAATTGAGGCTCGGCCACGCGAGAGAGCGGGGCGAGATTCGAGAAAAAGCGGTGCTGTCTTCATCTTCAGCCAGATCTCCGTTCGATAACCCCACGGAGACGACCGCCTGTCCCTCGCACTAACCGTAATGCCGTAAGGTCATGCCATGCTAAAAGTCACCCAGACCAAGATACCACTGTACCGAACATACACACAAAATAACCACTAGGTCTTCCTCTTCCTTTTTTTACTCTACCGCACGAAGAATAAAAAGAAAACATCCAAAAGTCTAGCTCGCCGCTTCAACTACCCCTCTAACCTTACACATCCTCCCCAAGCACAAACACCATCACCAGCAACAAAAATGACAAACCGCTACACCGACGCAGAATGGGCCTCCATAATCGCCACCACCGTCTCCGCCATCAACAGCAACAACAGCTCGAAGCCCGTGTACCCGCTCCCCAAGTCCATCCCCGGCACCATCGACCACACTCTCCTCAAACTCGATGCCACGGCTGCGCAGATTGACAACTTGTGCGCTGAAGCGCGAGTGCACGCTTTCGCGACTGTGTGCGTGCGCCCCAATTGGGTGTCGCGATGTGTGGCGAACTTGAAGGGCTCTGCTGTGGGTGTTGCGAGTGTTGTGGGCTTCCATGAGGGGACGGGGGATCTTTACCAGAAGTTGGAGTAAGTTGATTGGTTCTGTGTTTCTTTTGTTATTTGGCTGTGTTGCTTGTGAGGAGATGCATGTTGAGTATTTATGTGCAATTTGTGGAGCATATGATTGAGATCATGCCTGCTGCTGTCATTGCTCATTTCCACTGCCAACAAAATGCCCAATCACTAACCTTCCCCCCTCACAACAGAGACACAACCCTCTCCCTCCAATCCGGCGCCAGCGAGCTCGACACCGTCATGGACGCCACCCACCTCCTCCAAGGCTCCTACTCCGCAATCTACACCGAACTCGCCGGCCTGCGCTCCGCCGCCCCCAACGCCCTCCTCAAAGTCATCTTCGAGACCTCGCGCCTCACACCCCACCAGATCATCGCAGCCTGCGTGCTCTCCGCCGCCGCCTCCGTCGACTACGTCAAGACGAGCACCGGCTTCCTGGCCGCAGACGACTGTATCGTTGGCCCGAACGGCGAGCGCAAGCCGACGGGCGCGACGAAGGAGGATGTGCAGCTTATGAAGGCGTGCTGCGAGTACCTGGGTTCGGAGCAGAGTGCGCTGGGCGGCGCGTCGAAGAGGAAGATGAAGGTTAAGGCTTCGGGGGGTGTGAGGACGCTCAAGGATGCTGTCAACATGATTGAGGCGGGTGCGGATAGATTGGGTAGCAGTGGTGGTGTTTGGATTGCGAAGGAGGGCGAGGCGGCTAAGGAGGGTAAGGGAGGGATGGATGGTGAGAGGCCGAAGGGTGTGGAGACGAGGATGTTCTCCGATTATTAGGGGACTACGAATGTTACTATGCATCAGCACTGGAGCGATTCAACCGAATAATGTATTTCCGATTGCTCTTTCTGGCTACTCTCGTTCTTCGCGCTTTCTTCGCGCGCTACTGACAGCTTCCGTAGTCTTTGCACTCACACGACATCTCGGTCTTCATTGTCGGCTGAAGACACACCCACACATCGTCATTTTCTCGACCGGCTTACCAGGCTTCCGTAAGCGAGGTGCCTCAGGTCGACTTCGCCATGTCGTTGCTCGGCTCCGCCTCAAGATACCCGTTCATGCCGGATATGAATCTCTCAGCCGACACGTTCGGTATCTGTTTCAGTGACACCACGGCAAGGTCGTGCAGGAACTCTGCTGGGTGGTCGACAGTGACGCAATGTCCCAGAGACGCCCTGCCCACGCGCTTCACAATAGTGTCGATAATCACCTGTCGAAGAGGTGATCCAGTTGGGGTAGACGCCCAGATGTGATTGACGAGACGGGCGGAAGGTATAACGTTCCAGACCGGGATGTGGATGACCAGTGTCCGCATTGCAGTGTTGCTAAGCAGAAGGTCATCGAGGACATCTCCGAGTAAGTAGAGATCGATTGTGTCTCTAAGTTGATGTCTCGGCGCTTGTCTGTTGAAAACCACTTTCCCCGTATAGACCCACACAAGGTAGGCCTGGAAAGCGTCCACTTTGACCTCGGGCAGACGTACGACCTTCTCCTTGCCTTCAGCCCATAGCTTGGAGCAAGCGGCCTTGAAAAAACTTTGAGTTGGCGCAGACCAGGTGTCTGTGGAAAGTGAGTTCTTGCGTCTCTCTTGTCCGGGGTGCACGATCCCCAGTCTCAGTCTCAAGCTCCGTCTTGCGCTTCTTGTTATTTTCGGTTGCCTCTCGGCCAGCGGCCATTGCCAGTTCGAGTTTGAAGTCTTCCTTTCTTCGGATGACTTGCGACGCGCGGCCTGCCAGAAGTTCTTCTTGCTGGATCGCAGGGAGGCCGAGGACATATGATCTGTCTGCGACGGAGAGGAATCGGCCCTCGACGGGATACAGAGGCTCTTCGTCGCCAGGAACCTCACCAGGCGCGGTGCTGCCCACGATCACAGTGATGGTGTCGGTGAAGTTCTGGCTAGAAAGTTGTCAGTAGAAGATAAGGCTGCTTGGGACCCGGGTGAGTGCTCACCAGAATTGCTTCGGTGAATATCTGTCGTTGACCGCTTGGCCCATGCCGAATGTGAACATGGCAGGCAATGAATTGTGTTCAACGCCTGATGGTAGGACGAGTACTGTGTTTGCGATTGTGGTGAGGATGTGCTGAAGGTGAAGATGGAGGTGGACGGATCTAGATGCGATTAAAGCCCGCGGAAAGTGGCGTTGATGTTTGGCAAGAGCGAGCAGTTCTACAAGGCAGGCGCGACTGAGCAAGAAATCAGCTCTACCTCCCGTACGATGCACACCTCACCCCAATGACAACTGTGCTGCAAGTATCGCATTCAGCGATCAACTCACAATCACTTCGCCTTTGCTTAAATAACCTCGCGCCACAGCAATACATCTGCTGCAGATGACATGCCCTCTTTCAGTTGACTAAACCGCTTCGCCTGGAAAGTATGCCACAGAACAGCGATGGGAAAACAATGCCAGCAATACCGCCACCACATCTACATGTATACCTAGGTATGTTTGCTCATGGCCTCGGAATGTGTGTGATGGCACGAACAAGGCGGCTACATCGACATTCAACCCTCCAACGAGCGAGCTCGAGGCCGTGCATCAGTATACAAGCGTGGGCATATGCTCTTGCAATACGGCTCTCGTTCTTCAACCTTGTCATCATCTTTTCCGTTTCCTCTGTCACAGCTCAATGTCGTTGAAGTGAAGCTTCAAAGATGGTGGTGACTCTCGCCGAAATTCGGTGAAGCTTCGGCTTCAACAAAAAGACTCACATCAGAGCACATCTTTCAAAGCCATTGGATCGGGTTGATCGATTGAAGACAACACAAAAAAATCAAAGGAAACCTGTCAACAATCCCTGAGGACCAAAAAACAGTCCGTCAAAATGCAGCAATCCAACGACATCCAAGCCGGCATCGTCGCCCTGGTCTTCGCCAAAACACCACTCACAGTCGAACCCGA
>Ga0265797_10008721_pt1 | contig 13400 bp, 1 predicted proteins | sample P2T30metagenome_FD_192433 | JGI IMG/M metagenome (GOLD analysis project Ga0265797, IMG submission 192433) | Plant litter microbial communities from East Loma Ridge, Irvine, California - P2 T30 | ecosystem: Environmental > Terrestrial > Plant litter > Unclassified | place: USA: California... | reverse complement strand
GGCGAGATTGCGGCTGCGTACGCTGCTGGCTTCCTCTCGGCAACGGACGCCGTGCGTGTGGCGTATTACCGTGGCTTCCACGCCCACCTGGCCGGCAACAAGGCCACTGGGCAAACGGGGGCCATGCTGGCTGTAGGAGCTTCGGTCGCCGAAGTGCAAGACCTCCTTCGGCTGCGAGCCTTCCGCGGGCGCCTCGCGCTGGCAGCACACAACTCGAGCGCCAGTGTCACGCTGTCGGGCGATGCAAACGCCATAGACAAGGCCAAGGCAATCTTCGACGAGGAGAAGCGGTTCGCACGCCTGCTCAAGGTGGACACGGCCTATCACTCGCACCACATGCTGCCCTGCGGTGATGCCTACCTGGCCTCGATCCGCGCGGCTGGCGTCACTGTTGGCCCGGGAAATGGTGCGTGTGCGTGGTACTCGAGCGTCATTCCCGGACAGAGCGCGCCTATGCAGCCATCCGACGCGCTGGCCGATGTGTACTGGCGCGACAACATGACGGGCACTGTTCTTTTCCACGATGCCGTGTCCAATGCCTTGGCGGCTGACGATACCCTGGCCCTGGCTGTCGAGGTCGGACCGCACCCAGCACTCAAAGGCCCTACCTCGCAAACGGTGGCGGACGCCCGACCGGGTGGATTTCCCTATGCAGGCTGTCTGGGTCGAGGCGCTGATGATGTGGAGGCGTTTGCCGATGCCCTTGGATTCCTCTGGATGCACCTAGGTGCACGCAACGTCGACCTCGATGCCTATGCCAAGCTGCTCCACGGCGACAAGTATCAGCAACCTCGCCTCGCCACCGGCCTACCATCCTACCGCTGGAACCATGAACGCTCGTACTGGAGCGAGTCGCGCATCTCGCGCCGCCTCCGCCAGCGCTCACAGCCACCGCACGAAGTGCTCGGTGTCGTGTTGCCAGACACCAACAATCACGACCTCCGCTGGTCCAACGTCCTGCGTGTCGGCGAGATTGAGTGGCTCAAGGGACACCAGTTGCAAGGACAGACTGTTTTCCCTGCGGCTGGCTATGTGGCCATGGCACTCGAGGCTTCACGCGCCCTGGCCGGCAAGCAAGAGATTGAGCTGATGGAAGTGGTGGATCTGCAAATTCCCAAGGCGATTGCCTTCAAGGACGGCCAGGCGGCGGGCGGCGTCGAGACGCTGGTGACGTTGACTGAAGTGCGGCGTGAGGGCGCCACAGTATCCGCCAACTTTAGCTGCTACTCGGCTCCCATTGTGCAATCCGCACCAGCCTCGCAATCCGCTCAGGACATGGCTCTAATGGTGCGCGCACGCGTGGCCGTTGCCTTGGGCACACCGCGTGTCGATACGCTAGCCACCCACGACGTCACCGAAAAGTACAATCTGGCGCCTGTAGATACTGACAATTTCTATGGCGCCCTCTCTAAGCTGGGATACAGCTACTCAGGCCCCTTCCGCACCTTGACCGCTATGCAGCGCCGATTAGACTATGCATCAGCCATGGTTGGCTCGTATGACTACTCGACTGACGAGCAAGCGGCCGGGACATCGTACCTGGTCCATCCCGCGCCCCTTGATGTGGCTTTCCAATCCTGGATGCTAACATTTGCAGCGCCTGGTGACGGACGTCTGCGAGCGCTGCAAGTGCCTACAGGCATTGGCCGCATCCGCGTGAACCCGGCTGTGTGTGCCATGGTGCCGCCGTCACAAAGCAGCCTTCCTGTCATATCGGTCGTGGATAGCAACGCCGACAAGTCGCCAGCCAGTATCAACATATTCGGACCTGAGGGACACTCAATGGTACAGATTGAGGACTTTGTCATGTCGCCCTTTGCACCTCCATCAGAAGCCGATGACCATCAAATGTTTGCCCGCATGGTGCTGGATGCCGCAGAGCCCGACGGCGTCGCGGCCATGAGCCGCGTGAAACCTTCGGCACACGAGATCAAACTGGGAATAATTATCGAACGTGTGGCGTACTACTACCTACGCAAATGGGACGCTGAGCTTTCCGAAGAAGATTGGGTAGCAGTCCAGCCGCACTTTGCCTACCTTCGCAATTGGGTAAAGCATACACTCGCCAGGGTGGCGCGCGGCGAGCATCCGACTGTGCCCAAGGAATGGATCACGGATACGGAAGAAGATGTCGATAGGCTAGCCTCCGCTCACATTGACGCAGTCGAGGTGCGCATGCTCAGGGCTGTAGGTGAGAATATGGTGCCGTCAGTGCGTGGCGACACGACCATTCTGGAGCACATGCGGGCCGGCGATCTTCTCGAGGAGTTCTATGCCAAAACCCTCTGCCTGGAAGATTACAACAAATCTCTTGCCAACATGACGAAACAAATCACCTACCGCTATCCGCATGCCCGCGTGCTCGAGATTGGTGCCGGCACAGGTGGCGTCACCCGGGCAGTACTCGCCAACATAGGCGACACCATTGCCTCGTATACATACACAGACATCTCTGTCGGCTTCTTCGGCGAGGCAGCCAAGACTTTTGCCGCCTATCGCGACAAGATGACGTTCAAGGTATTGGATGTAGAAAAGTCTCCTGACCTGCAGGGCTACCAGCCGCATTCGTATGACATTATCATTGCGTCTAATGTGCTGCACGCCACGAGCTCGCTCCAGGTCACGCTGGAGAATACACGCCGACTACTACGACCAGGAGGCTGGCTAGTCATGCTCGAAGTCACAGAGCCGGACATTGTGCGTTCGGGTGCCATCATGGGTGGCTTGCCTGGATGGTGGCTTGGTGCGTCTGATGGCCGGGCTCTGTGTCCGGTTGTGCCAGCGAGCACTTGGCACTCAACTTTGCGCAAGGCGGGCTTCGCCGGAATCGATACAATAACTCCTGTACCGAACGAGGTTGACCGCAGCGCGTGGGTATATTCAGTGTTTGCTAGTCAGGCCGTCGACAAGCAGGTCTCGTTCCTCAGACGGCCCTTGTCGGCGCCAGCACCCAAGGACAAGTCATCCATGACCATAGAGACACTAGTGATTCTCGGAGGGCTGACATTGGAGAGCTCACGCATTGTGGATGCGTTGACTGAGCAGGTGGGCGACCGTTTCGCTGACGAGATTGTCACTCTGCCAGGCTTGCCGACAGAGGCTGATCTGGCTCGATTGCCGCCCCAGAGCGTCTTTGTCAATCTCGTTGACCTCGACGCAGCCATCTTCGACAACATAACCGAAGAGAAGATGGACGGTCTCAAGCGGGTTTGGGAGCTGGCTGCACATGTCCTTTGGATCACCAACGGTGCGCTCGGACAGAAGCCCTATCATGGGGCCAGTCTCACCTTCTGCCGATCGCTACGCAATGAAGTCAAACATGTGGCGCTTAGTGTGCTCGACATTGCTGATATAAATACGCCCAACCTGGGCAGCGCTGTGGCTTCGCATCTGGTACGGGATGTGGCTCTCGGCCGATGGGGGGTTTCAGCCACAGGCGATCCCGTCAAGACAGGACAGGATGAGGTGCTGTACTCACGCGAAATGGAGGCCTATCTGGATGCAAAGGGCCGTATTCAAATTCCCCGACTGCTCAGGGACGTGGAGCGCAATGGTCGCTTGAATTCGTGGAACCGTTCCATCTATACAGCTGCACCTGTTTCGGACGTGGAGGTGCAACTTCTACCTAACCTACAGCCCACGCTGGCACAAAAGCTTCTCGCCACAGCCGCAGCCAGAGAGACTAGTGCAGTTCAACCCACGGTGCGGCTAGAGAGCTCGAGCCTGGCCGCGCTGCACGTTGCTGCAAACCACTTCTTGTTTGTGGGTGTCGGACACAACCCAGCTACTCCCACACAACGCTTCGTCGTCTTCTCCTCGGACAACGCTTCGAATCCCACGCCATCCATGAGCGTGCCTCTTACGACAGAATTGTCAGCTGATGCGGTGCTAGTTGCTGTGGCTGGCGAGTTGCTTGCGGAGTCGTTGCTTGCGCCCTTGGCTTTAGGACATGGCCTTGTTCTACGCGTCTCACACGGTGACCGATTCCTAACCGGTGCTGTCCAGCGTAAGGCGGCAGTCAAAGGTGTGCGTGTCATCTTCATCAGCACTGAAGAGAGCCAAGACCCAGTGTGGACCTGCATTAGCATGGGTTCTTCCATGCACGCCATCCGCAAGGCCCTGCAGCCGGCCAAAGCTACGCACTTCCTTGACCTCACTGCTGGTATCGCTACGAAGGCGAGGGCATCTACGTCCACGGACGACCTAGGCTCGCGCATCTTTCAAGCCCTGCCCATTGGCACGCGCCGTCTGGATGCGGCTGCTCTGTTCAGCGACCGTGCCTTGTCACCGTCGTCGTCGCCATTGGCCTTCCCCATCCTGGCGGGGCTGGTCGAGGACGCCATCGCTCAGGCACAGTCTTTGGTTGACTTGGACAACCTGAGCGATGTGGTTGTGCCGATCGGTCAGTTGTTGGCCAAACATACAAACACACAGTACCACCCCTTGGTCAGCGGTGTGCACTGGCCGACCGAGAGCGCAGACACGGTTCGTGTGCCCGTGGCTCCCGTGCATCACCATGGCCTTTTCCGCCACGACCGGACATATTTGCTGGTGGGACTGACAGGCGCCATCGGCCAGTCTCTGTGTACCTTCATGGCGGCCAATGGTGCCGGCTGCGTGTGCCTCATGAGCCGCAACGTCGCCCTCGACCCTGCCTGGGTCGACTCGTTCGCACACACGGGCACCATAGTCAAGGCCATATCGTGCGACGTGACGAACATGGCCAATGTCAAGCAAGTGGTCGGACAGATCCGTGAGACACTGCCGCCCATTGCAGGCGTGGCCAACGGCGCCATGGTTCTCCACGACAGCCTTTTCGCAAACATGACGGCTGAGACGATGCGTACCGTGCTACAGCCAAAGGTAACTGGGTCCGTCCATCTAGACCGCCTCTTTGGTGTCGACGATGAGCCACTTGACTTCTTCGTGCTCTTCTCATCAGCCGCTGCCGTTTTCGGCAACGCGGGCCAATCCAACTACTGTGCTGCAAACGGATTTCTGACTGCCCTGGCACGCTCGCGCTCCCTCCGAGGCTTGGCTGGCTCTGTCCTCGACATAGGCGTCGTGATTGGCATCGGCTACGTCGAGTCCTCTGCTGCGCAGGTGGCGCGCAACCAACTATCGCGGCAGGGACTCGATGTTTTGTCGGAGCCTGAACTACGCCAGGCCTTTGCTGAGGCGGTGCTTTCGAGCCATCCGTACCCACGCCGTACCGTCGATGGCCTGAAACGCCTGCAACAAGTCTCCGTGACAACAGGTGTGCGCATGTACCACGCCGATGAAGATGTCTCCGGCCCATGGTTTACCGACCCCGTATACTCACACTGCATCATCGTTGGCGGTCGCGCAGATATCTCGGGGGGTGCTGTCAGTGACGACAGTGCCTCGTCACTGCCCATTTCCCAACAGTTGGCCCGCGTATCCTCGCGTGCGGATGCGCTCGTATTACTCAAGGCCGCCTTTGCTTCCCGTCTCCGTCACGTCCTGCAGCTCGACGATACTCCAATTCAACCTGACACACCCCTTGTCGAGCTGGGCATCGACTCACTCGTAGCCGTGGAGGTGCGCTCCTGGTTCCTCAAGGAGCTCAAGCTCGACATACCTGTACTCCAGCTTGTGAGCGGCGCGTCCTTGGGTGAGATTGTTGAAGAGGCCATTGGAAAGCTGCCTGAAGGCCTGCTTGGCAGCGCCTCAAAGGGTGACGTGAAAGAGAAGGTGAATGGTGAGTTGAGGAGCAATGGCGATCAAGCAGTCAACGGGCTAGCGAAGAAGACAGAGAAGGGTATGAATGGGAGTTTGGTACAGAGCGCTGCCCCGTCTCCGTCAACTGAAGACTGTGCTGACGACTCTGGGGCCAGAATGGAATCTAGATCGTATAGTCTGACGACAGCAGCGACAACACCAACACCAACAACAACCACGTCCGCGACCTCAGCGAGGACAGCATCAACGGCACCATCAACAACACCCTCAACGGCATCCTCGACGACGGGAAATAATTCGTCTTTGTCTGATGTTGAGACGGAACCCCCCTCGAGTCTTCCATCATCCATAGTGCCACGGCGAGTTCTCAAGACTGAGCCCATGTCACTATCCCAATCGCGCTATTGGTATCTACGTCACCTTGTCCAAGACCCACGGGCTGGTAATGTAGCATTCTACTACCGTGTCGACGGTCACTTACGCGCCACCGCGCTGGAGCGGGCGGTGCGTATCGTCACCACGCGCCACGAGATCCTTCGCACCGCCTTCGTGGCCGATCCAGAAGATCCCAGCCAGGCGGTGCAAGAGATCCTCGCCACGTCGAGCATTCAGCTGGAATCTCGCGTTGCTACTTCATTTGCTGATGTTGTCACCGCCTACGCCAACCTCCGCACGCACGTCTTCGACCTTGCCAGTGGGCGGCTCATGCGCATCGTGCTGGTCACGACTTCCCCAACCGAGCACTGGCTTCTATTTCTCTATCATCACATCATTTTTGATGGGATAAGCTTCCAGATTCTGTTGTCAGATCTCGAAAAGGCCTATGCCGGCCAGTCACTTGGGCCCCCACCCCGCCAGTATCCTGCCGTCTCGGCTGCCCAACGCCGCTCTCTGGAAGCTGGCGAGTTCCACAAAGAGCTCGCATACTGGCGCTCTGTTTTCCCCCTAGGGGATCTGCCGCCCGTTCTGCCTCTTCTTCCTATGGCGCGTGTGTCATCCCGCGTGCGGTCCAAGGACTTTGCCATGCACGATGTACAGCTCCACCTAAACAGTGAACTTGCTGCCCGGATTAAATCGGTTGCACGCGCCAACCGCACTACGCCTTTCCACTTGTATTTGGCCGCCTTCCGTGTCCTCCTAATGCGGTTTGGTGGATCGAGTGATGTGACGATTGGCATTGCTGATGGTGCTCGTAATGATGCCGACGTCAAGGATAGCATGGGCTTGTTTCTCAACCTGCTGGCCCTCCGTTTCCGAAGCCCACCGACGCAGACGTTTGAAGCGGCTCTTGTAGAAGCCCGCGACATTTGCCACGCTGCTCTAGCCACTTCGCGCCTGCCTTTTGACGTGCTCCTGGCCGAGCTCGCTGTGGACCGCTCCGCCACACACAGTCCTTTCTTCCAGGCTTTCCTAGACTACCGCCAGGGCGCTCAAGAAACCCACCCGTTTGCTGACTGCCAATTCAGCTGGTGCGAAGCTCATGGTGCCCCTAGTGTATATGACATCCTTCTTGATATTACGGATCACGTCGATGGCGCACTGATCGTTGTGCGCGCCCAGAAGAGCTTGTATGATGAGGATGGCACCACGTTGATCCTCAAGGCCTTTGTTCACTTCCTCGAAGCTTTATCAGCCGACCCAAAGCAGGAGCTTGCTCAAGTTCCTATCTATAGCTCCGAACAGCTCAGTCAGGCCACCACGATTGGACGTGGGCCTGAGTTGACCTCCGATTGGCCTGCAACACTCGTCCACCGCGTTGAGGAGATGGCACAACAGTATCCTGGACGAGTTGCTCTGGTAGACGGTAATGAACGATCACTGCGCTACGCAGCCATGCTAGACCGGATCTGGGCCATCAGTGAAGCCCTGCAGCAGCATGCCGGTGTTGGTATAGGTACGCGCGTTCTCGTCTTCCAGAAGGCAACCTGTGACTGGATATGCTCCATGTTGGCCGTAATGCTTGCCGGCGGCGTTTACGTGCCGCTAGACACTCGAAACCCACTGTCGCGACTTGCCTTGGTGGCGCGAGACTGTGCACCTGGAGCTGTGCTCGTCGATGAGTCGACCAGCCTCAGTGTCACTGATTTGCAACTCCCATCGTCAACTGCCATCATCGACGTATCAGCTCTGGGGCACAAAGCCTCTTCTCTCATCCAAAACGTTGCCAGGGCAGATACCCTAGCTGCCATTCTGTACACCAGCGGCTCAACAGGTGCTCCCAAGGGTATCATGGTTACGCACAATGGCATACGCAACGAGATTGAAGGCTATACAAAGACTTGGTCCCTTGGAGCAGAGCGCACACTTCAGCAGAGCGCCTTCACTTTCAACCACTCCTTGGACCAAATCTTTACCGGGCTTGTCAATGGTGGCACCGTCATCATTGTTCCAGACGAAAAGCGTGGCGATCCGCTAGAGGTGACATCCTTGGTACAAAAGTACGCCATCACTTATACCAAGGCCACGCCATCCGAGTACCTCATGTGGCTGGAAAGCAGTGATGAGCAACTTCGCCTTGCCTCGGCCTGGCGCTTCGCTTTTGCGGGTGGGGAACCCCTGACCAGCGTTGTCACTCAGAAATTTGCTGCACTCGAGCTGCCCGAGCTGTGCCTATTTAATTCGTACGGTCCTACTGAGATATCCATTTCATCACACAAGATGGAGGTTTCATATCGCCAGCCCCAGCCAGACGCCGACGTTGCTACGGCACGTATCCCATGCGGTTATTCCTTGCCCAATTATCACACATATGTGCTCGACGAGCAACTTCAGCCCCTACCAGCTGGCATAGCAGGTGAGGTTTATATCGGCGGTGCTGGTGTGTCTCGCGGCTACCTCAACAATGACAGGCTTACAGCCCAGCACTTTGTGTCCAATCCATTCGCTACATCTGGAGATTTAGCGCGCGGTTGGTCGCGTATGTACCGTACTGGCGATATTGGTCATCTCACACACAATGGGGGCGCCCTTGTGTTCCACCGGCGCATCGAAGGAGATTCACAAGTCAAGATCCGCGGGCTCCGTATCGAGCTTAGCGACATTGAGGCTAACATCATCGCCGCAGCTGATGGCGCTCTCCGTGAAGCTGTTGTCACCTTACGTGACGGGGATGCTAGCTTCTTGGCCGGTCATGTTGTGTTCACTTCAACATGCAATGTAAAGGGCGACGATGAAAAGGCCGCCTTTCTCGCGCAGCTGCTCGAACGCTTGCCTATCCCGCAGTATATGCGTCCTGTCCTGCTAGCCCCGGTTGAGAAATTACCTCTCTCCGGTCATTCCAAGGTCGACCGCAAGGCTGCGCGTAAGCTGCCACTACCAGTCTCTGGTCGTTTCGCCTGGGGGTCAGTCAATGACAATGGCACTACCGTCTCTACCTCGGAAATGACTGAGACCATGCTACAACTTGGGCAACTTTGGCGCTCCGTTTTAGGAGAGGAGAGAGAGAAACTCGGCTTGACAATTACGCCATCTTCCAGCTTTTTTTCAATTGGTGGTAACTCACTTCTTGTCATCCGCCTCCAGGCACGTATTAGGGCTAATTTCCATGTTGCACTTCGCCTAATCGATCTGCTCGAAGCCAACACCCTCGCTGCCATGGCGCGCCGTATTGAGGAGGCAGCCTCGGTCGATGATATCAACTGGGAGCAGGAGACGGCCTTGCCTAAACCTCTTTCCCTCGACAGCGAGGCTTCACATGGAAATAGCAACGATTCTAACGAGAAAACCATCATCGTCACCGGCGCCACTGGCTTTCTGGGCCGTCACGTTCTGCCTCTACTGCTAGCTCGCGATGATGTTGCCATCATCCACTGCCTAGCTGTGCGTGACCCAGAGAAGCTCCCATCACCGACGACGACCGGTTCCGCCAAGCTTGTTGTTCACGCTGGCGATCTATCACTACCGCACTTGGGCCTCTCCGAATCCGACCTGGCGACCCTGTCGCGCTCTGCCCATGCCATTTTGCACCTTGGCGGTGCCCGCGCTTTTTGGGACAGTTACTACGTGTTGCGGCCCTCAAGTGTAGTGCCAATGGCCGAGCTCATTGCCATGGCGGCGCCACGCCAGGTCTCAATACACTATGTCTCTACGGCGGGCGTGCTTCCGGCACATGACCAGACTGCTAGATCAGCCGCTGATCATCCGCCGCCTGTCGATGGCAGCGATGGGTATGTGGCCAGCCGATGGGCGTCTGAGCGGCTGCTAGAGCGTGCAGGGGCGCAGCTAGGTGTTCCGGGGAGCATATACCGCTTTGTGGGTACAGCAGCATCGGCACAAAAGCAGCGGCAGGAGAAAGAGAACATGGAAGAGAAGTCTCTGGCGGCTCGCAAGGCTGTACTCGACGAGTTTGTCCGGTTTGTCTCTATTTCGGGCCTCGTACCAGACTTTTCTACCTGGTCCGGCTACATTGATCTAGCACCCGTCGTCGAAGTGGCGGGTTGGCTTAGTGAACGCGTGGTCAGTTCCGTGGGTGGTGGTGGTGGTGGTCAAAGGACTTGCTTTGAACACTGCACTGGAACTGTCAGCGTCAGTGTGGACCAGGTACAGGCTCACCTGCAAGAGAGCCTGGGTGCTAGCGAATGGGAGTTGCCACGCCTTCCTGTCCTCAAGTGGATGGGTCGGTTGAAGTCGCTCGGCTTTGGATGGATTGTTACTTCGCAGGACGCAAGTGCTGCTGAAGCGACTGGGGCAAGCTTCAAGACGCGAAGATGATTTGTCCCCGATATCTTTTCTTTTTAGTTGCTATTTTATCTAGGGCGATTTGATTTTCCAAAAATTCTTCAAACGTTGGCTGTTGGAGTAAGTTTTGTTTAACTTTTTTTTTTATTCTAGTAGGATTGTTTTACACATTTCACTTGCAATAGATGATAGCATTGTACTTTGTTTATATAAATATATATACATGGCTATCTGCAGTCTATACCTGCAAGTGTAGGTGCTTAATTTGGGCGAAATGCTCAGCATTCTAGTAGAAACAAGCCGTGTTAAGAATAGTAACTGCGAGAGAAGGAGAGACTAGGTGCAATTGCCAAAGCCAAGTATGCACTCGAGGCGGTGAAAACGCTTCTGCAGTTCATTAGCAAACGCACTTCGCGCCTGCTTCTCGAGGTTCATAGCAGCACGCGCGCAGCCACCACCATCATTGTCATGTCCGTACTGATTATGATGATGATGATGATGATGATGCTGCTGCTGCTGCTGCTGCGCTTTAGCTACATATGTATTTATAGCTTCATTCTGGCGGGCGAGAATGTACGAGCACAGCTGGACGACCGACACGAGCTGGATCTGGCCGAGCGGACCCTGGTCGTTTGCCGCCGACGCCGTCTGCTTCTCCAGCAAGGCATCGTGCTCCAGGACGGCGAGCAGCGTCTCGTAGATGCCGATGAGAAGCAGGTGGCAGGCAATGTTGAGGTGGCGAATCGTCTCGCCGAGCTGGTCGCGCGTCGTGTCCAGTGTCGAGCTGCTGCTGCTGCTGCTGTTGCTGCAGTAGTAGTAGTGGTAGTAGTAGCTGGACACGCACTCGAGCAGCTCGAGAAAGTGGTACGAAGCCGAGAAAATGTCCTGCAGCATGTTGCTGCTGAGCAGGCGTGGTCCGCCGCCACCTTCGCCGCCGCCGCCTTGCACCACGCTGTAGTCGTCCAGGCGAGTGGGGAAGATGAATTCTGAGCGGTGGTGCTGTTTGCGCATCAGCCACGTCGCTGCTGAGGCTAGGGCTGCGTCGTCGAGGAGCCGGCTGCTGCCTCGGTTTTTGGCGTGGTTTGCCGGGTTTCGCTCGCCGGCATGGTTGGTGGTGAGTTGGCTTGTTGGCAGACGCTCGGTCGCTGTGCGTGTGGAGGCTGCTTGGGCGACTTTGTCCATGTAACATCGCATCGATGCGATGCGGGCGTTGAGTTGCGATAGCTGGGATATAATGGTGCTCGAGTGGTGGCTTTCAAGAGGCGTCTGGCTGCCCGTGCTATCGGTGGGTGTTCCAGTGTCTAGGCTCCATCTCCTGTCCTCCAGCGCAGCGGTTGTAACGGATTGGCTAGGGAGGGTCGAGTCGCTATTGTTGCGAGTGGGTAGGTGGATGCATGTCTCTATTTCTGGAAGTAGCAGGTGATCCCAATCCACGCTGTCGTTTGCCCATGAGTCTGGTAGGGAATCAAGGGATAGTGCGGTGGCTTCGTGTAGTTGATGGTTGCTGTTGCCGTTGGCGGCGAGTGGCCTTGACTCGTGTACCATGGGAGCCAAATCGGAGTCGGATGCATCCATGACGCCATGTTCAACGTCAAGCGGCCACAGCTGAGCGTTGGCTGCCGCCTGGGCAAGTTCCGCGTCTGTCTGTGCTATCCAGCCATCTGAATCCATCTCCAGTTCGCTAGAATTCTGGTCGTCCCGGGCAAGTGGTGTGCGAGAACCGACAGAGTTGCCCTCGAGCCCTGCGCTGGCCGTTTGTTGCTGGCTTCCTTCGGAAAGCGTCCCGTCGCCGGGTGGTGAGACGGGAGTAAGGATGCTTGTAGGATCGGATGTGAGTCTGTCCTTGGCAGAAAGCTTGGGGTTGTTCCTTTTGGTGGGATAGATACTTGGCCGTCCCTTGGGCAAGCTTGAGCTGTAGATGCATGATACGTGTCGCCGGAGGCACCGTTCGCACGCTTCTGTGTTGCTGCTGTTCTTGCGGGCACATCGTAACTTCTGGTGATGGCACCGATCGCAAGACTGGCGTAGAGGTGTGCATTGTGCAGCTTGTGACATGGCCAAATACTTGCAAGACCAAGCCGATGTATCTGCTATAGTACGAGGGAAAGATAGTGCTAAGCTTTTGCATATGGTCTTGGTGCAGGAGATTGGTTTCTTTATTTACTAATCGCAGAAGGTATGGGTACCGGAGAAGAGAGCACTAAGAAGATAGAGAGTAGATTGATCGTTTCAGGTAATCCCGGAAAAGGACCGTTAGGGATTCAGAGAGACATGGCGAAAGACGACTATTGCACCGTATGATCAGACATTCAGCAAGCCAACGCCAATCCAAAGTCATCAAATATTTTCTGGGTCAATTCCATCAATGTCCAAAACAGCTCGCTGTCGCGACTACCAGTTTGACGACTCACTCGCAAAACGACATAGCTGAGTCGACTATTTACTCCACGCAGGACCGGAGTAGGACCGTTGCGGATCGATGAAGACGTACATTGATACGAATACTGCTTCCAAGTCGTCCCGGAGAGGGATTGCTCCGGAGCGGAAGCGACATGAGCCAAGAAGACCAAACTGGCACGTATAACCTCCAGCCGGTATACCTCTCGACTGCAAGCTGTACAATCCTCAAGCAAACAATCTCTGTCGGTAGTTGTTAACCGAGAAAAGGGTCCTAGATAGGATGACGGGATATTGCTATATTGCCACTAAGCTTGTTCATAGTTACAAGCAATGAGCCTGGAAACATGTAGACGAGCGATTGTCGGGTTGTAAATCTTGGTAGGCCTGTACTCTTTGTTGTGGAAGTATAGGTAAGCACTTGACTTGATAAGGAAGCTTAGTATTGGTACAATAATATTCCGTGCTCTTATCCGGACGTATCATCTTCTGCGATAATCAAGGTTGTTGAGCTTACTCGACTCGTGTCCACTGCAATCGATTCATGAACAGTGTCGGGCAGATAGGTACACATACCCTTGCTGTGATCAGAGAGTACGCCATTTTTGTTCAAGTGTGAATGA
>Ga0265797_10008720_pt1 | contig 13400 bp, 11 predicted proteins | sample P2T30metagenome_FD_192433 | JGI IMG/M metagenome (GOLD analysis project Ga0265797, IMG submission 192433) | Plant litter microbial communities from East Loma Ridge, Irvine, California - P2 T30 | ecosystem: Environmental > Terrestrial > Plant litter > Unclassified | place: USA: California... | reverse complement strand
GTCGCCATCCATATTTAAATGGCAGACATATCCCACGAATCTGAGCTCTCCAGATCTCATAGCTTGGGTATCCAACACATTATCAATCCCATTTGACTTTCTTCACCATGGTTCATGTCCGCTCGATTGCGGCTCTGTGCTCTACGCTGATAGGCGTGAGCAGAGCCGCTGGCCAGGGTTCCGCTGCAGATTATGCTGATGGTACAGTTCATGCTCGTATCATGGGCATCAAGATGGTATAGCTTCGTTGTTCCGCAGAGAAGGAATCTTGACTAATGTTTGGCACAGGCTCAATGGGAGGCAGAACTCGAGGCTGGCTTGATGGATAGCTCACGATACCCTGAGTTGGGCTACACGCCTTGCGAGAACGGCTTTGCAGCTGCTATCCCTGGTGACACCAACAACACTTTCCGATGCAACAACGTAAGAGGCGTCGGATGATGGTATGGACGAATGCAAAGCTAACGTTCTGATGAAGATCGATCTTTACCACTTCCTTTCTCACGCTGATCTGGGTAGCGACTACGCTCGTGGATCATCCAGCTGGGGTTGGACGTCCGAAGATGGCCGCGAATTTGTTGCGATTGGCCAGTATGACGGCACTGCTTTCGCTGAGATTAGCTCTGAGGGCAAGCTAGTGTACCTTGGTCGTCTTCCTCAGTACGACGACGAAGGCTCCAACTGGAGAGAGATCAGAATTCTTCGCGATTATGCTGTCATTGGCTCCGAAGCCATCCACCACGGAGTCCAGATCTTCGACATGAAGAAATTGCTTGACCTGGATCCGGCCAGTCCTACGAACTTCACACAGGCTGATCTTACCGGACACTGGGACGAGCTTCCTGTGGGTCGCACTCACAACATTGTTGTCAACGAGGAGCTCAACTACGCCATTGCAGTTGGATCAGTAGGTGGCAATGCAACGATCAGAGTCAGAGGCGATCTTCCCTGCCGAGGTGGATTGATCTACCTAAATATGACAGACCCGGCCAACCCATTCTCACCAGGTTGCGCCGCAGGTGACGGCTACGTTCACGACGCAGAATGTCTGGTCTACAGAGGTCCTGACAAGAGATACGAAGGCCGTGATATCTGCTACGGATACAACGAGGACACCATTACCATCTACGACGTTACGGACAAGGTCGGCAACACCACCAACATCATTTCGATCACGACCTTCCCAGGAGCTGAGTACATTCACCAAGGTGCTGTCAACGATGTTATGAACCAGGAATACTTGTTCATGGACGACGAGTTCGACGAGCGTGACGCCAAGGTGGGGCCAATGACGCAGGGTCTGCCTACCACTCATATCTTTGACATTCGCGACCTTGAGCACCCAGTATACACTGGCAACTACGCCGGTAAGACTCGTTCCATCGACCACAACCAATATGTCATCGACGGATATCTCTACCAATCCAACTACGGCAACGGTCTCAACGTCGTCGACATCTCCACCGTCAAGGAAGACCCCACTGGCGCAGGCATGTGCGAGGCTGGCTTTTTCGATGTATACCCCGAAGATGACGAGAATGAGGGTGGTGGAACTGTTGCCTTCCTTGGATCCTGGTCATCATACGCCAACTTCAAGTCCGGCTTCATCTTCGTGCACACTATCGAGCGTGGTTCGTTCGTCGTGAAGATGACCAGCAAGACGTGCCCGAGCCCTCCTAAGTGCAAGAAGGCCGATAGCTGCCTCAAGTCTCTGCAGAAGAAGGGCGAGGAGAGCGAAGAGTTCTGCGGAAAATTCCTTGTCAGGCAGAACGATGACAAGAGCCTCGTGCCCGACTATGCTAAGAAGTCTTGTGGTGGAAAGGGTAAGGGCAAGGACAAGCCGAAGGGAAAGAAGAACGACTTGATCGCAAATGTCAGCAGTGCTTGCGCCTGCATACCGACAACCACTGTGCCGGAGCTTCCCAGGACTACAAGCCGACCTGCACCTCCGACTGTGCTGCCGCCGAAGGCTTAAGTCGCCGGCTAGGAACGATTAAAAGTCAGTCTTTGGATTAGAAACGGTCAGTAGATGTCGAAATGAACCGATGGCAATTGCCGATTGTATCTATCTTCATATGACCATTGTACGACTCAAGCACAAGCTACAGTCTCATCACGTGCCCTCTATACTACTACCATAGGCTGCGGGCTCATTCAGGAGCATGTTAGCCGTTGAGATACTATCCAAGTCGCCCCTGTATCTCGAAAACTAGTGTGCTAATACCATAAGCTACGAGCGTACTTAGGAGCATGTTAGCCATTGAGATACCATCCAAGTCGCCCCTGCATCTCGAAAACTAGTGTGCTAATACCATCGGCCTTGGAGATGGACTTCGTATACAAATTTGAGCGTAAGTACTGTATGTCAAAGCTCCCGCACGACCCACAGTTCTTAACAGTGGCACCACTAGGCGTTAGTGGGATGAGCCAGCGAAACACATACGAGAGTCTTTCATGATCACGCTAATATGGTGTGGTTACATAGAAGTCTTGCCACTTTGATTTGCTAAGAAAGTTTGTACAAAAGCACACGCGAACAGTAGCGGCCCAGATAGACCTCAGGCTACTACGATTGATATTTGAGCTGATTGTGTTTGTACCCATACAATCAACTGACAAACAGGTCGCAAAATAATTCACCCTACACTTCAACTGGCAATTGTCGACGATAAGGTCACTGATCTGCATGAGCACAAGGCGGCAGCGTCAGGCGCCATAGGACCTGTCTCAAACAACATCACATGACTGCTATTGTGGGCTTTCATCAACAATGACTAGAGCGCTTGCATGAAGTGTCACCAACTGTCCATCTGCCATTGAATACCGCCATTAAGACTCCCTTAAAAACGAGTAGCATTTGCTAACCTTTGCAGACATTTCCACCAACTACCTTCGACAGCACGATGACCGACTTCACTCTCTCGACCCTCGATAGAGGCGCGCCACGCACTTACATCCGCTACGCTTTGGCCTTCGCATGCAATGCCGACCAGTCCGCCACTGCCATCGAGAAGCTCCATAAAGCTATCAAGAGGCTAGTCAGCGAGATACCGATGCTCGCAGGAGTTGTCACTACAAGCGATCAGGCAAACCCGGCCATCGCCGTTACACTTCAGCAAGTAAACGACTTCAAGGCAACCATCGCTCACCCGCAAATCGATAACCAAGATTACACATTCATCCGCCACCACGGCTTTGCGCCGAGATACATCTCCAGCGTCGGATACACGCCTCTCGCAGACGATCTCATCGGTGAAACAAATCCCTGTTGCGCCATACAAGCAAACTTGATCGATGGCGGGCTCGTCTTGGTCATCTACTTGCATCACGCTGTCGCCGACATCGAGGGGTTGGCTACGATCCTTCGCTTGATGTCCGAAGGCCTTCCTGCGCGTGAGCTGAGCGAGGAGTCCTTGGAGCTGGAAGCGACGACGGTATCTCAGGCTCGCGCTCGTCTGTCGAGTGGAACCGGGATTGGCGCCTTTCTTGCGTCGGCACGCGATGTGGCACAACGACAAAGACTTAGCTTACAACAGGCAGGTCCGCAGAGCGATCATGGAACACCAGTGAGTGAGGGCGTCAATCTTGGAACAGACGCAGATGCCAACCGTGCTGCCATCCTCCGCTTCAGGCTCAACATCATCAACCAGACCGCCGAGATGATCAACAAGCGCCGTTCGCTCAGAGACCCAGAGACATCTGACAAGATCACTCCACGCGACGTCCTAATCGCTATCTTGTGGCGAGTCTTCGTTCGCGCTCGCTGGGCCAACGGCACACAGATCACTTCGCGCTCCTCAGTCTCATTCCCAGTCGACATCCGCCCCCACCTAGTACCAGCACTCGAGCCACACTGGATGGGCAACGCAGAAGCCACAGCCATCGCAATCGAAGAGACAGATTTTCTCAGAGGAGGCTACGATCTGTCTTACATCGAGCGCACCGCGAACATCGTCCACGAGTCATACAAATACGTAACCACAGATGTTCGCACACGTTCTCGCATCGAGATGATCAACAAGAGCTCGAGCATGCCAGCTCCGCCGGAGACTCAACTGGTTGTGCACGACTGGACGCCTGTGCCTAGGATGGTGGAGCAGGAGATGGATTTGGGCTTGGGGCTTGGGCGGCCGGATGCTATCAGGAGAATTGGACGGAGCTTTGGTGTGAATGAGATGGTGCTGTTGCCGGAGGATCACCAGGCGCAGGCGTGGGATGTCCAGGTGGAGGTACGTGGTGGCTGCATGGCAAGGATCACGGGAGATGAAGCGCTGGGTCAATTCTTGTGGAGTGTGTCTTCGTAGCCATTCTGGTTGGTACGAAGGAGGTGGTGATGTTGCTGGAAGATCGCCACATGCAGAACTTGGGCGTTCAGTATCACGTCTAGGTCTCGGAGATTATTAGAATGAGCGGCTGCGTAGATGCTTGCATGGCGTGGCTCAATATCCGAACCATTGAGAGCACCTTTGGCATGTTCGCATTTTTCGAGGGCGTTTACGTTGAATGGTCTTGTTCGATTACATTGATCAACATCCGATGACAGCATATGTACTTGAGACATGTTTTCCATTTGTTCTTCCTTTGCCCTTTCTGTGCCGGTTGATGTATGCATGTTTTTGCAGCTCACATCTGACGTCGAGGGAATGTAGAAGTTCTGGTCCCCTTCAACACCCGAGAGCTCAAATCCCACAAATACCAGCTACAGCATCACACGTGCCGAATAGAACCAATTGCGCAGAGACAATGAACTCAAAGAGACCATAAAACGATCTGATCGACTCAAAGGATCATATATCGCTCGTCTTAGTGGCCATAGGTTGGTTGGAGTGCTAAAATGCAGATTTCTGGTCGCCCCAACACTAACCCTAGACATATCCAAGTGCGCACAAAATACGTGCATGTGGATCTCAACACACTTCATCAATCAAAGAGACCTCAGCAGTCACGACGATGGTATTCAAATGGTATGGCAGATTGAGGAAGGTACACGTATCTGTATGCGATATGACTTGTGTCGGACTGGGGAAGCAAGTAGGACTCGAGCGACATTGGACAGCCATCTAAGGCATTTCTTTGGTCAGCATGTGGGTTTCCTAGTGCCGGAAGCATGATAGTACTACATATAGACAGAGTTACAAGGTGAGAATGTGTAACAGAATATAGGCTATGTGTGTTACTACATGTATCAGATTTAAGTATCGAATACTAGATTACTGGAGGTAGATGCATGTAGACTTATGAAAGTTCCCTGCACAGCGAAGCTGAAGCAACACGCGTGCAATGGTTATTCGAGCTTCCAATGGGCACAGTTCTTGCGTATGGATTCACGGACGGTATTTTAGTTGGTCAGGTTCGTGTCGTCAAGGAGGTGCAAGACGTGGCAACCTTTAGGCATGTCTCGGAATCTCAGTGGCTGGTATAGCCTAGATGCCGAACAAGCGACACCTCCCACTCTTGCCACTGGGACGAACGAACGCAATCGTCACAAACTCCGCCGACCTCCTGCAATAATCAGATCACGATCAGGAATGATATCTCAGGCTACAGTATGTATATCACGACGGTCACGCCAGACTATCACGCCTCACGTGGGGGGATCCCACAGCAACACAGCATTGACCGATGCCACCACACCTGCCACTAGGCATCATTTGAATGCCCTCATACCCTCTGTCATGCAGCTCCCAGCCCATCACGCGGCCAGCAAGCGAACATCGAAACGCCATATTTCGTATGCAATATAAACCGCTTGCGCCGCAGCCAAGCGTGCAGGCGTGATTCGTGAAGAGGCACCGAGTCGCGGGAGGGCCAATGGTGGTGGCAGCGTGCCTGAGACCTCCAGAGAGGGGGAAGTCACGCTTCATGTAGGCGGTCAGATTGATCGTTTGGAGGCACGCACACAGCTGCGTTGTCAGTGTGGTAGGATGAGGCAGTTCGTGGGCCGGATCTCTCTGGCGATTCGCCCGTGTCGGCTAACGGCAGGCCGATTAGGGAAGCTTGCGTTCCTTGTTTTGTAATATCGGCTGGCAGCCTATGACGCTCACAAACATCATCGCCATCTGACGAAGCGTGCGGTTCCGGACTCCGGCGTGGTCCGCGAATGCGAATGTTGCAGATGTCGACTAGCTGTGATTTTTGCGATGGCCAGACTTCGATGCTGGGTACCGCCCTTGAACGGGAGAAGGGACTCTGAGCGGTACGATGGGGGCAGTGGTACATGGCTACCTGTCGATGGATTTCTGCGAGATCGTCGGTCGCCGGTGACAGAAGCTCTCGGGGTGGCATCCCTGCAGTTGGATTTCTTTGCGGGGAAAGGTAGGAGCTTAGCTTGAGCACGGGCGTGGCGTTGAGTGAATCTGAAGCTGCATCTGGCACATCTGGAACACTTGCCTGTGCGAGGACGTCATCAATAGCCTGAGGGCGAGATGGAGAATGGCACTGCTGTGAGCGATAGAAGCATGCCTGCAGTGCTAGAGCAGTCGACGGAAGAGATAGGAATGCCTGCGCCAATGGAATGACCCTCGTGACGACAGTAGCAGTGCCATCATCAAGGTCTTGCACAGCCTGGCAAAAGGATGTCACTGTTAGCAGTCCTGATGCTATTTCCCGCCAGCCACTGATGCTTTGTTGCCGCGCGCGCTAGCACGTACGCCCCTGCGATCCTGCGCACATCGCGATCGTGATGCGAGCGCCAGCAACCAGCACAGCACATGCTCTGGTGCGACTCCCCGCTTCAGCTAGGCGCCAGTGCGCAATGCCATGCCATGCCTGCCTACTCTTCTACCACCACTTGTACCTGCTCTTCTTCCCTTCCTCCACCACCTCTCCATCAACACCAACACATCCAGTCAGCTAGCCATCACACTACGCTGCCTTCATCATGATTGTCGACCCTGTTCAGGCGTTTGCCACGGCCACCTCTGGCCTGCTGGCTACCAGCTCCGTCGCTCCTCTGCCCACCGTCGTGCCCTCGCTCCCCGAGTATGAGAAGGCCACCGACACTGGCAACAGGACCCTCTGGTACGTGAATACTTGAACTTTGCAATGAGACCGAGTGGAGCTTGAATCAGCGTCCTCGACGATGGACCTGCCAACAGCTTCAAAGCGTTGGTATAGCCATGGTCTATCACGATGGCGAGAGCTTCACATGAGCCGATTTACAGCGAGTACCACATACAATCCATCCACGATCACTAACTCTCATCCCAGGGTTGTCACTGTTGTCATGGCCGTCTCCGCGCTGGTCTTCTCCATCATGGCCTGGAACATCCCCCAGGTAAATACCTCAATTCTCATCTGTGAAGCCGAATCACCACTAACACACGCTCCAGTCCAAGCGTCTGTACCACATCCTGACCACCTTCATTGTCACCTTCGCCGCTCTCTCCTACTTCGCCATGGCCAGCGGCCACGGTATCGGCTATCACCACACCACCGAGGAGCAGCACCACAAGCACGTTCCCTCCACCCAGCACGACATCTACCGCCAGGTCTACTGGGCCCGTTACGTTGACTGGACCGTCACCACCCCTCTTCTCCTCCTCGACCTTGCTCTGCTCGCTGGTCTTCCCGGTGCCAACATCCTGATCGCCATTGTTGCCGACATCATCATGGTTCTCACTGGTCTCTTCGCCTCTTTCGGCTCTGAGCAGACCGCCCAGAAGTGGGGCTGGTACACCATTGCCTGCGTTGCCTACCTCGTTGTTGTCTGGCAGCTCGTCTACCACGGCCGCAACGCCGCTGCCGCCAAGGGTGGCAAGGTTGGCAACTTCTTCGCTGCCATTGGTGGCTTCACCCTCATCATCTGGACTGTCTACCCCATGTACGTTTCCCTGAAAAGATAAGATTCCTCACGACCAACCACTAACATCATTTCCAGTGTCTGGGGTATCGCTGACGGCTCCCGCACCGCCACCGTTGACCAGGAGATCATCGCCTACGCCGTCCTTGACATCCTCGCCAAGCCCATCTTCGGTGCCTGGCTCCTCTTCACCCACCAGAGCATCCCCGAGACCAACATTGAGATCGGTGGCTTCTGGAGCGAGGGTCTCGGCAACCAGGGCGCCATCCGCGTTGGTGACGACGACGAGGGTGCCTAAATGTATCGCCCAGGCGTACAAAGCACAACCTGATGCACTTTTAGGTGTAGATGAAGGCTTGAGATCCATCGGATCAGAATGAAAGTGAGGTGATGAGTTGTGGATGGAGTGATCCTGAAATGATTGGAATGATCTGAAGAAGCTCTATGAGAGATAGCAAGATATCCTTCGAGCGATTGACGTGCCAACTTTAGTTCTCTCCAGTGGGAACGAGTTGGTACGATTTGTAAATGCTACAGGCACTTAATGCATAATGCGAGTGTGTCGAACTTGATTATCATATCATACTTTCCCTGTCCTCATTCTTCATACCATTTCGTGCATGTTCGTCTGTCTTGAATACATCAAGGTGTTGACCAGTCCATGTGGGGACTACTCCGGGTATTGTACTTAAGTTGTGGCACATCTCCCAGTATGCTTCCAGGTATGTGTATCAAAACATCGAATCTATGGAGGATAGGTCAAAACTTTGACAGCATCTATGCTTGAAACCTCAACCATTCTAAGATTCACTGCAGCGTGTAACGAACATGGGTTGTCGTGTTACGTCCCACGCGCCGGCCGTATAGCACTTACGCTCAAGCACTAGTGCTTTATCGACATCCCTTTATGCTACTATTACAGGCGTTGAGCGAGTCTAGGAGCATACTAGCCGTTGAGATACTGTCTATATCGCCTCTGATAGAATGCTAGTACTATCTACCTTAGAGACTTGATAATCTTGCTATTACCATTGAGAGTCCGTACACAAACTTAAGCAAGAATTGTACATGCTTTCGTCTCGCCTCAGCACGTTCCACCAACATCCCCGCATCACATGGGGTAACAAACAGGGTTCGAGCTTGCCAAAATGATCAGCATTTCTGAAGCTGTTGTCAAGGAAGCAGCTCTACAGCCAGCCCCTCTTCATCACCTGCAAGTACCTAGGTACAGTACTAAGCGAGCCCTGCGAACAAGCAAAAGAGACAGTAGATCCCCCTGCTCGCATTTGAATCACCTTTAGCCGCACGTCTGCTTCACCTAAACGTTTCATATCGCATCCGAGACCAACAGACTCACTACTTTGGAGCTTGCGTGTACTTACATACCTCAGCAAGCTAGCTACCTTAGCAACCGCGATCGCATCTTCACCGCTGCTTGCATGCGAACCGACCTCCAAGCCCACCTTACCATAGCTGCCTGACCTCTTTCTTCACGCAACAAAGCACCATACTTCGACTCCTCAGAACATTGACAACACACACTCCAACTCCCCACGACCACACAAACCCTTGAACACCACAACCATGGCCGAGCGCACCCCTTCCATCACCTCTCCCTCCCTTTCCGAGGGCGTCGACATCTCGCCCATCTCCACCGCCGACCGCCGCAACAGTCTCGAGAAGCACTTGCAGACCCGCCCCGACGAACAAGACCTCAAGAACCGCCACATTCTGCTTGATACAAACACCGCACCGGCTCTACAAGCCAGACAGCTTGAGCTTGAGAGGCAGCGTGCGACGGATAATTTGAAGAAGGGCTTGGAGAAGAGGCCTGAGAGGGGAGAGCTGGTTGAACGTAAGTGTCTTCTCTCTGGATGGTATCTCCCTTCCCATATTGTTACCATCTCGACGGACGTCATACGTTTCCTGACAACCAAGTCCTTCCGTGCTCACGATTCAATCTCATGCTTTGTCACCTGAACGCATTGGACGTCACTTTCCCTGCAATGCCACCTTGGCACTTCAAGATCTCTTCACTGTGCCACTAAGACCACACTACTGACACAAGTACAGGCAACATCCTGCCCGACAGCACGGCCGCTCCGTCCCTCCAGGGCCACCAAAAAGATCTGGCAAAGCACATGAGGGCCGACAGCCTTGACAACAAGCTTCAGAATCGGCCAAAACCGGACGAGCTTGTTAACAAAGGCATCCTCCACAGCCCTATCGAAGAATCCTGAACAACCGGCTCGGCGATATATGGGGTTTCTGTAAGGTAAGAGTTGGAGGGTGTCCAGGCGCGTGCACGCGGAGGAGGCGTGTGGGCTTGTGGAGGAGCAGCCATACCCGATGAAATGACGATGGGGAGGTCTGGAGGTCTCGATGCCGGACCGATTAAGAAATATTTCTCAATAGCCGTGGTTGTTTGCCGTGCAAAACGTAGTGACTTGCAAGTAGTGTGAGAGTAGCTGCTATTGAAGTTCTTGGCTCTTGCTTGCTTGAGCTTTCTTCCACCTCTCGCCACGTGAGCCGCGCTGCCTGCCTAAATGAATGACATCGATATCAAAAACCTAACTTCATGTTACATCCTCATTTAAGGTACTCTCTTCGCTCCCTCTTACAAAGTGCACAAGCTCACGCCACCGAGAGTGCCCATTGCCGACGCACTATTACCTGAAATATTGATAATTAATGCCAGCAAAAAGGGCCGCTGTCCACCTCATCCGCGGTCACGGCATCTGCGATTGGCCACTGGACCAAAGCATTTACCCTACTTCTCCCGACCTCCGCAACTAGAAGACTGATATTCCTTGGGGTAATTCCGGAGTACTGCCACCACCTTGCAATGCGGTGCAACCAGTCCCTCGTGGTCCCGACACTCTCCACTCGGCGCAATTGGCAGCGAGAGATGCCGTAGCCAGGCGTTCTTTAGCCGTCATACGGCGAGTATAAGTGTTCACGTCGCCGCTCCCTTCAAAGACGACGCTTTTTGCCGCCTGCTTCTCTCTTTCGGCTCTCCTACCCACACATGCGGCTCTGCCACGTGAGCTGGCGCCCGCTGACGCCCGGTTTATTGTCGGTTCGGCCTCTCTCGGACTCTCTCGCCTCGATGCCAATGATTTCGCAGCCTTTGTGCGCTGCTAGCCGCACTCGCCATCGACCCATCGCCATGGGGTGAGACGCGCTGGGCCTCACTGGAAAATTCGCTCTCTCTCGCTTGGCCTGGATATCGCGTAACGGAAACAAGCCTTTTTCCCTTCTTTCCCGCCGTGTTTCAACAACATGCGGCGGCGTCCGGACAGCCCTGCTACGTAGCGACTGAGGCTTGCGCACGAGTACTGTACGTACCGTGAAGACGCGTGCTAGACTGCAGATCGGAGCATGGCAGAAGAGTGGCAGAGAGTTGCTGCAGGCACGTGACTCGGCTGGACGTCACCTTTTGCGTGCTTCCTGCATGGCTCGGCATCCTCTGCGCCTCACCGCCAGCGAGAGCGGACGCACGATCTGCATTCGATCTTTCGACGGGCTGCTTCTAGCGCGAACGCACGCGTCAACCTTCGAGTCGGGCCGAAATGGAAGCACGCTAAAGCTTCTATAGGGCTGAAGGCCCTCGCCATTGCGTACGGGAAGCGACGGCCAACAGAAAATAGAGTACGCTGGCGCCCTCTAGACATGCGCTTGTGCCTCTGGGTGGCATGGGTTACTCGTCATCGCCGGTTATCGGTGGCTCTTCCGCGCTGTTTACTGCGCCTTCTTCGCGCTCGTGGGCGGCCTGCCAGCCCCAACGAGATACGCGCAGAGTTTCGCTGCGTTCCTGGCGACATGCGAGATCTGAAATCCAAACCGTAAGGTGGGCCTATGCGTTGGGAGGCCATCACGGCCACCCAATCTAACGCCCCGTTTCCTTTCCGCACCTCTCTCTCTGTTGCTGTTGCTGTCGCCGTCGCTCGCTGCAAGCCACATCCCCAATCCGTTCTGTCTGGCCACTTCTTTGCACCGCGAATAACATACTCTCTTCACCCTGCCTCACTTCCCTGCAGATTCTAGCCCTTCCTCACCCTCTCGAACTGACGCTGGCGCTGCGCTTGCGCGAGCTTCACATATCTGCATTCCGTACCGCACGGACTGCGACGATCTTTGCCGGCGTCCAACCGCATGGCTAAAATGTTACTGTCCAACCTGTCGTCAGGACCTCTCGAGGTTCCATCACCCAGAGGCGTACGACGCTCGCCGACGACCATGCCGGAGTCATCCTCATCTACCACACCGCCGATCATCAAACGAGCTTGTGACGCCTGCCACCGAAGAAAGGTCAAGTGCATTGGCGACGGATCCCGACCTTGCAAGAACTGCAACTCCGCTGGCTTGACATGCACCTATAACGCCATCCCACAGAAGAAGGGCCCTAAAGGAAGCCGGGCTAAGGTCATCTCTGAACTCCGCGAGAACCAACGACAGTCACAGCTCGCTGCCGCTCAACAGCATGGCTTCGAAGAGGCTCCTCACTCTCCAGCGTACCTCCGCAAGGCTGGACTATTATCGATGGAGATGATTACGGCATGCGTTGATTACTTCTTCGCCAACATGTACCCCACACAGCCTATCCTCCACAGACAGAAGGTCGGCGAAACCATTGGACAAATGGAACAAAGCGTCGAGGCCTATTGTCTCGTCGTCTCACTCTGCGCATACATGATGATCCAGCCAAACATGAACTTGCCGGCTGGTGCGTTCCACGATCTGGAGATCCAACCTCAACCTAGCCTGGAGCTTGGACAATTATTACTACAAGAAACCCTCCGGGTCCGTAAGGGGTATGACTACGTCGAGACGCCTACCATCTGGACAGTGATCACCTCATTCTTCCTATTCGGCAGCTACTTCTGCCTTGACAAGCACAACACCGCTTGGTTCCACATCAGAGAAGCCACGACACTTGCACAGATTATGGGCATGCACGAAGAGGCTCACTACACATTAAGTACAGACGTCATCGAGGAGTCGCGCAAGCGCCGCCTGTATTGGCTCCTGTTCGTCACCGAACGTGCTTACGCACTCCAGCAGCACCGTCCTTTGACGCTGCAGGCTACCATCAACCCGCCCAGATTGGACGAGGACCCCACAGAGACTGTTGAGCTCAGCGGTTTCATCCACCTTGTCAACCTCTTCAGACCATTTGACGACACTTTCGTCGGTCTCTGGAACAAGGCCAGGACGGGTTGCACGACAGAGTGGCTCGCGAGACTACAGCAACAACTTTCCGAAGCTCTGCCTATCTATCTACAAAGCACAGAAAGCCAAGCCGTCGACCTCCGGTGCTCACAACAATGGCTACGGACAATGGTCTGGCAGCTGTCTATCAGTCACGGCTACCTGTCGTCAGCCGCTAATGACAACGCGATGAGCTTCAGATACCCTATCGAAATCTCGAGGGATCTGGTCACAGCCACGTCTGGTTTCACACAACAGTCGATGGAAGTTCACGGCATTGGTCTTATCGAGAAGCTGTTCGATGTGGCCTGCACGCTCACAGACGTCATGTCCTGCGTGCCATATGAACAGCACACATTCGAGTATGGTCCGCGTGACTACCTCAACC
>Ga0265797_10008718_pt1 | contig 13401 bp, 9 predicted proteins | sample P2T30metagenome_FD_192433 | JGI IMG/M metagenome (GOLD analysis project Ga0265797, IMG submission 192433) | Plant litter microbial communities from East Loma Ridge, Irvine, California - P2 T30 | ecosystem: Environmental > Terrestrial > Plant litter > Unclassified | place: USA: California... | reverse complement strand
GATCTAGCCAGATTTGCTTTTAGCGTCAACCCGCCCTTCACTGCGGAACTGCTCTTGGTTCCGCATCACTCCATCACCCAAATGCAATACATCTGCATTTGTCAGCCGATACTACATTTATCACTGGGAAGGTATAGCACACACTGCATACACAGCCTTGCTTAAGAATGCACTGATTGCGATGACTTGGCAGCAGCGTACTCGGAATTCCGGGTACCCAGCCTTTGGCGTAGTGACACGATAGGAAGGCAAGTGAAAGGTCCACATGAATACATATATATCACATCACCTTAGACTCTACTGTAAGTACTCGAAGGCTCCATCTCCCCACCATCGCCAACATGACCATCAATCACATCATGGTCTACGTGAAGCCCGCACTCATGCCCAGCATGCGAGCCTTCTACAAAACCACGCTACAACCAATCGGCTACACCGAGATGATCAGCGCTTTCGAAGGCAAGACAGTCGGATACGGTAGCGATTATCCGTATTTGTTCCTGCAGCAGGTCGCAGAAGGACATGAACCATACCCAGCACATGTCGCTTTGGATGCGCCGAACAATGCGGCGGTGGATGAGTTTCATCGGCTGGGACTGTAAGTTGGAATTCGTGAGTTAAAATGATGGCGCTGATGATGATAATTGTAGAAAACTTGGAGGCAAGGACAACGGAGGACCTGGTATACGAGAAAGGATGAGCAGGCAACCCTATTATGCTGCATTTGTTATTGATCCTGCGGGAAACAACTTAGAAACAGTATGCGTAGACAAAGCAGGTGTACGAAGTACTCGATAGACCTGCCCAATAAAGCATCTTCCTCTCCATTCCTTCACGCGACTCCTCATTCCTCAGTACTTCGCCTTAAACGGCAGCGTCTTCATCTGCTCCACCGGATCCGCCTCAATATCAAACAACTTATACAACCACCTCAGAATGATGAAAAAGCTCATGGGCTCGCCCATATGTTTCGTGCCCGGTACAAACCTTGCCTCCTTCGGCGCCCCATGCTGCAGCGCAAGGTAGTAATCGTCAATCGGGAAGATCTCGTCCTCGGTTCCGTTGACAAGTAACAAGCGCGCACAATCAGGACGGTCAAGCGTGCCGTCGTTCAAAAGGCTGAATTTGGCTCCGGCCTCGCGCTTGAAGGCTTCGACGTTGTTTCCGTAGCCCCATTTGTAGGCCAGCGTGTTGGCGAGATCGAAAGGGTACTCGAGGTGGTTCACGTTGTCGAGCCATTCGTGGTCGAACATATGGTGGCATCCACCGCCTAGTGCGACAACGCCTGCGAGTCGGTCTTTGTGCGTGTGCGCGACGCGAATGGCGTAGTAGCCGCCTGTGCTGAATGCCCAAATTGCGGTCTTCTTATTGTTCAGGCCTTCTTGCTGGTCGATCCAGTCGAAAAGGCTGGAGTACAGGCGGTCTGGAGACGTGGGGTCGCTGACGTCGGTGGGACAGTCGCCTGTGCCGGGGATTTCGAGGACGATGGTTGCGACGCCGATTTGGCGCCAGCCTTCCATCCAGACGGCGAGTTCGGTGCGGTATCCGTCGAGGCCGGTGAAGATGATGACGGTGGGGACGGGGCTGGACTTGCTGGCGTGGTCGGGGAGGAGGTGGTACACGGGGATGCGTGCGCCCTCGTTGTCTTTGCGGTGGGTATATGGAATATTGATTTCCTTCACGGGGTGCGGTCGTAGTCCCAGACCCTTGATGCACACTTCTTTACCGAGTTTCCATGCTTCGCGCTGTACTTCTGATCGCGGAGCAGGGAAGCGCGAGATTCTGTAGACGGCGCTACTTCGCAGGTAGTACTCTGATGCTTTTTCGATTTCGCCTTTGCTCTCTGCTTGTTCGGCGATCTTCTTGAGGTTCTCAGCCTGTGGGAAGTAGACTTTGGCGTATTCATCCCAGTTGTAGGGCTCTTTGAAGTCCTTGGCTACGAGTTCGTCGACTATGGGCTGGAAGTCTTTCGCGGCGCTGAACATGAATGGATACACGCCCATTTCGGCAGGCTTCTTCCATTTCGTCTCCCAGAGCTGTTTGTAAGATTCGTGATGTGCGGCTGATGTTTTAAGCTTTTCCTGGATGAAGAACTGGCCATTTGGAGCTGCCATATTGTAGGTGTTCTGGAGGCGTCGTGTTTATGACCTTTGCTTTCGATAGCTCTTCCTTCCACGTTTGGGTTCGATAGGCACTGCTTTTGGTGAAAAATTGGTGTGAGTCGAAGGATTATGGTGAAAACTTAGGAGAACCGTGTCCATTATATAGTCTGTTGCTCGTTTCATGATGGTAGAGCCAATGCGGCACTAGCTGACGGAATAGTTGGGGTTGAAGAGGAAAGGTCCGCGAGCGGGGAGCCGAACTTCAAACATCGAACATCCGCACCACACAGACGCCAAGAAATAGCATCACCAAAAATAGTAACTTTACATGTGTTCCAGGAGGTTTTCGTGAGTTTACATCTTGTCAATAGAATTAGTATATTGAAGCCTGGAGCTTCCTGAAAAAAGTTCCTTAGACATAATGATTAGTAAGTCATGTTGCAAGCAAGAGGTATTTACAGCAGTATTGGGTGTCATAATGATTTCATTCCTTCATTTGAAGCCATACTGGCAGCATGCTATGCGCTGTTTGCGCCATCTGGGTATCATCCTAAAACCACATCCTAAATATCCTCAACTCCAAATCCCAGCAAAATCCCAACGCGCGTGTGACATCCTGGAGGCCCTTTACATGAGAAGAGCAGGGGGGCCGTCGAATGATATGCCCTTGAGGCGTTCCCGAATGACCTGTCGCCTAGCGACGGCCGCGCTCAGACCATGGAAGGTGTTCCGGGAGAAGCCAACAGGCTCGTTGACGTCGTGGACGAATGCGAGGTAGTTGAGGTTTGGGAAGCATCCGAGGATCGCATCCCAATCGTTACCGGTGTTGATGTTGCCGGTCTCGCGCGCGAAGACGTTTCCGAGCTCGGAAGTCTGAATTGGTGACAGAACGAGGAGATGCTTGCAATGCTCTCCGATGCGCTCCATGGCAGCGACGACGTGGTCTGCGTGGACGCCGTTGACTTCCTGGGTGATGACGATGCACTCGAAGAGCTTCATGTCGGCGAGGGGCTTGGCGCCTTTGAAGAAGGGATCAAGGCGGTGGATGGTGAGCGCCGTGAGCGGGAGGAAGGAGTGACCGTTGTAGTCGACCTTGGTGGCAGCGAGGAGGTTGTCGAGCTCAGGAAGGTCGCCGAGTGTGTTGCGGCGATTGATGCGAAGTCTAGGCAGGAACTCGGCATCGGAGCTCAGATACGACTTCCTGGTAGGCATACCACTGCACCACTTGCGCAGGTCGGGCTCCTCGTAGTAGCTCGGAGCCCTCATGGGAATGGACTCCTCGTCAGACTCACTCTCGTCGGTGGACAGACCAGGAGTGGTGTCGCCAGGGACATGATCGTTGGTCTTGATGGGGATGGCCTCGGAGCGTGTCGTCTCGCTAACACCTGGCGACGAGTTAGCATCATGTCGAAAGGAAGAGAGGTTGCTACTCACTGGCAGCTTGAAGGGTCATGGTCAGTGTGGATACCTGAGACTCGGATACCACACGGCCTGTGGCGTTGATGAGGGAAGGTCGGGTGGAAGCTGCGTTGGGGCGCAGACGCTCGAAGGAGATGCCGGGATGATCTTGCAGCAGCGTGTTACCGGCCTTCTGCTCTTGATTCATGATTTTGAGTGGACTCAACATGGAGTGACCGCGGACGCGACCGGTCGAACCGTCTTTCTTGTGGTTGTTCTTGTCCATGTTGCTGAGTAGGTCGAACGAGCGTAAATCTGACGTGGTGTTAGGGGAAAACTCGTTCTCAACAGAGTCGGACAATCAGGTACTCACTGGTAGGATGCGATTGCGATTGCAATTGCAATTGCAATTGCGATTGAGCGGTAGTCGGCGTTTGAAAATGAGAACTTTTCGCGTCTGTTTGTCGCGTTAGCTTCCAGGGTTCTTGCAAAGTCAATCAAGTCAAGTGTCAAAGTGGCGAGTTGGCGTTGAGGCTGCAACGGTGGAAGAGAGAGGAGGAGAAGAGGGGATCTTAATACCCCAACTTTTGAAGTCGAGGTGACTGTGAGATGATGCGCTTGTCGTCGGGGTTGCTACGGTAAAGCAAACGGATCTCACCTCAAATCCTGCAAATTTGCAAGGTAACAGCCCACATGAGCAAGTTATTTTGAAAACGCTCAAGGTGAAGGAAAGAGCATACTCGTACCGGGCTGGGGCAGGCTGCCATAGTCTACATCGTGCGTTGTGGAAGCGGAGCATGTTTCCGGCATCGGTGGTGAATGTCGGTCACGAGGCGGTGAGCCCAGAGGTGCTCAGAGAAGTCATCTTGACAAGGTTAATCGTGAGGAAGGAGCGCTGGATACCATCCCCTCCCATCTTTTTCCTTTCAGCTGCTGAAATGCCCACTGCATGAGTCCCACGACATAGCCGGCATCATCGTCTGGTCTTTCCTCACTCTTCTCACTCTTCTGCAAGCGACGGTGTGTTCTGAGCTGTGTTTCCGTATTCAAACTGCGTAGTAAAAAACGGACATATAGATGTCCTTCACGCGTAGCTACGGTTTAATGCGGCGCGCCTTCGTTTGTCAAGCGTGTTAGAAACGCTGCCAAGCATGATGAAGAACATGGAATGTGAATTCTCCACCAGCTCGACGTGTTTGTCTGTTCATGATGTTGATGTAGGATGGAAAGAAGTTGAAGTAACGAAGGAAGGAACCTTGTAAACACGCGACATCGGCAACGCGTAGCGGGCAAGCACGTGGCTTCAATGCTAGCCGAGCATCGGAGCTCACCCCTGCGCCGATCACACGCTGCAGCTTGCCCGCCATGACGCACGTCAAGAAAGAAAGCTGCCGGAGATGCCTCAAGCGTGGGATGCGGGGCGCAACACGATAATTCTGTTCCAGGGGCTATATCTGCCTCCAACCCAAACATTCGATTCAATTATACCAACCACCCTCCTCTTCTTACTTCTCCATCCAGCTTAGCCAGGTACGTCTCTGGCTTACTCAACAGGCCCGCATTCGCCCAGCAATTCGAGCGCGGGGTTCGCGTTATTATATAGCCTTTGTAAGCAGCGGTCCAGATTACTATTACCAAAAGCAATCGCGGAAAAAAGCAGTGACTGCAGATTTGTGTCTTGTCTGTGATCTTCTGCGTTGTTTTGCTGTCATCCCGCGTTCCCAATCTCCAAATCCTGCTGGTACAAAAAGTCTGACAACCTCCAAGAGCTGAGACAGAGCTTCCGGGCATTTCACCGACCACTACTCGAGCTTCCACCACGTCCAGGAGCAGGACACTACCAACACACATACGTACAATCCTCGCATAGTCTATACGAGACTCTACCGCAATCATGGTGCTCGGCGCAAGAAAACCACCCTCCCGAAAGGGCTCCTTCGCAGACATGCCCACCGACCTCAAAACGCAAATCGACAAGCTAGAAGAGCTCTTCCTCGTCCCCACCGAGAAGCTCAAGGAAATATCCGACCACTTCGTCAGTGAATTGAAACGCGGTCTCTCCAAAGAAGGCGGAACAATCGTACGCTCCTCCTCTGTCCCACACTGCAAGACCACAAGATACTAATTGATTCTTGCTACGACCAGCCCATGATACCAACGTGGTGCATGGCCTTCCCTGACGGCCACGAAACAGGTTCCTACCTCGCCCTCGACATGGGCGGCACAAACCTACGCGTCTGCGAAGTAACACTGACCTCGGAGAAAGGCGAATTCGAAATCATACAGTCGAAATACCGCATGCCCGAAGAGCTCAAGACAGGATCCGCAGACGAGCTATGGGGCTACGTCGCCGACTGCCTCCAGCAATTCATCGAGTACCACCACGAAGACGAGAAACTAGACCACTTACCCCTCGGCTTCACATTCAGCTACCCCGTCACACAAGACGCAATCGACCACGGCGTTTTGCAGCGCTGGACTAAAGGCTTCGATATCGCGGGCGTCGAAGGCGAAGACGTAGTCCCGCAATTCAACCGCGCGCTCGAGGAACGGCATCTCCCCATCAAACTCGTCGCCCTTGTAAACGACACAACAGGCACAATGATCGCATCCGCATACACGGATACCGATATGAAAGTCGGCTGCATTTTCGGCACGGGCTGCAACGCCGCGTACATGGAAGACTGCGGCTCGATCCCGAAACTCGCGCATTTGAACCTCGACAAGGATTTACCCATGGCGATTAACTGCGAATGGGGCGCCTTCGACAACGAGCACGCCGTCCTCCCCCGCACACCATACGACGTTATAATCGACAAAGAGTCCCCACGCCCAGGCCAGCAATCCTTCGAGAAAATGATCGCAGGCCTATACCTAGGCGAAATCTTCCGCCTCGTACTGCTGGACTTACACAAGGGAAACGAATGCACCATGTTCGCAGACCAAGACGTGTCGAAATTAGATAAACCGTACAGTCTCGACGCCTCATTTCTCGCCGCCATAGAGGAAGATCGCTTCGAAAACCTAACAGATACAGCGGACCTCTTCGCCGCGAAATTAGGTATCAGCCCCACGAAACCAGAGCTGGAACTCATACGCCGCCTCGCCGAACTCATCGCCACGCGTGCTGCGCGCCTCACTGCCGTGGGCGTGAGCGCTATATGCAGGCACAAGAAGTGGGACAACGTGCACGTCGGGGCGGACGGGAGCGTGTTTACAAAGTACCCGCATTTCAAGATCAGGCAGGCGCAGGCGCTCAAGGAGATATTGGGCTGGGAGGGGAAGTTTGGGAAGGGTAGGGGGGATCCGATTGAGGTGTTGCCCGCAGAGGATGGGAGTGGTGTTGGGGCTGCGCTTATTGCGGCGTTGACGGTGAAGAGGGCGAGGGCGGGGCAGTTGGCGGGGATAAGGGATTGTGACTCGTTGGTGGAGATTGGGAGGAAAATGAAGTAGAGTTGGATATGGGATTGTAGGGGCTGAATGGTGTTGAAGTGGATTGTGTCAAGAGTGTTTGAATTCATGGTTGTTTGGCTAGTTGGTCAAACGGCTTGTATGGCTTCGAAGTTTACTTATGCGCGACGCCTTCTACTGGCTTGGGTTCGACGTCAACGATCTCTGCTGCCGTCTTGCCCTTGTCCTTGTCCTCCACGACGTCCTTCATGAATGGGAAGGTCAGCACTTCCTTAATGCTGTAGTTGTCGGTCAAGAACTGCGATAGTGTGAGCTGGATGTCCTCAATATAACTTGACGTAAGCGACTTACCATGACTAGACGGTCGATACCCATGCCCCATCCACCAGTAGGAGGCAGGCCATACTCGAGTGCTTGGCAGAACGTCTCATCGATCCCTTGCGCCTCCTCGTCACCTTGGTCCTTCTGGTTGGCTTGCTCCGCCTGTATGATGTTAGCATGCACAACTGCATTGAAGATTAATATGCTTACGAATCGCAATCGCTGATCGAAGGGGTCGTTCAACTCCGTGTACGCGTTACAAATCTCCTTCTTACACACAAAAGCCTCGAACCGCTCACACAGTCCGGGGATATCGCGGTGGTACTTGGCGAGCGGCGACATGACCTCAGGGTGGCCGACGATGAAGGTAGGGTTGATAGCGGTCTCCTCGATAAACTCGCCAACAAGCTTGTCGATCATCCGTGCGTTGGTGCGTGGTTCCGAGCACTCGACGTTGACCTTCTTGAGCGCCTTCTTGAGGAACTCGTTGGTCTCCTTGGTGTGCAGTTGATCTGAGGGCGGGAACTTCTCTCCGACGGCCTCTTCCAGCGCGGGCATCATGTCGACGCGCTTCCATGGCCGCGCCCAGTTAACCTTGTACTCCTCTCCACTCTGTGTATGGAAGACGGTCTCGTAGCTGCCGGTGATCTCCTTGACCAGGCCGCTGACCATCTCTTCGGTCATGTCCATGACGTCCTTGTAGTCGGCATACGCCATGTAGAATTCGCACGTGGTGAATTCAGGGTTGTGTGTGAGGTCGATGCCCTCGTTGCGGAACTGTCGTCCCATCTCATATACGCGCTCCAGGCCTCCTACGACTAGCTCCTTGAGGTACAGCTCGGGTGCAATTCTCAGAAACAGCTCCATGTCGAGATCGTTGTGGTATGTCTTGAAGGGCTTCGCAGTGGCTCCACCAGCGATCTTATTCATCATGGGCGTTTGAACCTCGAGGAAGTCGCGCTCGTCCAGGTACTTGCGCACGTACTTGACGATTCTCGAGCGGGTGATAAAAGTCTTGCGTGTGGAGTCGTTCATGATGAGATCGAGGAAGCGGTTTCGGTGCCGCTGCTCCTGGTCCTTGTAGCCGAAGTGCTCGGTGGGCAGCATGCGCAGACATGGCGTGAGCAGGATGACCTCGCGCGCGAAGATGCTCAGCTCGCCCTCGCCGCCCTTCTTGGGACTTGTGCGGCCTGGATAGCCAATGACGCCGATGATGTCGCCGCGCTGAATGTTCTCGTGCTGCTGCTCGAAGGGGACGGCCGAGGTGGATTCTTGCAGCTGGCACATGACCTGGATCGTGATGCCCTCTGCCTTGCCTGTGATTTGTCAGCCAATGCTAATCACTTCCCATGGTATCTACGTACACACGTAGAAGTGCAGCGAGCTCGAGGCGGACCGCTGTGTGATGACGCGTAGACCGATGCGGATCTCCTTGTCGGGCTCCGACTCGCCCTTCTGCAGGCGTGAATAGTCGCGGACATAGTGCTCGAGCTTGGTGTTGACGTGGAACTTGTGCGGGTACGGATTGGGCTGCTGGGACGTCTTGAGCGCCTGAATCTTGTTGGAGCGTATCTCGAAGTATTGCTGCGCCTGTCAGTGGGGAGGAATGCGCCATTGGCCGTGCAGACGCGTACGTTTGGGTTCAGCTCTTCGGCCTCTTCCCTGCGCCGGACGGGCAGAGCAGCCGTCTTCTCTTTCTTCTTCTCGTCCTTCTCGCGCTGCTTGGTGCGCCGCTTGAGCTCGGTCTTGGAGATCTTCTCGCCCGTCACGGGGTCGGTGTGCAGGTTCTCGGCGCTCTCGCCCGCCGGTGCCTGTGCTGGGGGCTGTGAGTCGGCCATGATTGTGTTAAGCAGTGTGTGTGCCTGTGTCGTGTGGGCGCGGTGGTAATTTATGTGAAGATGGTGGGGCAACTTTTTACCCTTGACTCAGCCCCGCCAAAGACTCATCATCATCCTCCCTGACACTCACATTCGAACCCATACTCTTTGCATAAATAGTTAGCACTAGTATATATTACATGTACTCAGTGGGAACATTGCTTCGTAGAGGTGACTCAATGCCTTCCGGCTCCAATTCTTTGAGAGTCAGAAGCTCTTCCGGATCGCTATCAGACGAATCAAGGCGCTATTCTCGTACCTAATGCTTTCACCTCCGCCAACACCAAGTTCCAGGTACGGTTCATTACTGTAATGAGCAGATACTCTTATACCGACATCATTTTGCTGATCTCATGTTCTATCTTCCCGTTTCTTTATGTTTCCCTTGGGTTATTTCGTATCAGCATCATGCATCTCATTTGTCTAATGTTTCCCTCCAGTCCAAACATCTCATGCATTTTCAATCATCCCTACCAAGAACTGTCTTGTTTCGCATGTTGTGCCATGTACCTCAGGATTCGGAGAACCGCATACTCTCTATCCTACCTGCCAGATACTGGTACTGTCCACCAGCGTGCGGGGTGCTCATCAAATGTACAAAGAAATGTTCAGACAATTTTCATAGAACATGGCCGCTTCGCACCGAATGCTAAAAGAAGGGGCGAGGCCATACCGGACGCAGCGTCACCGTGCTATCTACTACCTCCACACTCTCGCAGCCTCACCATCACCACCTTCCTGAGCCTTGAGGCTGACACTGTGTCAGTCGCGCATGCTTTTGAGCCGCGCTCCGATAGGAAACGCGCAGCTATGCGACGAACCTACCGTCCCTCCACGTTTCAGAATATGCAGGTACCGCGATGCAAGAACACCAGTATGGAACGACATGTTCCCGCGATGCAAGGCACGAACAGGACGAACATCATGCGATAACTCGCGGCATATAGATATGTGTCTGGCTGCTGCGGCAGTGCGGCCTTGAACTTTTGTTGCAGGGAGATTTCGTTACGACAAGATGGCAGGAACACAACAGACTTCGAGACCACAATGGCTTCGCAAATGGCTACTCACCACCTACATGTTCTGCATTGCCCTCACTACCGCACAAGAAACCTTCACAGACTCCGCATGCCGCGCGCAGACCACAGCCATGAACGCGTGCGCCAAGCGCTGGGATTCCGTATGTCCAAACGCAATAGACCCTATTACTTAGTTTACTCACGTTCCTAGATACGCACCGAATGCACCAAATCCAACACCGCCAACTCAGTCTGGCCCGGTCCCTGCGAATGCTCTTACTTCCAAAACGACCTCCCTTGCTTCGACGACCAAGCATTCTGCGCCGCGCAAGTATGGACGCAAGTACCCCAGTGGTTTCGCGACGGTGTGAGTAGTTGTCTCATGAAAGACGCTGGGTTTACGGTGCGCGCAAATCTGGGAAGTGCGAGTGGTGTCATGGGCAATCCTTTCACAGTGAGAGACTTGCCGGGGAGGCTGACGAGGACGACTGCCAGTGCGAGTGGAGGGGAAAATGGGGCGGCGCAGACTGGTGCGAGTGCAGGTCTCGCAAGCCAAACGGCCATTGCCGAATCTGATGTACAAGTGAAAAAGAGCGAGGAATTGAGTGTTGGCGCGAAAGCAGGATTCGGCGTCGGAATAGGCGCAGGCGTTATACTCATCGCGCTCGCAGCTTTCCTACTCGTGCGAAGTCGCAAGCGTCCAATATTACCAGCCGAAATGGACACCGAGAAGTCGCATGGCCTTTCGCCTGTAGAGCTCCACGCTGCGCATGCCCATCAAGAGGCCGATGGCAAGGCGCTGAATGAGATGCCCGGAGGGACATCGCAGAGATTTGAGTTGGGGGTTAGGGCGTCGACGTGGCTTGTGGAGCTGCCGATTGCGAATTCGATGAGGAATTCGAGGCAGAGGGTATCTTGAGGTCATTCAAGAAGCGTTATCAGATGATTGAAAGGGATTTTACAGCTCGTGATGCTGCACGAGGTGACGGATCTTGCCGTCCCGATCGAGGCGGCGCTCGTGCGTACACCTTTATTTAGGAGATGCAGGAGCATACTCACAGTGTACCGACAGCACACTGACCTGTGCGGATCGGAAGTGGGTTGCGAAACAAGAATAACTCGGCCAAGCAATGGCATTATCCCGGTAATTGGAACCCCCAGCTATCAGTGGGTCTATACGAACTTCGGCCGGCCGTTGAAAAATGCAGTCACGAAAGAAAGCAGTCGATCGAAAAGGCGTGGACTGTCCTCTTCTGTTTTTACGTGCTTCACGCTTTCGTTTTCGTGCTCACCCAGTCACTCGCTATTTCATAATCCTTTTCTATTGTCTTTTATAATTTTTGTCCCACCATGGGAGCACACATTCGCTATGCGCTCTTCGTGCTATGCATATTCCTAATATCTTTGTCTCAAGTCTCTGCTGCACCGTTCACTGGCGAGCCTTACGCAGTCGAAACACTGAAGTCTTTCGCTGAAGCACAACCACTGATTGGAGAGACTGCCTCTGGGCTATCTAGACGTCAGAGCAACGATACGAACAATGGCCCAGGTGTCTTCTTCCGAGACTACAACGTATGGTACCGTGAAGAGAACGGACAAGAAGTCCCAATGTCCACGACCGGAACCGAGGACAGCCCAATTACCACCGGGACTTATCCATCACCAGACGAGAGGTACTTCGTCGCAGTCCAGACGACAAAAGCCCAGGATCACACAGTCTATATAGTCGAGTCGAGCCCTTCCGACCAGCTCCAGCCCAAACTACAGCAATTCCAGTACCTGAAGCCGGGTGACAAAGTGCAGACTGACCGCCCCCGGATGTTCGATGTGGCGGCACGAAAGGAGGTCCCCACCGACGACACGCTGTTCTCGAATCCGTACCAGCTCTATGTTGTGAACGGAGGCCAGAACTACGGGTGGAATAAGGAGGGCACTGAGTATCGGTTCCTGTACAACGAAAGAGGCCACCAGGCTTTGCGCATAATCGCCATGAACACACAGGGAAACGTGCGGGTCATAGCCGAGGACACGAGCGACACTTTCATCGACTACGCACACAAGCTGTACATGTATGAGCTCACCAGCTCGAACTCGAGCGAACTGATATGGGCCAGTGAGCGTGACGGCTGGAATCACCTCTACCTCTACGACGTGCAGACCGGAAAAGTAAAGAACCAGATCACGAAAGGCGAGTGGCTGGTGCGATCAGTGGACTACGTGGACGAAGCGAAACGTCAGATTTGGATCAAGGTGTTCGGCGCCGTGCCAGGACAAGACCCATACTACGCCCATCTAGCACGCGTAAACTTCGACGGCTCAGACTTCGAGATCCTAACCGAAGGCGACGGCTCACACTCCTGGACCTTCAGCGAAGACCGCACAACCATCACAGACACCTGGTCGCGCATGGACATGGCGCCCATCACCGTCCGCCGCGACGCCTCAACCGGCGCCAAAATAGACGACATATCATCCGGCACCCTAGACTACCTCCTGTGGCCGATCCCCGAGCGCTTCGCCGCGCCCGGACGAGACGGCATGACCCCAATCCACGGCCTAATTTTCCGCCCCTACGAAATGGACAACACAACAACATACCCGATAATCGAGCAAATCTACGCAGGCCCGCAAGATTTCTACGTCCCCAAAGAATACAAACTGCACGACACCGTGCACCGTCTAGCAAACCAAGGCTTCGTCGTCGTGCTCATCGACGGCATGGGCACGAACTGGCGCTCTAAAGCCTTCCACGACACATGCTACAAGAACCTCAAGGACGCGGGATTTCCAGACCGCATCGCGTGGATAAAAGACGCGGCGACGACGCGTCCGTGGATGGATACGAGTCGCGTAGGTATCTACGGCGGCTCCGCAGGCGGGCAAAACGCCATGGGCGCACTCCTTTTCCACAACGATTTCTACAGCGTCGCGGCTGCGGACTGCGGGTGCCACGATAACCGCATGGACAAGCTGTGGTGGAACGAAGCGTGGATGGGATATCCCGTCGACGGTAGCTACGCGGCGAGTTCGAATGTGGTTAATGCGGGGCGGCTGAAGGGTAGTTTGCTGTTGAGTGTTGGTGAGCTGGATGGCAATGTTGATCCGGCGAGTACGATGCAGGTTGTTGGGGCGTTGAATGGGGCGGGAATGGCGTATGAGTTGTTGTTTATGCCTGGGGAGGGACATGGGGTTGGGAGTACGAGTGCGTATGCGTGGGGGAGGACGCAGGATTTTTTGTGGAGGGAGTTGAAGGGTGGGGTTAGGCCGAGGGTG
>Ga0265797_10008717_pt1 | contig 13402 bp, 13 predicted proteins | sample P2T30metagenome_FD_192433 | JGI IMG/M metagenome (GOLD analysis project Ga0265797, IMG submission 192433) | Plant litter microbial communities from East Loma Ridge, Irvine, California - P2 T30 | ecosystem: Environmental > Terrestrial > Plant litter > Unclassified | place: USA: California... | reverse complement strand
AGAAGATGTAGTTGGCAGCGGGAATGGCCTTCGAGATGGACGTGCTGTATTGGAAGAAAGAGGCCACAGACTCTCCGCCGAGGACGATAGCGATGAAGACGACAAAGAACTGTTCGGTGGTGTACTCGCCGGTCGAGACGAGCTTGCCACCGTACCAGAATCCCAAAGCCATGGCGCAGAAGTTTATGCTTTGTGTCAAGGAGAAGAAGAGCATGGTGATGGAAAGAGATTTGATCGATCTTGATGCAACGGCGTTGAGGCGTCTCTCGTATTCATCGAGAATAGTCCTTTCGAGAACAAGTGAAGCGACTGTACGGATGGCTGCAACTGCTTCCGCGGCGATCGCTGCACTGCCGGCGAATCGCTTGGTAGTATCATCGTCCAGCTTCGTAGAGATTCGGATGCCGTAGTATCCACCCAGAATGAGAGGTGGCATGGCGCCAAATGTGCACACGAGGCCCAGCTTCCAGCCATAGGCGATGCCCAGAATGGCGCAAGATATAGTCGTAACGATGTTGTTGATGACCAAGCCAGCATTGGCACTGAGGAGTTCTTGCAGATCTGTAGCGCAACGAGCGAGGCGTGATGTCAAGGCTCCAGTGGCGTTCACCTCTTTGTCGAAGAAGGCGGCCGGCTGTTTTACCGTGTTCTCGAAAAGCTCCTGCCTGTACCGGCGAGTAACCTTTTGCGAGATCATGTTGCAAGTGTAGCCAAGGGCGAAGTACAGGAAAAAGTTGGCAATCGCCACGACGAAGAACATGAGCGCCCAGAAATTTCCTCTGGAGATTGCTTGACTGCCAGTCATTTGGAAGACATTGAATGTCCGAGAGAATAGCACCGCCTGTACAGCGATAGTACCTCCGCCGAATATGCTGACAACCAGTGTTATAGCATAGAGGTACCATAGCGTTGGTTGTTCTTTGATCAACAAGCCTAGGCACTTGAGGAGGCCATACCCCATAGTCCCTGGGGATTCAGGCTGATTGCTTTGCACATGTGCACTACCAGAAGAGCTGACTGTCCGCTTGAGAGCGAGCTTACGGAAGTGTCGGTCATCTTCCTCGTTTGCCTCGTCGTCAGATATCTCCTCAGAATCACCCACAGGCTTCTCGGCCTCTCGTTCAAGATCTTGCGAGAAGACGAGTCTGGAGTATGCGCCGCCACGCGCGAGTAGCTCATTGTGGGTACCCTGCTCGATGAGGCTGCCCTGAGACATCACACAGATGTTATCTGCTTTTTGAATGGTGGAGAGCTTGTGAGCGATACTAATTGTCGTACGATTTGCGCTGACGTTGTCGAGCGCTTGCTGTACAATTTTCTCAGCTCTAGGGTCCAGTGCGCTGGTTGCCTCGTCGAGCAGTAGGATTGGTGGGTTGGAAATAATGCTTCGAGCAATAGCAATTCTCTGTTTCTGACCTGAGTTGACGCTGTCAGCGATGTATTCGTTTGCTCAGACGCTGCTTCCGACGTCTTGGCGGTCGAGGTGCCATTTCAAGGGGGCACAATCGAAAATAAGCTGGTGTAGACGACGTGGGTAGACTCACCTCCAGAGAGCATCCTAGCTCGTTCACCGATCTGCGTAAAGTATCGCTCCGGAAGCTGTTCCACGAACTCATGGGCGAAAGCATCTTTGCATGCATCTTGAACCAATTGGAGCTTCTTTTCAGCACTTGCGTTCTCATGCTCAGTGCCCAGTAGTCCATAGGCGACATTGTCGAAGACTGTGCCCATAAATAACACCGGTTCTTGTTGTACAAGACGAATCTTCGTGCGGAGATATCGAAGATTTAGATCGCGGATGTTCTGGCCATCGAGTGTTATGGAACCTGCGCTTTGGTCATACCACCGTTCAAGAAGGGCCACGCATGTTGACTTTCCAGATCCGCTCGCGCCGACGAGCGCTGTGGTCTTGCCAGCAGGAATGGCGAGTGAGAGCCCGCTGAGGACTTGGCTGTCTGGTCGGGAAGGGTACGAAAATACCACATCTTTCAGCTCAATGTTGCCTGTGCATTGCTCTGGTTGAAGACCATCAGTTGCCATGGGATCAATGTGCGAGGGTCTGTCGATCGTCTGGAAAAGCTCGATCGCGGCAGTCGCAGCCTTGGTGATGTTGAAGATTTGCATGATGACCGTCGTCATCGCTGTTGCCGCGACAATAAGGGCGAATATCACTCTGCCTCATGGTCAGCTGAAGTTCTCTCGGCAAAGTTGTTGTTCATGATGTGCCCGTGTATGTTGTCCACGGACCATTTGCCAATACTGACGGTGGCACTGTGAATTTGACTTACGTTATGATGGTCCCTGGTTCGGGTATCTCACCGGAGATGTACATTTTGATTCCTTGCCAGAAAGCCAGCTGCAAATTTAGGTCAGTATTACTCAAACAAGAGCCTTGTTTCTGGGAAAGCTGTAGTCCAGGACTGATTTAGTCCTCTATCGAGGGATAGTTTCCGAAGACCCTGCCTGAAGCTCGCATTTGTAAAGAGAATGAGACGTACTGCGGACGATGTTAGCATAGTTCCAAGTTGGAATGTTTGCGCCTACGAGACACACCCCCGTAACCTGCATATACGCAGAAGAAGTTTGTCGAGAACATGACGCCGTAGTTGGGAGACTTCTTGCTTCCCAGGCGCTCTGCCTCTGCCAACAGAGCATCGTACTTCCTGAACATCAATGGCTGCAGCCAGTAAGCGTGAACGGTTGCGATGCTAGAGAATACTTCCTCAGCCAAGAGGCCGGCCTCGGAGTATATTTTCGAGATCCCAGATTCTTGTATGATGTCGATTGTCGCGCTGATTCCCGTGACGATGACAATGGTCGGTAGGATACAGATGCAGATTAATGCAAGCTTCCATTGCACGACGAGAGCGATCACGAAAGCAGAGACCATGGTAGATATACTCTGGATGAGAAGCATGAGCTTGTCGCTTATTCCGTTGTTGATGTTGTTTCTATAAATGTCAGCATGATACCAACAAGAATGAGTGTTGCTTGCTGGGTGTAATACCCGTTGGTTGTCACTTTCACCGAAGGGCTCCCGCCCTCTTTCGAATCGAAGAAGCTTATGTCTTGCCGAAGAAGGCACTGAAGGAAGTCGAGTCGAAGCGTTTTGGTGGTCCTGATTGCGGCGACCGAGGCACCAAGCGAATAGACATAGACCAAGACGAACTTCGCAACGAAAAGGTAGACGAAGTAGAGCGTGAAGTATTCGACCCGATTCATGTATTCGGAAGAGGTCAGTCTGCCCAGTGCGAAGTTGTTGAAAGCTGGAAGGGCAGGTCAGTAATCTTACTAATGACCATGAGAATCATCAATGATTACCTGTCACGAATTTGCCAAATACGATGTCCATGAGCGGCAGAGCAGTGCCTGCTGCAACGGCGGCCACAGTTGAGATGGTATAGAGCATTCGGCTGGTGTTGTCCGTGTATGAGAAGACACGCTGTGGCCAAGGTCAGTAAAAACGATCGTACATGCAGCTCCCAATGAGCAACCAACCTTATAACAGTTGAAGCCGGAGGGCTTCGCCTGTTTCTCCTCAGACTTATCCTGAGAGGAGGCAGGGCCATTTGAGCCCTCTTTTGCGAGTGCCATTGTAAAGGCAAGTTAGTCGTTGTGATTCAGCAAACGGTCGCTCACGTAGTCCAGGACACCAGACTGGTTTTGATGGTCCGCATTATATCACACGGTGGCCGCGGATCCAGCGCACGTCCTACCTGATGAGTTATACCAACGCGCCAGGCTTCCTCAATGCGATACAAGCGGTATCTCCGTATATGTGGATGGCAGCTCCTATTGCACCGCTATACGAGTGAGGGTTTTCGCATTGAAAGCGGCGTGAGAGCGATCGGTATCCTGTTTGGGCCACCCGACGCTTGGACACGGCCAGAGGCGCGAGCATCAACCAAACAGAGGAGAGCATTCACGCGAGCGATCCACAGAATCAAAGCACGCTTGCGAGCGCCCAGCCTGGAGCTCTGCTGAATCCGAGATGCGAGCCCTGGGCCGTGCCAGCAAAGGCGTCGCGGAGAAGATGAAAGTTTCTACTGCGTCGGAGTGTGTACGGTATGGTCTAGTCAGGCAGGTCATTTCACCCTTGTTTGAGGATCCTGGCGTGTGAGAATGATACCGGATACCAGCTGGATGCCTTCCTTATGCCGCATAGCTGGTCATTGGTCAGGACGATGACCTACGTGCAGTAGCAGATGGTCCAATGCCGTCTCATCTGGGCGAGCTGGTGACGCGATTTCTGTCTTCCGCGTGTTCCCGCAGACATGCTCTTCGGTGCCGTTCGGCCCCGGTAGCACCACTCAGTCCTCCCCAGTCTCGCGACTCATCTCATCAGGCAGCCGTGATCTCATGGTCAATATACTTGTGTCGGATCTAATCGCGTACTGAGCCGCCTCGGATTGCGTCTTTATCATGTCGCAAACAAATTCCGGTCCCGCGCTTACGCGCGCAGTACGTTACTATTCATATTCGGCTTATTGTACCACACCAGAAGGGACATCGTGCTAACAATGAAAACCATAGTGTGACGCCTGCAAGCACAGAAAAGTCCGCTGTGATAAAGGATCTCCTTGTTCGAACTGTAAAAGCAGTGGCGCAAGTAAGTACCCACCTATGAGCACGTGACATCAAAAACCACTAACATTATATACAGCGTGCCGTACATCACGCAACGATGAAAAGGAGCCACGGTCAAGAGTTATTATCACGAAAGAATAGTACGCTGAAGCTTTGATGATCCCAGATAACAGTCCGCTGACTGATGCATTCAATAGTGAGAAGAAGATCGACCGCATTGGAGATCGTCTAGCCAACATCGAACAATATCTTAAACGCATGCCAGCAGCGTCCAGTCCTGTATCTCACGCAAATGTCCCTAGCTTGGCTCAAACACCAGCGAACGCTTTCGCATCCCCCAGTGGCCACAGTCTGTCAGGATCTTCTGGTATTCTTGTAGAGCATGCTGCTGCGACGACTGAAGCCTTCGATGCCACCCACAGCACCCACTCTGTTCATGCGAGCAAAGTGATTGAGCAAGCAGTCGGGGAGAGCTCAAGCATGAATCGCAATCCAGCTCTCACCAGCGCGCTGGCCTCGTTGAAGTCCTTACTGGGTGGCATCAACGAGAACCCGAACACAGCAGATCTGAGCAAGACGCTTTGGAGTCGCCCATTGGAAAAGGCGCCTCCGCCATCTCGCAATGAAACTTACGAGATACTCAGAAGAGCCGATAGTGAGTATGGCGGAGCCATCATACAACCTCTCTGACCATCAATACAGGCAGCTTGATTCTCACATTCTTCCCGGTTGTCTCGCTCGGTCCGCTCAAGCAGAAATGCGAGGACATGTTCAATCACCCCAAAGAATGTGGACCAATAAGACGCACTCTGGTCTTCGCTGTCTTGTTCGAACTATGTATCGAGTTTTCAGAGGACAGAAGCGATGCTACCGTTGCGCAGCGTTACTCCGTTCTCGCAAGGATCTTCCTAGCAAAGCTCGAAAAAGCCATCGCCGACCTCCCGCTTATCATGAAGCCGAGTGATGAGGCAATCACTGCCCTCATAATGGCCGTAAGCTCTAATTACTGTACTGTCGTCGTCTTTTGCTCAATACTAACATCTCAAAGGCAACGTCAGCGATCGACTTGTGCAAGCCCTACTTAGCTTTATCGGTCACCTCGCAAGCTGCATCGATGGTAATCTCACTTGGCTACAACCGACTCTCATCTATGCAGAACGATACCGAGCAGCAGCGACAGCAGAAGATATATTTATTCTGGATGGTGTACATCTTCGACACCAGCTTTTCGATCCGTCTTGGGCGATCCCCACTGATACGAGACCACGATATAACGGTTCCTATGGTGTCAGATGCCGCCATGGTACCTAAAGCATTTGTCAGCGTGCTACAGTATTGGATTGAGCTGGGCAGAGTACAGTGTCAAGCTATGGAACATCTACTCTCTCCGGCCGCGCTGCAACAACCGCCTGAGGAGCGGTCGAGGCGAGCAGCAAGTCTTGTCGTACGCTTGCAGGAGGTGTGGGATGCTCGCGACCTTTCCGGAATTTCCCAGATACCTACAAGCTCTCCAACATCCTACATGCACCTCCTTCGAGAGTCGGACGCTATCATGCATTACAGCACGGTCGCACTTGTGCAACACGCCACGATGTCAGCTCAAAATGGAACATCTCCTGCCCTCGGTGCCGCCCGACATGCATTGTGGCTTTCTATCGAGATCAAGAGAGCCAACAAGGACCTGCCAGAGACCATGTGGAGCTCGCATTGCCATTGGACTCTTCTCCACGCTCCATTCACACCGTTCACGGTCACATTCTGCCACATCATTGCCAACCCGACAAACGCGAGTGAGGATCTGCGTCTTCTTGCCGACTTCGTCGCCACCTTGCAATCACTCAGTCATCTCTCCGAGGGTGTTGCTAAGCTTTGTCGGTTGTGCGATGTTTTCCAGAAAGTCGCGGATCTGTACGTTCAGGCGAAGACACAGGAGGCCACGCGCATGACCCTGCAGAACAACAGCGCTGTGCCGTCAACGCAGCCATCCATGCAGCCAGCTATCAACGATATCGATGGCTACTTGTCGGCCATCGGATTCGCGCCACCTGCAACGGAGAACTTCGCCAATACCGCCACGGGCAACGAGCAACTCGACGCCAGTTACCTGAATGACTGGTTCTATGGCAACAGCTCGCTCATGGGGTTACTGGAACAGGACATAAATTACGAATGGCCGCCGGACCTCAACTTCATGCCAGCTCAACAATAAATTCTGGCCTACTGGATCAAATACATGATGCGTACAAAAGTGCTGTTTGGCCTCCTCCGAATCACCTCGCCGGTCTCATTCTCTTCGGAGCTTGGGATTGCTGGCTAACGCTCGAATGGCCAGCGCCTCAAACGAGATACAGAACAGATGCCCTCCGCTGGAAGTACCGCAAGCCCTTGGCCACGCTGACCCAAAGCAAAGGAGCATCACAAATCGCCGAAAGCTAAATCTAGCTCCTCCAGCGGAAACTCGGGTGCTTCCAGTCCAGATCTGCGACAGCCTTGTTATCCAGGCCAGCAAGCTCGGCATCGACGTCCTTCTTGTCGCGCTTGCTGTTATCCAACTTCATGTAGAACATCAAAGCGATGCTCAAGATTAGGATTCCGGAAGAGGTGGCCAGGTTCAACCCATTGCCGATTGGGAAGTTGGGTGCATCGTGCGGCACGAAAGCCCATGTGGAGATCAAGCCGCCAATGTTGCCTATCTATCGTTAGCATGATCAACATAAAGAGTGCAGTACATCTCGACGTACCGAACATGACGTTCGTGCCAATGGCAGAAGCACGTGCTGTGTCAGACAGCACATTTGCGGAAACCTGCGCATTACAAAGTGCTCCGAAGGAGAAGGCGCCCGCAGTGATCAGGAATGTTGCGCCGTAGCGGACCTGTCCTTCTGTGGAAGCGAGGAACATAATGTATCCAATCATGATCAGTGGCGCCGAGACGATCAGGAAGATGTTTCGTCTGTCGATGCGCCACGACAGGAAAGGGAATAGGACTGTGAAGAATGCTCCGACTACATAAGGCGGCACAGTGCGGAGTTGCTGGTGCACGACTGTGGTGCCGGGGTAGATTGTCTGGGAAGCATTAGCTGATTGGTGCTTTTGTGGTGAAGTCAGGGCTGGGAAATGATTCAGGATACTCACCCTTACGATAGTCGGTAAGAAGAAAGCCAGACCCTGAACTGTAACATTGTCCAGAAGGAAAATCATCGAAGTCGCCAGGACGACAGGGTTGAAGATTCCCCTCACGAGTTTCTTGCTGTCCATCTTGTCTAGGACCTCAGTTGCACCCACGCGCTCAGACTTCACGCGAGCGATGGCCAGCTCACGCTCTTCTGCTGACAGCCATCTCGCTGTTGCCGGACGATCTGTCAACGTGAAGAATGCGATGATTGCTAGGCCACACGTAATGATGCCTTCGATAATAAAGATCATGCGCCAAGTCTTGAGGCTGCCCACGCTGTCAAGTGTGAGGATTCCAGAGGCAAGCAGACCGCCGAAAGCGCCTGCCAAAGGCGCCATGACGATGTACAGGGAGAGTCTGAAGGCGAGTTCGCTGCGGCGGTACCAGCGAGACATGTAGTAGGCGATGCCGGGAAGCATGCCTGCTTCAAAAATGCCTAAGTAGTGTTAGATCCATATCTGCATATGTAATATTCGATGAACAGGATCCTTACCGAGGAGGAAGCGCACAGCACAGACTTGGGAGAATGTGTGGACGAACGCGGTTCCGAGAGAGCAGATGCCAAAGGCCAAGGTCGTAGCTGGGAGGAACCAGCCTGGGCCCATCTTCTTGCACAATATGTTCAAAGGAATCTCGAAAATGATGTACGAGACGTAGAACACACTGAGGACTGCATTGTAGTCTTTGAAACGAGTCAGTTTTACTCTTCATCTTCTGGGCGATCTCGAGGGCATACCGTAGCCTGTGAGTTTCAAGTCTTTCTCGAGGCCTGCAAGTCTAGCGTTGCCTTTGAGGTGTCAGTTGCTTGATCTGTGTCTGTGACAGGACAGATGTGCTCACCAACGTTCGCTCTATCAATGAAACAGAACTGGAGAGCGCGTCAGTCAGTATCCTCACAGTAAAGACGGTCGTTGAGCAATGACTAACCAGGTACAACATTGCTACTGTAGGCACAATCATCAGGTCAATCTTCAGCCTGAGCTTGCGCTCCGCCGCTTGGTCGAACTGGAACAATGGCTGTCCATATCTAGCGAAATGTTAGTGAGGCCACATCTTATATGATGAGCTCGCGAACGACTTACTGATCCGTCGCTACATTTCCACGAGCAGCGATAGCGTGCGCATCATGTTCCACATACTCCTTTTCGCTCACGTCGTGTTTGCCACTGAGCTCGGCCATCGCGGTATCGACGAGGGATCTTCGGATGCCACGGTTCACAGATTCGTGGTACACACGTGCGGGTGAGACACGACAATTGAAGAAAGTGATGAAAACGCGAAAAGTCGGCGCGTGGTCAGTGGAAGTATAAGTGATCAGTCGCCATAGCACCAGCCAACCGCGGCTACCATCTCGGCCTCTCCCAAGACCTAAACATCGGTCTCCTATCGCTGCATGCCCTAGTCATCAACCCTCGCCTCCGCCTCCCCCAGACTCGCCCAAGGCGCCCAAAGACCCAGAGCTATCCACTTCCCCACGCATCCACCGCATCGCCAAGTCGCGCTACGTCGGTCATTGGGAGTGCCACGTGCGTTCATTGGACACCGGTAACCGTCGACAAAGCCCTAAAGTCTCGAACATGGTCTGGCAGAGCTGTACGGCAGATGACATGGGGATGAATCTTCTGCCTTTGGCTTTCCGCGTCTTTCCTGTCGTCAACTTGATCATTCATGGCCTTCAAGCAGAGCAGTTGAATCAGTTGCCAGATATAGCAGCCGAAATGATGCTTCTTGGCATGCACTAGGGGCGTCGACTATCGAGCGGAACTCTGGAGAAACGGCTCCTTGGAGCTCCGTGCATAACGAAGTGCTCCAGATAGGGCTGCATAACGGGGTTGATGACCTATGGCACTGGCGAACAGATCCCAACACAATCTTTACTCCGTTCGAATAGAATTCTCAAGACAAGCTGAAAGACTTCAGCTGAAAGGCGGAATGGTCGCCTTCATCATCTTAAGCATGAGACGTTTTCATGTGCGACCCCCAACATGAAACAAGCCTACATCTATGGCACAAAGTTACCAACTTGACCATCACAGTGTCGTCATGTCGTTCCCACGATGAGCACTCTTGTTCGTATAGGATAACGACGCCTGACGGGACATGAACAGCATCGGATAATGCCACTCTTCAGAGATAACGACGCGTCTTTCGTAGTGCCATTGAGACGCTAACCCCTTGGGCACTCGTATCGAGCTCTTGGCAGGAGATCTTTGAGCTTGTATATGACCTTCAAGAAGCATGTTGCTGGATGCACGCTATCGGACTACTATTATTGATGGTCGAAGCAAACTTTGATGAACAGCTCTCACAGTCAATTATTGCCTGCTATTCTCCGTAGTCCCGACCATTGCTCTGCTGCTTCTGATTTTCTTGCTGTTCCTTCTTCTGCTGTTCTTTCTCACTCTCGGCGCTGGACTCGTGGTACACAACTCGCCATCCGCGGTCTAAGCCCAGCATCCTACCATTGAGAACGCCAACGACTGTAGCGAAGAAGACAGCCAGCCAAAGCATCACCAGCAATACGGTCAAGATCGTGGACCAGATCCAGAAAGCTTGCGAGTTGAGGACAACATTTCCGAGTTGAACAGCGGCATTGGTGAAGACACCCTAGAACTTGTCAGAAAAATCAAGAAGATCGGAACATAGCTTTATTTGTACTAACCCAAGGAAATATCAGTGACCAGACACTAAGCGTCTGATCCCACTTCAACAAAGCTTTAGGGTCGGCAACGATGTAGTGCAGTATCGCGATGCAAGCATACGCCCACCAGAAGATCCCGTAACCCCAAGTGAGCAATCCAAGAAGTTGGCTGCTTGTCGCAATCGTCGATGCGCCTGTCGCGCTGATGAACGATGAAGTGTTGTACTGGGCGAAGGCACCTCGCTGTACGCAAGTACCCAAGATCTGTAGTGCGAAGCTTCCTTGACCGAGCGGACCGCAGAGCATCATGAGCTGGTAGACTTGCTGCTTCATTGGGAATGCGCGATCGAAGAACCGAGCGAGAATCACAGCGTCGACAATGACCGCGAGTGGAAGCCCGATGCCGACGAACAGGTAGCTGACGATGATGACTGGAACCTGGAGGGAGGCGGAAATGGCGCCGTAGCGGCAAACCACACCGCCACCGGCTGCGATGGTAAGAGCGGCAATCGATGGTAGAAGAGCTCCAGGAGGTACTGATGCGATTCCAGGGCCGTCAACCTTGGTAAGCACATAAGGTATAGCGATGCTAGCTACCGCAGCCATAACAACGTTGATCCACCACATCACGTATGCAGCCATTCCCCAGCTAGGGCCCCAGGAGGGAGTGAGCGTAAGAGCAATCATCTGGATAATTGTCGTGAAGGCGATACTGATACTACAGAGACAAGCTGTCTCCATAAAATTCGAGGTGAACTGGCTCGCGACATGGCGTGAGAACAGCACCGCACGCAAAACATAGATGAGGAGAAAGCCGATGAGGGTGAGGATGGTGATGACCCAGAAGATGTTTGCGATGATTCCTAGCCCTTGGAATTGATAGTGCAGTTGATGCAATGTTATCGCTACTATGCCGCTGCCTTGTGGTATGAGGAACCATTGGGAGTTGAAGGACCGGAGAGCGATGCGAAGTGCGCTGATACGGTATTCGTTGTGATTTTCTTCGGTATCTGGTGATTGTGCCATATCTACTAGCCAGGGTAGCCCGGTACAGGTAGGGAGAAGGATTGATCGTATCTACACTCTGCATCTTGATGCTTATCATCGTATTTACATCTCCTTGATCCGTTTACGAACCGCCAGCGGTACGTAGAGTATACGTCACGATTTCCCGTGATACATCGATGATGTACTGACTCACCCCAGTTATTATTGACCAGAGATGACAAAGTGCGGGAAACGACAAAGGAAGGTTGATTTAGGCTCAGAAATAAAGGTCAAAGGGGATGATCTCGATTTGTGCGGGAGTAATTCCCAATCTTCTCGAGCCGTGAAGTATAGGAGAATTGGGCATTTTGTTCCCAGCTAGCGAATGTCTGTCTTGTGACAAAGAATTACGACAGTAACACGACCATCACTGCAATGGTTAAAGCATCGTGCTTCTGTATCCTTGGCTATATGTACATCACGTGCAAGAATACTCTCTGGATCATAGTAGCATACACGTAGAGGAAAGCAACATTGAAGTCCAAGGTCATGTTGTCATTCGACGCCGGATGTGGGTAATTAGGGTTGTGTACCCTAAGCTCTTATCGATAACGCAGGCAGCATCGCATCCATAGAACAATGCATTCAGTATCTTAGCACGCGATCTTCAATCCACATACCTCAACCCCGGCTCTCGCAATGTCGAACGAAGACCTCAAACAGCACGTCAACTCATCACACGACTTCTACGAGCTCCTTGGTGTCTCCACCACCGCCAGCGAAGCTGAGCTGCGCAGCGCATACCGTAAAACCGCTCTCAAATACCACCCCGACAAAGTCGGCGCAAATGCCGAAGCGCTCGAGAAGTTCCACCTGTTACAAATCGCATGGGACGTGCTGAGCGATGCCTCCGTCAAAGAGCTCTACGATAATGCGCGGCGTGCGCGCGTCGAGAAGGCGCAACGTACGTCTGCCTACGATGACAGGCGCAAAGCTATGATTGATGAGTTGGAGGCGCGGGAGGCTGGGCACTTGAAGAGGAAGCGAGGAGAGCTAGACGAGGAGGAGAAGTTCCAGCGAGAACTGGCTAGGCTGGCGGCGGATGGCAAGCGGAGGAGAGAAGAGAGGACGGAAAAGCTGAGGCGCGAGGCGCAAGAACTGGAAGCAGAAGAGAGGAAGAAGGAAGAGGAGCTACCAGTCACGCCAGCTGCTGCAAGGGCACCAATGGAGGAGACAGACCGCTCGATCACGTTGCGCTTCCGCAGAGACGATGCTACGGCGCATCTGGATCGCGAAAAGGTCGAGGAGCTGTTCTCGCGTTTCGGCAAGATCGAACACACACTGCTGCGAGACAAGAAACGGAAAGTCGACGGCTCGAAGCACCGCCCGCTTTACTGTACTGGCTTGATTGTTTTCACAAGCATTGTCGGCGCACACGCAGCAGTATCCGATTTCGAGAAGCTCCGCAAGGAAGATGATCGCTACGCACTGTTTGAAGAAGTCGGCTGGGTCGGCGGCAAAGAGCCAGAAGCGGTCCCGAAAGCACCTCCGCCCCGTTTGCCTACCACCGCTCCTAGCACGCCAGCAGGCAAAGTACCTTCTTTCGGATCGTTCAAAGGCACTCCCAAGTCCGCAGGAGCTTCTCATTCACCTTCGCTGGACGAATTCACTATGATGAGGCTGAAGAACGCAGAAAAGCGTCGGTTGGAAGAGAAAATCAGACGGGAAGAAGCAGAGGCGGCAAAACAGGAGGAGAGCGCTGCGTGATTTTGAGCGTTTATACTATGATACCCAATATGCGTTACTAGATCCTAATGGAAAGACGGCGCCGCCGTCTGTCTCGATATGTCATGAGTGATATTGCAATACCACTGAGAAAGCCCGCGAGAGACGTTCCTGCGTGGAACTCTCGAGCCTCTACTAGCTTGCAACCAGGGGGGTGCCCGATCGTTTACTAGAAGCTTGTAGGACTGATGGACTCTATGCGTGGACAGACATTGGCAGTGGAGCTT
>Ga0265797_10008715_pt1 | contig 13407 bp, 11 predicted proteins | sample P2T30metagenome_FD_192433 | JGI IMG/M metagenome (GOLD analysis project Ga0265797, IMG submission 192433) | Plant litter microbial communities from East Loma Ridge, Irvine, California - P2 T30 | ecosystem: Environmental > Terrestrial > Plant litter > Unclassified | place: USA: California... | reverse complement strand
CATACATCCCAATAGGATTGAAGTACCACACCGGCGTGCGACTCATGATCCAGATACCAAACGGCCCGTACAGCGCAAAGTACAACGCGGTATACGCCTGCTCCATGAACCTGCTCTGTTTATCCCTATTCCTGATCCCAAACCGTATCGCAATCGGGCGAATGAGTCGCTGCATGCAGAATTCGCGCGTGAAGCTCAGCACGATAATGTAGAAGCCGACGAAAGCGAAGTCACGCCCGCCCTTGCCGTAGTGAACTGGGCCATTGGGATCCGCGCGGACATGGGCGGGGATGAGCGGGTCGTCGCGTGCGAGCGGGTAGGACAGGAAGAGGCAGGCGGACAGCGGATTCGATTCGTAGGGGTAGATGAGGTAGAGAAACACGATTGTGAGGCCGAGGATGAGCGGGAGCAGCCAGGTATGACGGATACATTGGCGCTTGAATTTGGAGAGGTAGCGGCGTGTTGTTCGTCGTTTGGAGCGGCGGGCGGATTTCTCTGGTTTCTACAGGGTCTTGTCAGCGCGTGCCCTGCATACCCTGGATGAGGGTCAAAAAAGCACTCACCGAGTCCATGCTCGTCGGGCTGTTCAGCGGCGGGGTGCTCGTGCGGTGTGTTGCCAACGCTGGGACGTCGACATCGCCAGGTACATCGGAACCCAGCGCACTAGACTTTCTTCTCCGCCTGGCTGCGCCGTTCGGTGCTGTATTGTGTGGCAGTGCGCCGTTGAGGGGAGGAAACGGTTCCGTCATTGTGAGGTCGAGGAGAAGCGGAACGCGGAAGACGGGTCGGTAGTCGCAATACCTTGTCTGTTGTTAAGGATAAACAAAACACCTCCCAGACGACGTAGAAGAAGCTCCGAAGAAGAGCCTGCAGCAGAAGATATAAAGCGGCTGAGATATAAAAGCGGATGCGTTGCTTCTCCTTTCTCTGGCTTTCCCGAGGCTCGCCGCAAGTCAGGTCTCGCTGGCTCGACGTCCCAAGCAATTTCCGACCGGTGGAGTGGAGCGCTTGGCTTTCCGTAGCGCATCGATCTGCTGTGAGCGAATGCCAGGGGTACGTCTTATGTCAGCGGCGTACTCGCTTAAAGCTACTGTTTAGAGATGCTGGAGAACCCAATGCGACATAAGTGATGCGTGAATGATGATGCATAATGCTTTTTGGACCCTGCAGCCTGATAGAGGTGGGCCCGGGTTCCTTCCGAAATCTGACAGAAAGACAGCAGGAGCGTGCGTCACAAGTGTCAGAACAAGCAATCGAGACGGGTGATGGGCCGGAAAGGTAGCCGGACCAAAAGCAACGGTAATCTCGATGTTTATGTTACCGACTATTGGTGTCTACATCTACATGGCTGCACTCACCTACCAACACAGCTAGACTACATGTCTTGTACCGATAAACATACATATGCGCTACGCTGCAGGTCTTAGTCTGCTCCCTGCATGACCATGTGTCTGAGTCGGCGCACCATTTGCTTTTATCTCCAATCTCTTCCCCGCAATCTCAAGATTCTTCTTCAATTCCGTTGTGGGTGTACCAACGCTGCTCGCTGTCACTGTGCTGTCCATGCTTCCTTTTCTAGAAAGAACACCATCCTGCCGCAACAAGCCTTTGATGCCGCCCGCCTTCCGCGCTGGAAGCTCGCCCTTGCCAGCGGTTGCGACGTAAAGTAGGTACTTTAGATTTGGTAATGTGTGGCGGATGTCGACCGGGCGTAAGTCGAGAGAGTTGGACAGGATTTCGATGTTCTTGTTGAGGAGAAAGACGCCGTACTCGAAGCGATACCTGACGACGTTCTTCATGTAGAGGGGGTAAGTGCGCTGGGGGTTCTGAATTGCCTGTGTGACAGCGAGTGGGTCGTCAATGGTCGATGTCGAGCCGTGCGGCGATATTGGGTACGGTAGTATGACGGAGAGATAGGGTGATAGCGAATTGACGACTTGCGCGACGTAACCTAACGCTGCCGAAGTCACGTCTGGATTTACCTCGTCGAAGTTGGAGTTGGGTAAGAGAAGGCCGCGTATCGTGAATGCGAGCGCTTTGCCCTGAACAGGCTCGATGGGGAAGATCCTGAGGAGATCTTCGCAGACCCTTCGCCGTTGGCCAGTAATGTCCTCGCCAGCTTTCTCAATAAGTTCTTTGCTCTCAGTGCACTTTGCTTTCTCTCCAGTTAGCGCAGACTCGGCTTGTGTTTGCAGTTCTCGTCCGGCCTGCATCTTCTCTCGTCGATATTTGATGTTGGCTTGAAGCTCGTCCCGCCTCCTCCTCGCTGCCACCACTCTCCGCTTCTCAGCAGTCACCCCAGCCTGGACGGTCCGCAGACTTTCTTCCGTCTCGGGGACTGCCTCGACCGTGCAGATATCCTCCTTGTTCGCCGCAAGTATGCCCTCAATCTCGTCGGCGATCCGATCGCGCGTAGTCAGCGCATCCTGAATGCAGTCGTCTAGAGTTGAAAGTCGCATCAGCGCATCGTATGACGAAGAGGTAAGGGCTTTCCCGTCTGCATTGTTCTTCGGCGGCGCAAGGAGCTCAGGGCGCATTCGCTCCTCTACCGGCAGATCCGTGAAGCTGGTGTAGATTCCGTCCGTCATGTGGAAGAGTATGCAGTTCTGCGGGAGTGGGTGTCTGAAGCTTCCAAGCGTCCTGCCTATGAACTGCAGCGACCTGAACTGTACTGTGTAGTCCATGAGGTACTGCCAATCCTGCATCGTCTCGCTCTCCGCCCACACCCTCACAGTAAGTTTGTCGAGTCGCGTGACACCAGGACCACAGGGTCCGAGATCGAAAAACTTGAAGTTTGGGTTCATCGCCTTCTCCGCGACCTCGGAGATATATACCGGGTCGTCCTGATCCTCCACATGCAAGCTGAAGAAGGTATCCGCCATGCGCCCTGCGGTGATATCTTCCAGCTTCTTCTGGCGGAACAGCGGGGTCGCATTGGTCCACTCCATAGTCGAGCGCCGTCGCAGTCCCCTTCCATATCCGGGTCTGGTCGCCGTGTTCGGGGTGGGTTCGCGCAAGCCGCCATTGCTGCGCCGCGTGTCCTCGGGAGAGGTGAGGTCGCTCGAAGATCGCGAATGCGCCAGGCCCCTGCTCTCTCTCATCGCCAGCGCCTTGGTGGGCGACTTGAGCGTACTCGGTATAGCTTCATCGTCGATGGTCCGCCCGCGCGACTTTGGGGGAGATAGACTGAGCGTGAGGTTGCGGATGGTGATGCCTTGGAGGTGTCTGAGCTTGCGATTCTGGCAGACTATCAGCGACTACTACCCTTGTATTCTCGACGCGCATACATATGCAAGCAGCCACGGGCGCTCACGTGGTGGAGACTTGGGCTCGGCTGCCTGGGACTCGCCGGCCATTACGTCGCTGATCTGATGGGTAGGCAGGGGCGGGGACGGGATATTTCAAAGATACGTATCATTGAGACATTGCTATAAGTGACATCAATCGCCCCGGCAATCGCAACGACGTAGCGCATAGTAAAGCTTGGAAGCTTGCTGGGTGAACGCGTGTTTGGAGTTCCCAGCTGTCGTATTGGATCAAGCGGACCTCCGCGGCCTGGCCCGTGCTTTTTGAGACTCGCAACTTTCATCCACCATCATCGCAGCGGCATTGGCATCACCACCCCGCCGCCATGCCTCGAACTCTTGCCCGGCTGCGATACAAGCCGCCGCTACAGCCCATATCTCTCGCCAGTCCCTTCGCCGCCAGCCGTGTCACCTCTCAACATGTTGCGCATATGCAAAAGCAAATAGCCGCATATGTTGAAAGGCAGTCAAATCCGCAGCACCTCCGCATCCAGACCGTCGTAAACGAAAAGGCGAGACGACAAGCGACTGCCCAGCATGTAATCTCACCGGTCAAGCCCTACACTCTTCGTGACGTGGTGGACCCGGAAGGCACTGCCAAGCACGGCGAGATCATTTACATTTTCCGCAACACCAAGTCGAATCAGATCATCTACTCGCTGCAGGAACTATTGGATGTATGAATGAGGTGCCAATTGCTTGGTCTTTGCTGACGTTGTAGAACCACCACCTCGAACAACTTCCCTTCATTGGCAAGCACTCGAAGCCGCCCGCCCTACGTCCTGACGAATGGGTACCCCACTGCGTCCTCACCTTCCCTACCCCTAGCCAAGGCCAGAATGCTTTCCGCAAGCTACGCGAATTCCGCAGACTGCACGAGACTGCCTGGGACAAGACGAACCCCGAGTTCAAGCGCATGGACAAGAAGACGAGGGTCAAGAAGATCATGGACCAGCGCGCCAACACCAGCGCCGACTTGGCCGAGGTGCTGCGGATACAAGAGGCGCATGGAGCCAAGACGGCAGAAGAGCAGGCAGAGCAAGAGAAGAAGGTATCGACTTTCCTCGACAAGCGGTGGGAGCAGATTGATGCTTTGGCGAATGCGGGGCTGGCCAAGGCGAAACCTACCGATAACGTCAAGTGGCTGCAGGGCCAGATACGGTCCATGGACCACAAGCTGAAGATGAAGCACCACCAGAACGAGGCCGATCAGAAGAGCATAAAGGCTGCCAAGGAGAGCCTCGAGACACGCCTGGGGAAGCTGCAGTACGCTCTGCGAAAAGCTGAGCAGTTCAAGAACCTGCAGGAAGATTTAACGAAGCGATCAGCGCCCGCCAACGAGCTCGGTGCTGAGACGAAGTTGTATGAACTGAAAGACCAGGCCCGCATCCTGCAGGATGCGCTCGACAACCCCGATCCTACACGCTCCGAGGCAGACCTTGAGCTGGATCGTGAGATTCTCGCAGGTCATCGTGCTGAGATCACCACCCTCGAGCAGGCTTTCGAAGCAAAGGCCCAGTCTAAAGTCGGCAACCACTACATCGCCCGCTCCGTCCTGCCCAAAGCCCTCAAGACACCGCCCGTCAAGCCCTACACACTCGAAGGTGTGAGCGTGCGGTGGGCCGACATTCAAGACGCCCTCTATGCAGCCGGCAAGTGGCCCGCAGCCATCGAACACGAGCCCCTAGAGATCAACAAGGCGCGCGGCGAGACGTTGATGCTTTCTGCCGAGGAGTACGAGGCTGAGAAAAATATCGAAATTGGACGGGTTATGGATGCGCTGAATCTGAGGGAGGGGGAGTATCTAGAGGAAAAGGATGGGCTGAAGAGCTCGTTTGATAGCCCGGCACTCAAGAGTGGGATTGCCATGTCGATACCGCGGGATGCGTTTAAGAGGGCGACTGTATAGGATTGGGTGTATTGTATGTAACAAAGTATCTTGTATATGTACTTGTGCTCACATGTAAACGCATTGTATTCATACTGAATGCACCGTCCTTGTCTGCACCCGGTCGCCTTTTTTTTCGCACCTCAATGTCATCACATTGGCGAGATATCGTTTTGGTCGCTCGCCATCGTCGTTTTGCTGCCACACCGCACTGGACATGTTTGTCAGGCAAAGGTTGTGCGCATCACCTGCTTGCACTTCACTTTGAAGGGCAATGATACTACCGAATTCTCCTGCTATCTCCGATCAAATGATATGCCGCGGAGAAAGAAACGAACATCTGTGGCTTGTCCAACCAGTTTGGTTTTGTGACAACGCAACCAGTCAGGAATTGCAGCGCTCGATCACGTTCTTTGTCTGTGATTTTTGGAAAGTGTAAAACCCATAAGCGTCTTCTCCTGCCGTTTTGAGACACAGTAAAAAGAGAAAAGAGGTGGACGAAAGACATTCCGCATCCAATTCTCTGTTTTGGAGAACACTTCTTGCAAGTGAAGTGATGAAGACGTGAAGGACCAGCAATGGGCGAAGTTTATATACCCATAATCGTGGGCAGCACCGCAATGGGTTCACATTCTGCAAAATTCGATGCCAGGGGCCAGGAAGCGTCCCCAAACGCCATGGATGTCCACGTGTGTACTTTTGACAAAAGCTGAGCTTCGACTCGGCAACATATGGCTGATGATCCGATTTTTTGGTAGAGTCAGGTTTGCGACAAAGTCCCAGAAAACAAAGACATGGTATCTTGTCGAGAGGTATTTTGGTGAAAAGTAGAGGTCGTGTGAGTATAAGCAGGAAGGTGGCTGAAAATGGCGTTGAGTTTACATACCCGCGCTCCGGAGCAGCGCTGTCACACACATGCCTGTTGCTTTTTTGATAAAGCGATCGCGAGAGCGCGCAACGAAGGTATGAAGTACTGCGCGTCGACTTTGAACACAACCCCAGGTCTCGCGTTGCTACATCATGTGTGAGTCTCGTGCTTCTGGGTCAAATCGGACTTGCGACGAAGGCGCGAGGAACGCACATCATTAGGTTCCTATATATCTTTGGTGGAAGGGCAGAGATTTTGTGGGTGAAAACAAAGCCTGTGAGAAAGGCGTGAGCTTTATATATCCGCACGCTCAGGCAATACTAGCATGACTTTATCAGAATGCGACTTTTGATCACAGTATCTGAGCTCGCGCAAGGAAGACATGTCTTTTTACTGAAGTCTTTTGTACAGGCTCAGCATCGTGCTTCGCACATTTAGTACACGTTGGGACTTTTGAGTCGGATCGAACTTAGAGTTGAAGCACGGAAGGCAGAGACATGTCAAGCATCCGGCGCTTTTTGCAAAAAGAAGTCATGCAGTGAAGGTGAAGAGAGAACGTTGCATGGAGAGCGAAGGTTTTGTACTCGCGCAGGCTATCTATTGAACCATATCAGCTCTTTCTTGTCGTTGCTTCGGACAAAGAAAGATATGTCGACGGTAAAGCTCATTATGCAAAGGGTTCTTGATGCAACTAACGTTGACGTCAAGGTCCGAACATCGTTCAGGGCGTTGGGCGTTCTTGATCAAGTTTACCTATGCAACAAAGATGCAGAAGCAGCAGACATGGGTATGGATCAAGCTTTTTTGGATAGACAGATCACGTCTTTTGCGGGCAAGGAGAGAGGCACTCAAGAGCGAGGCAGCTTCTCTACACATCCAAGGTCTCGGAACATGTTCTTTGCAATCGCGTTTAATGTTTTGATGTCAAAACTGTACAAAACTCTAGAATACGCCATGGGAAGATAATTACTGTGTTTGAGAAGGTCACGAACAAAGTGCGGCGCGACATGCATGTCAGTAAGCTCTATTTTGATCGTGGAAGGAAAGAAGTAGCAGGTCACTGTCTTTTCCATGAACTTCTAGAGTGTGGATTTGCTACATCCGCCCTGAGCTATCCCCTGGCCTTCACAAACAACCAAGCCTTAGCGAACCGCGAGGAAGTAGCACGACGCTGGGGGATGGTCTCGCTCCCCGTACCAACCGCGTCCTTCGCCATAGCGATAAGGAGTTCGACGTTCTCAAGCACGTTTCCTTCTACATGAAACTCCCCCAGTTTATCCTTGAGCTGCATCGCACAGTAAGCCCTCTTTCCAAAGGTCTCATCAACCTGAGAACCAAGAGAGTCGAGATAAACCGTCGACCGATCAGCATTTCCCTGGTTCACTTCGTAAGAAGAGAAGCTCTCCCTGAACAGGTGAGGTTTAGGCCAGTCGACTTGGTCGAGTAGCAACTGAGTTTGTTGCATCCGCTCTAAGTCCTTGCATGCCATACGCCAGATGAGCTTGCCGTAATTGTAGTGAAGGTGCTTCTCGTCGGTGGCTTTGGTCGCAAGCTGGGCCTTCGGGTATTCGTCATTGAACCGGTTCTCGAACAATTTACGCCAGATCGCCACATTATCCTTCGACTCCCAGATCTCCTTCTTGAGGGATCCGACGATCCAATTGGGCACACCAGTAGAACAACATACAAAGTCTGTCATCCCGAGCATCGTGTCAACAAACATCTGAAGCTGAGCAGCGTTGGTGCTCTTGATATCATCGAACGAGTCCTTCAGCTGAGCGATACTTGCCCTACTGATCTGCCCACAGGTCGCAACTGTAAGCTTCCGAGTTCTGCGGCTGGTCTTGACCGGAGAGACGGGAGACAGCAGCTGCGAGATGTTGGAGACGAGGTTGGCTAGTGCTTCGAGTAACGGCGCCACAGCCTTCTCATTGCTCTTGGTTTCTCTCTCCCACTTGTTGCAGATCTCTACATGTCGTGCTTGTAGCCAAGAGTTGAAGAGAAGAGCGTGATCATCTTTTCTAGGTGGGACCCAGTAGCTCACATCCATCCCTAATGTCTCATGCACGTTGTGAACAGACTGCGCGACGCCGAATGCGATGCAGTCTCTCTCACGCTCGAGCTTCACCACCTCATTCTCCAGATCTGAGATCTTGTCGGTGTACTTGGCTATGCCCTGCCGGAGCTTGGCAGGCAAAGTCCCGAAAAACTCAATGGCCCTGTCTGCTGCTGCGCTGTCTTCCGAAACTGACTTGACGAATCTGTTCTCTGCTTCGTCGCACTTCCACACTGGTTCGTCGACTTTGTTCTCCTCGAAGATGTCGTGGAAAATTCTGTCGACAGCTAAAGTCGTGCGTTTGCGTGTCTTAATGGCATCGTTGGTAAGCCTGTCGAGCTTGTGAATGCCTCCATCGATCTCCTTACGGCGCGATCCCAGCCAGCGGCCGTATTTGTCCTTGTTCGGCAGCCATTCTGCATCTTTTCCACCGACACGCTCGACGAGCTGATTCATCGCTTCGCTCCCTCTGATCATGAACCTGTCAATGTCCTCTTTGACTTCTTGACGTTGATGATATATCGCTTGCCGTAGAGCTATCAGACGTTCGGCGACGAACTCTTTAACATCGACAGCGTTGGCGGCGTCGTCTTCCTCGTAAGTCTCAGGCCAGTCGTCCGTGGATATGCTCGCAGCGATGAATACGTCATGAACGAACTTGTATAATGTATCTCATAGCCGGAGCGCGACAGGGTCTCGGCTTTCTGTCGCCATGGTGTTTCGTGTTTCGTTATACGGTGAGGTGTGGTCAGATGTGGGACAAGGGCGGAAGACTAAGGGAGGGGCAGAGATGTGAGAGACGAGTTCGAGGCAGGTGCGAGGCAGGTGCGTAGAAAACACCCGTGGCTGTCACGCTAGCGACTGCACACCCGTGCACTTTGGTTAGCTCTGCTACGATTTTCGTATATAATTACGCAGCGTGTAGTTAAATTTAGATGTATTGCCGGAGCATCGACTCGATGTATTCACTATGAGCCACTTGGGCATCTCCTCGCGCTTCCAGGTGAAGCGTTCCTTCCCACGGATATCTTCTATTAAAGAGAGCCATCGTTTCTTGTCTCAGATAGTGCACCTTCGGGTCTAGATCAATACCGGCTCGTCTAGCAAGTCTGACAATGTACGCCCAAAGCGCATCATCTGTGCAACACTTCGTAGAAAGTCTACCCCCAATACCGATACGAAACCAGCCGCCCAGCCGCGCCATTGTGTGATGGTATCGAGATCAGCCGTCAGTCTTCTGAGCAGCGAGCTGTTCTGCGGACCTGCGACACTGTCAATAGTCTGGCGTGACTTATCTTTATTATTACTTACTTGCTGTGCGCTTCGGCGGAGGCAGCCTCATACTTGATATCGAGCTCCTCTTTCTGCTGCTCCAGAGCTGCTCGAAGCTCCGCAGCGTGCTTTGCTTCCAGATCTGCGATCCGCTTAGCCTCAAGCTCCTTACGCTTCTTGGTGATCTTGGCGGCGTGGAGGAGACGAGCGCAGGACTGCTCCGCTTTGGAGAGGTCGTCGGCGTGACGTCTGAAGAAGGCAAGTTCCATATCGAGTTCCTCCTGGAGAGGTAGAGGCGGGAAATCAGTTCATGTCTCACATGCCTTTCGCACAGTCAAAGCTTACCCTGTCCTTCTTTTCGGCGTCTGTAGGTCGGTAGGGCTGCGCAAGGGCGAGGAGCTCTTGCCTCCTTGCGAGTATATCCTGGATATCGGACATTGTTGTAGGATCGGACGGGTAGAGGCTGCGGGTGTGGTAGAAAATGGATCAAGATGCGTAGGTAGAGGTGTCAATTGCGCGCGGTTGAGCACCAACTACACAGTTCCAGGCAGGCGCGCTAAGAACTTTTCAAGACCCACCAACGCGTCCAAGCCTCAATCTATGGAGTGAAAGAGTGAAAAATGAACCGCCAACGCATATTCTGCTAGAACTGGCTAATGTTGAAGGCGGTTTGTCGCATACATGCTACCAAATGTTCGTAAGTAAGCAGTTTCTGGGTCTATGTATACTTCTGGCTATGTCATGTCTTCAACCACTATTGTAAAGACGTCCATAACTCTTGTAGAGTGAGATAAGTTCCGATCGTGTTCGTATTTGATTGAGTCATGCCACGAGGTCGAGAAGGTGCTCATACCAGTGTCATGGAAGAGGTAGTGTGCGAGAGTTTTGCTAAATCATGAAGACGACTGGAATAGCTTTTGATTCCGGGCGGACTCCCAAAGACCAAATCTCATGATCCACTTCTGTGAAGACTTTGGTCTTTTCCCGATAACAAGGAACTACAAGAGTCCTCGTCTTTCCCAGTGAGAAGGATGTAAGATACTTAAGTAGTCCAGGGCTTCACAGTACATCGAAGTCTGCCTTTTGCGTTTCAGAGTATACCATGCTAAAAACGAGCTTCTGGATCATAGCTTTCTACTCCAGCAAGTTCGAAATGGCTCAAACCAAACAACCAAGTCATGCTGTCTGCTTCTTCGAATTTTGGTAATATTGCCCACAATGCGAGAGAACATCGGTATCTCTCTTTCGCATTGCAAAAGGAGTGGAGATCTCAGCAAGGGGACGCCATACCAAGGCCGATTTTTGATTTTGGTGTTATGAAGACATTGCAAGAGTGGCCCAGACACATCCAAAGGTTTCGCTCGCGTTTTGAAAGATAGAGACATTAGAAACAACCCCATCATGTTCTGTTCGATGGTTTTTTGTTATTACCCCCGAAGTGCGAGGATGCTTGGTATTCTTCTCTCGTATGGCCAAGGAAAGATAAACATCCCGACGAGTGAACGCCATGTCGCCGTTACGATGTTGTTTTGGTATCGAAGGAACACCGCGAGACGTGCAGAAAGTCGTCAACATTGACAGTGGAGAGCCATTGTTTGAAAGATCGCGCGAAGCCGACTCATAGTAGTGTCCGATGGCGAGTTTGGATATTCGTAAAGTATAGAAGATGTTGTACCAGTCTTGGACTCTCTGCTCCAGTACATGTAGTTGGGGATTCATCGAGGTGGAGTGCCGTACTGAGCTCCCGGCACTGTTTTGTGAGGTATGGATGCGCTCTTTTTCCATGATAGTGAATGACGACGGACCGAGAGAAGGACGCCAACTTCATGACATCTTGATATCGTTCTTTTTGGCGTTCTTGCAAGCTTAGGAGAGAACTAGGGACATTCCTTCGTGAGCTGTGAGTAATATATAGGGTGTCTCGAAGCGAGCTGCTTCAAAATCAACTCAGGTGATTCCATGTTGCGCTGCGATTGCCGCGGCGGACAGCGCGAAGAACATAAGAAGCCCGTACGGAAGTTTTGGAAGTCGTGAGAAGGCCAGCAACTCCATCAAGCACTCTCTTCACATTTTGGTATTTTTCGCAAAGAAGAACGAACGCATGAAAATAGGCGAGTGTCTTTTTGGTGATAACCAAGTGGAGAGAAGATGTAGTCGCTCCCTTCTCTCGCAAGCAAGAATATATACTATCCTCTAGCACAAGCCGAGACTCCCACACCGACTTTTCATGAAACACGCTACCGTTGGTTAGGGGGCGTAGCACATACAAGAGTAGTAACAGCTTTTGAAAAATGCCCATTGCAGGCCGAGGCGAACACATAGAAACGTTTCATGGCAATTTTGAATGTCCAGAAATGTATGCACACCTCAAAAGGCATCTTACTTTTGATTTCAAAAGAGCAAGTTGATGCCAACATACTCCTAGCCGTCCTGTGGTTTTCGGAAAAGCAGGCGGTTGAAGTCATGTCGTCGTCAGGCCTACAGTTTGGAGGGTGAGATCACGCGAGCAGACGGACACCATCACTTCGAAGACGTAGAGTTTTGGGAAAGACAAGAACCAGAAGCCATGTGTTTCTTGATGCCTGGTTTTCGACGTCGATGTCGAATCGACGTCGATGTCGAAACCAGAAAGACAGACGAACACATGGTCTTTGTCGCTGGAGATTTTAGAAAAGCCAGACCGGCGAAGCCATTCATTTTGATCATATACCGTTTTGGTAGACAAAGAATGGAGAGTGTGAAGAAGAAGAGAAAGCAGAACGGCGACGGAAGACGGCTTTTTATACCCCGCTATACCCCGTGACTGCGGAATTGAGACAGGATGAGATGAACGCCAGACCAAATGTCCATTTGTGGAAGCAACGATGCGCCGAACCTATGCAAGTAAACCAGACGACGCGCCGCCCACCTAGCCCATTACCCATCCCAATACATAGAATTTTACACATCTTACAGGATACATACAAGAAACATAAATCATATCTTCGCCCATCCACACCATCTCACACCCTCGCGCTCCTCACCGCACTCCTACTATGCGTCGTATACCCGTCTTGCCACCACTCGCCCGGCGGCTTCCCTTTCGCCTTCGTGCTCGCATTCACGCGCTTGTACACCTCGCGCCAGGGATCATGAGCGCTCGATTGCTTGGTCATTTTTTCAAACTGCTTAATCTCCCTCTGGATCTCGCGATTCTCTTGCTCAATATCTGAGACTTCGTTGCCGGCTGTACTTCCACTCTTGCTCTTTGTCTTGTTTGTACTGCTGCTGCGTGGTGCTGGCGTCGCACGTAGCGGTTTGAGGATGTCGCGGAGTTCCTGGTCGGATGAGGAGATTTGCGCTTTGAGATACGCCATTGCTGTTGGATCGCCCACTGCATCGCCTCTTGACAGCGTCGTCATAATGGGTGTGCGGGGCGTAAAAGCGTGAGTGTACTTCTCCGGTGTTGGCATATCAGCTTCGCTTGGAACATGCCTCGGATCAAGCCGCGCTTCTTCGCCCTTTTCCAACAGCGCCATGATATCCAGACTCTCGCCATGCGGGATCTTCTCCTTGTTGCTCGGCGTAATGCAATCCATGTCCACCTCTTTGCGCAAGACGTGATCGATGTCGACAGCGGAGAAGTAGGCGCAAGATTGGGGCAACTCATTAATCCCCATCTGCTGGCTGAACATTGCGCGCGTCCAGACATTGGCTACCTGGAGCGCCATTGCCGCTTTGTACCGATCTTCTTCTTTCACGAGATAACGGATCTCGTCGTGGACTGTGATAGCCAAGCGGGCGTCGAGACCGTAGCGCCGGGTCAGGTAGTCCATGGATACGATGAGGAGATGAAGGTAGTCGACACCGGAAGATTGAATCGCCCAGTTGATTCGACTCGTCATGAAGCCACCCTTTGATAGATACCGCCGTTGCAGGGCTTCGGTGATGGCGGCGCCGAGAACGGGTGTGCGGGGTCGTTCCTGCTCAGCAAAGTCTTCCAGCTTGTTGAACACGAAAGACTCGGTGCCGCCGCGCC
>Ga0265797_10008714_pt1 | contig 13410 bp, 10 predicted proteins | sample P2T30metagenome_FD_192433 | JGI IMG/M metagenome (GOLD analysis project Ga0265797, IMG submission 192433) | Plant litter microbial communities from East Loma Ridge, Irvine, California - P2 T30 | ecosystem: Environmental > Terrestrial > Plant litter > Unclassified | place: USA: California... | reverse complement strand
AACGATAGCGACCCCGAGTAATGTCGAAAGTGTATATATCACCTAGGTTCCCACGCGTTTGGTAAACGGACATAGTACCCGTTGTAGACAACAGAACCGATGCTATTTTCTGAGAATAAGATGATTCAGCAAGGGCAGGGTGTCGAGCGTAGTTTGTGCTGCGGATTTTCGGATGCTGAACTATCCATGTGGTGCTCGTGGGGCAAGCGTGGATGGGATGATCCAGGGGGTGGGGAAGCCGGAAAACCTAGTTTTGCACTGTAATATTGTAGTCGTAAGAGATGGTTTGGTTTGTAGATTCCTAATCTACAAGTCATGGTCACGTACCCTGGTAGTAAGACGCGTAGACGAGTTTAGGTTGTGAGGTCTAACCCACGCGTAGACTATCGTGGCTGCATCATGTTTCCTTTTTCATACCAGCGCGATCCCGGGTATAGAGCCTCCCGGTAACGTGTACACTTGGCAGCAAGGCGAGCAGAGATCCTGATGCGGAACTAAAGTCCCGACGATTTGAGGTTTTGGTGATCCGACCTAGTTGTTCAAGGGGGTGCGCTGACTAGTGGAACCCCGCATTTGGGTTCCATGCGTGAAGATCGTTAGCAGCGATTTCACACCCTCGATCGCTCGGGGGACGTCCCGCCTGTAAGATCTCAACCTGTGGTGCGTGGAGATTGCCGTGGGCAGTGAGTGAGATTGGTGGCGTGATAGTCGATGCAGGTATTACCAGGTTTTGCATCGCATTTAGAAACCAGGACAAAGACTTGCCCACGCGATGGATGTGGTCACTTGTGGGGCCTGTCGAGCGCAGCACACATCGATGGATTTCGCGACTAGATCTGTACGATACTGAATGCGGTAATTTGGGCGAATCATGGCTCTCGGATGCGAGTCCGATGAGAACTGCCGCGTATCGGATCGGAATCTCTACCGGTGGCACGGGCAAATCTCCCGAACAAAGCCGATGGGAGAATGGTTCTGGTGATACCCTCAGCATCTTTGATCAATATCATCACTGCTCAGCATTTGGTCGCCGGAGTAAGACGATGTTCGAAGGAACAGGCGACCAGCGATTCAGGGTCCATGAGGATATCTGCCGAGTCGTGCATGGTGCGTGGTTAGCGAACGGGACTTGCCATTTCACGCTTCTAATACTACTGCACTCTAGCTAAGTAGAATTGTGAAACCAGCGCAACATGACGAAGGACCGATAGCTCAAATCGGCTTTTCGATTCGAGATGCGTCCGTTGTACGAAGTGAACCATACTATCTCCAACCTCGATAACATAGTATGGTTCAGGCGACGGGGCGGAATGTTATTCTCGCAAGGTGTCGCGGACAACTCCGTCGCAGCTGCGGTCGGGGACATATGACGTAGAAATCGCATGATTAGTTGGAGAAGAACCGTATTCCTAGGGTTCGAAGGCCCTGTCAGCAAGTGAGGCTGCGTGCCCGCTAGAATAAAGACTTTAGTATACCGGCTTTCTATATAAAATAGGAAAGGTCTCCCCGAAGCAATCGAACTTTAACCATAAGGCGAGCAATTCGACGGAGGCTCGGCCAAGACGTGATCGACCATGACAGCTGAGCGGAGATGGCTCCGTAGCTTTCTGGTCGATCATAATGCAGAGCTTTAGAGTCCGGCTGTTGATAGCGGACGCTGAGGAACTGTGCCAACGTCGAAGCGCGTCTAGAAGTATGCGGCCGGCGTTATTTTCGTGAATTATAGGCGAGGTGTTGCGCGGCTGTCAACGTGTCGCGTTCACTCTCCTGAAGATCACCCACTGAGTTTACCAAAGCGGACACTAGCCAACGTGATGCTGATCTCCAGAGGTTCGGTATGGGGCTCCGCCATGTCGGGCAGACAGCGTGGCGACAAGACTGGACGTTCGAGATGCGCTAGGAAACGTGGTGACTGCCAAGCTAATATGGGCTTGGTGTTGAGGAGTGGTGTGAGGGTCTCAGCAAACTCAAAGTAGGGGAAAACGTTCATCTCAACGATGTGCTGGTGTGAATTCAAAGTGATGCGATTGGTCGTTTGAGCTCGAGCGCAACCACACCCAGGCTTCGGGTGGCGCCGGTCAGTATCATGAACTTCCTAACCTTCAGTGGCCTACTCAAGGTTTGACCAAGGCGCCCTTACTCTTGGAGATGCTTTTCCCTCTAGACGATGAGCAGTCTCAGGTGTGGTTGTACGACTAGCTTATATCCGAGTATCTGCCCGTAGCTAGCTCTTGAGAAAGCGAGTGCGGAGACCACATAGCCGGGAACGGTCTCGCGTACGCTTTCAAAGCAATTCGCCGGTATACGGAGTACGGTGCGTTGTCGTTGCATAAGAACGAAGATGTTGCATATGCGCAAGGATGAATGGCCGTATCATGCGAAAGAACTGCCGTGGTGTCGATAGTTGCTCATATGGCTAAGGCGCAGGACGTGATAGTCGCTAGCGTCGAATCGAGCATTGAACGAAGAACCCACATAGAAGGTGGGAAAGTATTCTGCGATGTGACATGTCCAGTCTGGCGGGCCTGGCGTATCGTTTGAGCCGGCGAAGGATCTGCTATACGCCCGGCATCTGTGTCTTTGTTACCTCGGTGAAGCCTGACCAGATGGAGGTTGCACCACTGTGTCGCCGTGGCGCAGACTGCAGGGCTGTGATGCAGCCATAGTCGTACACCCTTCTCCAAGAGTCCCGGAGATGCCGCAGTACAATGATTGTCGATGTAGCGAGACAAGTGGGGTTGCAATGCTGACATTCATGGCCCAACCCCAACGTGGGGGCACTGTGTAGTCGCTACTATAGGCAGGAAGTACCAGAGCTGCGCAACATTGATACGGCCCTGCGATTTTGGTACTCGTGCTTTGATAACGAGGTGGTAATGTCGGTCATGTCCGCTGTCACCTACTATGAGAGGCTAGCAGTAGTGTCGAGGAGTGCTGGCCTGTATCGTGAGGACGGTGGAAGAGACGATGAGGTGGTGGAGCTTGATATCGCGCCGCCGGCGCATGTCACCACGGCCAATCAGGGCGTGGTGGTGGTCGAGGTGAAGGACGCGCGGGGTTTTGGAGGTCTTGCTATCTGTGCGCAGCATGGCACTGCAATTGGCAGGCGCGCACCGCAAAGTCCCAGGGTGGAAGTTGCGATTAAGCGAGCCAAGACTAGCGAGGGGGAAGGCACGATGCAAGCCTCGCACGAGCGTTCACGAACGGATGAAGCGCCGTTCGCCTGTGCAGCGGCGCAAACACCAACTACTGATCACCATGTCATCCCCGACTTCTTGATAGCCGGCCCTCCGCCAAATCGATCGGTTGATGTCCGGTACGTTTCAGATACACTACACTACCGCGAACAATTTAGCCAGAATACATGACTGAACTCTGCGCACGACCAAGGCGACTCGCATCCTCAGGCCTAAAGGCTGGAGAATCGGAGGGCATTATTACCGACGACCTGGTCTAAAAGCGTCAAATCGATATTACCCTCCAATGACGTGCAAAGCTAACACAGGCTGTCGGCACCGGCAGGATGCAGTGCTGACCGCGCGAACACGATGAGTAGCGGACACATGGAAGACAAGAAAAATGGAGAACGTGGGATAGCTTTCCCTGCTTCTTGGGCGGCGTTGGCGCACTGGGAAAAAGAAATATCCTACGCCTCACCATAGACGCGCCACTACGGACCGGTGGGGGGAGACGCTGTGCAGGTGCCGTCGGGAAATAGCAAGCCTGCTGGAAACCGTCTGACCACCGAAAATTCGAGACGAATTAATAGGCCCGAAGTGCTTTTGTATCAGATCGGTCTTCCACGTGCAATCGCCTGTCTTGGGCAACGCCCGTACTATTGGTGTGCAAGTCATGCAGCGACCGTAGCCAGAGCGCTGGGTCAGGCCTCATGCGCATTAACCGACGACCGGCGGCCATCACGTACTGCAATCCAGCTTGGCCAGTGACATGCTCGCTTGACCACGCTTGTGCAACGCAACTGTGGAATCGCTGATTATCCTCAATCGCGATGACGCGAGTGGAGATTAGTCGAGCCTTTGCCAGGGCCTTGCTAGCGAGATGAACACTGTGGAGAAGGACGCGCCTTCGCAGCCAATTTGTCGCAGGATAGCATACCATGACAGCGCCAGCAGTTCACGTCGGCGTCATCCCTGCACCACCCTTCGAGACCTCTCCAACGACCGCGAGCATCGGGGGATCATCGCAGCGGGCTTTCGCTACTGGGCGGTCACGTCACGACGTCTGCGTATTGGGCCCTCATCTGCGCAAACCAAACCCTACCAGTCTCCAGTCTGCGTCAGCTCTCTCGCTCAGGCACTTCGGCCCTGTCTCCATTGAGGCCTTTATCGCCGTCCTCATCATCTTAGATCCGGACACTGTTGAATCTCACCCTGGCTCAACCACGCTTCCCCGGCGACGTTCGTACGCACAGAGCCATGCTAAATTAACCTCACAGCTTGCATACTCCTTAGCATACTGCCTTGTATAGGCCCCTTACATACGTACCAGAAATCGGGGTCAGGCAAGACATTACATTCGTCTCTTCACCAATCCAAGGCCATCCACATGGTGGCTTGACTAGACTTTCACACAAGACGATGCAAGTGGATCGCGCCGCCGCTGACGCTAGGCGGCTACCGCTGGCTGTCATCGCATCCCACCGTCGAGACGTGACAGGCAAAGCATCCCAAACAGCGACTGTGCGAAGGGTCCGAGCCATCAAAGTCATGACGCTCGGACTTTGCTGGCCTGCACACCCATCCATCCCGCACATCACTTGGTCCAAGCGGGCCCACCAACAGCAACCTGGTCGCTTGGCCTCTAGAAGATGATCTTGTGCTTGTGAGGAAGGAGGATTGATGAACCCTGTGAAATCCTCTGGTGCGAAGAGGCGCTCCAACGCAGCAGTCCGGTTGCGTAGTAGCGTGGATATACTTCGCCACTTTTAATCATCCACTTGTTCAACCAAACAGCGTCGTCTAAATTTCTATATTCGGTCCCTACTTCTTTTCGTATGTATGCAGGCTTTTGCTTTTGGCGCCTGTTGTCCTGAAGATTGCAATGCGCCCCCGCTAACGAACGGCCGTGGTAACGACTAGCTGCCTTGAGCTGTCACTGTCGGTGCGCAACTGCTTCACCATCGCTTCTGCTACTTGGTTATTTACCTGGTTCTTGACTATTACTACCTCTTGGCCCCTGCTGTCAGTGCGCCTCCGAAGCATTGATTAGATCGAGAATCCCATGGCACGGTAGATCAGCAAGTGTCCCGTCGACCGCTCCGCAAGCAAGATCTTGTAGTGCCGGCTCCAGCGTTTGAGAAGTCGCCTCGTTTGACATCCCAGGTATGTACACTGTTTAGCTTCCTGTCCATCATGGATCTTTGTGGGGCCTTGTTGAACTTTAAACATTAAATGCTTATACCCTCAGGTCCTTCAATGCACTACGTATTGCCGCGTCTTGATATTCGGGTCTTGCGACAAGAGTGCGCCTCACATGGCTGTGGGTACAGAACGCCGCGCGAAGAAGACGGCAGCTAGATTAGAGCACTCGTTGCTTTTACAGCCCCTTCAGGACGCCATGTCATTCAACCCCCCGAACCATAACACTGGGTTTGGTCGTTCCCATGCCGCCGACACTGCTTCTACACCAAGCCCCACAGATCGACTCGAGTCCGCCCATGATTCTGCGACCGGTCAGGAACCCGCTACCCAACCTCACCAACATTCGAATAAGAAGAGACGCTCCTCAAAGAGCAAAGTACCGGGAGAGCTCCGCAAGTCCTCATCAACTCCACACATGCGCCACTTAGCTCTTGGAAACCCTGGTGACCTGTCGCCGACAAGTAACAAGCCGAGGAACAAGCTAGGATACCATAGAACCTCAGTTGCTTGTGGTAAGTGAACAAACAGCGCATTCTGGTGTCGTGCTCGATCACTGACTGTTGGGAACAGGGCATTGCAGGCGCAGAAAGATACGATGTCTTTTAGCTCCCGACGATCCCGCAGGCCGTTGCTCCAACTGCATTCGGCTGAAAAAGGAATGCAACTTCTACCCAGTTGAGCATAACCCTGATATGCCGCAGCCCCAATCTATCTCGTCGAAGTCGGGTAGTGCAGTTCAACCAGCTACACCTGTCTCTACTTCACCTCGGCACCCTTTGTCCTCCTCAGGCGATGCCATGGAGTTCCGTACACCATTCTCTGGACCTGCGTCGAACGGGCAACCTCCAAACTTCGGATATCATGGCGACCACGACAGTGATCCTCACCATGCATCTGTCACCAGTGGCCGTAGGTTTAATGCTGCCTCAGGCCCGCATTCGCTGACGAACAAAGTCCCAGTACAGCACCCTCCTTACCCTTATCCTCCCCCAATAGAAACCCAATGGCCACCAACGAACAGTTTCCTACCTTCATCCACTGTAGGCGAAAGCCCCACGTGGCGCAATTCACCTTCAACCGCAAACTCAGCGTACGGGAGCGAATCAAACGTTTCAGGTGGTCATACACCAGCCGCGATGAGTACGAGCTCGACCATGTCATACGGTCACCAGGACGGCCACTGGAGCCAGCAACCATCGTTTCAACCACCATCACGCTCGATGTCATACGGAAACATTGAAGGACTTCCGCAACAATATCCAGGCCAAGGTCTCGGTATCCAACACGAAAACTACCGGAGAACTTCTCCGTATCCTTATCCGACCTCGATAGACACAAATCCTTCCACAATCCACGCGACCACGATAGGCGCATCCACAGCGGCGCCATTATCTGCACCCGTTGTTCCGAACCACTCGTATTATCCGGCTCCCTGGTCATCATACGACGCCATGCCCAACCATGGACCACCAATGCCTACAGCTGGGCGTTCTATGAGTGCGCAGTGGTATGGGGAGCCAGGACATCTCGACCGGGTACAAGAAGAGGTGACCCCACCAATGGCATACCATCACCAAGGGCTACCGCAATTCTACTCCGGAGCATAGTCAACTACCAAACGTATAGCGGTTACAACAGTACAACTTTCGCGCGGTTCCACAACCTCCAAATCCCGATCTCACACTCTGTATGGTGGCCAATGGCATGGGTCAGGGAACACTTTGGCGACAGCTCCGATGTGAGCGGTCTTATCAAAATCATCATTTCCGGAGTTAGAGGCGCGACACGACTGGAATTACGATACATGGTTTGGAGATCATGCTTTTCCAATGGACCAATAAGTGATCTTGGGCGTTACTAGCATTGCAAGTTTTTGATTTTCAGCTTCACAAGGACTCCATAACGGGGCGTCATTCTTCCAGGTTCATTCAGGTTTTGCTTGGGCAGCCTTCATGTCCCAATTTCGGCGGTTTCGTTTCACACTTCCAATCAGCATCTCACAGCCACTATCACATGTACAAACAACGCCGATTGGAGGATCATTTAGAGAGATGCTACATGTAGCTTTGCGAATACTTCGAAAGCATATGCGCCGAATTCGATACCCAGATAGTAACATATCGCTACTTCACTACCTGAGCACCTCGGCACGTTTGTGACACCTGTTTTCTGTCGTTCACGGTATGGCGTCCCCGCAACTACAGCAAGCATACGTTACCCACATGGTTTCACGGGGACCGTGGGGTCACCAATGCGAAACCGACTTGTCAAATTCCACCGGGTACTTTGCAGGTCATAATTATGTCCAGAACATGGTACTTCCTGGTACCTATGGAAGTATTGTTCTGGAAGGTGGCATGGCTATCTTGGCTTTGGCCTGAGGCACACACACAATGCTCGGCGAGGGTAAGGCGCTCCGAAGTAAAACTACGGTTGAACGGAGTATTCCTAAACACCTACACTTACATCATGCTTACGAAACTCCCATGATCAGTAATCTTTAGACAACCCCATTTTATATACCTTCTCTACGCCAATACCAGCAATGCAATGGGTACAACTATCTGTGTGTCAATCAGACAATGCATGAAGGTCACGGACCGGCTGTTAGCAAATGGCATCGCACTGAAGCCTCATTACACGCGCGAAGATGAAGCCACGCAACTAGCCGTACCATAGCATCTTCGTACCTGCGTCTACGAGGTACGATCTATAAAACCGGTTCTATGACTTCGGTCGTTCAGCCTTGAAAAGAGCCTTGGATAAAGTCAAAAGTCAACCGTCGTCAGCAAACCCTAATGACGTTTGACCTTTGTGCAAGCGAAGCATGTATCCCAGGACCCGGAATAAATTCGCTTCCCAGCCCAAACCTGCGGACATTGCGCAGACGCCCAGGCCTCCTGTCCAGACTTCTTGAGACTGTCGTATGCAACTTGGAATACGTACCCGAACCTCGGTCATTCAAGGTGGCAGTTGATCCACTTTTTCTCGTCGCTTCTCTACGATACTGGGAAAAGCTCGGACCGTGATTAATCCTCCTTCAATTCCGGACCATGAGACAATGGCTGCGGAGGGAACGGAAATTGCTTTTGCCTTTGGCTCCCAGTTTTGCTGGACCAGGACTCGACTTTTTCCCCGCTACCACACAGCCGGGTAGGAGGCCCGTCGACGTTTGCTCCGGAATGACCCTTGATCTTTTCCGACCATGTTCTTGCTGATCGCACTTGGCTGAATCATGGGCCAAAGCCTCGGTTGTTAATCCTCTCGGCGCTCTTACCACAAATGTGGAGGTGTGCCTGTACGGACTAAATCGAACAAAGAGAATGTGGGTTCAGCGCGTGGACACGATGTGAAGAGGTGCGTTTTTCTGCTTATTCCCAGCAGCGGCTACTGCATGGGCTCAAGGGTCTCTGTGGAGAGGCGTGCGTAAAAATCGCTAGTTCGCAACGACCACGTTAGTCGAATTCAGCGTAGTTACGTACACGAGCTGGTGGTCACCACGTTTACAAGTTTCAGCGACACTCTCGAACCACTCGGCAGCCGCAAACTTCATGCGCGCAGACATTCAAAGTTACACACATGGACGCGCAAGCCACTGCAGCCCTATGCTCGAACGACATACTGGCAGCACGATGTTACATCATTTGGTGACACAAGTTCAGGGTTTCTCGAAGGATTCAGAGGCGTGTCTAGGCATCCAATCGCGCATTTCTCCCATGCAGGATACTGGGGCACAAGAGGTTTGTCCTGTCACAGTTAGGCGTGCTGGCGGGATGTCTTCCGGCAGTAGTACTGTATCCACCCAGATCCTCAGCATCATCATCATCGGTCTGCACACCAGCTTGTTTTCATCACAATCCACCACGATTGCCAGCTTCTTAGCGTCGCAAAAGCCGGCCGTTGCCGTATGACAGTTATCGGCATCTAACCCCTGCAACGGAAGGTTGCAACGAGTGTCGCAATCGCGTTCGTGCGCGTCTGCAGGGCAAAGCTGAAGGAACATGCACGCAAGGTTGGGAACGCTACCTTCCCCATCGCTCGACTGACGCATACCCAACCGCAAGAGTCACTGGCCTGTTACTCATGGAAAATTCACGCGTGTAAAGCCGCGGAACTGAACCCTGTCAGATCCGCCTATCCGTGCTTCCTGTCAGTCATTGAGCGCGCACCGTACCTCCCGTTCCGCTGGGTTTTGACGCGGTTTCGACGATCCAGGCCTCCTTTGCGAACATCAAGCATAAACGCCTGCAACCACCCTGGCGGCCATGTACGCCTAATGGATTTTCGAGACATACAACGAGTCGGAAAGCATGCAGCCACTACATTTTCACACACCACCCAATAGCCTTTCCCTCGCGTCTCTGACCCAACCACCACAACTGTCAAACAATCTAAACTGCATACCAACAAAGCAGCGTGACTTGCACGCAATGCGCTCATGCTGCACCGCGCCGCAAGGCCACAGCTGCAGCATTAGCCGTTCATCTTTTAAAGTCCACTCTAACATCCATCCATCCGATCCGGGCAGGATTTCCGAGCTACGCCCCAATCGAACGTATAGATGAACAGCACACACGACCGGCATTAGGCAAGCAACTCAAAGACTCTGATCGCTGGGTCCGCTGCAAACGCATCATGCGCGGTCGGACCTCTCTCGCGTTTTTGCTGCTCGTGTGTCATCACATATAGGCAGCGCGTGCTGCACTCCAGACTCTTGGCTTCACGCATGGCGCTATTGCGCAAACTTACATCCGCGCGCTATGGCATCTACGCTTTGGTTGCATCTCCGGACTGGCGGTTTGTGGAGTACCTGCATGCCTGTTCACATAGCTATAGGCGGGCAGGGCTATGTTGTGCATGCGCCTTCCCATTATAACATGGCTGAACCATAGGGTAGGTAAGATGGACGGTATGCGAGTCATTTCGGCGGATGGAAGCCTTCCCGGTGTCAGTGGATGCTGTGGGTCGGTCGAGATATGTACTCATGAAGAGTGAAGCTGTGTCTTGCATCGCATCATGCACCGCTACTACGAGATAGGAAGACCACGATGACCTTCCTCTAGCTTATCCCTCAAGACGGATATCCGCGCAACTTCCCCGTAGCCCCCTAACCACCTACGTCTCTCTCTACTACGGAGTAACCAACCCCGATAAAGACCTTCCCTTACGCCTACAATTCCAAAAAGACTCCAGCAAAAGACGGTCCGAATAGCAAGCGGAACTAGTACATGTCAAATAGTGCTTGATGTGGGTTGCAGACTAGATGCTCTTCCACCGGCTGCTCTGCTACAGTAACCGGTGCGGCGTGCCCTAGGTTTGAGCTAGCTGCTGGCTGCCTACTGTACGCCTGCTGATCACTACAGATGCGTAAAGGCTTGTTTGGATGTTGAAACAGAGTCTGGAGCTAGGAGAATGCCGGTAGCTTACATGCGTATTCGCTAAGGTGTCTTGGTGTGATGGAGAGTATTCATGCGCAGAGGGAGATGTGCCCTATCAAGACGATGGGGATGGTCACTGAGGATGGTGCTACGGATTGTAGGCGCTGTGTCTCGCGCAGACGCAGCGTAGCAAGAGAGAGAGATCCATTTTGCTGAAGTGAGACTGTGAGACAGTTGAACCTTGGCGGAAGTGGAGAGCAGATGCAGGCAAGATCCTATCGAGTACGAGGAGATAGGCCAAGAATAGAGCCTACGTTGGCTCGTAGGGTTCACAAGGAAGCGTATGCTACGTAGCGCACACCTCAATCTTAGAATACCATCCTAAAGTAGTTTGAACTCGTATTTACATATGCGCACCGTTGATACAAATCCCTCAGGCTTCCTTCTTTGTATGTACGAATGCGAACAAGGAGAACGTATAGAAGATATGCGAAAGCCACATAGTATCTAGACCTTATTCGTGTCTTGTCTTTCCGTTGACTTTGCCAACTACCAATGCATGTTACTATCTTTCAGGAACTCGTGTCGTCGTAACGATCTGAAAAGCTGATACTCTGGCTCCTTCTCGTGCAACTACGCACTGCAGTGGGATGCCACTGTCCTTGCGTGAGGACGGCAGGCCCATCTAGTTGATCTAGAAGCTACTATGCACGGAAACGACTTATGAGCGATCAAAAAGCCTGACAGACCTCACAAAGCTCTTCTTGAATTGATGTCAAAGCTACGAAGAGGCCCAGGGAATAGATTATCCTCAATGAAGTGAAAATAAGCTCTTACCAGATTAGTGGAAGACGGAAAAAGGAACTCATTATCTAAAAGCAAATCAATACGACGACTACATATAGCTAGCATAGTACTACGTTTGTCCGACATGTCTATGCCGTTGTTGCGTCGGTGTCGTGCTCGTAGTTGTGCATCATTTTCGAAAAAGCCCAAAAAAGCATACTTCATCACCACCATACCTTCCCCTCCCTCCTAGGACATGTACCACACGCAAACAAAAAGGAAAGCCCGACGTGGGGGTCGAACCCACAACCTTGAGATAACCAATCGAGTCTTTAGGACGTGAAAGCTAAGAGTCTCACGCTCTACCGATTGAGCTAGCCGGGCGATTTGATGAAATCTGGTGATTTGATGGAGATTTTGGAAATTACAACAAATATAACGTCAAAAGCGGACAGGGAAAGCGCGATGAAGGGGTTAAGAAAGATTCTTCCTTGATTTTGTTGTGTCGGTGGTACATCTTGGACTGCGAAGTGGGGTAGGAGAAAAAAACTGCAGTGGGCCGAACCACGCCGCATCGAAGCAAGGGAATGCATTGCAATACCGAACCAGCACCAACGATGCTACCCAAAGGCACTCTTGGGATAACATACAGTTTTTATATCTGGACTCTAAGAAAGGAGAAGTTAGGGTATACTCAGCTTTCGGCGCGTATAGATGCTGTTAGGTTTCCGCCTTGCGATGATCCAATAAGTTCTTTGTGCCAATATTACAGTATGGTATCTACGATGCACACTGCCTACGTATCCAAACTGAGCAAGTCAACTATACTGGCTAACTTCATGTATACCCCTATCTATATTGTGTTTGACAGATTGTTGGTGATATGCGCCACAAGTTCCGTTGTCACCCAGTGAACGAAACAAAGGACCATCACTATGGTAGCTATATATCACTTGATTATTGCATCTCGCGAAGCTGAGAGGATCAGGACTAAATCGGGTAACTCGAAGTGACCATTGTCCTTAATGCGACATGGAAGACATGAAGCTCTAATATTTACTACTCTGTCGATTGCACGCTCGTGATACAGGCTTAGTGTATGTATTATTGCTAGAATATCTCTTATTACATTATTAATCGAGGGCTAAACGCTTGACAAGCTATCTTTCGCTGACACAACGCTGTCATATCCAGAGTGGCTGAATCCCATCGTAATGTACAATCCTTGAGAACGATTAACAACAAAGGTCATACTTGCGAGAGTGCAGTCCTTGCGGTCATGCGATACATCCAAACGTCCTCTCCAAGACTCATATCTTGCGCCGCCGCATTCCGTGACCTTTTCGACAGGCCTGAATCCACCAGCGAATACCTGTGAAGAAAGTTCACAAGTTCATTCCATCCCAGTCCCCCTGCGTCGGTCCTCCGAACCGCTCCCGCCGTAACCTATCATTCTCCTCAATCAACGCATCCCTCTCCTTCTCAATACTCTGAATATACTCAATCGCGCTCGCCAAGATCATCGCCTTACTCGGCTTCGGCTGCCCAACCACTCCAGCCTCCTCGCTCTGCCTCAATATCGGCACCGACTGTCTCAGCCTCTCCAGTTCAGAATTGAGCCCCTCTCGATACTTGCGCTCAACCTGATTATGCGGTAACCGTTTCGAGCGCTGATACTTTAGAGTCGGAGAAGGCAGGTCTTGGCTGTCGGTGGTATTGCGGTCCATCTTCGGGCGACCCCGCTTCCTCGTGGGGCGTTTGGGGGTGGATGATTCGGAGGCAGAGGTTGGCGAGGATGGGGATTCGTGCTTTAGCATGTGTGGGGAGAGAGATGGCGATATGAGCGGTTGCGGCGCGTCTCCACC
>Ga0265797_10008713_pt1 | contig 13411 bp, 17 predicted proteins | sample P2T30metagenome_FD_192433 | JGI IMG/M metagenome (GOLD analysis project Ga0265797, IMG submission 192433) | Plant litter microbial communities from East Loma Ridge, Irvine, California - P2 T30 | ecosystem: Environmental > Terrestrial > Plant litter > Unclassified | place: USA: California... | reverse complement strand
TGTGGGGGGTTTTGTTAGTATGGTTGGAGTGGTTGTGAGGGAGGGGTTGGGTGACGTACGTTTTTGCTGAGATGGGTGAGGAGGTAGAGTGGGATGGAACTGGCGAGGTGGATGCCGAGTAGGGTCAAGGCTGGGAGGAAAAGTTGACGCTCGACGGGTTCGAGGGAAACTTTGGGGACAAGGGCGACGTCTTTGCCTTCGCGGACGAGCTCCATCTCGGGGAGTTTGCTGCTCTTCTCTTCGGATGGCTGGGCAGGTGTAGTCTTTGGCAGTGCAGCTCGGCCACTTTGAACCCAGAGGGCGAGCGCTGAAACAGTGAAGCTTCCTGCGATCAACATTGCAGCCGGAAGGTAGTTGCCAATGCTGACAAAGCGGTTCGCATTGAGCAAAATGTAGAAGAAGAAGCTCTGATGGAGGTGCTCCAGAAGGTTGTTGATTGAGCGAATCAAGCTCTCAGTAACACGACCTAGGCTCATCTCGTCGTGCCAGCCATCGCCCATGGTCTTGAGAGTAATGGCATCGATGTGGTACGGCATGAACGCTGAGTGTGGGCCCGTGGCGTGGCCCAAAGACTGCGTGGCCAGGCCTGCGGCGATCGTACGTAGGCGGTCCGTGTAACTGTCTTTATGGCCGGAGATGCCATGCAGAGTGCAGCCAATATTCACCTGGCCTGAAGCGACCGAGACAGCAGTGTTCAGCAAATCGAGATTGGGCAGGGCACCATTCAAGCCGTCGTACTGAATGTCGATTTTGTCGAAGCGATGACCCCAAGGTCCGATGGGGTAGTCGATTGCGATTGCTGCTTGTAGAGCGCCGCCTTTGATTGGCAGTGTACTGATGTTTCGTGATGCGGTCACAATTGGAGCGGTGCTGTGGTATGCATCCACCCATGCTATTGGGCCATATGTGCTTTCGGGCGAAATGATCACAATGATGTCCTTGCTCCAGATGCTCCAGCGGGCGAAGTAGCGGGCCAGAGTCAAGACGAGAGCGACACCAGAGTAATTCACCAAGCCTTCGAAGTTCTTCCAGCCAGCCATGATGACCATCGCCTCAGTGGCATCCGCCCGAGGTCCTTGTAATATGCCATACACGTTGGTACCCGTGATGTCCTCTCCAGCAGCACTGTAGGTATACGCCTGCTCGGCCACCTTCAGCCCACTCTCGCGCATGATTCTGCCCAGACCAGCAACTCTATCCGCCTCAGACCAATCTCTGTAGTCATGCACCTCTTGTCGGAATGCGCGGAAGACATTGTGTTCGCTGCCTCCGAAGTAGGTGTGCACTTGGCCTGGTAGGATGGCGTTCTCAGAAACATATGTCTGTCGGGAGTAGTCGTTGAGCGGTAGAAGAAGTAGCCATACTACACCCACAACAACAAAGATAGCTGACAAGTATGGCGGGAGCTTAAGGAGGATTGGAGAACGGCGAAGAGTGAGGAGGCGTGCAGCTGTTGACTAGATGGTCAGTCAGCTCTCCGTGGCAGAGTCGCATGGATTTTCCACTTACACAGGCCCATTGTTGTTATTTGCTACTACCCGTCGCCGGTAGTACGAGCCCAGACTGCTAACCGCAATGCATGCACATCCGCAGAACACTCGGTAGTATGGTACCTGAAGTAGTAATCCTGCTTTCTTACATAGGTACATGTACATATGTTCAAAGGCCAGCGGCGGTGTTTCCCTATCCCCACGTCCCTGCAGCGCTAAAGCAAGCACCATGCTGTCACTGGCGCCGATCCTACCATCAGTCTCAATCTCCTATAGAGTCCATGCACACGCGACATCCTTTAGAGACAACGCTGCCGTCGTCTTCCGCAGCTGTTTGTTTTCTCGACTACTGTTTGAGTTCAACACGCCGAGTACGAGTCTACCATACTGCAACAACCATGGTTTCCTTCTTCCAGGTCCCGGACGCCCGGCGCATACGAAGCTTCTTCACCAAACTGCCTCTGGCGACAAGGCTACTGCTGCTTCTCTTCACGGCCTTCTACCTTGCAAAGGCCTTCCGTCCAGAGCTAGAGCAATGGGGAGCACTCATTCCGCAAGAGATCAATCTCGGCACTCGTGAGTCTTGCAATGCATCGCGATATGTAGGCGCAACTAACCCTCGTTCTGCGCAGTCTACCGATTGAACACATATCCATTGCTGCATAAGAATGTTTTCCATTTCCTGCTCAACTGCATTGCCCTGACGCCGCTGCTCGAGCGCTTCGAGATGGAGAACGGCACGATTGTGACCCTCCTTCTGTTCACCGGACCATTCGGCCTGCTCCCAGGAGCCATCTACACCATCCTGGAGCGTTTCATCTTCCGCAGCAACTCAGCGGTCATTGGCGCAAGCATCTGGGTATTCCTACTCCTGTGCATCGAAGCGATCAAGACCTACCGCCAGAACCCAGCCTTCACCATCGGCGACTACGCCATTCCGACCTGGACATCACCACTCTTCATCATTTTCGTCATCCACTTCCTGGTCCCGAACACCAGCATCCTGGGACACTTGTGCGGAGCAGTGGTGGGATACCTGTGGGGTCTGGGATGGATCAAGTTCCTCGCGCCAAGCGAAAAGATCTTGCGATGGGTGGAGGGCAAGTTGAACTTGTTGGGCAGATTGCCGCACTATGTGAGTGTGGACCAGAAGACATACGGAAGATACGGTGTACTTCCGAGCACAAGTGCGAGCAGCCCGAGTGTCGGACCCGGCAGAGGCACGCTCGGCGCAGCAAACGGCATCGCGGTGGGCCCGATTGGAGGCACACAGAGATTGGGACCTTAGATGGTGTTGTATAATTGTATGCCTGGTGTTTTACTGCGTCGCATTATATCGCATCGCAGTGCACGGCATCGCGCCACGCCTCGGTCGACGAAGTCCACGACGCGCTGGTTGCTCCTTCCTCGTCTCTTTGCTAAACAGCTTGCCCGACTTCACCTCACCTCATTCGCCCTCCGAAACTGCCTGTCTGCCATCAACTCAACTTCAGCACACATCACAACTATCTACCACAGCCACTGGCCGCCAACAGCCTGATCACCATTCAATCCTCACAATATGGCGCCCACCAAGAAGGAAGAGAAAGAGGCAAAGCTCACTCCTGAGCAGTCCGCCGCTCTCGTCCTCGACTACCTGCGCAAGCAGAACCGCCCATACAGTGCCACAGACATCAGTGCCAACCTCAAGAACCGTGTGACCAAGACCGCTGCTGCAAAGCTCCTGAAAGACTTGCACGAGCGCAACGAGATCGAGGGCAGAGCCGCGGGCAAGCAGCTTGTCTATCACTCCATTCAGGTATGCCGCAAATCTTAGAGCCGCTGTTCCCTTCCGCTGGTCACCCAAAACTGACCCTCAGGTCAGGAGGAAGCCGACGAGTCGTCACTCGAAACTCTCCAGAACATGGACGATGAAGCCACACGTCTGAAGGACGCTACGGCAGCTCTCAAGGCCGATGAGAAAGGACTACGCGCTTCTCTCAAAGATCACGCTTCTGTTACGCCGCTGCCTGAGCTCAAGGCTTCTGTCGCGGCTCTGCAGCAGCAAAAAGAGGAGATGAGCGAGCGCCTCGCCAAGTTGAAGAACGGCAACATCAAGCCCATCACTCCCGAGGAGCGCGACAAGGTCGCCGCCGAGTACAACAAGTGGAAGCAAAGCCTGGCTGCTAGGCGCAAGATCCGAACCGAGATGTGGAAGGTGATCGCAGATGTTAATCCTGATCCAGAGAAGCTTGCGGATGTGAAAGAGAGCCTCGGCTTGGAGTCTATCTGAGTTGAATGCGCGCGTAGTGGACGGTAGATGCTGTGTACGATAAGTGACGGAAGATGGTTAGCTGAACAGCAAGAATGAGACTTTGAAGCAGAGGTGGAATGGCTATTGTAGAATTAATGTAATATCAAAAGCAAGTGGTATCTTAAGAGCAAACAAGAAATCCCATATCATCGTAGCGACGCCTGCACTTCGCCCATACGTGTACTCGGGCTAGTACTACTCGTCGCGCAGCGTTTAGTTGGAGAATTTGGAAGGCACCTGTAGTCACATTATTAGCACTTGTTGCAACAACCCTTGAACCTCGTGCCCTAGACGTACCTTCTTGCCAGTGGCCTTCTCGAACATTCCGCGCAGCTTATCGGTGATCTTCTCGTTTTGCGCTCTGTACTGGCCTGGGTTGACGGCGTGGCCGGACTGTGATTGCTGTCAGTACTTGCGGTTTTCTTGTTGGTGTATGTTTGCGACATCTGAGCGCATACCTTCTTGCCAGCCATCTGCTCGACCTTGTCGAGGGCCTTGTCCAGGTAGTCCTCCTTGCCTGCGTTCATGTTGTTGTTGTTGTTCATGTTGTTGTTCATGGTGGCGATTGTGAGAATGATGCGACGGTGCGAGGCGAGTGGTTGATTGAATAAACTGCTTTGATTTCTTTGTTGTCGAGAGGATGAGAAGGGAAAAGCAAAACCACAGTGAGTGAGATGACGCTCTCTTATATACTCCCAGCCCAATCCAGGCGGCGCACCTCTAATCTTTCCACCACCATCCCACCAACCACTCGAGCCACTGTGACTGCGCGGCCCACACACACCAAAGTTCTGTCTGGTCCCAGTGGTCCAGGTCGATCTTTTGGCGCGGGGCGCATGTGATCGCGCTGAAGCTTGTTGAGCTTGTTTCCTTCTGGGCCCATCAAGCGTGCTGCGCCACGGGTTTTTGCTGCGCCTTGCTGATGTGGCGTGTGGCTTGTACAACATTGACAGATTATGGATTGACGGACTCGCTCGGTGAGTCCGGAATGTTGATAGCGGTCCTGGGTCTGCTTGATTTCTGGCTGTATTGGGTATGTACAGGGAGAGGGAGTCTTGATAAGTCTATTGTCTCATAGATGTGATGAATCTCATGTTCGTTCAATCTGACTCACTTGGACTTGTTCAATGCTTTGTTATGGAAGATTGAAGTTGGGTACGAATTACAACGCATACAGAAGGGCAGGCACGGCTGCTTTTAGTGGTCGATCTTACAGACCATCGTACACAACCATCTTCAGTTAAACAGGACGATATATAGTATTTGTACATTTATGCGATCAACATTGCAATCTTGCCATTTTATGAATCGGCATAGTGCAGTGGAAGGGTTAGTGTTTTGGGGTTACACGTTACGTCGTGATCTTTTGCATGTGGTCTTGCTCTTGCGATACATGTAGTTCCTAGCAACACTAGAGCTAGTGAGATGTGAACCACAAGTGTGTATGGTGTGGCCGATACAACTTTGTAAGTATGTGTAGACAGAAGTGAACATTGAAGTCGATATAATAAGAATTGAAGGCAAGCTCTACGATCTCGTGACTTTGGATGCCAGCGGAAGTGGTGGGGGATTTGCGTTCGGAAGCGTGAGACTGCACTCCCTGCACTTTCGGCACCAACTGGGATGGTCAGTGGTCACTCATATCACATCTATATGTAGACACCACACTTTCCCTACTCGACTCTATCTTTGAAGAGTTCATGTCGTCGCCTCAATGACTTCAAATGCGAAAACTGGGTGATGAACACGATAGCGACCTCAACCGCCCACACGACCCGAATCTCCGGTGCATAGAACCTCAATCTGGTTGTACAAACACCCGGACCGTGTGGGCATAACATTTTTGTTGCGGATACCATGCAGGAACGATAAGCGAACCCCATGGGCATTATGCACTATCTTTCCCTCCCCAGATCTCTTCCCTTCATCCCACAGATCGCCCCTCACGATTCCAGGCGTCGAACATCTGGCCATGGCGGAAACACAGCACGTCCCCTCTGTGACTACCGACGAGAAGGTTGGAGACACGGTCCTGACCAAAGAAGAGACAAATGATGTCGTCGACACCGAGGCGCAGCCAGCTGCCAAAGCCGTAGCGTCGACTTGGAGACGAAGAGCAATCATGGCCTCGCTATGTTTGACGCAATTCATCACAGCCTTGGACGTTACCATTATCGCTACTGCTTTGCCAACCGTAACACGAGCTCTGGCTGCCAATGCTTCTGAGTACGCGTGGATAGGAAGCTCCTTCACACTCGCGAGCACCACGTCGTCTCCCATATGGGCTAAGCTGTCCGATCTCTTCGGTGTCAAGTGGACATTGTTTGCAGCCAACCTCATGTTCTTCGTTGGCAGTCTTGTCGCCGCTCTTTCGAATACGCCCGAAATGCTCATCGGTGGCCGAACTATCCAGGGCCTTGCCAGCGGAGGTATACAAGTTTTGATCACGATTTTGATCGGCAGGATGTTCGAAATGAAAGACAGGGCGAAGTACTACGGACTCATGGGCTTGGTCTTTGCTGCGGCTAGTGGACTGGGACCGGTTCTGGGAGGTGTCTTCACGCAGACGATTGGATGGAGGTGGTGCTGTGAGTCTTACATCATGTCAATCTTTTTTGGAGCGTACGAGCTGACAACATGCAACAGTCTGGATCAATCTGCCGATCAACGCTGCAGCCCTTGCAGTATTGCTCTTCACACTCGAGGCTGATATCCCAACGGCTCTCCTGCTAGACAGCCTTCGTGCACTGGACTGGACTGGTGTCTTACTCATCATCGGCGGAACAGTGGCCTTCCTCTTCGGCCTCCAAACTGGCGCTGGCGCAGAAAGCGACTGGGCATCCGCCAAGGCGATAGTTCCTCTGGTTCTCGGGGTTGTTGCATTCGGAGTATTCATCTGGTTCGAAGCCAAGTTTGCGAAACAGCCTTTGATCCCAATGCACATCTTCTGCACTCTTGGACCAGCAGCAGTCATGATAATCACGTGCCTGCACAGCTTCATCTTCATCGCCTGCGACTTCTTCCTGCCTTTGTACTATCAGATCGTGTTACAGTTCTCACCACTCAAAGCAGGTCTCGCCCTGCTTGCACTGGTCGTTCCGTTATCGTTGGCGACTTTCCTTACCGGAATGCTGGTCAGGAAGAATGGAAATTTCTCCTTGTTCATGCTGACCGGTAGCTCCATGATGTTGATCGGAGTCTCGCTCTTCACTACTTTCGGCATTCACACAGAGTGGGCAAAGATCATCTGCCTCCAGATCGTACTCGGAGTTGGCGTCGGCCAAGTCTTCCAAACACCATTACTCGCCCTGCAATCCTTCATCAGCCCCGTGGACCTGACAGCCGCCATCTCCGCGCAAGGTTTCGCCAGGAACCTCTTTTCAAGTGTCAGCATTGTCGTGGGAACTGTCTTGCTCGAATCTAGGATCGGAAGCTCCCTGGACGCTGCAGACAGGACTACGGCGGAGCTGAGCGTGTATTCTGGCGCTTTCAAGAGGATGTGGATTTTCTACACGGCTATCAGTGCGACTATGCTGCTTACTGGTATTGTGATGGTGTTGCCCAAGCTCAAGCGAGATGGGAAGTGGAGGTTGCCGACCAGTTCGACGAGTTGATAGATTCACATAGATTTGATAGAGACCCTTTCTTCGATCGACCCAGTCACTTAGCTTTCCAAGTCTTACATGATTACATTTTAGTGCATCTCAACGTCGCTAAAAATGCTAAATTCCGATTATACGATCGCCTTGACCCCAAACAGGCTTTACATGGACGATGCATTAAAGCCGCGGAAGATGCGTTGGCTATGACGAGAGCTATATGATGGTGCCGGCACTGTAGAGCGATCGTCACCAGAAGTAGACTAAACTCTGAATCCTTTGCTAGGCAATCCTTCGACATGTATGTTGTTGCACGTGACACAGACTGAACGCCGAGCTCCGTACCAGGCACAGCGAAAGCGAGCGAGCTGTGGTGTTGTACAAAAGACAAAGTAGCAAGCCTTTACAATCTCGACCACAACCCGGACATTCAGATAAGACCGTGCAATGTATCCATCAATATACATCCGTGCTGTACTCATCTGCCAGTATTGCGTCTTGATAAGCTGCCATACTCAATTTCAGACTTTGCTACAGGAACAGGCGCAAGAGATATATTTCGAGGCTGCGACCATCGAAATCCCTATTGATCATTTCAACTCCGCAGACAACCGAACGTATGCCAATTACTTCTGGACGAATGACACTTTCTATCGGAAAGGCGGGCCGGTCTTCTTCTACGATGCTGGCGAACGCGGTGTCTCGGACGGTAATCTAGTGACACTATCACACGACTCTCATCCTTTGATGAACCTCACACGAGCTTTCTGTGGTCTCGCCGTCGTATGGGAGCATAGATTCTACGGCCAAAGTCTCCCGTTCCCGTTGAATACCGACAGCACAAGCGCAGAAAAGAAAGCTGCGTACCGGGTTCTGAGCACAGAGCAAGCTCTCGAAGACGCCGTCTTCTTCGCATCACACTTCAAGCAACCTGGCCTGGGAAATGCCAACACAGATTTGAAGCCGAACGCAACGCCATGGATATGGATCGGAGGATCGTACCCAGGGCAGCGAGCTGCGATGATACGACATCGTAACCCTGACGTTTTCTTCGCGAGCTACAGCAGTAGTGCGGCGATTGAGGTCAGGATGAGTTTGCCAGAATACTACCTGCACATCTCACACGATCTGCCCGTAAGGTGCGGCGACATTGTCCGGCAAGCAGTGCGTTATGTCGATAGCGTGCTTAAGAACGGAAGCTACATCGCAAAATCGAGACTGAGATGGGCCATCACTCGCCGTTGGCCTGCGGATAAAACGACACGCTTGGAACGGCTTCTGTACACGCTCGCGGCTCCTGATTTTAATGTCGCAAGCCACTTCACGACTCTCATCGCGGCGGACTGGCAGTGGCGTGGGATGGGTACGAATGGAAGGATGGCAGTCACTTGCGCATCGATCAAGTCCGCAAACTTCGACTCGGTTTCCCATTCCAGGACATCGATAGAAACGATCTTGGACGCGATCGAAGCAAACAACCGCCACTTTGCGGGAACCAGTGGCGGTTCAGGACTCTCTGACCTCGACAATTTAGCATGGGTACGAGATCGAAGGATGCATCCCAATACGATGTCTGAGACACTTTGCTGACGTGAGTGCCTCGCTCTGTAGCAATATCAGACCTGCACCGAATACTTCCAGCTCCGCACAACTGCGCCACAAGATCCGTTCAACATCATATCCGGCATACTGACTGAGGAGAGCATCTGGGCCGACACATGCACACGCCAATATCCCTGGTTGAAGCCGCCTTCAGATCCGAAATCACGGGCTCCATCTCTGTATGCTGGCTGGGACAGGAACGTCAGTAATGTGATGTTCGTCACTGGCGCACGAGATCCCTGGCACGATGTGAGCGTTGCGCCTAGTAAAAGTCTAGTACCTGGTGCGCCACGTGACAGGACAGTGACGAGCAAGGTGCCATGCTGCAATGAATTGATGACAGGAGGCGAGGTGTTTGGACTTCTGCTGCCTGAGGGTAGACATTGTAGCGATCTGATTCCAGGAAGTCAAGACGCTGAGAAAACGACGGAGTTGTTCGTGAAGGCGTTGGAAAAGTGGTTGCCTTGTTTCGGACATTGAGCGGTTGCGTATTTCGAGCACAGGTATACAGTGACTACATTCTCTGGGTGATGGTTTCATGCAAGTGGTATCAAGGAAGAATCCAGTAGAGTTATGCACATACTGGAAATCGCAAGTACAAACAATAAATTGGCTTGATCTCCGAGAGTGTAGGAGGTAAGATCAACCCCGAACGACTGGAAGCAAAAGGTAGACTGACTGCGAATTCCGGAGTCAAACCACCTGCCTATCATAGAAAATATACATCGCGATAGGCGTTCAGGCATCTTCAAGCGAGAGCAGAAAGATGATCTCGCGGTGACGTGGTTGGCTGCATGAGACTATCTCGGAGTTCGCTTTCGCGGACATGATCGACATCCGCCTACAGAAGCTTGAGCATGCTTGATCACGACATGGCGCCTTGGTGCCTTGACCGGTCGGTTGTATATATAGATTTGACACTCGAGCGATTTAAAACCCTCAGCAGTCAATCACTTTATCTCCACGACATGCGTAACATCACAATGAATGAGAGCAACGGCTCCACCCCGCAGGAACAAGAACAAATACTGCCAGTCCACAATGCCACTGTCCCATACTGGCGAACCGAGCTTCACACGCTTGATGAGCACCGCACAACCGGAGAGCTGCCTACAGAATGCGACGTTGCTATTATTGGCGCGGGCATGACTGGCATCTCGACAGCATACCACATCTCGAAACTAGCAGTTCACGACATGCCGTCCGTTGTAATCCTTGAAGCGAGACAATTGTGTTCTGGGGCGACTGGACGCAATGGCGTAGGCAAACTGACCCCATAATACAAGATGTCTATGTCCTGACTTGGTGGGCAGGGTCATAGCAAGGTCCAAGCGACAACCATGCAGTCATTTGCGCGCCGCTTCGGAGAAGGACCGGCCACAGAAGCACTGAACTTCTCGCGCGCACACGTCTATGCTCTGAAGAAGGTCGTGGAAGAAGAGGGAATTGACTGCGAGTTTGAGCTGCGTCGAAGTTACGATGTATTTTGCAACGATGGCGAAGCCGAAGCAGCTCGCCAGTACGTGCAGGCCAGCCAGTCAGCTGGTAAGCAATGGACTGAAGATGTGGCTCTCGTTGAAGGAGAGCTCGCAGAACAGGTGAGTGATGTGGAATGTACAATGATCTGCTTACGCTAAAGATAACCAGGTCACCTCTGTCAAAGGCACCCGAGCGGCCACCAATGTTCCCGCATGCTCGTTCTGGCCATACAAGTTCGTATCGCAATTGGCCGCTAAGCTCGTAGAACGGAATGCTGTGAATCTACAGACAAACACACCTGTGACACGCGTCGATCGAGACAATGCTGGAAATTCTCTGTTACGGACATCCAGAGGAACTTTGAAGGCTAAGAAGGTGGTGTTTGCTACCAATGCATGGACCAGCGGCATTTGTCCTTCTCTGACGAAAAAGATTGTGCCTTGTATGTAGCTAGCCCGTCACCCTTCTTAGATCGATCTGAAGATGACAGCTGACCAACCTACTTCTCCAATCCAGACAGAGGCACAGCTTGCCACATCAAGCCCATGTCTGGCCCAATTCCTCCACATCTGGGAACCACATACAATATCAAGTACGCCCCGGGAGGAAGAGTCGACTACTTGAATCCTCGACCAGACGGCGGCATAGTCTTAGGTGGCGGAAAGTGGACCTACGCGCAGAACCGTGACTTGTGGTACAACAACTGGGATGATTCAGAACTGATCGTAGAAGTGCGACCACACTTCGATGGGTACATGCAGCGGTACTTCAAAGGCTGGGAGGACAGCGGTGCTGCGGTCGACCATCTCTGGACTGGCATCATGGCATACACGGCAGATGAGGTACCACTTATCGGCGAGCTCCCAGGTTCGGACGGACACTATGTAGTGGCTGGCTTTAATGGTGGAGGAATGGACAGGATATTTTTGTCCGCCCGGGGCATTGCGGACATGGTGGTCAATGGCGTGGCGTTCAGTCGCACTGGAGTGCCTGCCATTTACGAGGCGACGGAGAAGCGCTTGAGTAAGGACGACGCGCACTAAGGCCGATATTCCAGTGATTTTAAATGGGCGTTTGAGCTTATGAGAGGCTGGTGAATGGCTGTATCCTGAGAGATCGGAAGACATAGTGGCTGAGCATGACTTGACGTGTGTAGCTGTTAGAATTGTTTCGGCAGTTGTCGTTCCTGAATAAACTTCAAATACTGCTGAAATGCTATGAGAGGTTTATCCGTATCTCAGCATTGGTCAGCCAATATCGTCGGATTCGGATTTCTCTTCTCCTTCCTTGCCACAGAGATACGGCAAACGACGCAACGCACGCAAAACTTGTGAGTCGTGTTGAAAGGCTGGAATTCATGCAAAAAGCAAAAGAGAAGATCGGTTACAAACCCCCGGAATCGAACCGGGAACCGTCTGTGCTGCCAATAGAGCTCATGTTGCAACTAATTGTTAGACAGAAATCATAACCGAATATTGATCAATGTGGGGAAGTTCCGAGTGGTCCGGATCCGAAGCCGTAAACCTCCAGTAGGCGAGCTTGCCGAAAGGTGAACAAGCAGTAGCTCATCGTCCGGAAGGGACAGTAGCCAAGTGTTTCAAGTGAAGATTTTCCAGTTCCACCCCATCTTGTTGTGGCAGGGAGAATCGCTCATCGCGGACGTCAGACCGCATCGTCCGTGCAATCAGGGTCATTGTATCGCAATGCTGTGTTAAACCATGTCGAGTGTTGTAGAAGTGGCCTGGATGTGCGTGAGTCGAAGATGTGTTGACCATCATTGTGCCTGAAGGTCCAACGCAGTGAGGTCTTCGTAGAAGCAGCTGGCGATCCAGCGGCACGAATGGCGGTTTCGTATGACATGTGCCGTCTACTGCCAGGCTGGGTTTGATATGGCCAAAGATGAAGTAATGTGACCACCGTAAGTCACTCATCCATCACGACCTTCGGCCAAAACATCACCAAGAAGCTTCTTCGCATCTTCCACAAGCTCCTTTTCCTTCTCAGCTCCAACTCCATTGCCTCGGGAGTTTAGCCATCCAATATCTTGGTTGCCCATTCCACCATTGGTGATACGTTCCGGCTGTTGGTCGGCTTGCTGTGGTGGCCTGCCTGGCTGATTGGCGGGCGGCTTAGGTGCTTGGACAGATATGGTCGCGAGAGTGGCCGCCTCTGGGGTGATGATGCCCGCTTCTTCGAGCGCATATGCCTGTCTCCGCAGCTTTGCGACGATCGCTTGTAGGTTGTTGTAAAAAGCTGTGGAGTTCTGCTGGAACGCTTGTTTGCGTATTTCCAGTGTTGCCGGTCCGTTGTTGTCTTCCATGTTTGTGTCGTTGTCCTCGTCGTTTGTCGCATTGAGTGGGCGGTTCGTGAGCGCGTTGATGGCTTGACCTGCGGCGGAGAGCATGGACGCGACATCGCTGTTGACCTCGGTGAGCTCTCGGATGCGATCCGCTGAGGAGAGAGTCTGAGCAGCCATGTTGTCGCAGGGTCGGGCTGATGGTGTATATCCGTGCGAAGGTGAGATAGTTTGAGTGATGTTATGCTTCTAGATGCGCCGCGCGAGCAGCGGCAGGCCGATCTGGGGAAGCCGCGCTAGCGAGCACTTCACCTCACTTTCATCTGCTGCTTGCGCGCGCGTGAGCTTCGACTGCGATTTCGCCATATATTTCCATCGCTCTTCCCATCAGTCTTTTCACTTCCTGCGAAAACCGTCGCTTGCGACTTTCACACTAGTCGCGACAAGTCACATGCGCTGAGGTCTCGCCAGCATGTCCGCTCAGTCGCGTCCGGGCTCTGTAGGCCCCCCAAATGGCAACATGCCGCATGGGCAAGGGCCGCCGCCACCACCACCTGGTCCTCCCGGCCAACAGTCACAGAATCTAAACCAAATTGTAAGTTCGGTTCACTTGTGCACTCGCCGCGATTTTGTTCCTTTCTTTTTGGCCCAC
>Ga0265797_10008712_pt1 | contig 13413 bp, 10 predicted proteins | sample P2T30metagenome_FD_192433 | JGI IMG/M metagenome (GOLD analysis project Ga0265797, IMG submission 192433) | Plant litter microbial communities from East Loma Ridge, Irvine, California - P2 T30 | ecosystem: Environmental > Terrestrial > Plant litter > Unclassified | place: USA: California... | reverse complement strand
CTTACAGAGGCAAAGCCCCATCGTTGTACAGAGCTCGTCGTGCCATCAAACCCCCCTTAAATGCTTTCAACGCCATCGCTATGCCAACGCCAACAGATAAAGGAATCCCCTGACCCCTTTGCAGTGGATCACATACCATCCCCATATCATTTCATGATCTTGGTCGGTGCCGAACGTCAGACAGCAGACTCCGTCGTGGTCGTACTTAACGTTGACTCCCGCATTCTACAGTCGTGACCCACGAAATAACGGGCTTCAAGACTCTAGGTTCCTCCCTCCGTATTGACCTCCACGAGACAGCCCGCCTCGAGGCTCTGTTTCCCTGCCTCTCGGGTCCCTGCCTCTTTGGTTCCTGTCTCTTACGTCCTTGCTTCTGTGCCGGACTCCACGAAGTGATGACAGGCTTCGAGACTCTAGGATCCTGACTCTTAGGTCCCTGCTTTTTGGGTTCTCGCCTCTTCGATTCCTTCCTTTTAGGTTCCTGCCTCTGAGGTTCCAGCTTCTGTAGCGGAATCCACGACGCGACAGGCTCCAACACTCGAGGTTCCTCGGCATCCGTCGGTACCATACTCCGCATGTCTACTCCTGTACGAGGCTTACCTGTATTCTTAGCCGTAGCCAACAACCTAATGAGCTTGCGACCAAAGATATTCGAATCCCGCATCTGTTCCATGCGCTTCTTGGCGCAGGCTTCATGCCACTTAAAGAGCTCAGCCGTGAGTTCGGGAGTGTGCCTCTTGTAGGTGGCGCCCTTGCCACGGACCACGACTGGGCGTCTGGCGCGTTTGAGAGTCCATATGAATCCTTGGGTGATTTTCATATCCTCTTTCAAGACTTGCTCGACGACCCAGCGCATGCCGGACTCGTGGTGTAGTGACGCATATCCTAACAGCCAGACACCCATGGCGACGATGTCGAGCGGCATGGCAGCCGACCAGGTAGACCGCGAAATGGTATCCAGCAGGTTGATGCCGTGCTCCGGAAACCCGACTTGAATCAACTTGGAAGCAGCGCTCACCCCAACACGATGTTTGACATGCAGGCCGTTCAATTCGTTCATGCGATAATACTCGATGACATCGCTGCGCAGTTTCGCGGCACTCTCTGCATCGGCTATGGGGTTGTGACGTATTTGGTGGATGATCAAAGGCCCCATGGCGCATGTGACATTCATACCAGCGTCGCGAGCGTCCGACAGGATGTTTTCTGCTTCAGACCCGTCACCAGTATTTCGCAGACTGGCGTCCACGGCAATTTCCAGCGTGATCGGCGAGGCCGGCAGGCCAACAGCATCCAGAGAGTTTTGGTATAGTTCGATGACCGCATCATTGTGTCCTGTGGACAGCTCCTGGACCATCTGTCTTTCGAGCTTCTCGATTTCGGGCAGTTCGAGAGCCCTGTCAGCGCCTGGCTCACTCGTCACGATGCTCTCGTACGAGGGTCGAAGGCTGTCGAAACTGGCGTCAACTGTCTCGGGTGCAGTGATTGTATTAAACTCATGAGCTGCGTTGGAAGAACTCAAGGTTTGTGCTTTGTAGGATCTTGCAGGTTCGATGGGTTCGACAACATCATATGCCTTGTCATCCTCGCCAGATTCTTGGCGCGGAACTAATGCCTGTGCTGCCGAGAGTGCATCAGTCTCTTGCGCGGTCTGGTAAGCTCCTGGATCCGACAGAGTTGAGAGAAAGTCTTCGTCTTCCGCGGTCTGGTAAGTTTCAAGTTCCAACGGCGTTGAGAGATCAGCTTCTTCGTCCGCTGCCTGACTTGATGCCAATATTCCATTAGCAGTCAACAAGTGTCCTCTGTCGGCAAAGAGCTGGCGATCGTATATATAGCCAGGTTTCGGAATGAAATCAGACACTGTTTGAAATAGAGCCTGACGTGCACGGATAATGGGTTCCATCCATGGTGCGTTTACACCACGAAGCTTGCGAAGGTCGAAGGCAATTGTCTGACGGACGACACTCAGTAATTTCTCTCCATACAGCGCAGGCGCTGCTAGGGACAGCTCGCGACAAAACCATATCACCAGCACATGTGAATGCCGGAAGTCCATATACCATGACTTCATCAGTGCAGCTGCAATGTCAGCATTCATTTTGATGTTCCCGTGAATTACACCGGAGAGCTTGATCCAATATTTCAACAGCGGGATATCGTTCTTCGAGACCAAGCTAGACATGAGGATCTCCCAAGTTGAATGATTTGGGAAGAAACGGAGCTCATTGACTGTCATGAGCACAAAGTCCGACAGCTCTTGCGCAGTGTGGCTAAGCGAAAAGATATGCAGCGCATTGTTGTACGCTCGTATCGATGTTTTTGACCATTGAAATGCGGTAGGATCTTGTTTCAAGGCTTCAAAGAGCCGCCCGAAGTCCAGCCATTTTCGTTGTTTCGCAAGAGCCAAAGCCGTCAACATCGCAACAGTACTATCGGTTCCTTCCTTGTTCAGTTTGGAAAGTGTCTCGATCGCCTCAATGGGCTGGTTCGCACTGAGCTCAATCTCAATCATTGCAACGTGCAGGAGCCGCACATCAGCACTGCGGTCGATTTGGGTGGTTTCCAGCAGGAAGTCGTCAATTTTCTTGGTATGTTTCAGCTGGTCTTCGTACTTGGCGCGTACACTATCCAGGTTGCGCGAGGATTTCCATTCTGCTTTCAAGGTCGAAGCAGAAGCGCCCATTCTTGCGTCCGCTACTGACGCACGTAGGTCAAAAGGCAGCCTCCGGTAATACGTCTGGAACGACCTGTTTTGGTGAACGAAGCATTGGCAGAGAATCGCACAGCTTTGAGCGCTCAACATGCTTGTGTCACTCAGTGCGTCGCTCTTGGGTCTCCCGAACAGCGTCCTTAGCATTCCTACAGCACCTTCTTCATAACACACCCTGATGAAAGCATCTTTCCAAACGCCATCGCTTGTTTGACCTACAAAGCCGTCCCGGGTTCTAAGCATCTGTGCACAGAGCGCCAGATGGCGACCCTTGATTGCAGCGGCCCACAGGTCCTCGCGAAGCTTAGAGCATAGGTCCGAGGAGCGTGGAGTGCGCATTGCAGTTCTCATAGACATGCACCAGAGCTTGACCGCAGCCGTCAAATCACCATGACCGAGCAGTCGTCCGCATTCTCGTTCAATCAATGCAGCCAGTTGATCATCAGTGACATTAATAGGTACTTTTGAGCTCTCGGTAAGTTGCTCGTACAGTCCGGTGTCATCGTCAAGCGTGTCCAGTCTCAACGCCTCAGCGTGCAACCTGAGTCTTATACTCAGCTTATCGCTCGGCGAAGCCGTTTGAAACGGTCGAGTTGTAAACAGATTTGCATGGTAAAACTGCTTGGTGGCCTCTGGACCAAGTTCTCGAGTAATCTTTGCTAATGCTGCCGCAGTGTCGTAGAGATCATCGATGCTGAGTTCATTCGTGTATAGCTTCCAAAGTAAGAGCGACCTTATCTCGGACATTGACGGCTCATCCGATCGAAGCGACAGACGTAGTAGTTCATCCGCAATCCTGCCTGCGTTTGCTTTGCTTATCCTGGGGACGGCGTCTGCATCGACTGAGCGGAAAAAGAGGTCAACGTCTGGTTTAAGAATTCGTGTCGGTATGAACCGTCCAAATCTAGGTTGTCCTGTCCACAAGCGGTGCGTACTGAACAAACTGGCAATCGTGTCGTAATAGTCATCAGGATCACGATGTTCACTCCCTTCTTCAGTAGCATGAAAGATCGTTCTTCTGCTAGGTTCAGGTTTCAAATCGCCTTGGAGCGGTTCGCCATGGCGCATGAGCCTTTTATATACTATGGCACTCGGGTTCTTTCCAAGAACATTCTTTTCGAGGTCCATGCGCCTAGCAGGTCTTTCTGGTCCAGAATTCATCGGGCTTGAAAGTACGACTGATCTCCGTGATGATCGAGCCTGTTGGTTGCCGCGCGTATTCAGTTTTGCCTTCGCCGAAGATTCCCGTGATCCATGCTCTTCCACAAAATCTGGCCTGCCAGTGCCATTCCTCCTTCTGCCCTTTTTACGATTGCCTTGGATCAATTGTCCGTACCCTTCTTCCACCACACTGGGCAGCTCCGGTATCTTCGCCGATAGAAAATTGTCCAGCTCTCCAGCCCCGCTAGGATTGGCATCATGCGCAGGACTCTCAGATCCAGTCTCTCGGCCGAGCCAAATGGGACTATCCTCAGAGTCCTGCTGCTTCAGAGCAGCGGCCGCCGCGCCATGCGCATAGCGCGGACTCTGGCGTATCCGTCTAGCATTGTCGGCGACTTTCTGCACTATCTGTGTACGCCGTCTTCGTTCTTCTGCGCACAAGGCTCCGATTCCAACAGCGGTGCCGGAAGAAATATAGGCGAGTTGGTAGAGGACGCGGAGAGTCGCCGCTGAGGGAGCGCGAGGTCGGGTCGAGGTTTTGAGCATTGCCAGTGAGCCATGGCAAGTCTACTATATCATGAGATGTACATGGCGATCAGCGGTGTTCGGCGCGGTCCAGGGGGGAATTGATGTCGCTGCCATATGTTCCAGATGCTCAGGCTCAAGATCTAAGGATGGCGGTTTAAAGTTCGCCGCGATTTCTCCGATCGCCGTGTTTTGACTTCGACGAGGTCATAGATCTGGTCTTTCGAGCACAAAGATACTCAACAATACAGCAATTAATCATACGAGCAATAATAAGCTCACAATCCCTCCATCTTATGACAATTGATTTGGTGTAGCTCACCATATTGCTCATGTTGCTAGAAGATTTTCTGTACTCTGCATGCCTGCATGCCACCTCCGGCGAACGCCGCATCGCAACACCAAAGCCCTGACAATATTGTTGGCTATCGATCCGCAGTCGTGAAAAATGATATGAGAGTGAGCGAAGATAATTTACATGTCGTTGAAACCCATTGGCGCTTTGAATCCCACTTTTCTGCTGCAACAACAATTCGCACATAACACGAGCAACAGCATTGCACACCATAGTATCTGATGAATCAATTGTTCACACCAAACACATCTTTCATTTCTATCCTAAGATCCAGACCGCTTCTAAATCCTAATCTCGCGGGGGTATCAAAAAGAAGAAAATAAAACACGTACAGACCCAGCCACCTCTTATATCACTGCGCCTTTGCATCTTGCTTCGCCATCCGCGACCTCATCATCCCTTCGGCATGACGGGCCATATATGATTCACCCAGCGAGCCAGCCGTGAAAGATCCCTTACTGACCGGACGCGCATAGCTGGAGCCGTATATCCCCGTTTCCTCGGCGGTCGTCGCTGCGCGCGTATAATCCTTGCCGGTGAAACCTGGATCTCGAACTACGGAGGGGCGCCGGAAACCGGGATTTGTAGGCTGTTGTGATGATTTTACTGATCCTGGGCGAAATTCCAAGTGTTCGCTTTCGTCCTCGGGTTCTGGCTCCGTGGGTACTTCTGCAGTGTACAAGTCGTCTTCATCTGCAGCCGTTTGCGGTTCTGTGAGTTTGGGTGACGGCGTGTGTGATACTCGGCCTGCAATGCCTGTGCCTATGTCCTCTTCAAATTCATCGTCCATGTTGAAAGACGGGAATTTCTCTGTTTCCATCTCGTCGGGTTCCTCCATGTGCCAGAATTCGCCGACATCGTCTCCAGGGAATTTTGATGGTGAGGTTTGAGGCGCCGGTTGTGACCGCGCTGCATTTGTCTGCTGTTCGTGAAGTGCTTTCAGTCCACCAATTCCTGAGCCATTGGTGGTTTTAGGTTTGCCCAGATCTGTTGTGAGTTCAAATTCTTGTGCAGCATGGACTGGCGATCCAGAGTTCGGCGAAGAGCCTTGTGACGACGGCGGCGTTGTACGTTTTCTTGAATGCGATGGGATACTGCTGATGGTCATCATGAGAGGTACGTTATCAGACGGCGCAACAATGGAGTCGCCGACAGCCAGTGACACACGCTTTCGTTTAGGTCTGTGTTGGTCAGAAGACGATTTCATGGCTGATACGAGCTTTCCATCCACAGAAGAGCCGGACGAGGAAGTGCGCTGTGTTAGTTGCAAGTGTGCGGGTCGCTTCGGATGGGCCTGTGGCACAGCCGCGCCGGTGTCCGAGTTCGCTCGCTGCATTGCTGCTCCTCCAGCTTTGGTGTCTTTGTCCTTGATAGCCATGTCCGGGGCTGATGCTGTCCGCGCGAGTCTGCGCACCCTTTCATCCTCACTTGTGTCCAATGCTGGTAAAAATTGGGGCGTAAAGACGCCAACAAACCCTTTGCGATCATCGCTGGTGCGGCGATCGTTTAGACTGGCAGCAGCGGTCGTGCTTGGTGCAGAGGTGGAGACATCTTCACCTTCGATAACATTGCTGTCAGAGTCGCGCCGTGATCCTTTGCGTAAGAGAGTATCTACGGCAGACAAAGCCGACTTATCGGCAGTCTGCTGCGCTTCTTCCGCGGAAGCCCGCCTTCGCTGTTGCGCGTCGACAGCGTCCGTATGTGTTTGTGCGCGGTGCTGAGATCGCAGCTCTTTCTCGAACTGGCGGTAGTCGCGCTCCTTGGCGGCAATGTATTTGTGAATGGACTCGTCGAGCTGTTTGCGCTTCTGCTCCAGCTGGTCTAGATATTCCTGGGGCAGGCCGGCCTCGGCGAGCGACTTGCGAAAGGATGCGCGCCTGGCGAGAGGTTCGCGTCCGGCGGTTTCAGCCATTTGAGTGTAGCGGAGTGTCCGTCGGCTCGCATGTGACTATGTGCCTGCTATGATATGGGCGGGTGCGACGAGCAGCGCGGCGGCGGTACAAGGCACTGGGAGGTGGACGGGCGGGCTGCTTGCGGTACGGCGGGCAGACGATATTCTGCACCAGCAGCTCAGATATCGATATCGACGGATGCCGGGGATGATGACAACAGCAGTCCGCTACCGTTTGGCTGGGACGGGCGTAGTGTGGTAAGGTGACTAGCACTGGTGGGAGAGAAGGTACAGCTAGGCGAGCAGACCTGACGCTTGGTGGCGGCAAATAGCAATTACCAGCTCGCCAGCTAACGCGTGGCTGCGGCTGTCTATCTTTTAGATCACGGTGGCATGGGTGGATCGTTGTGACTTTCCGACGGGTCCAGATCGTTTGGCGACAGTTAGCACAAAGCTTCGCTCGCCAGCCCGAGCAGCCTTACTGCTCTCAGCGCCATGCCCCTCTCCCCCCACTCACTTATACGGAGGATATCGCCATGGCGAGCATGGTTCTGCTGCTCCCATGGCCCACGCACGCTGGAGGTTCACTCGACCCAACCTTGTCGCTGGATCGTACGGCTGATCTCATATACGTGCGCTGGCAGCAACTGGGCGACATGACACATGATGTCTCGGGCTCACATTGCGATGGCCATGACCTTGCCCGTTGGCGGCAAAGGCAGGCCGTGGATGCAGTCAGTACTAGTGGTCGCAGAATAGGCATTACTTGGGCGAAGCATGGCTGGCATGGCTGGCACACCGGCCGCTCCTTTGCGCACGTAAATTGCCTTGCATCGATCATGCGACGTGCAAAGGCGCGAAAGGGCCGCACTTTGACGCCGCGCCGGTGCAAAGGCAGTACGAAAGGATAATTATGATGCTTAAAGACAGCAGGCCGGAGTGCGACACCGACTTTTCTCCCACCAGCGGCTTGAGAGGGTAGTGCGGATGGGCGTGAGCAAGCACACCGCGATCTCGGACTGTTATTGTCGCGCTTGAATGTGTGCCGACTCTCGCGAGACGATTGATTTTCTGCGGAGGATGCGAGAGGCACTGCGTAAAACAGCCTCGGCCCAGCGAAATCGCCCTCGTGGGCGCGACCACATGGCCACATGGCATTCCGCATGTGTCGGACAGCGAAGCTGACATCTTGGTCTTGCACGTCTTCGCGTTCACAAGTTTGCCAGCAGCTCGCAGCTCTTTCGCGGCAGTTGACATGTCCCGTCTTCGATCCTGCAGAATAACTTTTGGTCTCGGATGTGGGTCCGTGAAGAGCTCGTCAAGCGATGTGGATTGTGTCTAGGTCTGTATGTATTTCTGAATGAGCCCGTGATGATGATTCCCTCGCAATGTTGGACATACCTGTTATTAGATCGTTACACGGGGCCGGCCCCGGTCGCCGTGGCTACAACAGCCTCACAAGATGTGATTCGATCAGCAGTGTATAAACCCGATGGCGATCTCGCAGGGACTTTTGTGCTTTGGTGCGCGGCCGCGGAGATCGCAGCGAATGCACGAATGGGTTTCGTCTCCCGGTGAGAGCTTCATGTTGTTATAGGAGCGCATCACAGCCTCGACTCGAAGCGACGATGTTGGTCGCGGCGCTGCTGCCATATACATGTAGGTCTGTAGATCACGCGGCTCAGCTTCCAAAGAAGTCTGCCCTTCGTGGCTGTGTGGCTGCTTGACTTCATGTCGTGCTCTGCTTACGATACGCATGGACGAGCCACACCACCGCTTGCAGGCCATACCGGATGCCGGAGAGCGGCGTCTACATATTTCTATATAGGACATCGCGCAGGCGCCATGCTCCAAACCTCGAGGTAACGTGCAGGGCAGGCCTGCAAGCTCCAAAGTCAAAGACACTACCCCTACTCACACCTGTCCATCTATTTGTCCCTCCCACAGACCGAAGCCTTTGCAGTGACAGCCATTGCTTCCGGATGCTGTGTACCGCAACCCGTACCTCTCGTCTACTCTTCACGCGGCCACATTTGAGAGGCAGTAGTCGCGTATCCTGTGACGAACGAGATGGATCGGAGTCAAGCCCGATGATATCTACCTATTCGCTCAAGCCTTCCAGCAGCAACTTGCCACTAATCTCGATCGCTGCTCCACGTCACAGCAGATCGTCATCGTCGCGGCATCGCAGCTGGGAAAACGCACCAGACTCAAACACCACCAACGTCTGCCTGCGAGCGTCCTACACGCCTATACCACAAGCAGGCTTCCAGTTGTATTTGCAGGGCCCGCATCCAAACGACAACGCCACACTGACCCGCACTTTTTCTCTGTACTGAACGTCGTACGGCTCCAGCTTTTAAGCGGGCGATTTACTACTAGCAACCCACTTCTGGCCTGCCAAAGCGCGAAACAACAACTTATCAACTTGGCGCTCACCATCTACGAACGACACATTTTGAGGACATTGCGAAGGCTCCCATTTTGAGGACACTACCCCCTCTATCTGCTGAGGCTATAAATGTATTGCCACCCGAAAAGCGCCATCTAAACGGCTATCCGCTCGGCAGTGCATTGTGCAGCCAACCCTATTGTTGAGGTGTATACGCGCCACTACCCAGCAAGACTCGACTACTGAGCTTGAGCCACAATTCCTCATCTCACGGTGCCGTGATGGCCTCTATGCGAGAGTCTGTGGACTCGAGCGAAGGCTCACAGCGTCGCGAGAGGGCCGCCATTGCAGCGCAGGCCTGTCAGACATGTCGCAACCGCAAAAGCAAGTGCGATGAACAGAGGCCAAAATGTGGTCTCTGCCGCCGACTGAACGTGACCTGCCAGTACCGGGAACCTATGCCAACCAAAAAGGACAAAACCATGGTGCACATTCTCGATGCACTGATGAGGCTGGAAACCAAATTCGACAATCTGGCAATAGACCAGAGCAATTCATCCACTCCCGATACTCTGGGCAAGGTCTACAGTGCGACCACCCCAAGCTCAAAATCGTCTGGAGCGGCAACGGTAGCGACTCGGAAGACTGACGCCACGTTCTCCCAAAAGAACTCTTCATCCCTCGCACAATCGTATGACCATTTGACGGTGCCCCACAAAGTCATACTGTGGCCAAGCATCTACCTTCACCTCGCGAATTCGGGCCACCACACCGCCTCTGATCTGCAGTACATCCTCCAAGAGGGTACGCCCTGGTTCATTCGGATTGAGCTTGCGAAACACCCAAAGTCTTTACCGTTCGATCCTGGCCTTCGAAGCGTGCGGATCGACACGCCTCCATCAAATGATGGCTTCTCGAGCAGATATGCGTTCCCGACTCTGACGATACAGCAAATCAAAGAATACACAGACGCTTACTTCAATACGTTCAACATACTCTGTCCCATCCTTAACCAGGATGCCTTCACCAATGATGTCGTCACGCGATTACTGCGGGAAGGTTACGCCGATGGCGACGCGCACAGCGTATTGGCACTGATGGTTTTTGCACTGGGTCAGGTGGCCATTGAAGGCGTGTATGGAAATCCAATATCCATGCCAGACGGTATAGCAAGCGGGTTTAGGGGTGGAACCACCGACAAGCCTCCTGGACTTGAAATCTTCAACGAAGCAAGGCGGCGACTGGGATTCGTTGTGAATATGTGCACCTTGGAGAATGTTCAGATCTTGCTTCTGCAAGCAACATACTATGAGTCTAACTCAAGGCACCTGGACTTTTGGCGTAGTACTACGGCGGCATCTATGGCGTGCCAAGTACTCATCAAGTGCCAAGACATCGACTGGTCGACGCAGACCGGCGATATGATCAAGCGCGCCTACTGGGCTTGCATACTCAGCGAAGACCTGTATCATCTCGATCTGGATTTGCCTCAGACAGGCATACACACCATGGAGGACGAAGTGCCTCTGCCATACTTCCACGAAGCACACGATGCACAGGGCAAGTCCCAAGCTCCAGATGACCGCTCGCACTTCCAGTATCACTTCCTTGCCATGATTGCGCTGCGACGACTGATCGCGCGCATACATGGCGTCATACACGAATGTAAGTCATCCTGTTTGTGACCTTTGTAAAACGCTAGCTAACATACTGCCAGCTTCAGTGACCCAAGCGGAGTCTGATGACAACTACGGCGGGCCACCGGTGCCTGTCATCCGCGAGATGGCCCGCCAATTGGACTCATGGCGATCCCTTCTTCCAAGACCGCTTCAGTGGCTAGATAGCGACATGTTGGATTTCCCCAACGCCGATCCTACCAGCCGTCGACCTAATGAGCCACTATTCTCTCACGACCAGGGCAGCGTGCCTATTGGCCACCGCTACAATCTCGACATCGTCACAGCGCAGCTCCGTACACGATTTTACTACGCTCGCTTCATGATGTTCCGCCCATTTGTGTACAAAGCGCTGCACTTCCCAGAGCTCATGACGCCTGATGATGCAAGCTGTTGTGCCCTTGCTATCCAGTCTGCCTGCTTGTGGCCTTTATCAATGGCACCGCCCAAGAATAAGAAGAGACTGGTGCCGCACTTGTTCACGTGGACGCAAAACTTCATGGGCATTCTCTTGATCCTGCGCATGACGCGCGAGAGCGGTGTGCTGAGGCAAATCTGCGACGAGTCGATCAATACCGAAGACCTCCAGCGAACGGCAACACTGATGCTGGACTGGATCCGAGACGTGAAACAACTGGATGGCATCGCCGAATGGAGCTGGGGGATCTTGGAGCCGTTGTTTGAAGGACGTCGAGCACTTTGAGGCGAGAACACTGCATTTATCCGGAGTTTACAAATATCGCATGCTTCGGGACCACTACAAGCGATCGAAGGACATCCCTCTCCGCGCACACAAAAAGCAACAATACCAGGAGAGGGCATGAAATGATTCACGTTTTAGCGATGGCGTTGCGTGGACAGGGCCAACAATAGTCATGGACTGGTTTGGCGGCAGAAAAGAGAGTCTGAGATGCCAGATCCATGATTTAACATACCCCCAAATGTAGATAGACAGCATATCATATATGTTCTGACAAAGACGACACGTATGGAGCAGTATCGCATTGCTTTCAAGTGATTTCATCGATCAATTTCTTAATGTTCACGTTGATATGTCAGCTCTCTCTCTCTCGACCCCACGGTGCAGCCATTTCGCCCCGCGCTGCGTCGCACGCGCTCTCTCCAGGCGAGAGCGTGTGACGCGAGGCGGTTCTTCGAACAGAGTCACTTTTTGCCTGACGCCTTGTTGCGTAGAAACATCTGATCTTGCTGAACCGACCTTCTCCCCTCGCACATCACACTACAACCACAAAGTACCCACGCACACACGCCCGCGATGGCCGAACCCAGCAACAGCGCCGCCGCCCCAGAAACACAAACACCCATAGCGGAGGACGCCGCAGCACAAGAAAGCACCGCTCTCGAGACTACAGATTCGAAGTCGCATACACCCCATAGCAATCGTACGGGCTGGGATGGGAAGTTGAGGGTCAACGGCGAGAAACAGGCGGTGCTGGCGAATCCGGAGGCTTTGGAGGACTCGGATTATGAGGATGAGGATGCGCCGCCTGTGGATCAGATTGCTGCGGATGAAGGTATGTCGGAGTGAAGAGTGGTTGCTGAAAGGAGATATGGACATGAATGTGAGGCTGATTTACTGTGCCCTTGCAGATTTGTTGGACGAGGAAGATCCAAACACAGAGGTACGTTTGCTGGTAGTGTGATACAGCTGCAAGCCATGGACTGACCAAGTACTTTCGTCTCGTAGGAGATCGATGCACAACATTCGCGAGTAGCAGACATACCCAGCCTGCGCCTCGAGCGCTTCAAGAACCTCCGCAAACTGTGTCTGCGCCAAAACAGCGTTCAAAAGATCGAGCTCCCGCCCTCACTCGCGCCGCAACTCGTCGAACTCGAGCTTTACGACAACCTAATCAAGCACACCGACGGCCTCGAAACCTGCACATCCCTCACCACCCTCGACCTCAGCTACAACAAGCTCAAACACATCAAGCACGTCGAGAACCTCACCAAGCTCGACCACATCTACTTTGTGCAGAACCGCATATCCCGCATCGAAAACCTCGCCACCCTCACCAACCTCACCTACCTCGAGCTCGGCGCCAACCGCATCAAAGAAATCGAAGGAATCGAAACCCTCACAAACCTCACCTCCCTCTGGCTCGGCCAGAACCGCATCTCCGAGCTCAAAAACCTCTCCACCCTCACCAACCTCCGCACCCTCTCCATCCAAGCCAACCGCCTCACCTCCCTCTCCGGCATCGAAACCCTCCCGCAACTCACAGAACTCTACGTCTCCGACAACAAACTCCCCTCCCTGTCCCCCCTCTCCCAAAACACGCAGCTCGAAATCCTCGACTTCCAGTCCAACCCGATCGCCTCCCTCGAAGGGCTGGAGAACCTGGCGAAGCTCGAGAACGTCTGGGCCAGCAACTGCCAAGTCGAGAATTTCCGCGAGATCGAGCGCGCGCTGCGCGACAAGGAGAAGCTGGAAGAGGTGTACTTTGAGGGCAATCCGGTGCAGAAGCGCGAGCCGGTGCTGTATAGGAATAAGCTCAGGTTGGCGCTGCCGCAGGTGGCGAAGATTGATGCCTGTGAGTTTTTGTTCCCTTTGTTCTTAATCTTCTTCTTCTTCTTCTCTGCCTGTCTTGGTGTGTTGGTTTGCTAATGATTGGTATTTTTGCGATAGCGTATGTCAAAGTCACCTGAAGAAGGAGGAAGAGTTCCCAGAAAAAGAAATTA
>Ga0265797_10008710_pt1 | contig 13414 bp, 9 predicted proteins | sample P2T30metagenome_FD_192433 | JGI IMG/M metagenome (GOLD analysis project Ga0265797, IMG submission 192433) | Plant litter microbial communities from East Loma Ridge, Irvine, California - P2 T30 | ecosystem: Environmental > Terrestrial > Plant litter > Unclassified | place: USA: California... | reverse complement strand
TCGCCTGCGTTCTGACTGAGCTAGCGCTTTGGAAGCGGTTGGAAGATGTTGTGCGGAAGTACTGTTCGTGGACCGCTCAGCAGGCACTTCCTTCTTTAAACGAGTTGTTTGGTGATGCGGGATTCCATGATGAGCTGTCATTCCACGTGGGCCCGAAGTACATCAGAGCGATCGAACTGTGTCTTGCTACTCCTCGGAGCTCAGGACTCGGTCAGGGAGGGGGAGACGAAGGCTTGATAGAGACAGGTGTACTGGACGTGTTGAGGTCGTGTAGGGATTCGCAGCATTTGCAGACTTTGTGATGGCGTGGAAATACAATCATATTAATAGAAGAGTCGATGCTGATCTTTTGTCACCCTCCACTCCGAAATCGAGAAGGAAGCCGCACACGTACTGCATTACCCGCTCACTTGTCTCTAGACAGCCGAGAACCATTGCTCGAGACAATGCTCCTGGCGGTCTCGCTCTTGGCGGCCTCGCTCCTGCCATCATCGTTTCTGTCGACGGGAGAAATACCCACCCCATCACTCCGCTCATCTGCGTCTACTGGCCAAGATCTCCTGGGCGGAAGAGTCTCATCGATATCATCAACAAGACCGACCCGGTCTCCTGATTCGCAAGAGCATGGTCGGGCCTCAAGCGCCGAGTAGGCTTCGCCGGAACTCATCGGTCGTGGATCTTTACTTTCGCTGTCATGTGTCGTCGCTCCGACCGGGAGCATCAAGACCTCGTCAGCGCGCCGCGCAATTTCGAGGGGATCGTAGCCGATGACTACTTCACCACTCTGAACTCTCCAGTAGATGCTGAGAACCAAGATGGTGGCGAGGAGAGGAAGTGCTAGAACTGCCAAGACTCTGGTGTCGTATGTCCAGATGCTGACGTCGTGTGTTTCGGTAATGTCGAGAGGTGCTGCGTGCGGCGCTTGGGCAAAAGCGAATAGAGTGGCCATGTCGACGTTCGCTTCAATAGCTCTTGCGACTCTCCGTGTGTCATTTGTGCCTTGCTGCGACGCGATGGACGTGCGAAAACTTCCACTCCCTTCTGTGCTCGTTATGTTATTGCCCAGGAGGTACCCAGCCATTGGGACGTCCCTCACCGTACCCACTCTGTTACTGAAGAGGTATGGCTTCACGTTCTGGTCTTCCTGCAGAGGGGTGCGGTATGATCCCTCCCAATAGAATTCGGGCGAAGCACCCTCAAAGGGTGCTGTAGTTGCCAAGAAAGATTCTCGGATCATAATCGGCCTGTCAGTGCCATTTTGCCTGATCTCGACGCTGCCTTTTCGAAGTCTGCAGTCGACAGCGTGCCCCAGGTATTGGAAGTTCTCCACGTCAAAAGAAGACCACACACCAAGTATGACCGCGAAGTCTGATGCAGGGCACTCGCCGACGCCGACATACGGAAAAACGTCGCAATCGGCGGTCGGGCCAGTAGTGAAGTTGAATCCCGACATGCCTTGAGAAACGCATGTTTTGTTTCCAAAAGTGCTGCACACCGTAACGTTCGCTTGACTTTGTATAGGGGTTGGGAAGTCGGATCCCAGGCACTCGGCTTGTATTGCTTGAGTCCGCGTCACGACAGAGCAAGAAGCGTCACTGCAAACATCTGACACTGGTGCGCCGAGGTTGTTCATTGAAACGAGTGAAGCAAGCATCATCTGATCTGCGTGATGTCAGCCAGCCGGATTTTCCAGTCTCGCGAGTGCATTTACTCACTATCCTGCCCAATTTCTTTGTCGAAACCCGTAATGAAACCAGAGAACTCAGGTTCACTCCGTGGGATTGTGGTGGTAGCCTCGTCATGGATGATCTCAGGTCTCACTCCGTAGAGCAGGATTGGATTGAGGATCGCGGTTCCAAAAAGCAGTAGTCCACTGATACGCAGCAGCCAGGAGTGTCCCTTGAACACATAGAGCAGCCGTGCAAAAGGCGAGACACTCCATTGCGATCGTTGGTGGATCTCGTCAGTCGTATATCTCTTGGTCGGTAGCAAATCGCGCTCCCTGCCAAGGAGGCGAATCCAAACACTGTGCTCGACTGATCTCGTAAGCAGGGCAGAGGTGGCGCCGGTAAGAAGCACTCCTAGTAATGGAACAGCGGTGGTAGGAGGCAGACTACCTCTATCGACAAACATCAAAGACTCTGTCCACATGCCCTGGGAAAAGTATAGCACGAGCAGTAAGGCATAACCGATGCCACACAGTACTAAGAGGAGAACGTTGACGGTGATGTTGATCGCTCGAGAGTGTTGTCTGAGGAAACGGTCCATATTGTCCATTGCGAGTAGGACCAAGAGAGTAAAGCTGGCCTGACCGCACCTTGCGTGGGCATAGGCATATCTATGGGCGGAGGCTGTTATTCACAGCCTCGTCGTGGTGCGCGATCTGCGAGGCTGAGGACGAAGCTGCAGGTGCATGAGACGGCATGCATGAAGGCTGAAGTACTTGGCACATAGTAGAGGCATTTTTTACTGGTGACATGTTGCATGGACTGCAGTGGCACTATTGCTTTTGTCATTTCGAGCGACGTCCTGCGTCGCGAAAGGCGGAATGCCCGACTTTTGGATGTACGAAGGGAAGAAAGCCCGCTCCGCGAATCAAGTGACCGGAACTAAATAGCCATGAGCAGATTGATGGCATTTGTGAATGAGTCTTGATGGATTTTTGATGGGATGTCAACGAAAGTTGAAGGTCTGTCGGTCGGTGAAGACGTGTTACTTTGTCTAGGGTTAGGGTTGAAATGATGTTAAGGTTCTTTTCTTGCATCCAAACACACATCCTACAACATCAACTATCTCACTGACGACAATGACCAATTCGAGCTCACTGACTCTCCTACTGAGGCCCTCCACCCATACGCTAACTACCGGAAATGTAGCGGGGCATCGCATAGACTGCATGAAGCCATGAGGCTGTGTCCTCGCTAAGCGCCGCAGATGCAGCCGCACGAGGCGCTTGGCTCAGTATATGTAGGTATCGAGCTTCTTCTTATCATCAAGGCCAGTCTGTTTTAGTCGATAATGTCTTCAACATGACATCGCTCGTTTCGGAATTTCATGGTCCTCTGGCCGATGGACATATCAGGCTTCTCGAACTCAACCTCGAACACGAACACGACATCGTCGGCCATCTTCAAGCCGTCAAATGTACATCCGCGCCAGCATATTATGCTCTGTCCTATGTCTGCGGTAACGGGCCATACGAACGCGAAGTGACGATCAACGACGCTCCCTTCAAAGTCAGGCCAAATCTCTATGCTGCGCTGCGAAGGCTTCAATCCTACTTTCGCTCAGACGGGACCCCTCGGGTGTCCATTTGGATAGACGCCATTTGTATCAACCAGGACAACGCAGACGAGAAAGCAAGACAGATACAGGGCATGCATGATATCTTCTCCAAGGCCAAGGAGGTACTGGTTGCGCTGGGACCCGTGTCTCAGAATGTCCACATGGTCTTGAGCATATTTTCGTGGATTGGGATTTACACAGCCTGGGACTTCGACCCTCTGAAAACATCAAAGAATCTGAAAAGACTGGAACAAGGGCAGGGATATGACCGCCGCAAGGCCTCGGTGGGCCACGCGCACTTACAGCTGGCTAGAGACATCGAGCGACTGAAATACGTCACGCAGCAATTAAAGACACGCCATAAGGTTGATGTGCCTAGTCTAATTGCCATCAAAACTCTGCTCGGCCGCTTGAAGCTGTTCGGCATCTGGGTTCCGGGCGATAAGCCCCTCACGAACATGGCTTCCACTGACTTTGACGAAAACCTGAAGCTTGCAATCGACCTTCCAAGCCTCACGGGACAGCTCTTTCATCCGAACCACCCATTCTGGGCTGGCGTGTATGCATTGTCAGAAATTGAATGGTATCAAAGAGTTTGGACATACCAGGAGGTCGCCCTCGCCAGAAATGCAAAAGTGCTTGCCGAAGACCTAAGTGTTGATTGGGATGACGTGGTCGACCCAACAATTGGTCTTCTCCAGGCTATGGCGGGCAATGAGATGTTCAGAAAGATTGATGCAGAAGCAATCATTGTCGGTCTACCAACGGCTTACCTTCGGAACACATGGTCTCTCAAGTGGCTGTCGGTCGGGAAGAGTGGAAACGAAATCCAAGAGAACGGTCTAATCTTCAATTTGGTCACCACACGGAGTCGCAAAAGTACAATAGCGAAGGACAAAGTGTATGGACTTTTGGGTGTGCTCACGAGCGATGAGAGAGCACAGATACCGATTGACTACACAAACACAGATGGAGAGGTTTTTGCATCTGCTGTCAAAGCAGGGTTGGAATTCGAGAACGCCGACATGATCACAAAAATGTGGGATTTCTTCGATGAGACTCCCGCAGCCATGGAAGACCTTCCCTCGTGGTGTCCTAACTTCGCAAGCATGTCAGGTCCACTGCACCCTGTGAAGCATTACCCGATATCGCTCGCTGTGCAACAACAGTTTAAAGAATTCGCATGCTACGAGCGCTCGCTCGGCTTCCGGACCATCCGCGTGAAAGTGTTAAGATTGGACAGAACAGTGGGTTGCGTGGACATTGCTTGCCCTCTCGATGACACTAGATCCCAATTCTCGCTCCCCAGCGACGTTGAAGCCAGCCACGCTCTTGAAGCGGCGTTGGAACATTGGCTTGTACAGATACGAGCCGCATTCTCGGACGACGACAGTGCACCAGGTCTCCCACTCGATGTGATTGAATTCCTCTACCGCACATCTGAACACAGACTTTCGCTGTCCGGCGAGACTTTCTGGAAGACCCTGAACCACATGCTGTCTTTCATTGACTCCGGTCGACAACCACCCCGTGCCTACGAGAGCCTTCGAGACTCGGCAGAGTATGGACACACGCTGACTATACTATCAAGCCAGAGCGGTCGATACCTGTTCAAGACGACATCTGGAAAATTCGGGTTCAGTACTTGGCAATCGACTCCAGGAGGCCATATTTTTCTCCTCCCTGGGTCCGCCCGCATGCACATGCTCACAAACGATTGCACTCAGTATTTGGGCTGTGCCAGCTTACCTAGCGTGACTGTTGATGATTTGTCAAACCTGGTGAACGCACGCAAGAACATGTGGGAAATGGTGGAGTTGCGATGAAACCTCGCGACGTGTTGGCCAAGGTTGTGACTCTCGTCTTCTACACTCCAATCGGTCTTGCTGTACAGAACTACAGACAACCTCAAGATTTTTGCAACACAAACAAAGAGACTTCCAGACCCAGCATACCATCTGCAGAGACAGTGTTACCAGCAGCGACCCAGTGTCCTTCGCCCCACAAGCTCTCTTTCACGGCATTCGCTTGCATACCGTCTGGAAGGTGCACGGTGACACTGCCATTGAGATTGCCATAGTTCAGATTCACAACACTCAGCAGCAGTGAGTCGCCGCCGTCCCAAACGGTAGCGTCGACTCTGTCCGCACCCTCGACTCGGAGCAAACCAGCCATTGGCGTGTTGACCAAGAAGTCCGTCACGCGATCAGTAGTCAACAAAGCCGCAAGCGCATTGGTGACATTGAGAATGGCCGGCGTGGTCGGGAAGTTCCACATGACTATGCCTTTCGCAGCATGGTTCACGCTGAGCATGTTCATGACAACTTCTTCAGCAGCCGTCGGGAAGCGAGTCCAGAAGGTCTCGTTTCCGAATGCTTGGGGTGCGCCCCAGTGGGTCTTCTGCCAGCCCAAGACGTCGTCAAAGTGCGCGAAGCTGTCGAGGCGGTCGGAGATGTCTTCAAAGGCACCGTTGCAATTATCACAGCCGCAGCAACCGTACGTGGCATTGCATGGGGTGTCGTAGACTTCCGAGTAAGACGTGTTGGTGCTGATTGGGTAGACGTCGGAGAGGATGATGTCTGCTCCGGAAGCATAGTCCGAGTAATAAAAGTCGGCGCAGTTGAGCGCTAGCGATACCGGATGGTAAGGGTCGATGGCTCGGATGGTTTCGTAGGCGATCTTGGTTGAGTTGACGGGGTTCGACTTGCCATCTGGCTCGTCACCGGTGTACCACAGCAAGATGGAAGGATGTGAGGCTAGCCTGGTGACCTGGTCCACCATGATTGAGAGATTGGCAAATTCCCAGCGGACGTCGTATTGTAACAAGAGACCAAGCTCGTCTGCTCTGTTCAGGTATGGCTCGAATTTGTCCCAGGGGAAGGGCATATCGCCAAGGTCGCCGGTAGGAACGATGTGGATGACGTTGTAGCCCATGGATGCGAACTCATCCAAAGTGGACAAGTTCGCATACCAATACAAGCTCCACTGCACATAGTATGTGTAGGTAAAGACGGGCTTCCATGCCTTGTCTTCACCCCGTCGCACAGCCAGACCACCGTAAAGATGATCCAGTCGAGTTGCACTCCCGTTGTCTGCCCGCAACGGTAGTCTGAGGAGCGATGTCCACGCATGGAAAGTCGAGTTGCTCCCACTGAGCGTGGCCACGGCAGTCACGTTGTGCGCGGCTGTACCGACGTCCAGCTGCGACAGATCGAAATGATGCTCGGTCTTTTGTCCGATATGGGCAGCAGATGAATTGACTCTCAGAGGTTGACCTTCGAGAAGATAGGTGATGTTGAGTTTGTGGTCAGCGTAAGAACCAGCGTCGTGTCCGGTGAGCTCCAGCTTGCTTCCGATATAGTCCGACATGGAGGCATCTACGACGAAAGTGCCGTACGCATCGTCCTCCAGGTAAAGACTCATCCGAGTCGTGACTTTGAAGTCCAGCAGCGGCTCTTTGGACCTTGCCGGCTCGAGGAACTGACCTCCGGGATTGAAAGACTCATTGCTTGTGGAACATTAGCATAGATGTAAGTGAGTATTTCTGCCTGCAAAGTATCTCACGTGGATCTGTATGCTTTCCCGCACCATATGTCGACGCCTGGAGGATTGTTGAACTGTGCATAAACACTAGGCAGGAGAGTGAAAATGAAGGCGTTGAACAGCATCTTGCTCGACTTGCCTGTGGAGCTCATGTTGACACGCCGTCATGTTGCCCATATATCTGTCTCGCACGCCTTGTCGATACGCCTTCAAGTTGCCAATGGCACCTGCCGTCTTCGGTGTCTCATCGTCTTGGTCACATTGCAGGGTTGCACAGACTCTCAAGAGGAGATATGGTTCATGGTTTGGGCGGGCATGGACATGGGAGCATGCTCAAGGAAGACGATCTTCATGACGTTGCATCAAGACTGCACCCTTGCACCATGCACCACAGAATTGGGGTAGATTGTGAAAGAAGTATAGAACTCTAATGGTTCTGAATCAGCCTGAATGTGTTCTATACTTTGAGGCAAAATTGGAACAAACTTCGTTCAACGCGGAGGCAAAACGCGTCTCTTCCACAGCGGCCTATCACGGCGGCCTGCATGTGCCTATCTCGCCCGGACAAGAAATACCCACCACGACGTGCCATTGACAATGATGGCGCCGTGTCATGAACCCAATGCGCGCTATACTAGCGATGGTACTCCATTATCGCTTCGGTGGGGTATACGGCTACCTCATCATCCCAGGCTGGAAGATGGTAGCATTTCAGGTGCACGCGGTGAATGATAAGCCCCATGCGCTATGTGGATGACAATGCTATATCTCTTCTGGACTACAACTCTTCGACAGAACAGGTGACAACGCACAATGACACCAACACGTCTTGCAGCTTTGCTGTTGGCCCTTCAAGGCGCACATGCGGCGGCATCGACTAGGCATGCTTGGACAAGCGGCGCCGAGGTACTTCGAACCTGGTCTTGTGGAAGACCATCATACTTATACTCAAGCTGACTTTGCCGTAGTCTGTACCGCTCGATTTGACAGCGGCCTTCAACAACAAAGCCTTTGGCAGGTTTCCTGGGGATGCCGCATTTGACAACTTGAATCAGTCTTACGCTGCGCCTGCCTTGGCCACGAACGGCTCCTACACTTCAACACAGACCGGCATCCAGTTTGACTTTCCGGGATACCGTTCTGGTAATGCTTCGGACAACGTCATCTGCGATAGTCAGGTATTCTCGGTCCCAGCAGCACAATACTTCTCCGCTTCGTTCTTGGTCGCGTCTGACGTAGAGCTCACGACTGTGTCCGGGAATGTGACCTTCACCTACACCGACAACTCTACCTCCACGACGGAGCTTCGCAGCGAGCCATGGTTTGCCTTCTTGACGATCAACCGCGGAGAGATTGTGTACCCGTATCGCTTCACAGCCAACGGCACGAACGGCAACACCTCCCATATCTTCGAGATCACCAGCCCACTGTCGACAGGCAAAAGTCTGAGCACTATCGAGCTGCCTTCGACCACAAACACAACAACAGGCCGTCTGCATGTCTTCGCAATGACCCTGTGGCAAGGTAGCCGAGTGTCCGTGCAGTCTGTTCGACCAACCCAGCAGCAGCTCACGAATGGTAGTCAACTTGTGGAAGTGACCTTGAATAATGCCGGTTCTTCGTGCGTCTCTGGCTCAGGTCTACAAGTAGAGCTGAGCGGACCAGGTATCACTACAACTCAACCTGGTCAGCTCAGACGCCTGTGTCCAGGTGACCAAAAGACTGTCAAGATTGGCGTTCATGGATCTTATAGCGGATCGGCAACGGTCGTGCTCCACGATGGCGAACTCACACAAAAGCAACAATTTGAAGTCGATCTGGGTCTTACCAACTGGACATCGGACCTGTCGAATTTGGCTCGGCACGAGAGCCCAGATTGGTTCGACGGCGCCAAGTTTGGCATATTCATTCACTGGGGACCATATTCGGTAACTGGCTGGGGCAACTCAACACCCTACGAGTCTTATGCGGAATGGTTCTGGTGGTACAGTACACATCACCCCGAAGCTGATCGCAGCGATTTCTACGACTATCGCCTTCGTACGTACGGTCCAGATTGGAACTATGATGATACATTCGACGACTACACGGCCTCGAAATTCGATGCAAAGGAATGGGTTGATCTATTCGCTGATGCCGGCGCCAATTATTTCGTACTCACGACAAAGCACCACGATGGCTTTGCGAACTTCGACACCAAGCAGACGACAAACCGCTCCTCCCTGCATTATGGCCCGAAGCGCGACTTACTCGCAGAGCTCTTTGATGCCGCGAAAGAATATCAACCAAGCCTGCGCCGCGGAACCTATTTCTCCCTGCCAGAATGGTTCAATCCGAACTTTGCACCTTACGGCTTCTCGCAGCTTGACACGAACAGCTCTACCACTTGGCCTGGAATCATCGCTCGCAACCCGTATAATGGACTGGAAGAGCCCTATACTGGCGGCTTCCCCGTCAACGATTTCGTTGCAGACATCATGGTCCCACAGATGGAAATCTTGGCCTATGACTACGAGACCGACATCATGTGGTGCGACTGCGGCGCCGCCAACGGGACAGCTGCTTTCGCCTCGGACTGGTGGAACAAGGCTCGTGAGCAGGGCCGCGAGGTCACCATCAACTCTCGTTGCGGAGTGGCTGAGGTGGCAGACTTCGACACACCAGAATACGCTACCTTTTCGACTTCGCAGCGGAGGAAGTGGGAGTCTAACCAAGGCATGGATCCTTACAGCTATGGTTATAACCGGTGAGTGTTTTCCCGCCTGGAGGTACTAGTGGAATTATTCACAAGCTGACGTGCATTTACAGAGCCACGGACTCCAGCGCGTACATGAACGTTTCGACACTGATCTTCGACCTCGTCGACATGGTCAGCAAGAACGGCAACTTCCTCCTCGACATTGGACCGCGAGCAGACGGCTCCATCGTTGAGACGGAAGCCAACACGCTGCGCGAAGCCGGCAAATGGATCCACGCACACTCCGAAGCGATCTTCAACACCACCTACTGGTTCGTCACGCCAGAGGATGGCGCTCACATCCGCTTCACGCAGACAAACGAGGCTTTCTACATCTTCGCGTTTGAGAAGCCGGCGAATGGTACGCTCCGTGTTGAAGCGCCGGTTCCCGTCCTTGAAGGGGATGAGATCACGATGGTTGGATCGAACAGCTCCATGGCTTTAGAATGGTCAAAGGACAAGGATGGCTACCTCACTATTGACACGCCGAGGACTCTCGTTGACTCCGAGGACACTTGTTGGGTGTTTAAAGTCGCCTATGATCTGTAATAGTGGTCCTGGCATCCGCTAGTCTAGATCGACGGGTCTGCATAACCTGTATATAGTCATCTGCATGGATGCGACGATCGGATGTGACGGTAAATCAACGTTGTTATAGTTACGGTGTCAACATCCTTTCAAGCACATACGACCATAGGTCAGTGAGAACTGGGCATCCCGTCCGCTCTGCCATACATAAGCACTGAACCGGGCGACTAGTACTAGAGTGGGTGACCATCTGGGAATCCCGCCTGTTGTATGTTTTTGTTTTTCTCACGGACATGCGAAACCCATCTTGCTACCCAACCAAAACCGCAACGTCGGCGTTGTTTTCATGGTGATTTGCCCGCGTCTGAAAGTCGGAAAGCTTGCGATTTTGATCCCGAGACATTTATCCCCATACCTTCTTCACACACGACCAGAGTTCTTGTCCGCAAGAAAGCCTTTGATGCTTTCACAACGGCAAGAAGCTCAATCCTCTAGTCGCGCCTCCAGAAAAAGTTGTTCAAAAATCGTTGATGGGACTGAGTCTATAAATTCCACCAGCGCGCACCTCGCTTCGTTAGCGAGAAGTTGCCTGTATTTCTCAACCTTGCGTCACCTTCGCTTTCATCCGCAGGGAAGCAGGCGACGCAGCTTCTCCTACACCGGTGGGAACTATGTTCCGTGATTCGACGCTACTAACGCACTGTCAGCGCCAACTATAGCCTGGTTCAAAGAGCTCAGCCCCCTTCCGAACATCTCTCGATGCGAAGAATAAGGTGCCCACCGTTAGCAAAACGTGGCTGTTACCGAGTTCTACAATTCTCTCATCTTCTCAAAGTCTCAAGGATTCATCTATTCGATCTTGCCCAGAGATTTCAGCTCAAAATCGACAATATTCGAGCATGGCCGAAGTCTTCGGCGTGGTTGCCGCTGGTGTAGGCCTCATCTCTGCAACTGTAGAACTTGGGGCCTCGATAACGAAGCTCAAAGATTTATACCAGGAGTACAACAATGCACCAAGCCGCCTCCTCGAGCTTGTTTTCGAAGTTGACAGCATGTATGCTCTACTCTCGGATTTAGCAGCCATTGCGAGCCAAGATCCATCGGCTGGACACTCTCTGCTACGCAATAGCACTATCCATTGCCGCCACGCGAACGACCAGCTATCAAGTCTGACCGATGATCTACGGAAGTACACGGCCTGCCACATGCGTCAAGCCAGCATCGCATACATTTTGAAAAAAAATCAAATACAGACACAAGCTGGCAAATTAGAAAGGTGCAAGTCGTCACTTATACTAGCCTGCCAGAGTTACACCATCCACTTGGCACACGAACAGCACACGACGAATAGACAACAGCTCTCGGCCTTGATGTCTTATGCTGAAGCTAACGAAGTCCGCGAGCGACAGCGCTCGCAAAATTGGGAGAGCTTGGTGCTGATACAAGACAAATCCAATCGACGACTCTTCGGTGAGCTAAAAGCTTCTCAAGACAGAAGTCTCCAGTGTGTGCTGGGAAATTATGGCAAATTGCACCAGGCGCTTGAGGCTGCTCAAAGGCACAAACCTCCAGAAACCGAAATCCGAGTAGGCGACGAACGAATGGGTGGGTCGGCCCGCACTATCTCGGAACTCTGGCGAGCACAATTCGCGCGAGCTAGCCTGAGGTGGCCATTCTTGTTGAACGTCTGGAGTGTATTACCACGCCGGAGTCCTGTCTTCACAATGTGCGAGACGGGTGACTTACTCGGTCTTCAGCGATTGCTCTGCGGGCAGCACATCCCGCTCCATGTGAAGTCTGAAGCTGGCTGGACGCTCTTTGCAGTAGGGCTATCCTTAAACAAATTTACACGGCTTAGTCTGACTATCCATAGGTCGCAGCTTATTTTCATCGGATGCACGTTGTCCGCTTCCTGCACATTATAGGTGCCGACACCACCTCATCTACTGATTTCCAGGTTCGTGCTGGCCAGATTACTTAGCTTAATGTATTTTTCTGACGCTCAGTCAGCACACACCTTTACTGCAGGTGGCTTTTTCGATGGAGCATGGTCATTACGACCCTTTCGACGATCTCGACGAAACCAGACGAAGTATCCTCTTTATATTGAATGAGTGCAACAACAACGAAGAGGACTTAGACCATTCTTTGAGGCGGCCAATCCAGATCCTCAGCAAGCAATCAGGATCCTGGACAGCAGACGACCTTCAGACAATCATTCGTGCGACTGCAGAGATGCCGTCAGGAAATCAGCCTAACGCTCACTGGAAGCACGTGCTGCATCATCACCAATGGCACGACGAACTATGGAACATTATAGACGAGACAGGATACTCTGTGCTTCACTATCTTGCTGTCTCGTTTTCTACGCAAATAATCCGCCGAGGATACTCTCCTAAGGGTTTCGTCTGGATCTTTGCTAAAGCGCTCACAGCAGGCGCTGATCTCCATGTTCTGTCAAAGGGAGAGTGTAGAGATACTCCACTGGTCTCACTTCTGAAGAGTGTCACATGCTGGTCATTCGATGTATCAGATGATCTGGATCTTGTGTTGAGAGGGTTCGTGCAAAGTCTCGCGGACGCGGGGGTAGATATCTGTCATTACGGTAAAACAGAATCTGATCTTTGGTCGGGCGCATTCCGACTGCTGGACTATAACTCTGAACCGGGCATCAGAATCCATGGATTTACCCACGGTGCGACAATTGCGGACTGGAGTGTGCTCGTTGAAAGGCCGGGCGATGCGCTCGCTGGGATTTTCTGGGACATGGTTGAAAATCACCACAACATTCCTGGCTCTTGGATCGACACAGACGCGCTTTGGGAAGATCGTTATTTCACTTCACGGATGGACAGAAAATCCAGCCGGAGGTCCGCGGTTCTGCGTTGAAAGCCTTGATAGAATCTCTTGTTCCTGAAGGGTATTGCAGTCTATTTACTGGCTGAAAGGGTACAACGCATCACAAGGCCTTGGTCCCTGGGAACACCATGGGTCCTTGCCATTCCCGAAGCCTTTTCCCGAAGAACTGCAGAAAGACAACAAGGATGAGCGCAGCCCACGTTATACCACCCTGCGTCCCTAGTGTCGAGCCCGGTCCGATCTTCTGGACCCAAGGAAGCTCGATGTATGTCGCCATGAACCCACCCATAGTCCTGCCCATCACGATCCAAGCGTCGACCTCACCAGACGCTTCTGGGTAAGCGTCGCCGAGATAGGCATTGACGGCGGTCGAGATCCAGTTGACCCCAATAAGCTGGCCGGCGTCGAAGATGGCCACCGCCATGAAGTGCCACTGATTCTGCAGAGCCTGGCCGAGCAGGA
>Ga0265797_10008709_pt1 | contig 13415 bp, 19 predicted proteins | sample P2T30metagenome_FD_192433 | JGI IMG/M metagenome (GOLD analysis project Ga0265797, IMG submission 192433) | Plant litter microbial communities from East Loma Ridge, Irvine, California - P2 T30 | ecosystem: Environmental > Terrestrial > Plant litter > Unclassified | place: USA: California... | reverse complement strand
CTCGCTTGATTGGTGTGGTTGAAGTTGTCAAAGTAAGCGTTGATTTGTGAACCACTTCGTCTTGCTTCGGTTTGCATTGCCTCGTAAGGCGTGATGAGATAGGGAAGATTGGCATAAGAGGCACCGAAGCCTCCAGCAAAAGTGCTCGGATCGGTAGATGGCGAGAAGCCGAATCCACTGGTGGAAGGGAATCCGCCGAGTTTGACCGCTAATGTTCAGCTTCGAACAGTCCGAAGCGACTCACTGGATGCTTGTCCAAATACCGAGATGAAGCCACCGGACGACAGAGGTAGCGTCTTGTTCTCATTCTTCAGCAGTACGATTGACTTGGCCGCTAGCTCTCGAATCAATTCATTCCTCTTGGCCGATAGGATGTTTCGGTTGGCATCAAAGAGGGGGTAGTCTTGGTCTTGGCCCAGCTTGTACCACGAGGAGATGATTCGGATCACCATGTCGTTTAGACGACCTTGGGACACGCTGCCATCTTCAATGCCTCGAGACAAGGTGCTGTTGGCTCCGAATGGATCTTTGCGTCAGGGCTTCTCTAGGAATGTATTGAGCGACTGACTCGGGAGACGACGTTCTTCTTCGCGACCGTATGCTCGCGTGGTACTGCCAATGACCGAATCTAGTCCTGAATTGGCAGACGCGATCTCGGTGTCCTCGTACACGCTACCAAAGTCCGACAAAACCCAACCTTGGAAGTTGAGCTCCTCATGCAGCCATTTACCAAGGGATACGGGATCGGCGCATGCGTAAGTCCCATTTAGACCATTGTAAGAACACATAGTGGAAACACAGCCTGCGTGTACGGCATCCTGAAACGGCCAGACATACAGCTCATGAGCGGTTCTGGCCCCTCAGCTGAATCCCTTTATCCCGAGACCATCAACACACCTGTCATCGATGTTGGAGCTTGTCCATTGACGTCCTGTCTCCCCTTCGTTGCCAATATAATGGCGCATCATGGCCATGACACCTTGACTCTGCATACTATCGGTCAGTGACCACTCCAGAGGCTTGTACCTCACCCCATGACATGCTGACGCGCAGCTACACCTGCAAGATAGGGATCGGGACCATTATCTACTGATTAGAACCACCTGGTATTGGACTTACATTCGAATGCTCTCCCAGCTTGGGGAGTCCTCATCAGATTTAGCCCTGGACCAAACTGGGTGTTGATACCCTTCGCTCTCGCTTCTTCACCAATGGCTTGGGCTCGGCGGTACATTAGATCCCGATCCCACGTACCTGCCGCTAACAGTCAGCGGCGAGTTCCATAAGAAGCATACACACTTGCAGTTCAAAGCCATATCAAAGGCGGAGGCGAAGGGCGAACCACGGATACCCTCTGATCCGTCCGCATATGTGAGTCCACCATATCCTAATCGAGTGATTTGGCCAACAGGAGCTGCCGAGATACTCTGTTGGGTAATTCCTAACTTTTCCTCCAAAGTCATTTGGTTGACCAAAGCTAGTCACATCAGCCGCAGTATGAACGAGACATACCTTTTGCCTTCACAAAAGCGTCCTGCCATCCGTCCGACCCATCCGCAGCCGGAACGACATACTGAGCCAGCGCGACCGGAAACCAAGTGAGGATGATACTCGTAAGTAACATACCGGGAATGTCAAGTGACCCTACAACATAGCGACACGTAGCTATATATAGGTACAAATCTATCTCACCCGCGGGCCTTCATCCATCCGGCTTGGCTCTGCCAGGAGTCTCCGCCGAATCTGATGACGCCCCCACGGAGCTTTGTCAGTCCGACTTAAACCTGACAGGACTCTCCCCGGACCAGATGGCCCCATCGATTACGATGAGGCTGACCTATTTCAGCTACAACACTCGCGACAATGCTAGAATATCGGCTAGCTCCGGACTTTATTGCCTATAGGCAAATTCGTCCGGGGAACTTAGCCTACGAATGCGAGTTGAAGTGGTGATTTCAGGGGATTTCCCGCTTACATTGCACGCTGTAACCGACAAGAAGGTTCTGCTCGGTCTAAATGATGATCCGCAGGGGAAAGACGGAGGCCAGGCCTGCGGCACAGCAGACCGAGGCATGGAGACATGCATGATCGGCGGCACGCTGAAGACTACATATAGCAACCTCGCTTTTCAGAGACCGCACAAATACTCATATTTCGACATGTCCACCAACATTCCCCACGAAGACGAAAAGATCGATCCTCAGGGAGACTTCAGCCACGTCGAGTCACGATTCCCCGAATCCAAGCAAGACGCTACCGATCATGCGTACGCCCAGGGTCAAGTGGAAACGGGTTACGAGGGACTCTCGATCATAGCCACCATCAAACATTTCAAGGTGGCCTTCCTCGTCTGCTTCGCGGCCACTTTTGCTGCTGCCACAGATGGTTATCAGAGTAGGCAAATTCCTCTAATCCTCGCTAGTCAAGCTGATTCATCAAGTCGGTATCAATGGTAACATTATCGCCAATGCCGGCTTTGTTCAACAGTTTGGGACCGAGTTGAATGCGAAAGGAGAGTTGATTTTGTCCGCATCGGTACTGTCTGCCATCGGAACGATCCAGTCTGTGGGTCAGATCATTGGAATGACTACACTACCTTTGTAAGTGATAGTTGCGGTCACGGAGAGCCGAGTGACTGATGATAGCCTTGCCGCCCAATATGGGCGAAAGCCGGCCATGTACGCGCTTTGGTGTGTTTTGGCTGCTAGTGTCCTGTGCGAGTCGTTGGCCCAGAAATGGCAGGTCTGGGTAGGTGCACGGGTGCTTGACTGTAAGTCTGCTGATGTATCAAGTTTGTGGGAAAGCTCTTCGCCGGTATCGGAGTCGGATCGCTCCAATTCATCACCCCGACTTACGTTTCTGAGATCGCCCCTACTCGAATCAGGGGATTACTCCTCATCCTCTACAACTTCTGGTGAGTCTGATGTCCCTGCCTGGGCAGCCCATGCTGATGTGGAAGGTTCTCGGTCGGATCGTTGTTCGCTCCTATTGCCCTTCAGGTGATGTCGACCAAGGACAAGTTGAACTTTCGAACTCCTATCTATACTCAGGTGAGTCGATTTTGCTTCTGAACAAGCGACGCTACCCTGACTGTCTAGTGGGGTCATATCGGCGTCATGCTCATCATATATATCCTACTTCCCGAGTCACCCGCCTGGTGTGCATCGCGTGATAAGGAAGAGAAGGCCAAGAAGAGCATGCGGTTGATCTACCGGGGAGTCGAAGAATATGACGTCGATGCCCAATATCAGATTTTAGTTCAAACGATCGCACATGAGAAGCAGGTCGCGCAAGAACATAAGCAAGAGCGGTGGTACAGTATCTTCCGAGGCGTGAACGGCGTAAGTAATCTCATCGAGAATGGTGTAAGGTGTAGCTGACTGTAAACAGAGACGTACGATTGTTAGCACCTGGGCGTTGACAAGTCAGCAAGTCTTGGGTCTGACTTTGGTGAGTCCTCTCATCCTGCCTCGAGCGCCTCGAGCAATTAACTAATTCCAGTTCTACACCTACGCAGCATACTTCTTCCAGACGGCAGGAATTGCCGACCCATTCGCAGTCACCTGTATCACGAACGGTATCCAATTGGTCGTCATCTTGATAGTCGCCGCCTCTGTCGAAAGGTTTGGACGAAGGAACATCGCATGTGGAGGTCTGACCACTATGCTGGTAGCCGTCACTTTGATCGGGATCCTCGGTGTCGTGTCGCAGTCCAAAGCGACGAACGGTCTGTTGGTGTTCTTCTCCTGTATTTTCAGTGAGTCTACTTCGCTGGTTACGTCTTCGCATGTATGCTGATATCCGAAAGTTGTTGGCCTACAGTGCTCAGGCTCTACCGGATGGGGCTTCGTTGGAGAAATCTCATCTCAGCGACTCAGGCCTTACACTGCTGGATTCGCTGCTGCGATCTCTTGCGTTGGAGGTGTCATCATGAACGTCTTGGTACCATACATGCTCAACGAGAATCAATGGGTGAGTGCAGCTATCTTCGACAGCGACTGATTATATAGAATTGGGGACTAAAGACCGCCTTTTTCTACACTGGTCTGGGAGCCCCCTTTGCGATCGGTGCTTGGTTCATTATTCCCGAGCCAGCTGGGTAAGTAGGCTCCAATACTTGATTAATCAGAGTCTGATCAATGCCAGGTTGTCACACGCAGAGCTCGACGAACTATTCGAGAGAGGCATCAAACCTTGGCGATTCCACAAGACCCAGACCGCCCTTCAGCGAGCTATTCAAGCCAGAAAGGCGGCCGAGACCAACTGATAACGGGCTTCCGATGTAGGAAGAATGATAGCTTCTTGATTGCAAGGTTTAATTTACTTTTCGCTACTTTCGTGGGCTGTGATCTTAGCGTATCGGTTGAAGGAAGATATACGTTAAGTATGCAATGATACGATTGACGGGACCCACGGACTAGCGATGCCTCTCTCACGTCTACATTTGCCAGAGCCTAGATAGCCCTCTACAATGGCGTACTATGCCCACTAGGGTTTGCAGATCGTCCTAATGCATCCCTGGTTGACCCACGCGCCATCGACCATCGGTGCTTGCACAACATGTTGATTCCGTGATTACCGCAAGTGGAGGTTTCAAGATCGGTCTCGCGTACCTGTTAACTGCGCCGAGATAGCCCGGGGTTTACTCTCTCTTCGCTGTAGCCAGCCGACAGACCTGGGATGCCTCGGTCCCCTCCAGCTCGAACTCCAGGCGAGCCATCGCCCCGAGGTACCAAGAGGAACGCCCACGAGGTATTGGACAACATCGACCCAACGGCCACCAGAACACGCAGCGAGCATGAGCGAAGCTCTACACCAGACGGCTTCATCGCCAAGGATACGGTCCCTCGAACCGTGAATAAACGCTCCAGAGCTGGCTGTCTCACTTGTAGAAGGAGAAGGGTATATATGCACTACGTCAATCCAATTGCATCGCTGATGATAGGTCAAATGCAACGAGACACGCCCTGTTTGCGGTGGATGCAGGGAGCGAGCGGAAGACTGTGAATGGCCGGTCGTCAAGCAGGAACCATCACGACATAAGAACCCGCGAGCTATCACGAGCTGTAAAGAATGCCGAGCAAGAAAGGTGCGTCTCCCTGGCTATCCATTGAATAAAAGGCTGATTTCCTCTCCAGACTAAATGTGACATCTCTAGTGCCAACCCATGCACCTCCTGCAGACATCAAGGATTGGTCTGCTCAGGAATACCCAGAGCTGGTTCGTCGCTACCCAAGGATGGGAGCCAGCAGCCATCCGAAACCGGTCCATCCCGTGCGCCCCCGTCGTTTCACGATACACCGCAAAACATCTATACCGCCTCTAGAACTCATCCTGCCGGGCTGTGTATACAATCGGAAGAGCAGGCCATGATCAACGATCTAGTCCGCCTGTACTTCGCTACAGTGCACTGTAAGTTGTACCCTTGTACGGGCTGATGGTAGATTTTGGCTTCCTCACATTTCTTCACGAAGCAGACTACTGGGAACGATCAGAGCGGGGCGACCTACCCGTTGGCCTCACGCTACTCATGGCTGCCAACGCTCTCAGGTATGTCTAGATGACATTCTGATCTCCGTCTTCGTTCGCGCACTGTCTCTATCTTCACTCCCATCCTAGGTTCCAAGTAATCTGCCCTGATCCCTTCCCACCCCCTTCTTCCCTCCTCCCCTCCCCTCCTCCTTGCCTTGACTTTAATCGGATGATATCACTATGGAACGCACTGGTGGTCTCGAAGACGTCGGGAATCCATATTGATATTAGATTTGGGGGCCGGCCAGATGCCCAGAGCTGGCTCCATCTGGCGGACCGGTGGGCGGCCGAGGCGGGAGAGCGATTAATCGGACAAGCTATGATGGAGTTTGGGGCGGTCGAACTCATGGTACGTGCCAAGCTAGATTACGCTGATGAACAGGAAGTGGTTCTCTACCATCATTACGAGTTCCAGTGTGGACGTTACTCCAGAGGCTGGGTTCTAGCTGGAATGGCCGTCAGGTGAGACTTATGATGTGATCTTGCTGATATTCAGAATGATGACGTTCCTGCGTCTACACATCTTTGACGAGTCCCCTCACCCAATCATGAAACCTTTGCTTGGCGCCGAAACTCTTCGTCGACTAGCTTGGTCCGTGTACTACCTCGACGCAACGATAGATGGGGGTAATTACGGTTTCACAGCAATTCCGGATGGCGCGTTTACCATCTCACTACCTTGCGACGAGAAACCATTCCTACAACACGTGACAACGACGAAGGAGTACATGCTCCCGACGATACCACCGCCGCTACAATCCGATCTCGGCCTTGCAGGGTACCTCCTACGTGCCATGTATGCCCGCCAAATACTAGCAGGGCTACACTCACGGATACAACGCGATCTGGTACCGGTGTCATCCGTTCTCGAGTTTGTCAAGCAAGCGGAGACTGAAGCATTACAGCTCTTGGGTACGCTACCCTTCGACATGTTGTACAACCGCACCAATTTCCACATCCACAAAAGCCACCAGCCGCTCTTTCTACATCTGCACGTCGCGCGAAACACTTGCTCTCGTCACATCGCTTTACTGAAGATACTCACATCGTCATACACGCTCGACCATTTCGATATCCCGACATGTCGTAGGCAGCTCATCGAAGATGCAAGTGCACTTAGTGGCTTTTTTGCTCACGCGCTTGATCATGGCACTGTCTTCGATCCCCAGCTGGCCATGCATGCGTATAATGGTCTGGAAAGTGAGTCGAGTTGTCCGGTATGCGTGGCTGATCCTTAGTCTTGTTGTACCAACCGATCAGAAGTTTAAGCGAAATGAACACCGATAGTCTCTCTCGACATGATGTCTCTGGATTGATCACACCGCTCTTGCGGATTATCAGGGAGACGGCTAGAGTCAGTGAGCTGGTAGCGCTGTTGGTAAGTCATCTGCTAGCATCGAGGATTTCCAAGCGGGGAATACTCTGCTCCTTTCTACCTGCATGGCTTAGATGATCTTCGGATTCGAGTGGTGATGCAGTGGCAGTAGCCGTGAAAGCCGATGTTTCATCGATGGCGAAGCTCATGTCGATTCCTTCTCCGTTTGAGAGGCCGTGCCGCATAATACACCGATCGTGACCCGGCTGATGTCAGCATCCGGAAGCTGTGAATCGGATGGTTCGACTGGGATTCAGCAAAGAATTACTGGATGAAGACATGTTGGCGGTTCTAAAGTGAGTATACATGCACCATCACGCTGATTCTTAGAAAGGTTCACCGCTTAGCGAATCCAGATACCGAGTTCGACTTTCACGATTCATTTTGGCGTTATGAAGTGGCTGTTGCTAGACACCGTGGAGATGTGGATCTCCCCGTATCCCCCAACGACCTACTGCTTGAAGTCAAGTCTACCCCCTCGGGGCAACTCGGATCTCCTCTGACGCGGTTTCAATCGCTGTTCGAAAGCAATACTATTAATGCCGAATTTGATCCGACCCCATATCCCGCAAATTCCAGCGGAGAGTACGGCGCGGGATTGCCAGTAGAAGATCTCCATACTCTGATGGGAAGCCAGCAACAGCCGGTCTCCCTCGGAGTGGGTTTTGATTGGTCGACTAGTTTGTAGTACGAGTACCCCTGTGGCCCATGCAGACATATGTATCCGAATCATTCCGGATCTCCCTCAGATGCTTAGGGTACGATCACTATGGTCGCTGCCAAGCAGGGCGTAGCCGATTATAGATTAGACCCTCTTCCGCGTTCACCCTTGAGCCAGTTCCCGCCACGCCAGGCACAAAGATCTCTGTCTGGAATGTCGCTAAAGATAGGAAATGATTGACGGTCCCCCGGATTCACCCTATCCTTTTCGAATCGAAACCGGAGGCGTCGGGTTGGATTCGAAAAGATGTTGTGGGGATTCGAAATCATCTGTGAGGAACCGTAGAACTCCGTACCGGTGATTGGTTGGCACGGAGAGATGAGCGTACGAGTTTTTGTAACCTCCCGGGGCTGTCAGGGGGCTCGAGGCTGGGCATGAGGTATATATACAGGCTTGTGAAGAAACGTTTTGGCCCATCTTCTTCCCCATACCTCATCTTTATCATGTCTGCCCTACCAGAACTCAACCGACTAGACTCCGACACCTCCCAGTGGACGGACGCCGAAAAGAACGATGTCAAGCATCTAGACCAGTCCCGAGTCCCTCAAACCATCACCGAAGAGGATGAGGGCGGAAACGTCGGTCTCGCTGCTTACGAGCGATCCAAGGAGCTCGGAGAAATCGTGAGTTCCTCAATGTCTTTTCGCTGCCAACTGCTGACATTCAGACACCCGAGCAGAACAAGAGGATCAGAAGACGAATCGATATGTTCCTTCTCCCACTTTTCCTCATCACCCAAACACTGCAGTACCTCGACAAGACCGCCTTGAATTACGCCAAGGTCTTTGGTATGGAAAAGGCTATGGGTATGACTGGTAATCAGTTCTCTCTTGGAGCCGCTATTTTCTATATCGGTTACATGGTCGCTCAACCCGTTTGGTCATACCTCCTCGGTCGATACCACGCTGGCCGGATCCTTGGTGGTTCAGCCTTCGTTTGGGGTGTCTTGGTCCTCGTAATGGTCTGGTCTAAGGACTTCTCTCACGTCATGGTCACTCGATTCTTCCTCGGTGTCTTTGAAGCCGCCGTCACTCCCGGACTTTCCCTCATGACTGGTTGGTGGTACCGACGAGATGAAATTCCTCTCAGGCAAACCATCTGGTACTCTGCCATCGGATGGGGAGGCATGATCGTGAGTCAAACTGCCTTGATTATGGACACTAGCTGATGCTACAGGGTGCTTTGATGGCTGCTGGTATCGCTCCTCTCAGCGATACTCCCGTAGCTCGATGGAAGGTAAGTCTTCTGGCATTCCCTTTACCTGGACCTTAACTGATTGTTTCAGTTGATCTTCTACATCCTCGGAGCTATCACAATGGTCCTCGGTGTTTGTCTCTTCTTCTTCTTGGCCGACGGACCCTCTACTGCCAAATGGATCAAGCCTGAGGACCGACCCATGGCCGTTCAGCGAGTCGCTGCATCCGGTGTCGGTGTCAAGACGACCACCTTTAACGTGCAACATGGTATCGAGGCACTCAAGGACCCCAAGAAGTAAGTCCTTTACATATCCCACAGCAGCATCGTTGACAATCTAGCTGGCTATTGAGTAAGTGACTCCTGCCTTTTACGCGAAGATTGCGCCCTCAACCTCTCTGCCTGTACTTTCGCTGACCCCTAGCCATCGCCATGTTCGGAAGTAGTGTGCCCAACGGTGTCCTCACCAACTTCTCTGGATCTATCATCAAGGGATTGGGTTTCTCCACCATCAACGCCGCCCTTCTCGATTGTGCTGGTCGATCCCTCCAGGTCATCTCTCTCCTTATTGCCGGTCTCGTCGCTACTCGATGGAAGAACACTCGTCTCCTCATGATGACTGTCGGTAACGTCATCTGTGTCTTTGGAACTGCTTTGATGGCTTTCCTTCCATTCACCCATGCTATGATCTGGCCTCGATTGATCGGATTCTGGCTCGTCAAGTAAGTCGCACTTCTCTCTGGGATTTCCCAACGGCGTCGCTCCATGCTAACCATCGCAGCTGTCAATCTATCGGTTTCACCATTGGTCTCGTCATGGTATCCTCCAACATCGGTTCCTACTCCAAGCGAATTGTTACTTCATCATGTATCTTCATCGCCTACTGTGTTGGTAACATTGGTAAGTTTGACTTTCCTCGAGACATCTCCGAAGATTGAGCTAATCCACCAGTCGGCCCCATGACTGCTCTCGCTGAAGAGGCTCCCCGATACAATACTGCTGCTTACTGCATGATGGCTGGTTACATCCTCAAGACTATCTGTCATGGTCTCCTTTGGTTCTACGTAGGTCGCATCATTGTCGGAAAATGCGATTTTCGCTGACTTGTCTAGATGTGGAGGGAGAACAAGGTCCGAGACAAGAAGTACGGTCCTGCCGACGCTGTCAAGTCTGCCGATGCTGGTATGCGAGGAGAGACTGAGCGAACCAACATCAACTTTAGATACGTCTTGTAGATGGCTGAGGATGGGTATCAGTGTTCTGAGAAAGAGGGATCAGGGCAGACGTGTAACGATATTTACATGCATTATACATTACAGATTACTGCTCGGGAGGACATTCAGCTGCTGCGATCCTCCTCGACCTTGATCGTTTCCTTCCGTCCTGAGTCATTTTCGAGTGCTCTGCGAAACACATCACTGCACCCCAATAATATAGGGCTTCTAAGTCTGCCCATGATAGGCTTGGAGCGGGCCGTTTGCCCAATCTCGCGGTGACCCAGAGCCGCAAAGGTCAAAATCCAACCTGTGATAATTGGCAGGATGTAGTCGATCTTAATACAGTCGAAACCGAGTTTCGCATATAGCGTTGGCTGGCACACTGTCTTGATGTCGCGGAAGATGTTGAGGCATCGTACGTGCATAGAGACGTAGTCGAAGCGGATAGAAGTTGTTTCCGATTGTAGTCCTCGTTCAAGAACGGACAGCAGCTGATTTATCGAGAACTTAGCAGCATGATGCTTCTTTCCCTTCCGATACCCGTTGGAATCTGTCTGTAGGATTTCCAACACACCTGGTTCTCTTTAGCACTTGTAGAAGCGATACATAGTAAGAGGACATACCTGGTTCTCTTTAGCACTTGTAGAAGCGATAAAGAGATACCAGGGGTCTGGCTAGCTACTATATATTAGGGGCTGGCCAATTCTATGGGGAACATGAAACAAGGGATAGATGACGGGGTTGCCACTGTGTATATTCCAACGATACCCACGACCTTTGGGTTTCGATTTACTCGTGCTAGCAGAAGGCCTCTCTTCGCGAGCTGTGAGATCGCTTAAAAGTGCTTCGATGGCGATCATATTGTGTTGAACATCTGTGCCGCAATTCTCAAGCAAGTTTCGTTTGTAAATCGGGAGGATCTTGGTGTGATCCTGCAGTTACATAGGCCCGGTACGAGACCACAGCTGGGGTTTCTTGACTTTTCGGTGGTGAGGTATGGCGCCGGTAAACGCGCGGAGTTTAGCTTTGATGACGTCGGTCGAGAAGCCTGCGACACGTTGAAAAGCCCGCTCAGATTCATCGAGAGTCGTTGGCAGCTTTCCCCCAAACGCTAGTTCTTTGCCATGTAATTCGAGTACTAGCTCCATATCGGGCCATGTTGGCAATTCCCCATCGCGAGGCGTGTATCCCGATTGCCGGCAGGCTTCGTAAAGATGCGCAGCATACTGGATTGAGCCCCAGTCGTTGGCGAGTCCCAGACCAATATCTTGATAAACAATTTGAAGACGAAAGACTAATAGACCACACAACAAAGGGTGTCGATCGAAAACGAGCCAGTCCGAGAAACTGAACTCGGGCAAGATCGTGTTACGGCGAAGGTCGAGATCCGCGCACCATGTAGCTAGGGCGATGAATTGGTCGACAAGCTTCTCATTTTCGGATTCAGGGGTGTCCGGAAGTACAGGTCCTCTAAGGGAGGGACGTGAGGCCAAGCAGCCGATCATTCGTCCAGCTGTATTGTGCAAGTACTGGCGACCACGACTGGCAGCGGGACCCAAGGCGAAATTGATGTCCATGAAAACACGCATGGCGAAAGTGAGGTGGAACAATATCTTTTTAGTGTGGATGAATCGGTCCAGAAGACGTGTAATGCAGTCGCTACCCAAAGGACTACCGGTTATTGCGACTGCCCCTGAGTGGGCCAAAAAGAAGTCGATGTCCGACAATAACTCCGGCAGAAGGATTCGATACTGCTTCCACCGTGCTTGAGAGCCCAGCCTGTGAAAAGGTGCGTTTGGATCGTACTTTCCGTATCGACCAAGCTGCGGATAAGGTATCCTTCTGGCGGTGAGCGAGTCGGCGAGACCCTCGAAGATCTGGACGAGGGGAAGCATCAACAAATCGTATATTTGCTCCAGCTTTCGATCGCCCTCGTCGATCAAATCGACTTCTGGAATTCCCTTGCTAAGGCCGTATTCAGGGCCGCAAAGGATGCTGAAGGTGAAGTACACCATTTGTTCAAAGTCATGCTCGAAGATGGGCATTACACGCTTCATGAGTTCGTCGTGCGGCTTCTGAAGGATATCGAGGGCGGTGTTGGTGGTGACTGCGGCCGTGATGAGATCCACAAGGCCTGCATTGTAATCAATCCAAAGGTTCCCAAGATAGGTTTTGGTGTCATATAAATCCCCGAGAAACATCACTATAGCACTGATTGCCTCCATTATCACCATCTGAGGCTCGAAGGATGTATCGGGGATTTGGGAAGCGACTCGCGGAAGGTCGATATCGGGTACAGCATCGGCATCGTCTCTCGACTCTTCGATGCAGAGACCGCCAAATTGATTGTGCGTGAGAATAGGACTTGAGGGGTCCGAGGCGGCATTGGCACACTCGAATATACCGCGAATCGTGACGAGTATGTCGAAAAAGTACCGGTGAGAATCATTGCTTGGATGCGCGCCTGATGTAGCGACGAATTGACGGGAGACGGTCTGACGTAGACTGATGCAGCGTTTGAGGATTCTGATAACATCTGTAGGGATGGAGGCGCCTTGGTCAAGGATGTATTGGGCGACTTCGATGTATAGCGATAGCTTGAGAGTGTATCGACCAGACGATCCCGAAGACGATATTTGCTGGCCTGAACCTAGCAGTCAGTACAGTGATCCGGCCTTCATTCTGGGTATTGGGTGTGACTTACGTTCCGCAGTACTCGGACTTTGTTTCCTTCCGTTATCTGGTTGTTCTTCGGCTGATACTCCCGCTAGTCCTCGACTCTCTTCTGCTTGAGTGTTATCTGCTGATCAGCTTCTAGTCATATGTCTGCTGAAATTATGTATCCTCACCTAGTGAAGGTGATGAGCCATTCCTTCCATTCCTTTGGTTCCTTCCTGCTTCTGCTTGTGGCAGCTTACTAGCTCCTGTTCGATCTACATGTGATGTGGAGTCACCTGACGCTCAGCGTTCGATGCTGTACGGCAATATAAACGCAGTTTACCTAGCGGGTGATCTGACGTACATTTCTCCTTGTCCCCTTCTCGACCTTGTCGTGCCAGCCTGACTTTCTCCTTTGCTCGAGCCTTCTTCTTTGCATTCCTCTTGGAAGCGGCCGATCGGACGATGATCTCTACATCATCCCCGACCTCCTGGTCAAACTGTGAAAGGGGGCACCCAAGGGAAATGGCGGTTTGAGCTAACCAAGTTGTGAATTGTTGAGTGTCCCGTTTATACTGTTCATATCGAGATCGTATGACGGGTGCCATGGTCGGGGTTGGGCAAAAGCAATACTCTCAGTACAATGGTGAGTATGCCAGTATGGCTTGACTGACTGTAGGAGAGTGTTGACATCGTTGGCAAATACACGACCTTGAGA